>Ga0182007_10000558_pt1 | contig 22033 bp, 21 predicted proteins | sample Sormic07211113_1_FD_123023 | JGI IMG/M metagenome (GOLD analysis project Ga0182007, IMG submission 123023) | Rhizosphere microbial communities from Sorghum bicolor, Mead, Nebraska, USA - 072115-113_1 MetaG | ecosystem: Host-associated > Plants > Roots > Rhizosphere | place: USA: Nebraska... | reverse complement strand
CTGTTGACCGAGAGTAATCTGGAGACCTCTTCCATGCGGTAGGCGGGCACACCGCGGGTGTACCAGTTGTGGATGTTTTGAGCTTCCGTGTCGAAAAAAGCAGCAAATCCTGTCGTCGTGATCTTCGCTTTTTCGAGGAGCGCCTTGAACCGTGGGCCGCTAGTGTTCTTTTTCATAAACACGAGTCTACGGGCGCAGGGCGGGGCTTTGAATAAACGAACCGTTCAAATTTGGCGGGAAATTTACGACCGGATGTAAGACGTATTTGGAACAAATTAAACAGAAAAAAACCGCAACAGCCGAAAGATAAACACGCTGTTTAATACGCGTTATGAGCGCCCACAAAAAACCCCGGATCAACCGGGGTTTTTTTCAAGTCGTCATCGGCGCGAGGCCAATGGCGTCTCAGCCTTTATAGGCCGCAACCGACTTGGTGATCGCTTCGCGAGCGGCGTCTGCACCGGCCCAGCCTTCGATCTTGACCCATTTGCCTTTCTCGAGATCTTTGTAGTTCGCAAAGAAGTGCTCGATCTGCTGGATCAGCAGTGGTGGCAGGTCAGTGTATTCCTTCACGTCGACGTACAGCTGGGACAGCTTGTCGTGTGGCACTGCGATGACTTTGGCATCGCCGCCGCCGTCGTCGGTCATGTTCAGGATGCCGACTGGACGAGCGCGGATCACCGAACCTGGAGCAACCGGGTAAGGGGTGACAACCAGCACGTCGAGGGGATCACCGTCGTCAGCCAGGGTGTTCGGGATGTAACCGTAGTTGGCCGGGTAGAACATTGGGGTGGCCATGAAACGGTCAACGAACAGGCAGTCGCTGTCTTTGTCGATTTCGTATTTGATCGGCGCGTGGTTGGCCGGGATCTCGATCGCGACGTAGATGTCGTTCGGCAGGTCTTTGCCAGCCGGAATCTTGCTGTAGCTCATTGGGCGTTGCCCCCGTAGTTGACCAAAAACACTTGGCCGGATTGACCAAAAAGTGGCGGCGATTATAGGCATATTCCGCCGTTGATGCCATGCACCTAAGGGTCGTAGAGACCTTAGTCGCGTGCCTGATAGACCGGGTCTTCGGCCAGAAGTTGCCGTAGACGGGCCAGCGGATCCTGACGGTAAAACAACTTCAACTGCTCGTAGACCTGTGGATAAGCCTCGTAAAGCAGATCCGGGGCGCTGAAGAAGTATTCGCTGGTGACCGCGAAGAACTCGGCGGGGTTTTCCGCGGCGTACGGGTCGATGGCGGTTTCAGCGTCCGGGTTGCGCTCCAGTTGCCGGTCGAGGTCGTCATAGGCTTCCTGCATGACCTTGGCCCAGTCGCTGACGCGCATGTCGGCGTGCAGCGGTGGCAGGCCATTGGCGTTGCCGTTGAGCATGTCGAGTTTGTGTGCGAGTTCGTGGATCACCAGGTTGTAGCCTTCCCAGCCACCGCTGGCCATTACGCCGGGCCAGGCGAGGATGATCGGGCCTTGCTGCCAGGCTTCGCCGCTGTGTTCACCATCCCATTCGTGTTCGACGCCGCTGGCATCGCGATGGCGCTGGGGGCTGAGGAAGTCGTCGGGGTAGAGGATGACTTCGTGAAAGCCCTGATACCAGTTCAGATCACCCAAATGCATGAGCGGTAATTGGGCCTGGGCGGCGAGCAGTAGGCGCTGCTCCTGGTGGAGTTCGACGCCGGGCAGGGCGGTCAGGTGTTTGTCTTGCAGGAACAGCACGCTGGCTTCGCGCAGCCACTGGTCTTCGGCCGCGCTGATGCCATCGAGGAAGCTCAGGTGATGGCGCACCCGTTGCCACATGTCGTCGGCAATCGGATGCCTGGCCAGGGTGCGCCGGCGTCGCCAGGCGCTAAGGGACCACATCGTCAGTCAGCGGGGTTCGGCTTTGGACGCGGCATTAGCGAGACGGCTGCGGATCACGCCAATGATCATCGGTAGCAGCGACACCAGGATGATACCCACCACCAGCAGCGACAGGTTTTTCTTGATGAACGGTACGTTGCCGAAGAAGTAACCGAGGGTTACCAGGCCACCCACCCAGAGGATGGTGCCGAAAATGCTGAAGGCAAAGAAACGCGGGTAAGGCATTTTGCCAACGCCGGCGACGAACGGAGCAAAGGTACGGATGATTGGCATGAAGCGCGCCAGGGTCACGGTTTTGCCGCCGTGTTTGTCGTAGAAATCGTGGGTTTGTTGCAGGTAATCGCGGCGGAAGATTTTCGAGTTCGGGTTACTGAACAGCCGTTCGCCGACGGTGCGGCCGATCACGTAGTTGGTGCTGTCGCCGAGGATCGCCGCCAGCATCAGCAGGCCGCCCAGCAGTACCGGATCCATGCCGCCACCGGCCGCCACGGCGCCCGCGATGAACAGCAGGGAATCGCCCGGCAGGAACGGCATCACCACCAGTCCGGTTTCGCAGAAGATCACCATGAACAGGATGGCGTAGATCCATGCTCCGTAGTTGTTCACCAGCATCTCGAGGTAAACATCGAGATGCAGAATAACGTCGATCGGGTTGAAATCCATGGAAAGCACCTGTGGTGATGGCCCGACTCAGCAGGCCTGTGCGGATAGCTTCGCGTAAGACTACAGCGGGGTGTGATTTTTCTTACGAGCCGTGAGGTGTGGGCATTATACGGGGTGAAAAGTGAAAAACGCGTCGAGTTTGTAGCGAGGAATGTCGATGTGTTTCAGGGTTTGTCGGAAAAGGTCGCAGCCTTCGGTAGCACCTACAGCTTCGAGGTTGCCTCGGTCGATGCAGGCGCTGCCGAAGGCTGCGATCTTCTTGGTGAGCTTAAAGTTCGTCACTGATCGGCAATACGTAATTCTTGAACTCGGTGTCTTCCCTGAATCCGATGGATTCGTAGGTTTTCTGCGCGACTTCGTTGTTGCTGCTGGTGGAAACGCGCATGCGCACGGCATTGGTTTCCTTGGCCATTTTCTTCGCGGTGCGGATCAGGTTGTCGGCCACCAACTGGCGTCGGGCGTCTTCGGCGACGTAGATGTCGTTGAGGATCCACACGCGTTTGAGCGAAAGAGACGAGAAGCTCGGGTACAACTGACAGAAACCCAACAGTTTGTTGTTGTCGTCATCGGCCAGGGCCAGGTAGATCACCGACTCTTTGCGCCGCAGGCGCTTTTCGAGGAACGCTCGGGACGAGTCCGGATACGGCAGGGAACCGTAAAACTCGCGATATTTGACGAACAACGGGGTCAGCAGGTCCAGGTGTTCGAGGGTCGCTTGAATAATCCGCATGGTAGGTCTCGTCTTCAAGTGGCTGTCTTACATGGTGACGGCGATAGGAAACCCTTGGCGGCCGTGCATCGATCCTGCCTTAAACCGGAATAGAAACGCAATGCGGAAACGGTTCAGGCATCCGACGGACTGAGTAGGAAATTACCTTTCAAACCTGCTCCTGTGTCCGACTCCAGCGTCTGAACCTGGGCTTCGTCCTTCAGACTGACCCCCGATAACTGCCGCCGACAGGCTTCGCGCATCAAATACAGCAAACGGTGTGCCGCCATGCCGTAACTCAAGCCTTCGAGCCGGACATTCGAGATGCAGTTGCGGTAGGCATCCGTCAGTCCGACCTTGGGATTATAGGTGAAATACAGCCCCAGGCTGTCTGGAGAGCTTAATCCAGGGCGTTCCCCGATCAGAATGACCACCATTTTTGCGCCCAGCAGCTCGCCAATCTCGTCAGCCACCGCAACCCGGCCTTGTTCCACCAGAATCACCGGCGACAGGGACCAGCCTTCGATAGCTGTCTGTTCTTCCATGCGTGCCAGAAACGGCAAGGTGTGGCGATGAACGGCCAGTGCCGAGAGACCATCGGCCACCACAACAGCCAGATCCACCCCGCCTGGATGGGCTCGCGAGTAATCACGCAGAGTCTGCGCTGACTCATCACTCAACTTGCGCCCCAAATCGGGGCGCTGCAAATAGCTGTTCCGATCCGTGGCGGCACTGTGCAGCAGCAAACTCTCACGCCCACGCTCGGTCAGTTGCGAACTGAGCGCCGAGTGATCGAAAGGCAGGTGCACCGCATCCCGGGCCTGGGCATGGGCGTACTGGAAATCCAGCTGCGCGCGGGTCGGCATGCTGGTGCCGGTACGGCCGAGGGCAATGCGTGCCGGGGTCAGGCGGCGCAGTTCCAGCAATGGGTTCTGCGGATCGACAGGTGGTTCATACATATAAACACTCATCCCAGTTGCGCCAATGCCTGGCGGAACGCCGGTGGCAGGCTGTTGCCGAAGTGAATTTTGCCGTCCGCCTGGGTGAAGATGCCCATGTTCGCCAGCCACTGTTCAAACTCCGGCGCTGGTTTCAGGCCCAGGGTTTGCCGGGCGTAGAGGGCGTCGTGGAACGAGGTGGTCTGGTAATTGAGCATGATGTCATCGGAGCCGGGGATGCCCATGATGAAGTTGATCCCGGCCACACCCAGCAAGGTCAGCAGAGTGTCCATGTCGTCCTGGTCGGCTTCGGCATGGTTGGTGTAACAGATATCGCAGCCCATGGGGACGCCCAGCAGCTTGCCGCAGAAGTGGTCTTCGAGGCCGGCGCGGATGATCTGTTTACCGTTATAGAGGTATTCCGGGCCGATGAAGCCTACGACGGTGTTCACCAGAAACGGTTTGAAATGCCGTGCCACGGCGTACGCGCGGGTTTCACAGGTCTGTTGATCGATGCCGTGGTGGGCGTTGGCCGACAAGGCACTGCCTTGGCCGGTCTCGAAATACATCAGGTTTTGGCCCAATGTGCCGCGATTCAGGCTCAAGCCCGCGTCGTAGCCTTCCTGTAAAACGTTGAGGTTGATGCCGAAACTGGCGTTGGCCGCTTCGGTGCCGGCAATTGACTGGAACACCAGGTCCAGCGGAACCCCGCGATTGACCGCCTCGATGGAGGTGGTGACGTGGGTCAGCACGCAGGCCTGTGTCGGAATGTCGTAGCGCTGGATGATCGCGTCGAGCATTTCCAGAATGGCGCAGATCGAAGCGATGCTGTCGGTGGCCGGGTTGATGCCGATCATCGCGTCACCATTGCCGTACAGCAGGCCGTCGAGAATGCTGGCGGCGATGCCGGCCGGTTCGTCGGTGGGATGATTGGGTTGCAGGCGCGTCGAGAGCCGACCGCGCAGGCCCAGGGTGCCGCGGAACTTGGTGACCACGCGGATTTTCTGCGCCACCAGCACCAGATCCTGCACGCGCATGATCTTCGACACGGCGGCGACCATTTCCGGGGTCAGGCCGGGGGCGAGGGCGCGCAGGCTTTGTTCATCGGCGGCTTCGCTGAGCAGCCAGTCGCGGAAACCGCCGACGGTGAGGTGGCTGACCGCTTTAAAAGCCTGTTTGTCGTGAGTGTCGATGATCAGTCGGGTGACCTCATCGGCCTCGTAAGGAATCAGCACTTCCTCCAGGAAGTGGGCCAGCGGGGTGTCGGCCAGGGCCATCTGCGCGGCCACCCGCTCGCCATCGTTGAGGGCGGCAACGCCGGCCAGAAAGTCCCCGGAGCGCGCCGGGCTGGCTTTGGCCATGACCTCCTTGAGGCTGTCGAAGCGGTAGGTTTGGGCGCCGACGGTATGGGCAAATACGGCCATGGGACGGTGTCCTCCTGATTCAATAAATATCTCAAATGCACCACTAAACCCCTGTGGGAGCGGGTTCTGGTGCACTTCAATAGGGCTGGCGCCGGGAATCAGCCCGGCGCCGGTGCATTTCAGACGCCTTCGAGCATCGCATCTGCCGGCGCATCGGCGCGTTGCTTGGCGGTCAGTTGGAAATACAGGTAACCGGCCACCATGAAACCGAGGAACACACAGCCGATCAGCGCGTTGAACCAGGCCATCGCCACCAGGCACACCACCGCCAGAAACAGCGCGATCCCCGGTACGATCGGGTAGCCCGGCGCGCGGAAGGTGCGCTCCAGGTTGGGTTCGGTTTTACGCAGTTTGAACAGGCTCAGCATACTGATGATGTACATCACGATGGCGCCGAATACCGACATGGTGATCATTGCAGCCGTCAGCGTCATGCCTTGCAGGTTGACCAGGCCATCGCTGTAGATCGCCGCGATACCGATCACGCCGCCCGCCAGGATCGCCCGGTGCGGGGTCTGGAAGCGCGACAGTTTGGCCAGGGAGGCCGGCAGGTAACCGGCGCGAGCCAGGGCGAAGAACTGCCGCGAATAACCCAGAATGATCCCGTGGAAGCTCGCCACCAGGCCAAACAGACCGATCCACACCAACATGTGCATCCAGCTCGAGTTGTTGCCGACCACGGCTTTCATCGCCTGAGGCAGTGGGTCGTTGATGTTCGACAGTTGGCGCCAGTCGCCGACACCGCCGGCCATGACCATCACGCCGATGGCGAGGAACACCAGGGTCAGAATGCCGCTGACGTAAGCCTTGGGAATCGTGCGTTTCGGGTCCTTGGCCTCTTCGGCGGCCATGGCTGCGCCTTCAATGGCGAGGAAAAACCAGATCGCGAACGGGATGGCCGCAAAGATGCCGGGAATCGAGGCCATGCTGAATTCGTTGGCGCCCGACCAGCCGTTGAGCACGAAGTTACTGAAGCTGAAGCCCGGTGCGACCACACCCATGAACACCAGCAATTCGGCGACGGCAAGCACGGTGACCACCAGTTCGAAGGTGGCCGCGATGCTCACGCCGAGGATATTCAGGGTCATGAACACGAAATAGGCGCCAACAGCGGCGATCTTCGGGTCCAGTTCCGGGTATTGCACATTGAGGTAGGCGCCGATGGCCATGGCAATTGCCGGTGGCGCAAAGACGAATTCGATCAGGGTGGCGATGCCGGCGATCAGTCCGCCTCGCTCGCCGAAGGCTCGGCGGCTGTAGGCAAACGGCCCGCCAGCGTGGGGAATGGCGGTGGTCAATTCGGTGAAACTGAAAATGAAGCAGGTGTACATCGTCGCCACCATCAATGCGGTGACGAGAAAACCCAGGGTACCTGCGGTGCCCCAGCCATAACTCCAGCCGAAATACTCGCCGGAAATCACCAGGCCGACGGCAATGCCCCATAGATGCAGGGTGCCGAGTGTGGGTTTGAGCTGTGTAGTAGAAGTCATAGGTCCTCTCTGCGTAGTAGAAGTCATAAGTCCTCTCTGTCTTTTTTATTGTTTGATTTGTTGGACTTTCGGGTATGGCATTCAGTGTGTAGAGCGGGAATGCAAAGCCAATGCCAGACCGGCAGAGCGATGAAGGAGGCGTTTAAGGGCACCATCGCGGGCTTGCCCGCGATGGCCTTCTGAAGGGCGATACAGAAATACCTGTATCGCCCCCCGGTTTTTAGAAGAAGCCCAACGGGTTGATGTCGTAGCTCACTAGCAGGTTTTTGGTCTGCTGATAGTGATCGAGCATCATTTTGTGGGTTTCACGGCCGACGCCGGACTTCTTGTAACCACCGAACGCGGCGTGTGCCGGGTACAGGTGGTAGCAGTTGGTCCACACGCGACCGGCCTTGATGGCGCGGCCCACGCGGTAGGCGCGGTTGATGTCGCGGGTCCAGAGGCCGGCACCCAGGCCGAACTCGGTGTCGTTGGCGATGGCCAGGGCCTCGGCTTCGTCCTTGAAGGTGGTGATGCTCACCACCGGGCCAAAGATTTCTTCCTGGAACACGCGCATTTTGTTGGTGCCCTTGAGCAGGGTCGGCTGGATGTAATACCCGGTCGCCAGGCTGCCCTCGAGTTTTTCCACCTTGCCACCGGTCAGCAGCTCGGCGCCTTCGCCCTTGGCGATGTCCAGGTACGAAAGGATTTTGTCGAATTGCTGCTCGGACGCCTGGGCGCCGACCATGGTGTCGGTGTCCAGCGGGTCGCCACGCTTGATCTGCAGGACTTTTTTCATGACAACTTCCATGAACTCGTCGTAGATCGACTCCTGTACCAGAGCGCGGGACGGGCAGGTGCAAACTTCGCCCTGGTTGAAGAATGCCAGCACCAGACCTTCGGCGGCTTTCTCGATGAAGGACGGTTCGGCCTGCATGACGTCTTCGAAGAAGATGTTCGGCGACTTGCCTCCCAGCTCCACGGTGGACGGAATGATGTTCTCGGCGGCGCATTTCATGATGTGCGAGCCGACTGGAGTCGAACCGGTGAAGGCGATCTTGGCGATGCGTTTGCTGGTGGCCAGGGCTTCACCGGCTTCTTTGCCGAAGCCTTGCACCACGTTGAGCACGCCAGGTGGCAGCAGGTCGCCGATCAGCTCCATCAGCACAGTAATGCCCAGCGGGGTTTGCTCGGCAGGTTTGAGGACAATGCAGTTACCGGCGGCCAGGGCCGGAGCGAGTTTCCAGGCGGCCATCAGGATCGGGAAGTTCCACGGGATGATCTGCCCGACCACGCCCAGCGGTTCATGGATGTGATAGGCCACGGTATTGCCGTCGATCTCGGCGGCACTGCCTTCCTGGGCGCGAATGCAACCGGCGAAATAGCGGAAATGGTCGGCGGCCAGCGGGATGTCGGCGTTGAGGGTTTCACGCACGGCCTTGCCGTTGTCCCAGGATTCGGTGATCGCCAGCAGTTCCAGGTTCTGTTCGATGCGATCGGCGATTTTCAGCAGCACCAGCGAGCGTGCCTGGGCGGACGTGGCGCCCCAGGCATCGGCGGCGGCATGGGCGGCGTCCAGGGCTTTTTCGATGTCTTCGGCAGTGGAGCGCGGGAATTCGGCAATCGGTTGGCCGTTGACCGGCGAAGTATTGGTGAAGTACTGACCTTTGACAGGCGCGACGAACTCGCCGCCGATGTAGTTACCGTATTTGCTCTTGAACGAAACGATAGCGCCTTCAGTACCGGGGTGAGCGTAACGCATGATGGGTTTCTCCTTGGCTTTTGTGCTTATAAGGGAGGACGCGCCAGAGCGCGGTAACAAGCGTAGAGCAAAGGTTGGGCCACCGCCTCGCAAGTCAGTTAAATCAAGGGCTTGTGTATTTTTTGTCGGACGGCTGGGCGGTGCTTGTGACGCTTGCGGTACAACCCGTGTGACACTTTGTACCGCTTGTGGCACAGCCTGTGACCGATGGGTCTTGCCAGCATTGCAATGCGTCGATGGCTGGAGGATGCTGGGCCTCAAATGGCCCACAGGTAATCCTCTGTGGCGAGGGAGCTTGCTCCCGCTTGGCTGCGAAGCAGTCCAGAAATGTCTGCCGGTCATGATTTTTGGCGAGCGCTTCGCACTCGAGCGGGAGCAAGCTCCCTCGCCACAAGGTATGTGCCAGCCCCTTAAAGAGGGTTCAGCACAGCCCTCTGGGAGAATAATAAGAAATGCACGACAACCATTTGAGTCGCCATGCCCAGCAAGTGTTGACCGTGACCCAGGGTAAGTCCCACCTGCACGGTCCCGGCAGCGATCCGTCTATTGCCCGCTCCTGGCTGCGTTGCCTTGAGGACTATCACCTCGACCCGGCCCTGACCATGGCGCCGACGGTGCTGGAGCATGGCCGTCTCCTGGAAAGCCGCGAACGTTTGCAGCAAGTGCTGCAGATCGCCGGCAACGAAATGACCAGCCTCCACCAGCAACTCTCCGGCGCCGGCCACGCAGTGTTGCTGACCGACGCTCGCGGGGTGATCCTCAACTGCGTCACCGCGCCCGCCGAACGGAAGATTTTCGAACGCGCAGGCCTTTGGCTTGGCGCCGACTGGAGCGAAGCCTGCGAAGGTACCAACGGCATCGGCACCTGCCTGGTGGAGCGCCAGTCCCTGACCATTCACCAGGACGAACACTTTCGTGGCCGCCACACCGGCCTGACCTGCTCGGCAAGCCCGGTGTTCGACCCTCATGGTGAACTGTTGGCGGTGCTTGACGTGTCTTCGGCGCGTCATGAGGTTTCGCGGCAGAGCCAGTTTCACACCATGGCCCTGGTCAATCTGTCGGCGAAGATGATCGAGAGCTGTTATTTCCTGCGTTACTTCGACAATCAATGGCTGCTGCGTTTTCACTTGCAGGCCGAATCCGTCGGACTGTTCAGCGAAGGGCTGCTGGCGTTCGACGGGGAAGGGCGGATCTGTGCGGTCAACCAGAGCGCGCTGAATTTGCTGGGGCATATTCGTGGCGGGCTGTTGGGCCAGCCGGTGGAGGCGTTTTTCGACTGCTCGCTGAATGAGTTGCTCGGCCGCGCGAGCGCCAATGCCAGCGCCAGTTGGCCGTTGCGCACCCGCGACGGGCGGCGGCTGTTTGCTGTATTGCGTGGGCAGCCGCGCAGCATTCCTGCACCGGTGGTGCAAAGCCCGGCAGTGGCCGAGCGTCCACGGCTGTCGGGTATTTGCCTGGGCGATGCCGCGTTGCAGGAAGACTTCCGCAAGGCCTTGCGGGTGTTCGAACGGGACGTGCCGTTGCTGATCAACGGCGAAACCGGCTCAGGCAAGGAGGCTTTCGCCAAGGCCGTGCATCAGGCCAGTCAACGGGCGGAAAAATCGTTCGTCGCCCTCAATTGCGCGGCGATCCCCGAAAGCCTGATCGAAAGCGAGTTGTTCGGCTATCGCGGCGGCAGCTTCACCGGTGCCCGCAAGGAGGGCATGCGTGGCAAGTTGCAGCAGGCCGATGGCGGAACTTTATTCCTGGATGAAATCGGTGACATGCCGCTGAGCATGCAGACCCGGCTATTAAGGGTGCTGGAAGACCGTCAGGTGGTGCCGATTGGCGGCGAGCCGGAATCGGTCAATGTGCGGATCATCAGCGCCACTCACCGTAACCTGCTCGAAAGGGTGCAGGACGGCAGTTTCCGCGAGGATTTGTATTACCGGCTCAATGGGCTGGAAGTCGCATTGCCAGCGTTGCGCGAGCGCACGGATAAATCACAGTTGCTCGACTTTCTGTTGGCCGAAGAGGCGGGCGGGGAGACGGTATTGATTGATGCAGCGGCGCGGCAGGCCTTGCTGGATTTTGCCTGGCCGGGGAACGTGCGGCAGTTGCGCAATGTGCTGCGGACCCTGGCGGCGTTGTGTGACGGCGGTCGGATCGGGCTGGAAGATTTGCCGGCGATGATTCGTCAGGTCCGGCCGGTGACGGTGGCGACGATTGAAGCGCCGTCCGAGTATCCGTTGGACGATGCCGAGCGGTTGGCGTTGCTCAACGCACTGGAACAGCAGCGCTGGCACATGACCCACACCGCCGAACAGTTGGGTGTGAGCCGCAATACCCTCTACCGGAAGCTGCGCAAACACGGCATCGCACGATAGCCGTTTTTGTGGCGAGGGGGCTTGCTCCCTCAGCCACAAAAAAATGCGCTCGATCAGCCAAGCGGTTGTGTCACGTTCAGCTAAAGAGTGCGATTTTCCCCTCCCTACGCTAACCTGCGGCCATGTTTTACGAGGTCGACTATGCACATTCATATTCTTGGTATTTGCGGCACTTTCATGGGTTCGATGGCGGTTCTGGCCAAAGAGCTAGGCCATCATGTGACCGGCTCCGATGCCAACGTCTATCCGCCGATGAGCACTCAGCTGCAAGCCCAGGGCATTGAGTTGACGCAAGGTTACGACCCGGCGCAGCTCGATCCGGCCCCGGACCTGGTGGTGATCGGCAATGCCATGTCCCGCGGCAACCCGGCGGTCGAGTACGTGTTGAACAAAGGCCTGCCGTACGTCTCCGGCCCGCAATGGCTGGCCGATCACGTGCTGCAAGGCCGCTGGGTGCTGGCGGTTGCCGGCACGCATGGCAAAACCACTACCAGCAGCATGCTCGCCTGGGTCCTGGAACACGCCGGCATGAGCCCGGGTTTCCTGATCGGCGGAGTGCCGCAGAATTTCTCGGTGTCGGCGCGTCTGGGCGATACGCCGTTCTTCGTGATTGAAGCCGACGAATACGACAGCGCATTCTTCGACAAGCGCTCCAAGTTCGTTCACTACCGCCCGCGCACGGCGATCCTGAACAATCTGGAGTTCGATCACGCGGACATCTTCCCTGATCTGGCGGCCATCGAGCGACAGTTCCACCATTTGGTGCGGACCATCCCGAGCGAAGGCCTGGTGATCCATCCGACCACCGAGCCGGCCTTGCAGCGCGTGATCGAGATGGGCTGCTGGACTCCGGTGCAAACCACCGGCGCCGGCGGTCAATGGCAGGTCAAACTGCTCAGTGAAGATGGCTCGAAGTTCGAAGTGATGTTCGAAGGCGTCGCTCAAGGCGTGGTCGAGTGGGACATGACCGGTCAGCACAACGTCGCCAACGCCTTGGCCACCCTGGCCGCCGCGCGTCACGTCGGCGTCGTGCCGTCGATGGGCATCGCGGCACTGAGCGCGTTCAAAAGCGTGAAGCGCCGGATGGAAAAAGTCGCGGAAGTCCGTGGCATCACCATTTACGACGACTTCGCCCACCACCCGACCGCCATCGCCACCACCCTCGACGGTTTGCGCAAGCGCATCGGCGATGCGCCGCTGATCGCGATCATCGAGCCGCGCTCCAACTCCATGAAGCTCGGTGCTCACCGTGATGGTTTGCCGGAAAGCGTAGTCGATGCCGATCAGGTGATCTGGTATTCGCCGGCCAACCTCGGTTGGGACCTGGGCGCCACGGCGGCGTTGTGCACCGTGCCGTCGATTGTCAGCGATTCGCTGGAAGGCATCATCGAGCGCGTGAAGAGCCAGGCCCAACCCGGCACTCACGTGGTAATCATGAGCAACGGCGGCTTCGGTGGCCTGCACGGCAAACTGGCCGAGGCGCTGCAATGAACAATGGTCCGGAACGCATCACGCTGGCGATGACCGGCGCTTCGGGCGCCCAGTACGGCTTGCGCCTGCTCGACTGCCTGGTGCGTGAAGACCGCGAGGTGCACTTCCTGATTTCCAAGGCCGCGCAACTGGTGATGGCCACCGAGACCGATGTCTCGCTGCCCTCCAAGCCGCAGATGATGCAAGCCTTCCTCACTGAATACACCGGTGCCGCCGCCGGGCAGATTCGGGTGTACGGCAAGGAAGACTGGATGTCGCCGGTGGCATCGGGTTCCGGCTCGCCAGCGGCGATGGTGGTGGTACCGTGTTCCACCGGGACCTTGTCGGCGATCGCGACCGGGGCCTGCAACAACTTGATCGAGCGGGCGGCCGACGTGACGTTGAAGGAGCGCCGCCAGCTGATTCTGGTACCGCGCGAGGCGCCGTATTCGAGCATTCATCTGGAAAATATGCTCAAGCTGTCGAACATGGGCGTGACGATTTTGCCGGCATCGCCAGGCTTCTATCATCAGCCGCAAACCATTGATGACTTGATCGACTTCGTCGTGGCGCGAATTCTCAATCTGCTGAACATTCCGCAAGACATGCTGCCGCGTTGGGGCGAGCACCATTTGAGCAGTGATGAATAGGCTGCTGATCATTCTGCTGGCGGTGCAACTGGCGGGCTGCGCCACGGCGCGCACCCTCGATGCCGCCAAACCCGGGGCACCGGTGGTGTATTCGGGGACGCGTCTGGATTTGTATGCAATGAACGGCGGGTGCTGCGCCATGGACAGATTTGGCGCAGAAGCGCCGAGTTATCCCGGTGTTGATCTGCCGGCCAGTGCTTTGCTCGACACATTGCTGTTGCCGTTGTCGTTGTTGACGGTTTTAGGTGTTGGGTTTCAGGCGACCGGCGGATTATAGAAGAGCGCTTCGCGCTCTATTCGCGGGCGCTGCTGGATTACTTGCCTAACTTGCGCAATTCATCCGACTCGACAATCCGTACGCCATCCTGTTCTTCCAGCGCCAGGCGCCACATGGCGCGGGCCAGTTGGCAGGCTTCGATGCCGTGGTATTTGCCCGGAATCAATTTCGACAACGGACCGGCAACCCGTTCGGCCAGTCGCGGCTCGGCGCGATCGCCGAGCAACAGCGAAGGCCGGCAGATGGTCAGCTGCGGCCAATTCTGCGCGCGCAATGCGTGTTCCATCTCGCCTTTAACCCGGTTGTAGAAAATCGGCGATCTGCGGTCGGCCCCCAAGGCACTGATCACGATCAGGTGCCGTGCGCCCATTTCCCGGGCACGTTTGGCGAAGGCCACGACCATGTCCAGGTCCACCGCGCGAAACGCTTCCTCGGAGCCGGCTTGCTTGATCGTGGTGCCGAGGCAGCAGTAGGCGACGTCGACGCGACCGTTCAATTGCGGCAGAAACTCCGTCGGGTCGCCGACCGGGTTTTCCAGGTGAGGGTGTTCGGCCAGTGGCCGGCGTGAGGGGGCTAATACGCGTGCAATCGTTGGCTCGTTGAGCAGACGGTCAAGCAAATGTTCACCGGTTAACCCGGTAGCTCCGGCAAGCAATACATGCTGAGGCGTCAAGTACATAGTTATTCCCCCTTGATACTGTTCAGCTTAGTTGCTCTTTTCATCCTTGCTGATAGAGACACTTTGCAATGCCTTTCGTGCCTGCTGCTTGCGTAACAATTGCCAATGGGCGAGCACGGCTTTCGGCGCCCAGATCTGTGGTTCGGAAGCTTCGAAGCTGTCGGCCAGCTCACGCTCGGCCACGGTGGCGCTGGCCCGTTTGAAGGCTTGCTCCAGATCGTCGGTCTGGTTCAGCGCCTGGGCGAACAGTGCGTCGCCGAAATAGGTGAAGTTGGCTTCTTCCGAGCACCCGAAGGACACCCGGTCGGCGCGCGAGGCGGTCATGATCAGGGTGTGTTCATCCTTGAGGGCAGGGATGAAGCCGCCGGAATAACAGGACGAAATCACGATAATCTTGTCGCGCTTCTTCAGGGGCGCGAGGACGGCGGCGAGTTCGTCGGCCGGCAGGTCGGCCAGCTCCATGCGTGGCTGGTCGAGTACCAGCTCGTGTTCACTGGAGCCATGGCTGGTCAGGTAAATGAACAGCAAGTCCTCCGGACCACTGCGCTCGGCCAGGGTCTGGGCGGCGCGGCGCAGGTTTTCCCGGGTGGCCATCGGCCGGTCGCCGAGGTGGTCGCGATGGTTGACCAGGCGAATCTGGCCGAAAGCGCCGAAACGGCTGGCGAGCATGTTGGCGACGTAGTCGGATTCGCGCAGGAACACGCTCTGCTTGCCGTCACCGCCCAGGGTCAAGGTGTACAGTTCGACCGCCGGAGTCGAGGCCGGCACGTTGGCCAGTGCTTCGTCGAGCAAGCGGCCCTGGGCCAGCAAGCCGAGTTCCAGGGTGTCGGGCAGCAGCTTGCCGTCGGCGTCGCGCACGCGCTGGCTGTTGATCCAGGTGCCGCTCAGCACTGTGCCATCGGTCAGCACCAACGTGCCTTTGCCCTGATAGTTGTCGCCGTCGAACTGACCGATATAGAAACTGCCATCGGCCAGGTTCAAGCGGCCCTGACCGGTAAAACGCCAGTCGCTGAACTGACCGATGTAATGACTGCCATCGGCGCCGATCAACTCGCCCTTGCCGTTCAGCACGCCTTCCTTGAACTGACCGATCCAGACATCGCCATCGGCGTTTTCGTAGCGGCCCTTGCCATGCAATTGATTGTTCTTGAACCCACCGACGTAGATATCGCCATCGGCGCTGTTGAAAGTACCGTTGCCTTCCAGTTGGCCATCGACGAAGTGCCCGGTGAACTGATTGCCGCTGGCATCGCTGCGCTGGCCTTCGCCGTTGGGTTTGCCGTGGGCGAACTGACCCTGGTACTGGCTGCCGTCTTCGAGTTCCAGACGACCGAGCCCTGAATATTGGTCGGCCTTGAATTCGCCGCGATAGGTCATGGCGTTTTCTTTGAGGGTGCCTTCACCGTCCCGTCGACCGGCCTTGAAACCGCCGGTGTAGCTGCTGCCGGTGGTGGTCAGCGTGCCCTGGCCGTCGAACAGCCCCTGCTGGAACTGCCCGCGATAGACCTCGCCGTTGCTGCCGTGCCATTCGCCCTGGCCATGCCATTGGCCTTTGTCGAAGTGACCGGCATACCAGCTGCCGTTCGGGTAATCGATGCGACCCTCGCCTTGCAGCAGGCCGTTGACCAGATCACCACGATAGCGTCCGCCATCCGGCAGGCGGGCGTCGGGGGGCAACAGCGATTCGCCATCGCCGCAAGCGGTGAGCATCAGGGTCAGGGCAAGGAGTGCAAGTGAGCGCATAGCGGGATCCGGGCAATTAGGCGACGGAGTATGCCGCAGCTATGTGTCGCATTTATAGAGACACGGCACAGACACAGCGCGAAACAGCATGAGCTGCTTCGCAATCAGGCATGTGTCAGACGAAGCAGAGGGACAATGGCTCGGCGATATAGGCCGGTTTGTCCGATCCTTCGATTTCAAGCGTAGCGGTGGCCTTGAGCAGCCATTGGCCGGGTTTCTTCTCGGTGACGTCGTTCATGTCGACCTTGAGTCGAACCCTGGAATTAACCTTCACAGGCTGGATGAAACGCACGCTGTCCAGGCCATAGTTGACCACCATCTTCGCGCCTTCGGGCAGGATGAGGATGTCTTCCATCAGTTTGGGGATCAGCGACAACGACAGGAAACCATGGGCGATGGTGCTGCCAAAAGGCGTTTGCGCGGCTTTGACCGGGTCGACATGGATGAACTGATAATCGCCTGTGGCTTCTGCGAACAGGTTGATGCGTTCCTGGTCGATGGTGAGCCATTGGGAACGTCCGAGTTCCTTGCCGACATAATCTTTGAGCTCTGCAACTGGAACATAGGGCATTGAGACTCTCCTTGGGTTCATCGGATTTATAGTTTTTCGAGTGGGGGACTTGACCTCCCTGCGAACCACTTTAGATCAACATGACAAATTGCTCCGGTCAACTGACCATGCTTTTGGCGAATGCCGACTCATAGCGTGCTTATAATGTCGGGCCCCTTCTTGGTGGGGGAGAGCGCGGGAGAGGATGGATGTTGTTACGTGGCCTGACCTGGCTGGTGCTGTTTCAATTGCTCGGCACAGCCCTCAATCATCTGTTTTTGCCGGTGCTGCCGGGGCCGATCATTGGCCTGCTGTTGCTGCTGGGGTATCTGATCAGCCGCGGTCAAGTCGGCGAACCGCTGAACCTTGCGGCCAGCAGCCTGTTGCGTTATTTGCCGTTGCTGCTGGTGCCGCCGGCCGTGGGCGTGATGGTCTACGCCACTGACATTGCCGCGGATTTCTGGGCGATCACCGGTGCGCTGGTGTTGTCGTTGGTGCTGTCGATGGCCTTCGCCGGGGTGCTGATGCAGCGCCTGGTCAAGCGTCACTCCCATTCCGAGGACAGCCAATGATGTTCGATTGGCACGGCGCCTGGGCGTCGGTGATTCATCATCCGCTGTTCGGCATCGGCATTACGCTGGGCGCGTATCAATTGGTGCTGGCGGCGTTCGAGAAAACCCGCTGGATTTTTCTGCAACCGGTGCTGGTCTCCATGCTGCTGGTCATCGGCGTGCTGGTCAGTTGCGGCCTGAGTTACGTTGAGTACCGCAAGAGCACCGAGATCCTCAGTATCTTGCTCGGGCCGGCCACCGTTGCGCTGGCGGTGCCGCTGTACCTCAACCTGCGGCGGATTCGACAGTTGTTCTGGCCGATATTTACTACGCTGGTGATAGGTGGCGTGGTCGCCACGGGCATGGGAGTGCTGCTGGGTTGGTGGTTCGGCGCCGAACACATGATCCTGATGACCATGGCCCCCAAGTCGGTGACCTCGCCGATTGCCATGCTGGTGGCGGAGCAGATTGGTGGCGTCGCGGCGCTGGCGGCGGTGTTCGTGTTGATTACCGGGGTGATCGGAGCGATCTTCGGGCCGAGTCTTTTGACTCGTCTCGGTGTCCACAGCCCGGAGGCCCGCGGTATGGCTCTGGGCATGACCGCCCATGCGGTCGGCACGGCGGTGGCCATGCAGGAAAGTGAGGAGTGCGGCGCCTTCGCGGCGCTGGCGATGAGTCTGATGGGCGTGGCCACGGCGGTATTCCTGCCGTTGGCGGTGTCGATGGTGGTGTAAGGAAATGTCTATGAGTCTGCCGCTTTTTCCGCTGAACACGGTGCTGTTTCCGGACTGCATCCTCGACTTGCAGATTTTCGAAGCACGCTACCTGGACATGATCGGCCGTTGCATGAAACAGGGCAGCGGCTTCGGCGTAGTGTGTATTCTCGAGGGCGAAGAAGTCGGCATCGCTCCTGAAGGCTACGCGCGGGTGGGGTGCGAGGCGCGGATCACCGATTTCCATCAGCAGGACAACGGCCTGCTGGGCATTCGGGTAAAGGGCGGGCGGCGTTTTCACGTGGTGCGCACCGAGGTGCAGCGCGACCAGTTGATCGTCGCCGAAGTCGAGTGGCTCAAAGATGAACCTGAGCAACCGCTACAGGATGAAGATGCCGACCTGGTCGCGCTGCTCAAGGCCTTGGCGGAACACCCGATGGTCGAAGCACTGAGCATGGGCACCGAAGCGACGGGGCAACAGTCGCTGGCCAATCAGTTGGCGTATCTGTTGCCGTTTTCCGAGGTGGACAAGATCGACTTGCTGCAACTCGATGATCCGCAGCAACGGCTGGATGCGATTCAGGCGTTGCTGGATGAACTGCAGGGTGAGTTGTTTGCCTGATGTCCACTGAAAGATCGCAGCCGCTACAGGTGCGATCTTTCAATCCTCAATATGCATACCGCAACAAAGCTTGCGGCAAATGCCGCAACACAAAGAAGCCGAACAACGCCAGCAACGACGGCAACACCAGCCACCAGACCTTGGGTGGCATGGCGTTGAGCGGCACCTGGCGTTGCGTCAGCCACAGGCTCGCCGCACACACGCATGCCGCCAGCATCGCGCCGGCCAGTACATCGGTAGGCCAGTGCGCCCCCAGGTAAACCCGCGACAGGGCAATCGCCAGCGCCGGCAAACAACCCAGCAACAACCAGGTCAGGCGCATTCGCGGCGGTTGTCCGCGGCCAGCCAGCACCGCTAGCGTCAGAAACAGCGCGAACGAGCCCGAGGCGTGGCCGCTGGGCATGCTGTAGCTGGTCAGTGGATCGCTCAGCACTTCCGGGCGAATGCGGGCGAAAAAGTGCTTGGTTGCCGTGTTGCCCAGCGCGGTGAAAAGCAACGTGCTGCCGGCGAAGATCGCGTGCCGCCATTGTCGCGTCAGCAACAGCAGGGCCGTCAACAGGGCGCTGATCATAAACATGTTGCGGAACTCGCCAATCAGCGTGAACACCACGGCTACTTCATCGAGCATCGGGCTGCGGTGTTCCTGCACCAGGGTCATCAACCCTTGGTCGAGGGCGGTCAGGTGCGGATAGCCGATGAACAGTCCCGCCAGAATTAGAAAACTCATGCCGGTGATCAGCATCGTCGCCTTGCGATGGCGGCGCATGCTGCTGGTAATGCTCAAGCCCACCATGACGGCGATGCTGCCGGCAACGATCCCGGCCTCGGGCCAGAACCCTTCGGGCAATGGCAAGCGAATCGCCGCGCCGGTGGCCCAGCCGGGCAGCAGATAGGCAACGCTCCAGCCCGCGGCGGCCAACAGGCTGACGGCGGCGAAGCGGGGGAAGGGCATATCGAACATACCTGCGACCATCGGCAGCATTGGTCGCAACGGGCCGATAAAGCGTCCGACTAACAGGCTGGCGATGCCATAACGCTGAAAATACGCTTCGGCCCCGGCGATCCATTCCGGATGATGGCGCAACCCCGGCAGGCGCCGGATGTTCTGGTGGAAATGTCGTCCCAGGAAATACGAAACGATGTCGCCCAGCACGCCGCCGAGGAAACCCAGCAGCAATGTTTCACCCAGCGACAGTGCGCCACTGCCGGCCAGTACTGCCGCGGCAAACAACAACACCGTACCGGGTACGATCAGCCCGGCAATCGCCAGGCACTCCACACACGCCACTACGAACACTGCCATGGCCAGCCACTGCGGATTGACCGTCAGCCAACCGATCACGCTATCGAGCCATGGGCCCATAAAAACAACTCCATCGAATGTTCACTTGGCCCCAAAGGGATGAATCTCCCAAATGCTGAACGACCGCTCCCACTGGGATTCCCGTTTGCCCGGGCACGTTTCAAGTCAGCAAAAAATAATCACGCCCTTCGACCTGACCCCGACGCATCGGATTGCGAGTGCAGTACGGCGCGTAAGCCGCATCGACGAAACGGTACATTAAATGTTCGTCGCGCCCCTGGGGGATGCCCAGGCGTGTGGTCTGGATGATATGGCCGGGCGCAGGCCCGATGTCTTCCACCAGCAGCACTTCATGGTCAAAACGCTTGGCGTCCCAGACCGGCACCTTCAGCCCCAGCGCCTTGCACAGCAACGTCTGCCCGGCGCACAGCTTTTGTGAGGGGCGAGGGCGGCCCTGGGCGTCGGGATTGTTCAGCAGCATCTGCGCCAGGCTGGCTGGCCCGCTCAGTTCATCGACCCATGGATAGGCGGATTTGATCAGCACCGCATTGCCCGGACCTTGGGCACTGAAGTTCAGGGAATCGCCGCCGCGGGCGTAATACATATAGATGTGGCCGCCATCCAGAAACAAAGCCTTACGCTTTTCTGTGTAGCCCAGGGAGGCGTGGCTACCCTTTTCTTCGCAGTAATAGGCTTCGGTCTCGATAATCCGGGCGCTGAGCCACAGGTCGTCGACCCGGTGGCGGATGATTTTGCCCAGCAGATCCCGGGCCAGCGTTTGGGCGTCGCGGTCGAAAAATGCATCCGGCAGAGCCTTGGGCGGGCGCGTTTCGGACGCACGAACAGTCAGGTTAGTCATGATGAACAGCGTTTATCAGGGCTGATTGAGTCGTGATGATAACAATATGCAACTTAATCACGGCTGAACGTCGGCAAATTGCCCTCCATTTCGACCATCCGCCCGTCACCGCTGTTAGTCGGGGGGCGCGACAGCTATAATCTGCCGCTTTATTCTTTACCAAGCCTAGCAAAGACCATTACAGACCATGACTGAGTCCGTTCTTGACTACATGACCCGTTTGGGTCGCGCCGCCCGCGAAGCTTCCCGCGTGATCGGCCGTGCCAGCACCGCGCAGAAAAACCGCGCCTTGCAGGCGGCCGCCAATGCGCTGGATGCTGCGCGCGCCGAGCTGACCGCAGCCAATGAACTGGATTTGGCCGCTGGCCGCACCAATGGTCTTGAGCCGGCCCTGCTGGAACGCCTGGCGCTGACCCCGGCGCGCATCGACGGCATGATCGTCGGTTTGCGTCAGGTCGCGGCCTTGCCGGACCCGGTCGGCGCGATCCGCGACATGAGTTACCGGCCGTCGGGCATTCAGGTCGGCAAGATGCGCGTGCCGTTGGGCGTGATCGGGATCATCTACGAATCCCGGCCTAACGTGACCATCGATGCTGCCAGCCTGTGCCTGAAGTCCGGCAACGCGACCATCCTGCGTGGCGGCTCCGAAGCGATTCACTCCAACCGCGCCATTGCCGCCTGCATCCAGCGCGGCCTGGCCGAGGCCGATCTGCCGGCCGCGGTGGTGCAAGTGGTCGAAACCACCGACCGTGCCGCCGTCGGCGCGCTGATCACCATGCCCGAATACGTCGACGTCATCGTGCCCCGCGGCGGCCGTGGCCTGATCGAACGGGTCAGCCGCGATGCCCGCGTGCCCGTCATCAAGCACCTGGACGGCATCTGTCACGTCTACGTCAGTGCCCACGCCGATCTGCCGAAAGCCCAGCGCATCGCATTCAACGCCAAGACTTACCGTTACGGCATCTGCGGCGCGATGGAAACCCTGTTGGTCGATCAGGCCGTCGCCAAAGAGTTTCTGCCGGCGATGACTGCCCAGTTCCGCGAAAAAGGCGTCGAGCTGCGCGGTTGTGAGCGCACCCGGGCGATCATCGAGGCCGTCGCGGCCACTGAAGAAGACTGGACTACCGAATACCTGGCGCCGATCCTCTCGATCCGCGTGGTCGACGGGCTGGACCAGGCCATCGAGCACATCAACCAGTACGGCTCCCATCACACCGACTCGATCGTCAGCGAAAACCTGGCTGACACCCGGCGTTTCGTGGCTGAAGTCGATTCGTCCTCGGTGATGATCAACACCCCGACCTGCTTCGCCGATGGCTTCGAATACGGATTGGGTGCCGAGATTGGCATTTCTACTGATAAGCTGCACGCCCGCGGCCCGGTGGGCCTCGAAGGTCTGACCTGCGAGAAGTACATCGTGGTCGGT
>Ga0182007_10000556_pt1 | contig 22049 bp, 23 predicted proteins | sample Sormic07211113_1_FD_123023 | JGI IMG/M metagenome (GOLD analysis project Ga0182007, IMG submission 123023) | Rhizosphere microbial communities from Sorghum bicolor, Mead, Nebraska, USA - 072115-113_1 MetaG | ecosystem: Host-associated > Plants > Roots > Rhizosphere | place: USA: Nebraska... | reverse complement strand
GTGCTGCCGTTGTCGCTGTAGCGGACCAGCTTCGCCGCCACTTCCACGCCGATGTTGTCCTGCGCTTCCAGCGTGCTGCCGCCCACGTGCGGGGTCAGGATCACGTTGTCGTGGGCGGTCAGCGGGGAAACGAAGGCATCGCCGTTGCCCTTGGGCTCGACCGGGAACACGTCCACCGCCGCGCCGCCGAGATGGCCCGAGCGCAGTGCCGCATCCAGCGCATCGATGTCCACCACGGTGCCGCGCGCGGCATTGATCAGGTGCGCGCCGGGGCGCATCCGCGCCAGCTCATCGGCGCCGATCATCCACTGCGTGGCCGGGGTTTCGGGCACGTGCACGGTCACGATGTCGGCGCGCGCCAGCAGGTCGTCCAGGCTGATCGCCGCCCGGGCATTGCCCAGCGAGAGCTTGGTTTCCACATCGTGGAAGATCACCTGCATGCCCATCGCCTCGGCCATCACGCCGACCTGGGTGCCGATGTGGCCATAGCCGATGATGCCCAGCGTCTTGCCGCGCACCTCGTGGCTGCCGGCCGCTGATTTGGACCAGCCGCCGCGATGGCACTCGGCGTTCTTCTGCGGGATGCCGCGGGTCAGCATGATCGCCTCGGCGATCACCAGCTCGGCCACGCTGCGGGTGTTGGAGTAGGGCGCGTTGAACACCGGGATGCCGGCCAGTTCCGCCGCCTCCAGGTCGACCTGGTTGGTGCCGATGCAGAAACAGCCGACCGCCATCAGGCGCTTGGCATGCACCAGCACATCCGCGCTCAGCTGCGTGCGCGAGCGGATGCCGACGATGTGGGCCTCGGCGATCCGGGCCTTGAGTTCGTCTTCGGGCAGCGCCTTGCTGTGCAGTTCGATCTGCGAATAGCCGGCCGCCGTGAACACGTCGATCGCGGTCTGGCTGACCCCCTCGAGCAACAGTACGCGGATATCCTGCTTCGGGAACGAGGTCTTTTTCGGCGACATGGGCGGCGTGCGACGTGTGGCGGCGGGAGCCCCCAACTATGCCAGAAGCCGGCGCCGATGGTGCGGTGCGCCAATCGCTGGCCAGACAGTTTCAGATGCACCTATCTGGATGGGGCTGGCGGGGGCGATCGACGCCCGGGCGACTGGACGCGGCCGGTAGCGGCTGGCAGGCTTGCGGGCTCCCCCGGCACTGCCAGACGCCCCATGACCGATCCGCGCCTTGATTCGCTGTTGCACGATTGCCCCGGGCTGCGCCTGAAGACCGATCCCGCCGATCTGGAGCACTATGGCCGCGACTGGACCCGCCGCTGGACGCCGGCGCCACTGGCGATCGCGCTGCCGGGTACGGTCGAGGAGGTGCAGGCGATCCTGCGTTGGGCCAGTGCCCGCAACGTGGCGGTAGTGCCCTCCGGCGGCCGCACCGGCCTGTCCGGTGGCGCCGTGGCAGCCCATGGGGAACTGGTGCTCAGCCTGGAACGGATGAACAAGCCGTTGGCCTTCGATGCCGTCGACCGCACCCTGACCGTGCAGGCCGGGATGCCGCTGGAAGCAGTGCACAACACGGCGCTCGAGCACGGCCTGATCTACCCGGTGGATTTCGCCGCGCGCGGGTCGTGCTCGATCGGCGGCAACATCGCCACGAATGCCGGCGGCATCCGCGTGATCCGTTACGGCAATACCCGTGAGTGGATCGCCGGCCTGACGGTGGTGACCATGGCCGGGGAGCGGGTCGAGCTCAACAAGGGCCTGATCAAGAATTCCAGCGGCTACGACTTCCGCCAGCTGCTGATCGGCTCGGAAGGCACGCTGGGCGTCATCGTGGAAGCGACCCTGAAGCTCACCGACCCGCCGCCGGCCAGCAACGTGATGCTGCTGGCACTGCCGTCGTTCGAGGTGCTGATGCAGGTGTTTGCCGCGTTCCGCGAACGGCTGCAGCTGCAGGCGTTCGAATTCTTCACCGACCGCGCGCTCGAGCACGTGCTGGCGCACGGTGCGCAGGCGCCGTTCGATGAGGTCCATCCGTATTACGTGGTGACCGAGTTCGCTGCGGGCGATGAGGCCCAGGAAGCCGCTGCGATGGCCGCCTTCGAAGACTGCATGACGCACGGCTGGGTCAGCGATGGCGTGGTCAGCCAGAGCGATGCGCAGGCCGCGCAGCTGTGGCGGCTGCGCGAAGGCATCACCGAGGCCGTGGCGCGCTACAAACCCTACAAGAACGACGTTTCGGTGCGGATTTCGGCGATGCCGGCGTTTCTCGCCGAAACCCAGGCGCTGATCGGGCAGGCCTACCCGCAGTTCGAGGTGGTCTGGTTCGGACACATCGGCGACGGCAACCTGCACATCAACGTACTCAAGCCGGACGACACCGCGGATGCCGAGTTCCTGACCCAGTGCGAGCATGTCACCAAGCTCCTCGCCGGCGTGCTGAGCCGGTTTGACGGCAGCATTTCGGCCGAGCACGGGATCGGCCTGGTCAAGAAGGGCTATCTGGACAGCACCCGCAGCGCCGCGGAAATCGCTTTGATGAAGGCGGTCAAACGCGCGTTTGATGCCCAAGCGCTGCTGAATCCCGGCAAGGTCTTCGACCTCTGAGACAAGACAGGATTTCACGCAGCCTATACGCTCTGTGCTTTCCACCACGAACGACACCCTGATGATGCGTCCGATCCTGCTTCTTGCCGTGCTTGCCCTGCCGCTGTCTGCGATGGCGTCCAGTTTTGCCGGCAGCTCCGCCGGCTCCGCATCCGGCGCATCCTCGGCCGGTTCGTCCAGCTCGGGCGATGACAAGATCGTGCTCGATGCGCGTGATGATGCCGCGGCCTTCGTGGCCAGCGACGGCGCCATCCGTGGCGCACGCCTGGAAGCGGCGCTGCTGCACCTGCGCGAGCAGGGTGCCGCGCAGCAGGCCAGTGACATGGCGCTGGCCAGGACCCTGCTGGCACGCTGATGCAAGCCGCCGGTCAGGTCCGCCGCTGGCGCTGGGCGGTCCTGATCGCGTGGCTGGCCGCGCCCTGGGCGCACGCCGCGCTGCAGCTGGAACTGCAGCCGCAGGGATTGAACACGGCGCAGATCGTCGCCGCCGAGCGCGCCCTGCAGCAGGTACGCACGCGCCTTCCTTCCGGGTGGCAGGCACGGTTCCAGCAGCCGGTCCTGGTCCGCTGGTCGGACGCGCTGCCGGACCACGTGCACGGCCGCACCCGCAACGGCACGATCACCCTGCAGCGCGCACTGCTCGACAGCGTGCAGGAGGATCAACCCTTGCCGCGCCCGCTCGAGGCGGCGCTGATCCATGAACTGACCCACGTGCTCGACCGTTCGCCGCAGGGCGGCTGGTCGCGCGATCCGCGCCTGCGCGATCTGGCCGGCTGGCAACGACGCCCGTGGAAACTCGGCCGCACCGGCAACGCCTTCAGCGGGCGCAGCCCCGATGATTACGAGCGTGCCAGCCCGGCCGAGTTCCTGGCGGTCAACGCCGAGTACCTGCTGCTCGATCCCGAGTACGCCTGCCGTCGACCGGCCGTCGCCGCGTGGTTCGCCGACCACCTGGGGCCGACCGCGTACGCGGCCGACTGCGACACCCGTCTGCCGTTGATGCAGGCCGAAGAGGAGGCAGGCGCTGCCACGCTGCTCGAGCTGGATCCGGCGCGGGTGTACGGCGTCGACTACCTGCTCGCCGAAGGCAATGACCAGCTGATGAGCCGTTGGGGCCACAGCATGCTGCGGCTGGTGATCTGCGCGCCGGGACGACCGCGCGGGCCGGCCTGCCGGATGGACCTGTCCCATCACCGCGTGCTGTCCTACCGCGCCTTCGTTGGCGATGTGCAGATTTCCAGTTGGCGCGGGCTGACCGGTGCCTATCCGTCGCGTCTGTTCGTGCTGCCGCTCAACCAGGTCATCAACGAATACACCCAGCTCGAACTGCGGGGGCTTTCCTCGGTGCCGCTGGCGATGGATGCGCAGGACATCGCCAGTCTGCTCGAGCGCGTCGCGCAGGTGCACTGGAGCTACGACGGGCGCTATCTGTTCGTCAGCAACAACTGCGCGGTGGAGACCGGCAAGCTGCTGCAGGAAGGCGTGCCGCGCCTGGCGTCGCCCGGTTTGAACCGGCTCACCCCGCGCGGCCTGCTGACCCGCCTGGAGCGCCTGGGCGTGGCGGATGCCAGCGTGCTGGCCGATCGCGGGCAGGCGACCCGGCAGGGCTATTACTTCGCGTCTGCGGAAGCGCATTACCAGCAGCTGTTCGATGTCGCCCGTCGGGAGCTGCCGCTGGGCACGGCGAACGTCGGCGACTGGTTGCGGCAGCCGGCCAGTGAGCGGGCACGCTGGGTGGAGCAGGGCGATCTGCGCGCCACGGCGGCCCTGTTGTTGCTGGAACAGGCGGCACTGCGCCGCGAGGAACTGCGTGCGCGCGATGTCCTGAAGCGGCTGCTCGGCGATCCGGATGCGGGCGATGCCGCGGCGCGCGACACGCTGCGTGCATTGCTCGAGGACACTGGGCAACTGGTCAGCCCGGCCGCCCTGGTGAAGGGGGGAGGCTACGGTCTGCCCTCCGCCGATGAGCGCGCGATGGCCGCCGAGGCCGCCATGCAGCTCAGTGCGCAGGGCGCGCCGGCCTGGAAGGCGCTGCAACGGCAGTTGAAGCAGCGCCTGCCGGTGCGGCAGCAACGCGAGCTGGCCACGATCGACGGCTCGCTGGTCCGGCTCGGCGCGCGGATGCGCGAACTGGCCCGGGAAGACGGCGTTACTGCCGCGGCAGCTCGATGACGAAACGCGCGCCGCCCAGCGTGCTGGCCGTGCAGGCCACATGGCCGCCATGCGCATCGGCGATTGCCTTGACCACCGCCAGCCCCAGCCCGCTGCCACCGCGCTGACGCGAGCGCGAGCCATCGCCGCGCAGGAACGGATCGAAGATCTGCTCACGCAGCCCCGCATCGATGCCGGGACCTTCGTCGTCGATGGCGATCTGTACGTGGGTGGCGGTGTCGTGCACGGCGATGCGGACCCTGCCGGGCGTGGCGTAGCGCCGCGCATTCTCCAGCAGCGCCATCAGCGCCTGGCGGACCCGGGTCGGGTCGCAATGCGCCGGATGCTCCTCGCGCGAGGTTTCCAGCTCCAGCACGAAGCCACTGCTGCGGAAGCCCGGGTCGACCAGGGTCATCACCGACTGCACTTCCTGCACCACATCGTTGCGGGCTCGGCGGACATCCAGGCGGGCGCTGTCGGCCAGGCTCAGCACGCGCAGGTCCTCGATCAGCCGCGACAGCCCTTCGACCTGGGCCAGCAGGCTGCGGAACTGGCCTTCATCCGGGGCGAATACCCCTTCGGCCAAACCCTGCAGGCGGCCGCGCAGGATGGTGACCGGCGTGCGCAGCTCGTGCGCGATCGCCGCGTGCCACATCACCCGGTCGGCCTCGATGTTCTGCAGCCGGCGCGCCATCGCGTTGAAGTCGTCCACCAGCAGCGCCACTTCGCCGAGCGAGCGATCACTGACTGCGGCACGCGCGCCCAGGTCGCCATCGGCAAGCCGGCCGATGCTGTCCACCACTGCATTGAGCGGGGTCAGGATGCGCTGGGACAGACGCACCGAGGCGGCGACCGCCAGGGTCAGCCCGAGCAGGGTCACGCCCACCATCCAGACCAGCTCGGGGCCGCTGGGCACCCAGCTGACCGGCTCCGCGGCGCCACCGGGATAGAACGCCACCAGCACGGCATACAGCAGGTAGGAGCTGAGGATCACCATCACGATGACCGCCAGCACCATCAGCGACATCGACAGCACGATGTGCCGGCTCAGGCCCGAGCGGCGCATCAATGGTCCGCCGCCAGCCGGTAACCGACGCCGCGCACGCTGGCCGGCACGTTGGCCAGGCCGACATCGTCGAGTTTGCGCCGCAGCTTGCTGACGTGGCTGTCCACGGTGCGCTCCAGCGCTTCGCTTTCCGGCAGGCACGCGTGCATGAGTTCGCTGCGGCTGAAGATGCGCATCGGTGCCAGCGCCATGCAGTGCAGCAGTTTGTATTCGGTCAGGGTGAGCAGCAGTTCGTGGCTGTAGCCATCGCCCTCGACATGCACGGCGTGGTGCTCCGGATCGATCACCAGGCTGCCCACGCGCAGGATCTCCGGTGCGCCGGGGCGCGGCGCATTCAAGGTGCGGCGCAGCACCGCACGCACCCGCGCGGCCACTTCGGCCGGGTTGAACGGCTTGACCACGTAATCGTCCGCGCCCATTCGCAGCGCGGTGAGCTTGTCCAGGTCCTGGTCCAGTGCGGTCAACATGATCACCGGCGTATCGCCGCGCTGGCGCAGCGTGTTGAGCACGGTCCAGCCGTCCATGCCCGGCATCTGCACGTCGAGCAGGACCAGGTCCGGCCGCGCGCTGCGATGCAGGGCGAGGGCGCCGAGCCCGTCCTGCGCGCGCAGCGTGCGCAGGCCTTCGCGGGCCAGGTAGGCCGCGACGATGTCGGCGATCTCGGGTTCGTCCTCGACGATCAGGACCAGGGCGTTGAGCGAATGATCCCAGCGCGCGGTGGGCGCGCCGGGTGAATCGGAGGCGGGCATGCAGGGCAGGGCCGGAAGGTGCTTGTGCTCCATCGTATCTCCACACTTCCTCCATCGAAACCCCACCGAGCCCGCGCAGACTGCCGCCATCGTGATTTCAGCCGGTGTTCCGGCCCGGTGCTGCGGATGAAGAACTCCAGATGGATGCGCGCCCTTGCGGCGGCGAAAGAGACACGGCGCGTGCGCGGCAGTCGCATGATGCTGCGACGATGGCGGGTGCACACATGAACGCGCTTCTGCAACCGGCACACGTCGAGGCAGCCGAGGCGCGGCTCTGGGATGCGCTGGTCCAGTGGCAGCCGCAGCAGGTGCGTGCGCTGCTGTCGCCGGCGCTGTTCCTGACCGACCACGCTGGCCAGCGCCAGGATGCGTCCCCGCTGCTGGCCGGCTGGAACGCGCGGCGCATCCGCATCGCCGCGATCGAGCGGGAGCGGACCGAGCAGCTCGCCTGCGGCGCGATGGTGCTGGTCACCGGCGAGCTGCGCCTCCACCTCGATGGCGAGCACGGCAGGCGCCTGCACACACTGCGCCTGCTGCGGGTCTGGGCGCGCAGCAGCACCGCGCCCGGCGTGCAGCTGCTGTCGATGTGCGTGCTCCCCGCATCGCCACCGGTGCACTGAACCGCGCGTTCAGAAGGGCGGGTGGGGTCAGCGCCGCTTCACCTGCTCTCACGGCGCTGCAGGTACGATCAAGTGTTGTAGACGTTATCGCAAGGAGTTCCTCATGCGCGCATCTCCCTGGTTGTTGAGCCTGGCCGTTACCGGCGTGCTCGCCGCCTGCCAACCGGCCACCGAGAGCAGCCCCGCCGCCGACGGCAGCGAAGCGCCCCCTCCTCTCGATGCCTCCACGGCCGATGAGCGCAGCTACGCGTTCCGCTGTGGCGAGCTCGAAGTGCATGCCACCTACCGCGGCCAGGATTCGGCGACGGTGGTGGTGGGCGACCGCACCTTCGCGATGTCCTCGCAGCCGGCCGCATCCGGTGCCAAGTATGGCGATGGGCAGGGCAACGAATTCTGGACCAAGGGCACCACCGACGGGATCCTGAGCCTCAAGGGCGAACCGGACCGCACCTGCACCGGCACCGGCGAGCAGGGCGGCGACGCACCGCCGGCCAACGCCACGGCCAAGGCGGATGCCGATGTGGCGGGCGGGTTCCGCGCGACCGGCAACGAGCCGGGCTGGCTGGCCCAGGTCGGCGCAGGCGCGACGCCGGCGCTGCACATCGAGATGGATTACGGCGAGCGCAAGCTCGAGATTCCCAGCCCCACGCAGGGCCGTGATGGCTGGTCCGGTACCGCCGCGGACGGCACTCCGGTCAAGCTGACCTTCCAGCGCACGGTGTGCCAGGACGACATGAGTGGCCAGGCCTTCGGGGCCACGGCGATGCTGACGGTCGGTGCGCGCCAGTACCATGGGTGTGGCGACTTTGCCGGTGCGCCTTCGCTGGCAGCCAAGCCCTGACCGCTCCGTCGTCACCGGATGCGCGTGCGCGTCCGGTGAGGCATCACATGCCGCGCGGGCAGGGATTGGGCAACGCGCGGCTGCGCGGATCCAGGGCCAGCTCGTTGCGGGTGCCGAGCAGCATCAGCTCGGTGTGCACCAGGCAATTGTCCGCATGGCGCTGCAGAAGCTGGTTGAACAGCCCGGCGCGCTCGTCGCAGTATTCGTGGATCGCATACGCCAGTTCGCGGGCGCGGTCCTCGTCGTAGGCTTCTTCGCCGGCGAAGTGCTGGCACGCGCTTTCGCGGCCCAGGAACGCCTGCACGTCGCCCGGCATCGCGCAGTACATGCGGATGTCTTCGGCGACGAACACTTCGGCAGGCACGTCGCAGCGCGCAGTGCCGGTGGTATCGGCCGCTACGGCGGCGGCCGCGGCTTCGGTGTCCAGCGTCTCGCTCTCCACTGCCCGCGGCGAGCACGCCGCGAGCAGCAGGAGCAGGACGGTCGGTGCCGACCGCTTAGTCGGCACGGCCGGCGAATTCCCCGGTGGTGGTGTTGACCAGCACGCGCTCGCCGTTGGCGATGTACTCCGGCACCATGATCTCGATGCCGGTGTTGAGCTTGGCCGGCTTCGGGCGCTTGGTGGCGGTGCCGCCCTTGAGCTCCGGCGGGGTCTCGACCACTTCCAGCACCACGCTGGTCGGCAGCTGTACGCCCACCGGGGTCTCGTCGATCACCTGCACGTAGATGCCGGTCAGGCCATCGGTGATGTAGCCGGCGTCATCGCCGAGCACGTCGGCGTCGACCATGTACGGGGTGTAGTCCTCGTCGTCCAGGAAGACGAACGCGTCGCCGTCCATGTACGAGTAGGTCGCCTGGCGGCGCAGCAGTTCGACTTCCGGCAGGTTTTCGTCGGCATCGAAGCTGGCATCGAGCTTGTTGCCGCCGGGCACGCTGTACATGATGAAACGGAAGCGGACATTGCCGCCGCGGCCCTGCGGGGAGCTGCGTTCGATGTCGCGGATCTGGTAGACGCCGTTGTTGAATTCGACGACGTTGCCTTTCTTGATGTCGCTGGCTTTCATGGGAATGAAGGTCGGTTCGTGGAGGTGGCGGGTGCCGGAACCGGGCACCCAGCGGGTTGCGTGCTCGCTTACTTCGGCGCCAGACGCACGGCGCCGTCAAGGCGGATGGTCTCGCCGTTGAGATAGGTGTTGCCCAGGATGTAGGCGACCAGGCCGGCGAAATCGTCCGGCTTGCCCAGGCGCGGCGGGAACGGGATGGAGGCGGCCAGCGATTCCTGCACGGCCGGCGGCATGCCGTCGACCATCGGGGTCCAGAAGATGCCCGGGGCGATGGTCACCACGCGGATGCCGAAGCGCGACAGCTCGCGGGCCATCGGCAGGGTCATGCTGACCACGCCGCCCTTGGAGGCGGCATAGGCGGCCTGGCCGATCTGGCCCTCATAGGCGGCCACGCTGGCGGTGTTGATGATCACGCCGCGCTCGCCGTCCTCGCCCGGGATGTTGTGCTGCATGCGGTTGGCGGCGGCCTTGGCGACGTTGAAACTGCCGACCAGGTTGACCATCACCGTGCCCTGGAAGTTGGCCAGCGGCATCGGCGCTTCCTTGCCGAGCACGCGGCCGGCGCCGAGGATGCCGGCGCAGTTCACCGCCACGTTCAGCCCGCCCAGGAAGTCGCAGGCAGCCTCGATCTGCGCGGCCACGGCGGCTTCATCGCTGACGTTGGTGCTGTAGTAGCGTGCCTTGGCCGGGCCCAGTTCGGCCACGGCCGCGGCACCCTTGTCGTCATTGAGATCGAACAGGGCCACCTTGGCGCCGTGGGCGACCAGATGCTGGGCCACGGCCAGGCCGAGGCCGGAAACACCGCCGGTGATGACGGCGCGGACAGAAGACAGCTGCATTGCACGATCCCGCTGGTTCAAGAACCGCCGATTCTAACGGATGCGGTCGCGATCACTGTTGTGCACTGCCCACGGCCGCCCTCGCGCGCAGCGCCAGCCGCCGGGCGAATTCATCCGGTGCCAGCCCGGGCGCGAACAGGAAGCCTTGGCCGACCGAGACGCCCAGCGTCTGCAGGAACTGGCGCTGGGCCTCCGATTCGATGCCCTCGGCCACCAGTCCCAGCCCGAGGCTGCGGGCGATCCCGCACACGGCTTCGCAGACGGCGACATCCGAGCGGTTGCCCGGGACCCCCTCGACGAACAGCTGGCTCAGTTTGAGCCCGTGGATCGGCAGCCGGCGCAGGTAGTTCAGCGCGCTGTAGCCTTCGCCGAAGTCGTCGATGGTGAGCAGCACCCCCATCTCGCGCAGCTGCGCGAAGGTGCGCAGGGTGTCCGGCGCGTCCTCGATCAAGACCCGTTCGGTGAACTCCAGCTCCAGCGCGCTGCCGGGCAGGTCGAACTCATCCAGGACCGCGCGCACGTGCCGGGCCAGGTCTTCGCCGACGAACTGCCGGTAGGACACGTTGACCGCCACCCGGACGATGCCGAGCCCGTCATCCTGCCAGCGGCGTACCTGCCGGCAGGCCTCGCGCAGCACCCACAGACCGATCCGGACGATGTCGCCGGTGGTCTCGGCATGGCCGATGAAGATATCGGGGCGCAGCTCGCCCAGCTGCGTGTTGCGCCAGCGGATCAGTGCCTCGGCGGCGATCAGCTGGCCGCTGTGCAGGTGGACCTGCGGCTGGTACACCAGATGGAACTCATCGTCGTCCAGCGCGCGGTGCAGGCGGCTCTCGATCTGCAGGCGATCGTGCTGGCGCTGGGCCAGCTCGGGCGAGAATACCTGCCAGCCGTTGCGGCTGCGCCGCTTGCAGTCGTACATGGCGATGTCGGCGTTCTGGATCAGCTGCTGCGGGCGCAGTCCGTCCTGCGGCGCGCGCGCGATGCCGATGCTGGTGGTCACCGGAAATTCGTCGGCACCGAAACGGAACGGCGTGCTGAAGGCGCGCGTGATCGCCTTGGCCAGCTGCTCGGGCTGGTCGGCCTGGTCGCGGGTATCGCAGACCACCAGGAACTCGTCGCCGCCGAACCGCGCCAGCAGTCCTTCGGTGCCGATCGCGGTGGCGATGCGGCGGGTGGCATCGATCAGCAGTTCATCGCCGGCATTGTGGCCGAGCAGGTCGTTGACGATCTTGAACCGGTCCAGATCGATGTACAGCACGGCGACCCGGCAGTGCGTCGGATTGGCCATGCGTGTGGCCAGATCATTGAGCACCGCGTCGCGGTTCATGATCCCGGTGAGGGGATCGGTGCGCGCCTGGATGCGCAGTGTCTCCTCGGCCTGCTTGCGCGCGGTGATGTCCTGCACGGTGCCCGCGATGCGCGCGGCATCCACATCCCCGGCCTCGGCCTCGCCGATCATGCGCACCCAGAACGAGTGGCCGTCGCTGCGCTGGCCCTGCAGTTCCAACTCGAAGGAGACCTGCTTGTCGATCACGTCCAGCAGTGCCTGCTGCAGCTGCGCACGGTCATCCAGGCGCAGGCACTCGAGCAGCTCGGCCATGTCGCGCATCGGCAGCGCCTGGCCGAGGATGCGGGTCGCCTCGTCGGTCAGGTACAGGCGTTGCAGGCCCCGGTCCCACTCCCAGCCGCCGATGTGCGCCAGTGACTGCGCGCGGTCGAACAGGGTGTTGTTGCGCTTGAGCTCGGTGATGTCGCTGAACAGACCGAACACATGGTCCGGTGCATCGCGCCCGTTGCCGTACACCGGCACGTTGGTGGTGGAGATCCAGATCATCCGCCCGCGCGGGCGGTGGTACAGGCCGACGATGGTGCTGCGCACGATGCGGCCGCTCTGCAGCGACACGGCGGCCGGCCACTGCTCGCGGGTGAGCGGGTGGCCGTGCTCGTCCACGCTGATCCAGTCTTCCGGCGCCAGCATCGCCTGCAGGCTGCCGCCATTGCCGGCCGTGCCGAGAATGCGGTGCGCGGCCGGATTGGCGGACACGACGCGCAGCTGGCGGTCGAACAGGATCACGCCCTTGTCGATCGACTCCATCAGCAGGCGGTAGCGCGACTCGGCCTGCCAGCGGCTGCTCAGATCCCGGGCCACCGCCACGATGCAGTGCTCGCCCTGGTGTTCGAAGCCGGCCGAATGCACCTCGACAGGAAACCGGCTGCCGTCGCCGCGCATGTTGGTGACCTCGATGACATAGGTTTCGCCCCGGTGCAGGGCCTCCCAGACCGGATCCAGATGATCGCCGGGCAGGTCGGGGTTCAACAGTTCGATCGGCTGCCCGACGATCTCCTCGCGGGGGCGCCCGTACGCGCGCACGCCGGCCTTGTTGAGGTCCAGCACCACGCCGCGTTCGCTGAGGATGCTGACCGGGTCCGGGACCGCATCGAACAGCGCGGCATAGCGGCGCAGGGCCAGCTGGCGCTCGTCCATGGCTTCCTGCAGGGCCTGCTGGACATCTTCGAGCAGGCCGCGCAACTCACCGGGCGAGTGGGCCAGTGCGCGCTCCAGGGCGGCCAGCGCGTGGACGTGGGCGGTGAGGTGATCACCGACCGCAGCGTCCTTGCGCCGGCCGCCGCTTTTCATGTCGCCGCCAGCGCCTTGCCGGCCTTGCTGCCGGTCTCGCGCCCCAGGCGCGCGGCCAGCCAGCGCCCGGTGGCGGCCAGCGCCGGCAGATCGATGCCGGTGCGCATGCCGATGCCGTGCAGCATGTAGACGACATCCTCGCTGGCGACGTTGCCGCTGGCGCCCTTGGCATACGGGCAGCCGCCCGCACCGGAGACCGCCGAGTCGACCACGCGCACGCCTTCGTCCAGGCAGGCATCGATGTTGGCCAGCGCTTGCCCATAGGTATCGTGGAAGTGAACCGCAAGCGCGGCCATCGGCAGTTCGCTGGCGACGGTCTTGAGCATCGCACGTGCCTTGCGCGGCGTGCCGACGCCGATCGTGTCGCCGAGCGAGATTTCGTAACAGCCCATGTCGTGCAGCGCACGGGCGACGCGCACCACCTCGCTCACCGCGACCTCGCCCTGGTACGGGCACCCGAGCACGGTGGACACATACCCACGCACCTTGACCCCGTCCGCCTTGGCCCGCGCCAGGATCGGCGCGAAGCGCGCCAGCGACTCGTCGATGCCGGCGTTGGTATTGGTCCGGTTGAACGTCTCCGAGGCGGCGGTGAACACCGCCACTTCCTGGACGCCCACCGCGCGGGCCCGGTCGTAGCCCTGTTCGTTGGGCACCAGCACCGGGTAGTCGATGCCGGGACGGCGGTCGATCCCGGTATAGACCTCGGCAGCGTCGGCCAGCTGCGGCACCCAGCGCGGGCTGACGAAGCTGGTGGCCTCGATGGTGCGCAGCCCGGTGAGCGAGAGCTGGCGGATCAGCTCGATCTTGTCGGCGGTGGCGACCGGCTGGGCTTCATTCTGCAGCCCGTCGCGCGGGCCGACCTCGACGATGCGGACGAACTCATCCATGGGCCAGCCCTCCGCGAACGGAGCAGCGGACGACCAGCGAGGGGCGGGGCGGGGTAGAGATCACGGAGATTCCTGTCAGACGAAAGGCGGCCCACGGTCCCCGGCAGGCCACGAAAAGGGGATACGCGGGATGGGCGACAAAGCGGCCATCCCGCCGGCGTGCGGCGGTCAGCCCGGGTGGTGGCAGACCGCTTCGATGTTGTTGCCGTCCGGGTCGAGCACGAATGCCCCGTAGTAATCGGGGTGGTAGTGCTCGCGGATGCCGGGGGCGCCATTGTCGGTGCCGCCGGCCGCCAGTGCGGCGCGGTGGAAGGCGTCCACGTCGGCGCGGCGGCCGGCGCTGAAGGCCACGTGCACGCCCCCGTGGGCACCGGGCGCGTTGCCGATCCAGAAGTCCGGCTTGCCGGTGCGGCCGAAGCCGGCATGGTCGTGATCGCCGGTCTGGGCGGCCGACACCTGCATCACCACCGAGATGCCCAGCGGCGCCAGGGCCTGCTGGAAGAACGCCAGGCTGCGCGCGAAATCGGCGCAGCGGATGCCAACGTGGTCGAGCATGACGCTTTCCTCAGTCCTGGGTGACCCAATGCGGGGCGCGTTTGTCGAGGAAGGCCCCAAGGCCCTCCTGGCCTTCGGCCGAGACCCGCAGGCGGGCGATCAGGGCCGCGTTGTCGCGGTCGGTGGCGTCGCGGTCGCGGCCCAGCGCGACCCGGCGTACCAGGTCCTTGGCCGAGGACGAGGCCACCGGGCCGGCCTTGTCGAGCAGGCCGAGCTGGCGCTGGACGGCCTCGTCGATCCGTTCCGGCTCGATCAGCTGGTGGACCAGGCCGATGCGCAGGGCGGTCTCGGCGTCGAAATGCTCGCCGGTGGCGAACCAGCGCCGTGCCTGGCGGGGGCCGATCGCATCGATGACATAGGGCGAAATCACCGCCGGCAGCAGGCCCAGGCGGCTTTCGGTCAGCCCGAAGCGCGCGCTGGTGCTGGCGATGGCGATGTCGCAGCAGGCAACCAGGCCGACCCCGCCACCGAAGGCGGCGCCCTGGACGCGGGCAATGGTCGGCTTGGGCAGCTCGTCCAGGGTCCGCATCAGCCGCGCCAGGGCCAGCGAGTCCTGGCGGTTGTCCTCCTCGCTGGCGGCGGCCATGCCACGCATCCACTGCATGTCCGCGCCCGCCGAGAACGAGGCGCCTTCGCCGGCGAGTACCACCGCGCGGACGTGGTCGTCGCGGCCGGCGGCCTCCAGGGCGGCGGTCAGCTGGGCGATCAACGAGGCGTCGAAGGCGTTGTGCAGGGCCGGGCGGTTCAGCCACAGGGTCAGCACCGAGGCGCTGCGTTCAATCCGTAGTGCGTCACTCATGGGTCGGCTTGCTCCATTACATGTACAGATCATAGCGGGCCATCGGTCGCGGGCAATGACGCGGTGCGCCGATGGTACAATTGATAACCATTCCTATCGTCGAGAAGGCGCTCCGTGACGTTGTCCGATCTGGCGCTGTACAGCTCCGCCGTAGTGGAGTCTGTGCAGGAACTACACGCAAACGATGCGATCGCCCGCCGACTGAAGGAGCTTGGCTTCGTCAAAGGGGAAGAAGTGCGTCTGGTCGCCCGTGGTCCGGTTGGCGCGGAGCCGCTGCTGGTGCAGGTGGGGTTCACGCGCTTCGCGCTGCGCCGCAGTGAGGCGGCCCGCATCGTCGTCACCGCGTTGCAGGCCCGGGAGGCCCACGCATGAGCGCTGCGACCAATGCCGTGCGCATCGCCCTGGTCGGCAACCCGAACAGCGGCAAGACCGCGCTGTTCAACCAGCTGACCGGCAGCCGCCAGAAAGTGGCCAATTACACCGGCGTCACCGTCGAGCGCAAGGAAGGCCGCCTGCGTGCGCCGTCCGGCCGCGAGTTCGCCGTGCTCGACCTGCCGGGCGCTTACAGCCTTCAGCCGGCCAGCCTGGACGAGGCGATCACCCGTGATCTGTGCCGGGGCTTCTACCCCGGCGAGACCGCCCCGGACGTGCTGCTGTGCGTGATCGATGCGACCAACCTGCGCCTGCACCTGCGCTTCGCGCTTGAGCTGCGTGAGCTGGGCAAGCCGATGATCGTGGCGCTGAACATGGTGGATGCGGCCGAGCGCCGCGGCATCAAGATCGACGTGCAGGCGCTGGAACAGGCGCTGGGCGTGCCCGTGGTGGAGACCGTGGCGGTGCGTCGCAACGGCGCGGCCAGGCTGGTCGAGCGCCTGGATGCGATGGTGCCGCACCTGCAGGCGCCGGTGGCAGTGCCGGCGGCCGAGACCGATTACCACGCCCAGGTGCGCGACATCCTCTCCGCCTCGGTGAGCATGCCCACGCGTACGGCGAAGATCGACGACGCGCTCGACCGCTGGCTGCTGCACCCGGTGTTCGGGCTGCTGACCCTGGCGGTGGTGATGTTCCTGATCTTCCAGGCCGTCTACGCCTGGGCCACCCCGGTCATGGACCTCATCGAGGCCGGCACCGCCGCGCTGGGTGGGTGGATCGGGGGCGCGCTGCCGGAAGGCCCGCTCAACAGCCTGCTCACCGACGGCATCATCGCCGGCGTGGGTGGCGTGATCGTGTTCCTGCCGCAGATCCTGATCCTGTTCGCCTTCATCCTGGCGCTGGAGGAGTCGGGCTACCTGCCGCGCGCGGCCTTCCTGCTGGATCGCATGATGGCCGCGGCCGGCCTGTCCGGGCGCTCGTTCATCCCGTTGCTGTCCAGCTTCGCCTGCGCGGTGCCGGGCATCATGTCCACCCGCAGCATCCAGGACCCGCGCGACCGGCTCGCCACGATCCTGGTCGCTCCGCTGATGACCTGTTCGGCGCGCCTGCCGGTGTATGCGCTGCTGATCGGTGCCTTCATCCCGCAGAAGCAGATCTGGGGCGTGTTCAACCAGCAGGGCCTGGTCCTGTTCGGCCTCTACGCGGCCGGCATCGTCAGCGCGCTGCTGATGTCCTGGACGATGAAGAAGTGGCGCCGCGACAAGAGCGAGCACCCGCTGATGCTGGAACTGCCGTCCTACCGCATTCCGCACCCGCGTGATCTGGCGGTCGGGCTGTACGAGCGCGGCATGATCTTCCTCAAGCGCGTGGGCGGCATCATCCTGGCGCTGACCATCCTGCTGTGGTTCCTGCTGTCGTTCCCGGCGGCGCCGGAGAACGCGACCATGCCGGCGATCGACTACAGCTTCGCCGGCCAGATCGGTCATGCGATGGCGGTGTTCTTCGCGCCGCTGGGCTTCAACTGGCAGATCTGCATCGCGTTGATCCCGGGCCTGGCCGCGCGTGAAGTGGCGGTGGCCTCGCTGGCCACGGTGTACGCACTGTCGGCCGCCGATGACGATGCGGCCAGCCAGGCACTGACGCCCCTGATCAGCGATGGCTGGTCGCTGGCCACCGCGCTGTCGCTGCTGGTCTGGTACATCTACGCGCCGATGTGCATCTCCACGCTGGCCACGATCAAGCGCGAGACCAACTCGTGGAAGCAGATGGGCTTCGCGACGTTCTACCTGTTCGCGGCCGCCTACATCGCCTCGCTGATCACCTACCAGGTGACCGTGGCCCTGGGCGGCGGCTGATGGAGACCGGCCTGCTGCTGCAGTACGTCGTGATCGCGCTGGCCGTGCTGGTCAGCGCGTGGGTGGTGATGAAGAAGCAGTTCCCGGGCACCGTGCGCCGGGCGCGCGGTGCGATCGCGCTGGGGCTGGTCAAGCCGCGGCGTGCGGCCTGGCTGCAGGCATTGGGGCGGAAGATCGCCCCGCCGGCCAGCGGCGGTGGTGGTGCGTGTGGTGGCTGTGACAGTTGTGGGCCGACGCCGCCGAAGCAGCACTGAGGGGCGGGAGCCACGTGGCGCGTGGATTCCCCTTCAGAACCACAGTCAGCGGCCCTGGCTGCCCAGTCGCTCCACCTGCCGCAGCCAGGTCTCACGCTGCGCCAGCGTGGTGCTGCGCACCGGCCCAAATCCGCTGATCCTGACCGGCTTGATCCCGCAGAACTCCAGGATCGTGCGGCGGATCTGCTGATAGCCCGGCATGCGGTACACCCAGCGGTAGTACCAGGGCGGGGTGTCCAGGGTCGTGATCACCCGCGCGCTGCGCCCCCTGAGCAGCCGGTCCCACCACACCGAATCCTTGCGATAGCGGAACGCGACGCCGGGCAGGAAGGCACGGTCAAAGAAGCCCTTCAACAGCGCCGGCATGCCGCCCCACCAGGTCGGGTAGACCAGTACCAGGTGATCGCATTCGGCAATGGCGGCCATGATCTCCTGCAGGTCGGGCTCCAGCGGCTGGATCTTGCGGTAACCATGGCGCAGGACAGGATCGAAATCGGCCTCGCCCAGCGCAAACAGGTGGACGCCGTGGCCGGCCGCCTGCGCGGCGTCGCGGTAGCGCTCGGCCATTGCGCCGCACAGGCTGTCACGGTCGGGGTGGCCAAGCAGGATGACGATTGAGCGGGACATGGGGGTACTCGCAGGAGGGGAGCGCAAGCCTGCGGTCTGCCCCATGGGGCAGAGTCAAGCGGCCCGGCAGTCGCCCGCGGCCATGCAGCTTTCCAGTGCGCCGGTATCCCCGTGGACGACGAGTTCGGCCACCTCATCGCGTAGAACGGTGAGCGCCTGGTCCAGCTGGTGGAGGCGCTCCATGTCTGCGCGCACCGCCTGTTGACGCATCACCAGCAGCGTCTGCACGCGGGGCCAATCGATGCCGCCATCGGCACGACGCAGGCAGGCCACGTCGGCAAGCCGGAACCCCAGCGTCAGTGCCTGGCGGATCAGCTGGACCAGGTGGAGATCCTGTTCGCTGTAGTCGCGGTAGCGATTGACCCGCGGGACCGGCGCCAGCAGGCCGCGTGCTTCATACAGGCGGATGGCCTTCTGGCTGGCGCCGCTGCGCCGGGCGATGTCGGAGATGCGCATGGATCAATCCCGCATCGGCCGGCCATGCACCACCCGGTCATGGCCGAGGCCCGGTGCGCTGCGGGTGACGGGAAGGCGCGGTTGCGAACGCTGCATGGAGAGGCTGCCAGAGGGACCGGCCGGCCAGCGTAGCAAGCCGCGGGTGGTTTTCCTCTTGTACTTCCTCGCCGCCACCCGCTAGCCTGCGGGCATGACTACCACTCCCCTACGTTTGCTCATCCACGGCGCCTCCGGCCGCATGGGCCAGGCGCTGCTCCGCCTTGCCGCCGACACCCCCGCCCTGCAGGTCGTGGCCGCGGTCACCCGCCGTTCGCCGGCCCAGCGCGTGGTCGAGGGCGTGCCGCACTTCGCCAGCAGTGAGCTGGGCGGTGCGCCGCAGTTCGATGTCGCCATCGATTTCAGCCTGCCCGAGGGGTTCGATCCGGTGCTGGCACTGTGCGTGGAGCGCGGTGCCGGCTTCGTCTCCGGTACCACGGGCATCAGCGAGGCGCAGCGCCAGGCGCTGATCCAGGCGGCCGGCCGGATTCCGCTGGTCTGGGCCTCCAACTTCAGCCTGGGCGTGGCGGTGCTGGACGAGCTGGTCGAGCGTGCGGCCGCCGCGCTGAAGGGCTGGGACTGCGACATCGTCGAATCCCACCACACCCAGAAGAAGGACGCGCCCTCCGGCACGGCCCTGACCCTGGGCGCGGCGGCGGAGAAGGGCGGGGCCGAGCCGCACTACGCCAGCCTGCGCGCCGGCGACATCGTCGGTGAGCACCTGGTCCAGTTCACCGGGCTGGGCGAGCGCATCGAACTGACCCACCGCGCGACCAACCGCGACATTTTCGCGCGAGGGGCGCTGTTTGCCGCCCGCCAGCTGCCGGGTCGTGCGCCGGGCAGCTACCGCGTGCGCGACCTGCTGGATGGGGCGACGCCGCCGCCTGCCGTCTGAATGGGGCCTGCGGGGCCAGCGGGGCGCGCGCCTGAACCGGCGCTGCGCCCTTTATCGGCCTGAACAGGGCAATTGCACGCGGATACTGGCGTCGAACCCGGCTTCCCTTTACAATTCCCGCTCGCCGAATCACGACAGCCGGACCGGTCCAGAACCGCAGTCCGCGCTTTTTTGCAGCCGCTTTTTCGTGAAGCGCAGGCGTGACTTCGGCGACCCCTCGGTAGCCAAAGTGAGATTTCCGTGACCCAAGCCGCAATCCTCGTCCTCGAAGACGGCACCGTATTCGAGGGCGAATCCGTAGGCGCGCCCGGCCTGTCCGTCGGTGAGGTGGTGTTCAACACTGCCATGACCGGTTATCAGGAAGTGTTGACCGATCCTTCCTACGCCCGGCAGATGGTCACGCTGACCTACCCGCATATCGGCAACACCGGCATGACCGACCAGGACGATGAAGCGGCCAAGGTGTGGTCGGCCGGCCTGATCGTGCGCGATGTCCCGCGCCGCCCGAGCAACTGGCGCAGCCAGGTGTCGCTGCAGGATTGGCTGCTGCAGCGCGGCGTGGTCGCCATCTCGGGCATCGATACCCGCAAGCTTACCCGCATCCTGCGCGAGCGCGGCGCCCAGAACGGTGCACTGATGGCCGGCGAAGGGCTGAACGTGGAGACGGCGCTGGAAGCGGCGCGCACGTTCCCGGGCCTGAAGGGCATGGACCTGGCCAAAGTGGTCAGCACCGACAAGAGCTACACCTGGACCGAGGGCCAGCTGGATCTGGACAGCAACGCCTTCGTCAACGCGGCGCCGCGCTTCAAGGTGGTGGCCTATGACTTCGGCGCCAAGCTGAACATCCTGCGCATGCTGGCCGAGCGCGGCTGCGAGCTGACGGTGGTGCCGGCGCAGACCCCGGCCGCCGAAGTGCTGGCGATGAATCCGGACGGCGTGTTCCTGTCCAACGGCCCGGGCGATCCGGAACCGTGCGATTACGCGATCGGCGCGATCAAGACCTTCCTGGAAAAGAAGGTGCCGATCTTCGGCATCTGCCTGGGTCACCAGCTGCTGGCGCTGGCCTCCGGCGCGAAGACGGTCAAGATGGGCCACGGCCATCACGGCGCCAACCACCCGGTCCAGGACCTGGACGGCGGCCGCGTCATGATCACCTCGCAGAACCATGGTTTCGCGGTCGATGAAGCCTCGCTGCCGGCGACCCTGCGCGTGACCCACCGCTCGCTGTTCGACGGCACCAACCAGGGCATCGCGCGCACCGACGTGCCGGCGTTCTCGTTCCAGGGCCATCCGGAAGCCTCGCCGGGCCCGCACGATGTCGGTCCGTTGTTCGACCGGTTCGTTGCGATGATGGCCGAGGCGAACGCTTGATGCGCAGCCACGCGCTGCTGCTGTCGTTGTTGTGCGTCACCGGTGTGGCCCAAGCTGCACCGGCCACCGATGCCGAGGTAAAGGCGGTCATGCAGCAGTTGAGCATGGGCACCCTGGGCAAGGACATGGCCAAGATGATGGTCGACAACCTGCCGGCCCTCGACAGCCTGCCCGAGGCTGACCGCGAGTGCGCGCACACCCCGATCAAGGATCTGCTTGATGCGGAGTTCCGTCGCTCGGTGATCGCCGGTCTCGGTACTGATGGCGATGAGGTGATCGCCGAGTGGTCGCGCTTTCTGGCCACGCCTGCTGGCAAAGGTCTGGCCTCGGCATTTGCGGCGGCCGGCCCGGAAACGATGGCGGCCAGGACCCACGCGGTTCTGAGCGAAAAAGAGCGCGCTGATGCAGCGGCGTTTCTCGCCAGCCCGGCCTACACCCGCTTCATCGCCACGTTCGATACCGAATCGGGGCTGCCCGACGACATCGGCGTGCAGTTGGCCAAAGGGCTGCAGGACCAGTGCCGGATCGTATTGGCACCGGACGAGATCGCCTGATGGACAGTGTGCGTTCACTCCGCCTTGTCATGCCGCACCGCACATGCTGACGTCGCGTACCTCCTGCGTCGCCGTGCTGGTTCGTGCCGGGATGCTGTCGGCGCTGGCCATGGCCCCATCGATGGCGATGGCGCAGGCCGGTGGTCACGCGCAGCGGGTCGGCCAACTGGTGGAGCAGGTACGGTGGCAACGGACGCTGGCCCTGATCGCCGACGGTCTGGTGGCCGACGACGACCGCCTGGGTACTTTGGATGGCCCGCAGCGCGCCTGCGTCACGCAGGTGCTCAACCTCACCCTGGATGAGATGACGCGCGAGCGGCTGGCTGAGCGGATGACCAGCGCGCAGGTCCAGCACTGGCTGGATTTTGGTGACACCCCGGCCGGCGCTTCGTTCATGGCCGCTTTCGCGGCCAACGCACAGGCGCAGCTGGTGTCGGGCGACGACAGCCAGGCTCCGTTGCCGCCGGCAGCGTATCGCGCGGAGGCCGAAACCTTCATGGCGTCGGCGCCGTTCGCGGCCTTCGTCAATGCGCTGTCGGGCCAGCCTACTTTCAGCTTCAAGCGATCACAGCAATTGCATCAACGGTTCCAGTCAGACTGCGGTGTCAGCAGTCCCCAAGCTACTTGATCGACAGCGTGCGATCAGTTCCCCCCAGCCACGCTGTACTGACTTAGAGAAGACAATGCCCAAGCGCACTGACCTTAAAACCATCCTCATCATCGGTGCTGGCCCGATCGTCATCGGCCAGGCCTGTGAGTTCGACTACTCTGGCGCGCAGGCCTGCAAGGCACTGCGCGACGAGGGTTACCGCGTGGTGCTGGTCAACAGCAATCCGGCCACCATCATGACCG
>Ga0182007_10000552_pt1 | contig 22108 bp, 22 predicted proteins | sample Sormic07211113_1_FD_123023 | JGI IMG/M metagenome (GOLD analysis project Ga0182007, IMG submission 123023) | Rhizosphere microbial communities from Sorghum bicolor, Mead, Nebraska, USA - 072115-113_1 MetaG | ecosystem: Host-associated > Plants > Roots > Rhizosphere | place: USA: Nebraska... | reverse complement strand
GGGGGACGAGGGCCGGGGCGGGGCGAGGACGGGGAAGGCGAAACAGCCGCCCGGCCGCAGCGCCGAGCGCACCTGCGCGAACAGGCCCGGCAGCTCCTCGGGCAGGAAGTGCCCGAAGGCCCCGTAGCTGGTCACCAGGTCGAAGGCGGGGCGGAACGGCAGCGCGCGGGCGTCCGCGCGCACCCAGGAGACGCTCGGCCGTCCGTCGGGGTGTGCGGCCGGGTCCCCCACCGGCCGCACCCGCTCCCGGGCCACGGAGAGCATTCCCGCGCTGAAGTCGACCCCGGTCACGCTCTCCCGGCACACCCGCGCCAGCACCTCGACGCCCGCACCGGTGCCGCAGCACAGGTCGAGCCCCGCGGCGTACGGCCCGGTACGCGCCAGGGCCGCGGCGACGGCGTCGAGCACCGCGTCGGGCGTCCGGAAGGGGGTGTGGTCGAACTTCGGGGCGAGCAGGTCGTAGCCGTGCTCGACGGACGACAGCGCCTGGACGGCGAGTTCGCGCAGGCTGGGGCCTTCGGGGCTGAACATCTCCGTCAGCGTAGTGGACACCGGCACGGCGACTGATTACTCTCTTCCTCACCTAGTCAAAAAATTGATTATGAAGTCATGGAGGGCTCGATGCGTGCGTTCCGCGAGGCGGTGGAGGCGGGTGACCTCGACGCCGTCGAGGCGCTGCTGGCCGAGGACGTCGTCTTCTTCAGCCCGGTCGTCTTCAAGCCGTACCCGGGCAAGGCGATCACCGCGGCGATCCTGCGGGCGGTCACGCAGGTCTTCGAGGACTTCCGCTACGACCGCGAGCTGGCGGGGTCCGACGGCCGCGACCACGCGCTGGTGTTCACCGCGCGGATCGGCGACCGGGAGCTGACCGGCTGCGACTTCATCCATGTCGACGAGGACGGCCTGATCGACGAATTCACCGTCATGGTCCGGCCGTTGTCGGGTGCCCAGGCGCTGGCGGCGGCGATGGGCGCGCGCTTCGACGAGATCGCCAAGGAGGCGCAGGCCCGGTCGGCCTCCGCCTCCTGAGGTCACGCGACGGCGAGTACCGGGGCGCCCGTGCAGGCCTTGCCGGCGGCGGTCCTTCGCTGGTGGGCGAAGCGGCCGCACGGCTCAGTCGAGGTCGAGGACGGCCTTTCCGCGCAGTGTGCGAGCGCTCAGCGCCTCCACCGCGTCCGCGATCTTGTCCCAGGGTCCGCGCCAGCCGACCGGGACACGCAGTTTTCCGGCGTCGACCAGTGCGAGCAGACGCCTCAACTGGGCCTGGCGGTCGGTCAGTCCGCCGCCGTTGTAGACCGACACGATCGCCTTGGGCACCTTGCTGCCCAGCGTGGAACCGACCGGCAGCACGGCGTCCCTCCCGGAGGCCCAGCCGATGCTCTGCAGGCTGCCGCCCAAGGCCAACAGCCGGTAGGCGGCGGCGAGTTGGTCACCGCCGACCGTGTCGATCACCACGTCGACGGGCTCGGTCACCCGGTCGAGGGCGCCGACCGTCTCGTCCGCTCCGAGCTCCCCGACCCAGCGCAGCCCGTCCTCGGAGCCGGCCGCCCCGATGACGTACGCGCCCGCGAGAGCCGCGAGCCGCACCGCGAAGCCGCCCACTCCCCCGGACGCCCCGGTCACCAGCACCCGGCGTCCGAGCAGCGGCCCCGCCTGCTCCAGGGCCCGCAGGGCGGTGCCGGCCGCGACCGGCAGCGCGGCGGCCTCGCCGAGGTCGACGCCGTCCGGGACCACGGCCACATCGGCCACGTCCATGGCGCGCAGCGCGCCGAATCCGCCGCCCTCGGCGAAGCCCACGACCCGGCTGCCCACCACGGGTCCCGTGCCGTCCGCCGCGGCGGCCACGACGACCCCGGCCGCGTCGAAGCCGATCACCTCGCCCGGCTCGGCCTGCCCGGCGAACCACAGCTCGGCCGAGTTCAGCGAGGTGTGCCGGACCTCGACGAGCACCTGGTGCCGTCCGGGCTCGGGATCGGGCGCCTCCCCCAGCCTCAGCCGCCCGGGTGCCTGCGGATCCACGATCAGTGCGCGCATGGCGTGCCCTCCTCGTCGTCGGACCTTCGCCCCACCCAACCGGGATCGGTCCGGGGTTCTTCCCACCGTTCGCGGGCCGCGCACGGTTGGATGTCGTCATGACCAACGACTGCACGGCGTCATGACCACCGACGAGCAGGCGCGGCTGATGCGGGCCAACCAGGCGAACTGGGACGCCCGCACCCCCGTCCACCTCGCCAGCCGGTTCTACGGTCTCGACCAGGACCTGGATCCGGCCCGCTGGTTCGCCTCGTTCGAGTGGGACGACCTCGGCGAGCTGGACGGACGGGACGTGCTGCACCTCCAGTGCCATCTCGGCACCGAGACGCTGGCGTTCGCCGGGCGCGGCGCCCGCGCCGTCGGCCTCGACTTCTCCGAGGCCTCGGTGGCCGCCGCACGGGACATCGCGGCGAGGGCGGGCGCCGACGTCGCGTACGTACAGGCCAACGTGTACGACGCCGAACAAGCCCTGGCCGGGCGGCGGTTCGACGTCGTGTACACCGGCAAGGGCGCGCTGTGCTACCTGCCCGACCTGGACCGCTGGGCGGACGTGGTGTTCCGACTCCTGCGCCCCGGCGGCCGGTTGTACATCGTCGAGTTCCACCCGCTGCTCAACTCCCTCGGCCCCAAGCCCGCCCCGGGCGAGGGACCCGAACTGCTGCTGCGCCACGACTACCTGGGCGGCGACGGCCCCGTGCGCCGGGACGCGACCCACACCTACACCGACGGCCCGGCCGTCGAGGGCGCCACCGAGAGTTACGAGTGGATGCACGGAACAGGGGAGGTCCTCAACGCGTTGACAGGAGCGGGACTGACCGTCCGGAGCCTCCGCGAGAGCGACGAGCTGCCCTGGCCGCGCTGGCCGCGCATGGTCCGTACACCGTCCGGCTGGTGGCGGCTGACCGAGCCGCGCATCCCGCTCCTCTACGGCCTTCTCGCCACCCGCTGAACGGTTTGGGACCGTGCCCTGTGTGGTACGGTCCTGTCAGCACTCGTGTTCGCCCCGTTGAGGGCGCCGGTGCCGTCTCCATCTCAGTACGCCGACCGCCCGCCGTTCTCCGGCCGGCGCACCGGCTTTCTCCCACCACCTCGTGACCGGCACGTCCGTGCCGTACCCGGGGTGCTGTTCCCGCCGCCGAAGGCACATGTCGGCCTTCCTCTCGCGGCTCCCACCCCTTCCTTCCGCATGTCCCATGCCATTCGTCCTCGAAAGGACCGACCACCATGACCACCACTCTCGAACACCCCCCTGTGAAGCAGGAACCCCAGACCCAGGTCGCCCTCGGTGTCCTCGACATCGACGCGGGCGGAAAGGGTCATCTGCGAGCCGCCGACAGCCTCCTCGCCACCCCCTCCGACCTGCCCGTCTCCCCCGCGCTGATCCGCCGTCACGGCCTGCGCAAGGGCGACCTCGTCGAAGGCCTGCGCGACGGCCGGCGCACCCTGACCGAGGTCGCACGGGTCAACGGGCGGACGCCCGAACAGGCCCGCGCCCGGCGTCACTTCCGCGACCTCACCCCGCTCCATCCGAACGAGCGGCTCCGCCTGGAGCACCCCGCGGCCGGGCTGACGGGACGCGTCGCCGATCTGATGTCACCCGTCGGCAAGGGGCAGCGCGGGCTGATCGTGGCCCCGCCGAAGACCGGAAAGACGGTGCTGCTGCAGCAGATCGCGGCCGCCGTCGCCGGCAACCACCCCGAATGCCGTCTGATCGTGCTGCTCACCGACGAGCGGCCCGAGGAGGTCACCGAGATGCGGCGCTCCGTGCGCGGCGAGGTGTACGCCTCCACGTTCGACCGGGCGCCCAAGCAGCACATCGCGCTCGCCGAGCTCGTGATCGAGCGGGCCAAGCGGCTCGTCGAGGCGGGCGAGGACGTCGTGATCCTGCTCGACTCCCTGACCCGGCTGTGCCGGGCCCACAACAACGCGGCCGCCGCCGGCGGCCGCACCCTCAGCGGCGGTGTCGACGCCACCGCGCTGATCGGCCCGAAGCGGTTCTTCGGCGCCGCCCGACTCGCCGAGGAGGGCGGCTCGCTCACCATCCTCGCCACCGCCCTGGTCGAGACCGGCTCCCGCGCCGACGACTACTTCTTCGAGGAGCTCAAGAGCACCGGCAACATGGAGCTGCGCCTGAGCCGTGAACTCGCCTCCCGCCGGGTCTTCCCGGCCCTCGACATCAACCCGTCCGGCACCCGGCGTGAGGAACTCCTCCTCTCCCCGGCCGAGTTGACCGCCGTACGCGGCCTGCGTCGCGCCCTGCAGACCCGGGACGGCCAGGCGAGCCTGGAGACCCTCCTCGAGCGGATGCGGGACACGCCCGACAACGCGACGTTCCTCCGGCGCATCCAGCCGACACTGCCCGCCGAGTGACTCCCCCGCACCCGCCGACACCGCCCACCGCCTGACTCCCCCGCACCACCCAATGCGGCATCCGGGTGCTCCCGCCTGCGCCCCGGCCCGGCCATCGCCCCGAACCCCGGACCGATTCCTACGTTGACAATATGACCATCGGATTCTCATTCCGGATGCCTCGGACTGCCGTCGTGACCTGCGCCCTCTGTGTCACGGGCGTCCTGGCGCTGACGCCCGTCGCGGCGGCCGCAGGCACGGAACCCACCCCTCCCGTCGGGCCGCGGACGGTGGTGCCGCAGCCGTCGTTCCTGTACCGGGCGGGCACCCAGGTGCGGCCGCACCGTGGGGCGCCCGGAGTTCCGGACGTCTCCGCGCTGTCCTGGCTGGTGGCCGACGCCCACACCGGCGAGGTACTGGCCGCCCACGACGCGCACCGCAGGCTGCCGCCCGCGAGCACCCTCAAGACCCTGTTCGCCGTCACCGTGCTGCCCGCCCTGCCCGGTGGCGTCCGGCACACGGTCCGGGCGGAGGAGCTGGCGGGCATCGGCCCCGGCAGCAGCCTGGTCGGCGTCGCCGAGGGACAGACCTACTCGGTCGCCGACCTGTGGCGCGGGGTCTTCCTCAACTCCGGCAACGACGCGGTGCACGTCCTCGCCGCCCTCAACGGCGGCTGGCGTGCGACGGCCGCCCGGATGCAGGCCAAGGCCCGTGCCCTCGGCGCGCTGGACACCGAGGTGAAGTCACCGGACGGCTACGACACTCCGGGACAGGTGTCGTCGGCGTACGACCTGGCGGTGTTCGGCCGCACCGGGCTGCGCAACGCCGACTTCGCCCGGTACTGCGGGACGGCCTGGGCGAGGTTCCCCGGGGGCGGCGGATGGTCGTACGAGATCGTGAACACCAACCGGCTGCTGTCCGGTGCGGACGGGGTGGAACCGTATCCCGGGCTGATCGGGGTCAAGAACGGCTACACCACCAACGCGGGCAACACGCTCGTCGCCGCGGCCCGGCGGGGTGGGCGCACGCTGGTCGTCACGGTGATGAATCCACAGGCCGGTGGCGGGTTCACCGTCTACGAGGAGGCACGGGAACTGCTCGACTGGGGGTTCGCGGCCGTGGGGCGGGTGGAGCCGGTGGGGTCGTTGGACGGACTGCGGGTCAGGCCCAGGCCGGGTCCGGCCGCCGCTCCGGTGGCCGTCGCGGTCACGCCGGAGGGCGGATCGGGGTGGCCGGCGGCGGGTGCCGTCTCCGGGACCGCCGTGCTCGGCGCGGGCGCGGTGGCCCTGGTGCTCCGTGTACTGCGGGTCAAGGACGCGCGCTCCGGCGGGAGTTGACCGACCGGCAGCCGGCACAGCAGGCCGAGGGTGATCCACGCGTAGATGTTGCTGCCGAGGAATCCGTCGATGCCGGAGGAGTCGTCGAACCACAGCCACACCACGCTGGTGCACAGCACCGCGTACAGGGCGCCCGCGATCCGCGGGTGCCCCGCGCGGACCAGTACGGCGAGGGCCGGCAGCAGCCACACCAGGTGGTGCACCCAGGTGATCGGACTGACCAGACAGGCGGTCAGCCCGGTCAGCGCGAACGCGGCGGCCCCGTCGCCCTTCGTCAGCGCCCGGCGGGTCCGGTGCGCCCAGACGCCCAGGACCAGCAGGACCACCGTCGCCCAGACCGCGCGGTCGGTCTCGCCCAGGCGCGCGAGGATGCCCTGCAGGGACTGGTTGGAGACGTAGTCGAGGCGGCCCACCCGGTTCGTGTCCCACAGGGCGCGGGTCCAGTAGAAGCGGGAGGCGTCGGGGGCCACCAGGGCCGCGAGCCCGGTCGCCGCGATCATGACGGCCGTCGCCACGGCGGCCGCGCGTCGGCGGCGGGCGAGCAGGAGCAGTCCGATGAAGAGCGCGGGGGTGAGCTTGATCGCCGCCGCCAGGCCGATGCCGACGCCCGCCCAGCGGCCCCGCCCGGTGGCGAGCAGCCGTCCGTCGGCCAGCACGAGGGCCAGCAGCAGCAGGTTGACCTGGCCGAAGCTGAAGGTGTCGCGGAGCGGTTCGAAGAGGGCGAGCAGACAGGCGGCCAGCGCGCAGCCGTACCAGCCCAGGCGCCGCCAGGTCCCGGCCGTCACGAAGTGGACGGTCAGCGCCAGGGCCGCCAGGTTGAGCAGCAGCGAGAGGGCGATCGCGGTGCGCAGGCCGACCAGTGCCATGGGCAGCATGGCGACGGCCGCGAAGGGCGGATAGGTGAAGCCGTACGTCGTCCCCGGCACCCGGTAGTCGTAGAGGCGTCCGCCGTGATGGATCCAGGTGTTGACGGCGCCGTAGTAGACCCGCAGGTCGAACCAGTCGCGCAGCAGCGGCACCGTGGCGGTGAAGGCGGCGACAGCGACGGCCAGGGCGAGGACCAGCAGCAGCCGGCCGCGGCCGGTGCGGGGCGGGTTCACGCGGTGTGTCCGAGGGCCGGGGCCTGGGCCGTCCGGTGGGCCTGCCACAGGACCACGACGGCCAGCGCGCCGCCGGAGACCGCCAGCACGAGCTGGCCGGTGTCCACCGGTCCGCCGCTCGGCAGGGTGGCCAGCGCGAGCACGCCCGTCACGGCCGCCACCCGGTGTCGTACGGAGGTGGTGGGCGCGGCCGCGGCGATGAGGAACAGGCCCCACAGGGCGTACCAGGGGCGGATCGCGGGGCCGAAGGCGGCGACCGTGGCGAGGCTCAGGCCGAGGGCGTACAGCGGGCGGGGGCGCAGTCGCCACCATATGGCCGCGATCACGAGCGCGGTGACCGCGATGCCGAACAGGTGCCAGGCCGGCAGGGCGAGGGGGGCGAGGTCGCTGCCGAGGTGTGCGAGGAGCGCGCCGGTGGCCCGGCCGAGCAGACTGGTGAGGGCCCAGTTGTGCGCGGAGACAGGGGTGTTGAGGGCGCCTATCCAGCCGTATCCGGTGCCGGCGACGGCCGTGGCCGCGACCGTGGTGGCCGCGGCGGCGAGGACGGTCGTCACGGCGGCCTTGGCGGGCTTCCGCCCGGCTCTCACCTGCAGTACGACGACCGCGGCGAGCCCCAGCACGGCGGGCGCCTTGACCAGCGCGGCGAGCGTGACGAGCACGGCGCCGAGGACCGGCCACCGGCCCAGCGCCGCGACCAGGCCGACACCGAGCAGGCCGAGCATGATGGCGTCGTTGTGGGCGCCCGCGACCAGGTGGAGCAGGACCAGCGGGTTGAGGGCGCCGAGCCAGAGCGCGGCGGCCGGGTCGGCGCCGCTGTGCCGGGCCAGCCGGGGCAGCGCGGCGGCCATCAGCGCCACACCGAGCAGCGCGACCAGCCGCATGCCCACCAGCCCCGCCGGCAGTTCGCCACGGGTCAGCCCCGACAGATGGGACGCGACGGTGAGGAACACCGGGCCGTACGGCGCCCCGGTGTTCCGCCACAGGGGCGCGACCTCGTCCGCGAGCGGGCCGCCGAGCTGCGCGGGTCCGTGTGCGTAGACGTCCATGTGGGCATCGACCATGGCGCCCTGGGCGAGGTAGCTGTAGACGTCCCGGCTGAACAGCGGCGGGGCGAGCAGCAGGGGGGCCGCCCAGATCGCGAGGACCAGCAGCAGGGCGCGCGGGGTGGGCGGTTCGGCGCCCCGGACCAGTCGGCCGAGCAGCACCCAGGCGGCTATCAGCAGGACGACGCCGAAGTAGACGCCGACCAGGCCCAGGGCCGCGCGCACGTTGGCGGGGGCCAGGAGTTCCTGGACGGGCAGGGCACCGGCCGTCTCGCCTCCCAGGGCGAGGAAGGCGGTGCCGACCAGGCCCAGCACCTGGCAGCGGCGGAGATCGACGGGAAAAGCCATGGCCAACACTCGCTCAGCGTGTCAACGCCGGGTGGCCGGAACTTGACGCGCCGCCTGCGCGCCGGGGGCCTGCGTGTGACCGGCGTGTGATCCCGGGAGCGCTTCCCGGAGGTGCCGTGCCGGACCGCTCAGAACACCGACACACCGGTCAGTGTGGTGAAGCGGTCCAGGGCGGCCACGCCCGCCACCGAGTTGCCGCGCTCGTCGAGCCCGGGGCTCCAGACGCACAGCGTGCAGCGGCCGGGCACGACGGCGATGATGCCGCCGCCCACACCGCTCTTGCCGGGCAGTCCGACCCGGTAGGCGAACTCGCCGGCCGCGTCGTACGTCCCGCAGGTCAGCATCACGGCGTTGACCTGTTTGGCCTGGCTGCGGGTGAGCAGCCGGGTGCCGTCGGCACGGATGCCGTGGCGGGCCAGGAAGCCGGTGGCCAGGGCGAGATCGGCGCAGGAGGCCGTGATGGAGCACTGGCGGAAGTACTGGTCGAGCAGGGCCGGGACCGGGTTGCCGATGTTGCCGTAGGACGCCATGAAGTGGGCGAGGGCCGCGTTGCGGTCGCCGTGCCCGGCCTCGGAGACGGCGACCTCCTTGTCGAAGTCCAGGGTGGGGTTGCCGCTCTCGGTGCGCAGGAAGGTCAGCAGTTCACCGGCCGCGTCCCCGGTACGGCTGTGCAGACGGTCGGTGACGACGAGTGCGCCCGCGTTGATGAACGGGTTGCGCGGGATGCCGCTCTCGTACTCCAGCTGGACCAGGGAGTTGAAGGGGTTGCCGGAGGGCTCGCGGCCCACGTGCTCCCAGAGTTCGTCGCCCTCGCGGGCCAGGTCGAGGGCGAGGGTGAAGACCTTGGTGATGGACTGCGTGGAGAACGGATGCCGCCAGTCCCCCACCCCGTAGACCGTGCCGTCCGGCTCGGCGACCGCCATGCCGAAGCGGCGCGGGTCGCAGGCCGCGAGCGCCGGGATGTAGTCGGCGGGGCGGCCGCGGCCGGGGGTGCGCGCGATCTCCTCGGCGATCCGCTCCAGGACCGGCTGGAAGGAGTGGGACGACGCCTTTGTCATGATCACCATTGTGCCTCCGTGCCGGTCCTGGTGCGTTGTCCGCGGGTCGCCGCCGGGTCAGACCAGTGGCGCGCCGCTGCCCGCGAGGACCTCCGGCCGCAGCAGGTCGGCGAGGGTCTCGGCGGGCAGCAGGCCCTTCTCCAGGACCAGTTCGGCCACACCGCGGCCGGTGACGAGGGCCTCCTTGGCGATGTCGGTCGCGGCCGTGTACCCGATGTGCGGGTTGAGGGCGGTGACCAGCCCGATGGAGTTCTCGACGCTCGCCCGCAGCGCCTCGGTGTTGGCGGTGATGCCGTCCACGCAGCGCTCGGCCAGCGTCACGCAGGCCTTCTGCAGATGGGTGATGGACTCCGACAGGGAGTGCAGGATGATCGGCTCGAAGGCGTTCAGCTGGAGCTGCCCGGCCTCGGCGGCCATGGTGATGGTGACGTCGTTGCCGATCACCTCGAAGGCGACCTGGTTGACGACCTCGGGGATCACCGGGTTCACCTTGCCGGGCATGATGCTCGAACCGGCCTGTACCGGCGGCAGGTTGATCTCCCCGAGCCCGGCACGCGGCCCGGACGACAGCAGCCGCAGGTCGTTGCAGCTCTTGCTGAGCTTGACCGCGATCCGCTTGAGGACACCGGACATCTGGACGAACGCCCCGCAGTCCTGGGTGGCCTCGACCAGGTTCGCCGCGGTGATCAGCGGCAGCCCGGTGATGGCGGAGAGATGACGGCGGGCCGCCTCGGCGTAGCCGGCCGGAGCGTTGAGCCCCGTCCCGATGGCCGTGGCGCCGAGGTTGATCTCATGGATCAACTGGACGGCCTCGTCAAGACGGTTGCGGTCCTCGTCGATCATGACGGCATAGGCCGAGAACTCTTGACCGAGCGTCATCGGCACCGCGTCCTGCAACTGTGTACGGCCCATCTTGAGCACATCACGGAACTCGACGGCCTTCCGGGCGAACGAGTCCTGCAGTACGGACATCGCCTTGAGCAGTCCACGCACCGCGAACACCGTCGCTATCTTGACGGCGGTCGGGTAGACGTCATTGGTCGACTGTCCGAGGTTGACGTCCTCATTGGGATGCAGGTGGTGGTACTGCCCCTTGGCGAACCCCATCAGCTCCAGCCCCCGGTTCGCGACGACCTCGTTGGCGTTCATGTTGGTCGAGGTCCCGGCACCCCCCTGAATGACGTCGACCACGAACTGGTCGTGCAGCTTGCCGTCCCGGATCTCCCGGCACGCCGCGACGATGGCGGCGGCCTTGTCCGGCTCCAGCAGCCCGAGCTCCTCGTTGGCGAGAGCGGCGGCCTCCTTCACGGCGGCGAGGGCGTCGATCAGATGGGGATAGGCGGAGATCGGCGTCCCCGTGATGGGAAAGTTCTCGGTGGCCCGCAGGGTGTGAACACCCCAGTAGGCATCGGCGGGAACATCCCGGTCGCCGAGCAGGTCGTGCTCGCTGCGAGTGGTGGCGGTGGTCATGAGGGAGAAGGTCCTCTTTCTGAAGTTCGGAATGTACGGCGCCCCGGTGCGGGGCGGGGGGCGTCATGGATACGCGGCTACCGCCGTATGGGCGCGACGAGCCACGACAGGCCCGCCCCCGCCCATCGACACATCGACAGGCCGACCCGCCCGGCTAGGCGCAGGCGGAGACGGCAACCGGCTCCAGCGAGCGGACGGGCCGCACACACCCGACCGCCTGCCCGCCTCCGAGAAGTGCCTCGCCCTGGAACTCGACGAGCAGTCCGGGATCGACCCCGGCCCAGGCCAGCGCCGCCGCGGCCACCGGCACCCGCGCCCGGTTCGCCCCGTCGGCGATCTTCACGGCCACGGCCCGCCCGTCGGGCAGCGCCGCGACCTCGACGCCTTCGAAGCCGTCCTTGGCCAGCAGCCCGGGCACGGCCTCCATCAGCGCGGCCACGTCCCGTCCCGCCCCGGACGCCATCTGCGGGTACGACCGCATCGCGTCCGCCACCCGGGCCTCCGGGGTACCGGCGACGGCGGTGGTGATCCGGGCGGCGGCGCGCGCGAGTCCGTGCAGGGACACGGAGAACAGCGGCGCCCCGCACCCGTCCACGGTCACCCCCGCGATCCGCTGGCCCGTGAGGTCCTCGACGATCTCGGCGATCGCCCGCTGGAGGGGATGGGACGGGTCGAGGTAGCTCTCCAGGGGCCAGTCGTTGAGCACGCACGTGTACAGCATCGCCGCGTGCTTGCCGGAGCAGTTCTGGGCGAGCCGGGACGGCCCGCGCCCCTCCCGCACCCAGGCGTCCCGCACGGCCGGCCCGTACGGCATGTCCGGCACGTTGCGCAGACGGTCCTCGGTGAGCCCGGCGAGTTCGAGGATGCGCCGGGTCCCGTCGAGGTGGCGTTCCTCGCCGGAGTGGCTGGCCGCGGCGAGCGAGAGGAGCTCGCCGTCGAGCGGCAATCCGGCCCGCACCATCGCGGCCGCCTGGACCGGCTTGAGCGCGGAGCGCGGATAGAACGCGGCCTCGATGTCGCCGAGCTGGAAGCGGACCTGGCCGTCGGCGCCGAGGACGACGACGGAGCCGTAGTGGAGGCCTTCCACGAGCCCGCCGCGTATGAGGTGGGCGACGGGAGCGTGGAGCGGCTCACGGATCTGGGGTGCGTCCGCGACGGAGCTGCTGAACATCACTGCCTCTTGTCGGGGAGCCCGCGCCTCACGCGTCGGCTCCGGTCGTAGGTGTGGTCACACCGGACGTGCGGGCGACCCGGCCGCGGACTGCGAACCATCCGCCGACCAGGGCGCCGACGATCAGCGGCAGGCACAGCACGGTGGTGCGGCCGGCGCCTCCGTCGGCGTACATCAGGACCAGGACGGAGGCGAGGAAGGCCAGCGTCACGAGTTCGGTCCAGGGGGAGCCCGGCAGGCGGTAGCCCGGGCGGGTCAGCTCGCCCTTCCGGGTCTTCTGCCAGAAGAGGAGGTGACAGATCATGATCATGCCCCAGGTGGAGAGGATGCCGATCGCCGCGAAGTTGAGGACGATCTCGAAGGCGTCCGCCGGGACCACGAAGTTGAGGCCGACGCCCAGGACACACATACCGCTGGTGAGGAGGATTCCGCCGTACGGGACCTGGCTGCGGCTCATCAGGCTCGTGAACTTCGGGGCGGAGCCGGACATGGCCATGGAGCGCAGGATGCGGCCGGTGGAGTACAGGCCGGAGTTGAGCGAGGACATGGCCGCGGTGAGGACGACGAGGTTCATCACACCGCCGGCGGCGGGGATGCCGACGTGGGACAGCACGGTCACGAACGGGCTCTGGCCCGCGCTGTACTTGTTCCAGGGCAGCAGCATCGAGAGCAGGACGACGGAGCCGACGTAGAAGAGGCCGACGCGCCACATGATCGAGTTGATGGCCTTGGGCATGATCTTCTCGGGGTTCTCGGTCTCACCGGCGGCGACGCCGACCAGCTCGACGGAGGCGTAGGCGAAGACGACGCCCTGGATGATCAGCAGCATGGGCAGCAGGCCGTTGGGGAAGACGCCGCCGTTGTCGGTGATCAGGGAGGGACCCGGGGTGGCGCCGTCGACGGGGTGCTGGGTGACCAGCAGGTAGATGCCGATACACATGAAGACCACCAGCGCGCTGACCTTGACGATCGCGAACCAGAACTCCATCTCGCCGAAGATCTTGACGGAGATCAGGTTGACGGTCAGGACGACGCCAAGGGCGATCAATGCGATCAACCATTGAGGGATGTCGGAGAACATCCCCCAGTAGTGGGTGTAGGTGGCCACCGCGGTGATGTCGGCGATGCCGGTGGTCGCCCAGTTGAGGAAGTACATCCAGCCCGCGGTGTACGCGCCCTTCTCACCCAGGAACTCGCGGGCGTAGGACACGAAGGCGCCCGAGGAGGGCCGGTACAGGACGAGTTCGCCGAGGGCCCGCACGACCAGGAAGGCGAAGACGCCGCAGACGGCGTAGGCGACGAAGAGGGAGGGACCGGCTTCGGCCAGCCGGCCGCCCGCGCCGAGAAACAGGCCGGTGCCGATGGCGCCGCCGATGGCGATCATGTTGACGTGCCGGGACTTCAGGGACTTGCTGTAGCCCGCGTCTCCGGCGTCGACATGGCCGGAACGTTTCTGCACGCCCTCGTGCAGGGACTGCTCGCTCACGCCTCGGGTCCGCCTTCCGTGGATGGGTCCGTGCGCGTGGGGCGCACGATGTCGGTGAGGGTTGTCTCGACACGGTCGAGGTGGTGCGCCATGGCGTCGACCGCGTCGAGTTCGGAACCGTCCATCAGCGCCTCGATGATCGCCCGGTGCTCGCGGTTGGACTGCTCGCGGCGTCCGCCCAGTTCGTTGAGGAAGGCCGACTGACGCGCCAGTGCGTCGCGGATCTCCTCGATGACCCGGCGGAAGACCGGATTCTGGGTGGCTTGGGCGACAGCGAGGTGGAACAGCGTGTCGAGGGCGACCCAGGACGTGGTGTCGGTCTCCCGCTCCATGCGCTCCAGCAGATGCGTCAGGTGGTCCAGGTCCTCGGACGTGCGGCGCACGGCCGCGTAGCCCGCCACCGGGATCTCGACGTGGCGGCGCACCTCCAGCAGATCGCTGGCCGCGTAGTCGCCGAAGGTGGGGTCCTCGACGGTGTTGGCGACGACGAAGGTGCCCTTGCCCGTCTTGGAGACGGTCAGGCCCATCGTCTGCAGCGCCCGGAGAGCCTCGCGCAGCACGGGGCGGCTGACCTCCAGGGTGCGGCAGAGCTCCGCCTCGGAGGGCAGCTTGTCCCCCACCTCGTACTCGCCGTTCTCGATGGCGGCACGCAGATGGGTCAGGACCGCTTCCATGGCACTGATGCGCCGCGGACCCTGACTGGCTGTCTTGCTGTCTGACAGGTTCACGGAAGCGATCCTGCGGGTGACGGACAGGGCCTGTCAAGGGATCTGAAAGGTGAGATTCACGGGGTGTGAGCCCTGAATGCGGACCGCACACCCCGGGACCGGCCGGCCGGGCGGGTCAGCTGTTGATCGCGCCGCTGCCGAGCAGGCCCAGCAGCAGCACGCCGACGACGATCCGGTAGATCACGAAGGCGTTGAAGGAGTGCTTGGCGACGAACTTCAGCAGCCAGGCGATGGAGGCGTAGGCGACGACGAAGGAGATGATCGTGCCGACGGCGAGCGGCGCGGCGCCCACGCCCGTGCCCAGGGCGTCCTTCAGCTCGTAGAGACCGGCGCCGGTGAGGGCCGGGATGCCGAGGAAGAACGAGAGGCGGGTCGCGGCGACGCGGTCCAGGTCGAGGATGAGGGCCGTGGACATGGTGGCGCCGGAGCGGGAGAAGCCGGGGAAGAGCAGGGCGAGGATCTGCGAACTGCCGACCAGCATCGCGTCCTTGAAGGTGGTGTCGTCCTCACCGCGCTTGTGCCGGCCCATCTGGTCCGCCGCCCACATCACGCCACTGCCGACGATCAGCGAGGCCGCGACCACCCACAGGGAGGCGAGCGGACCCTCGATCAGCGGCTTGGCGGCGAGACCCACGACGACGATCGGAATGGTCGCGTAGATCACCCACCAGGCGAACTTGTAGTCGTGGTGGTACCGCTCCTCCTTGTTGACCAGACCACGGCCCCAGGCGGAGACGATCCGCACGATGTCCTTGAAGAAGTACACCAGCACGGCGGCGATCGCGCCGACCTGGATGACGGCCGAGAACCCGACGACGGCGTCGTCGTCCACGGGGATGCTCATCAGCCCCTCGGCGATCTTGAGATGGCCGGTCGAGGAGACGGGGAGGAACTCGGTCACCCCCTCGACGACTCCGAGGACGGCGGCCTGACCGACGCTAATGACGCTCATGGGATCCAGTTCTGAGGAGGTTGGTCGACAGTGTTGTAGACAGTCTTACTACGCGCGGGGTGCGGCCGGGTCACCGCCCCCACAGAGCCTGGGCGATCGAGACTCCGGCGAATGCCGCGCCGAGACCCGCCGTCACGCTTCCGACGACATTGGCGGCAGCGTAGAGCCCCGCCCCGGTCTCGGTCAGCCGCAGGGTCTCGTAGGAAAAGGTGGAGTAAGTGGTGAGCGCGCCGCACAGGCCCGTGCCGAGCAGGAGCTGGAGATGGGAACCGGCGGCCCCCTGGGCCACGGCGCCGGTCAGCAGGCCCAGGATCAGGCAGCCGGTGACATTCACGGCGAAGGTGCCCCAGGGAAAGACCGAGTCGTGCCGGGACTGGACCGCACGGTCGGTGAGGTACCGCAGCGGTGCGCCGACCATGGCGCCCGCGACGACCAACAGCCAGTTCACAATGATTTCTTACCCTTCGTCTCCGCCTCGCCCGGGCCCGCTTCGCGGCCGACATACCGGATGACCTCGCAGTCGTCGAGGATCACCAGCCCCTCCCCCACCAGCTCGTCGAGCTGCGGCAGGAACGCGCGGACGCGTTCCTCGCTGTCCACCATCACGATCGCGACGGGGAGGTCCTCGCTCAGCGACAGCAGCCGTGAGGTGTGGATCAGGGAGGAGGCGCCGAAGCCCTCGACACCGCGGAAGACACTCGCGCCGGCGAGGCCCGCCGTGTGGGCGCGGTGGACGATCTCGGAGTAGAGGGGCTTGTGGTGCCAGGTGTCGTTCTCGCCGATGAAGACGGTCACGCGCAGGGCGCTGCCGGTCAGCCTGGTCATGGCTGCCTCCACTTCAGGACGCGACGGGCCGCGGTGACCGCCAGCCACACCGCTGCGAGGGCCGCGAGCAGGGTCGCGGCGAGGTAGGCCAGCCCGGTGCGGGGGTGGCCGGAGTCGACCAGCTTCTGGATGTCGACCGCGTAGGTGGAGAAGGTGGTGAAGCCGCCGAGGACGCCGGTGCCGAAGAAGGGCCGGACCAGGCGGTGGGCGGCCCATACGTCGGTGATGACGACCATGAACACGCCGATGACCGCGCAGCCGACGACATTCGTCCAGAAGGTGGCCCAGGGGAAGTGGCCCGGCGGGGTGGGCCATCCCAGGGAGAGCGCGTAGCGGGCGGTGGCGCCGAGGGCACCGCCGAGCGCGACCACCGCGACGACCGGTGCCTGGGTGCGCCAGGCGGGCCGGCGAGCGGGGCGCGGGCGGGCGCGGAGGCTCTCCGCTTCCGGGGCTGTCATGGTCGTACGTCTCCTACTCGCCGGGGCCCGGGCGTGCGGGCGCCGCTCCTTCGCAAGTAGGGACCGTTGGCGGCACCACTGCCGCGGTTCGGGTACGGCGGGCCCCACCGCCGCGCCGCGAGGGGTGCCCGCGGCCGGGCTACAGGGTAGCGCCCGGCCGGGACCCGGGTCATTTCGGGGCCGGTCGCTCGCACACCGCCACGCCCCGCTCCCACAGGCTGCCCAGCACCAGGTGACCGGCGGCCTCGCAGACGCTGGTCACCATGCGGAAGCCGGAACGGCGGCGGGTGAGGTGGTGGACGATCCCGCCCTGGTCGTCGACGCCGAGCACGCCGATGAAACCGGTGGGGCGGTAGGGGGCGCGGACGGCGGCCCGGGCCGCGGCCTGGCGGACGGCGGGGGCGGCGCGGTGCAGCAGGTCGAGCGGGGGGAGGTGCGGCCCGGCCAGGGAGACCCATATCGGGCCGTCCGGTGCTCCCCGCCAGATGTTGTCGGGCATGCCCGGCAGGTTCTCGGCGAAGGGCTCCCCGCGTCCCGCCTGCGGTCCGGCGAGCCAGTAGCGGGTGAGGCGGCGGGCGCCGGTCTCGGCGACGACCAGGAACGATTCGTCCGAGCTCAGGGCCAGTCCGTTGGCGAACTGCAGCCCCTCCAGGAGGACTTCGGGCCGTTCGCTGCCGGGCTCCAGGCGCAGCAGCCGGCCGGTCCCGGAGTGCTCCACGATGTCGCCGATCCACTGGTCGAGGGGGTAGCGGCGGCTGGAGACGGTGAAGCAGACGCTGCCGTCGGCGAGGGCGACGACATTGCTGCAGAACCTCAGCCGCTCCCCCGCCACCGAGTCGGCGAGGATGCGCACGATCCCCTCGCGCAGGTCGACGCGGAGCAGACCGAGTTCGGCGTCGCAGACCAACAGTGCGTCGTCCGGGAGGAGTTCGAGGCCGAGGGGGCGGCCGCCGGTCTCGGCGAGCACTTCGACACGGGGCGTCGCATCGCCGGTGAGGCCGTCGATGCGCAGGATGCGGCCGTCCTCCACTCCGGTCAGCACCCGGCCGCGGGCGTCGGCGACGACGTCCTCGGGGCCGCGGCCGCCGATGTCGACGTACCGGAGAGGGACGAGTGGGGTGACACGGTCCATGGAAACCTCCTCGTCTGGTTCGGGCAGTTCATGCTGGCATGTGTGTGGAGGTTCAACGGAGGCCGCGTCACTCGATCAGGTTTACATCGAGGCTTTCCTGGCGACTCAGGACAGCGCCCGAGAAGGGGTGGTCCCATGTCACGGTCGGCTCTGTGGTGGCATCGGTCGGGGCTGGCGGAACTGTACCGGCGCGGCTCGGAGTTGGAGTTGCTGCACCGGGCGCTCGGTTTCGCGACGCTCGCCCTGGTCACGCTGGCGCCGCTGCTCATCGTGGTCGCGGCGGCGGATCCGCTGGGGCACGGCGGGTTCGCGTTGTGGCTGGTGGACGGCATGGACCTGTCCGGCCGCTCCGCCAAGGCCCTCACCCAGGTCTTCGGCCCGCCCAGCAAGGTGATCAGCACCACCAGCGCCTGGAGCGGGGCCCTGCTCGCGCTGTTCGGTCTGTCCTTCGCGTCGAGCGTGCAGAACGGGTACGAGCGGATCTGGAAGACGTCCGCCGGCGCCTGGCACCGGATCTGGCGGCAGGCGGTGTGGCTGTTGGTCCTGATGGTGTACGTGTACGCGCAGGTGCAGACCCGGAATGTGCTGCAGGGCTCGTCCCGCGTCCCGCTGAGCATGGCGTTCGGGATCCTGTTCTTCTGGTGGGGCCCGCACTACCTTCTCCACCGCGCGGTGCCGTGGCGGTATCTGCTGCCCGGCGCGGTGGCGACGATGGCCGGCCTGGTGGGTCTGCGCTGGTTCTCGTATCTGGTCTTCACCCCGCTCCTGGTCACCAACGCGATCAGCTACGGCCCGGCCGGCACCATCCTGGTGGTGGAGTCCTGGCTGGTGGGGGTGGGGTTCGTCGTCCACGGCGGTGCGCTGCTCGGGCGTCTGCTGTGCGAGCGGTTCGGGTACCGGGACGAGCCACCGGGGGACGGCGGCGAGGAGGGGCCGTCGCCGGGGCCGTCTCCGGTGCCGTCCTCGCGGGGCACGGTGTAGTCCCTCGACTGCCGTGCGGTCCCTCGATCGCCGTCGTCGCCGCTACCAGCCCTTCTCGAACATCCGGGCCACCTCGGCGATCCGCATCTCGTCCCGCCGGTAGTGGACCCGCCGCCGGATTCTGCGGGTGCACAGCAGGCCGACGGCCGCGAGCAGGGCGAGGTGGGTGTCCGCGACGGCGCGGGGCACACCGAGCTTCGCGGCGACGGCGTCCGCGGTGACACCGTCCTCGACGAGGTCGCCGTGCGACGGTGCCGGGAAGTGCGCGACCGGGTCCTTCAGCCACTCCAGGATGTCCAGGCGCTGCGAGCCGACGGGATTCCTCAACATCGCGTCCCCCTCTCCGGACGGACCACCGCGAGGCGCGTCCTTCCACTGTCCCGCAGCGCGGGCCGCGTTGTCCGGGAGTCCGCGGCCCTTGTCCGGGACCGATCGGCCCGTCCGCCACGCGTTGTCGCGCTCCCGCCCCTGCACAGACCGGCGAGGGCCCGGTCGCCCCCTGCGACCGGGCCCCCTCCACACGGGTTCGGCGATGGCTGAACCGGCTCATGGCCGAGGTGGCCTTGTCGTTGCGGTCGAACGTCGAACAGGGCCTGGTTCTCCGGGCCGTCGCCGGAGGTGGAGTCGCTCGGGTCCCAGCCGTTGGCCGGCGAGACGAGCCCCACCCGCCCGCGCCGGCGACACTCGCGGACGACCTCGCCACGGGCCGCCGGCTGCCGGTGGCCGACATATGAACCGCGAGCGGTCGGGCGGACCGCGCGCGCATGATCCGGCAAGCGGTCAGGATCCGAGAAGCCGTCGCCCGCTCCCCCGCCTAGCGTGAAACCACCGGCGAAATCCGTCGGTCCACCGCTCACGGAGGAGTACGTCATGACCGACGGCGTCAACACGATCATCTACCCCGTCAAGGACCTCGCCCGGGCGAAGGCCCTGTTCAGCGCCCTGCTGGAGGTGGAGCCGTACGCGGACCAGCCGTACTACGTCGGCTTCAAGGCCGCCGGCCAGGACATCGGCCTCAACCCCAACGGGCATGCGCAGGGTCTGACCGGCGCGGTGCCCTACTGGCACGTGTCCGACATCAGGGGACGGCTCGCGGCGCTGGTCGAGGCGGGCGCCGAGGTGGTGGAGGACATCCGCGACGTGGGCAACGGCCGCCTGATCGCCTCCCTCAAGGACGCGGACGGCAATCTGGTCGGGCTTCTCCAGGACCCGGTCGCCTGAGGACCGCGGCTCGGGTCCGCTCGGCTCCGTGCAGCCGCACTAGTTGCACAAACAACAAACGGTCGGTCCGGTGTTACGGTGCAGGTATGGCGGCAAAGACGGCGGACACCGGGCTCGAGGAGCGGTGGCGGACCATTCTGTCCGTGCACGCTCGCACGATGTGCGAGATCGACCGGGTGCTGCACCCGCACGGCCTGGGCGCGAGCGACTTCGAGGTGCTCGACATCCTCGCCACCGAGGCGCCCGGGGAGGGCGACCAGTGCCGGGTGCAGAACTTGGTGGGCCGGGTGCACCTCAGCCAGAGCGCGCTGTCCCGGCTCATCGGCCGGCTGGAGAAGGACGGTCTGGTGGTGCGCTCCGTCTGCGCGGAGGACCGGCGCGGCGTGTGGGTCAAGCTGACCCGGAAGGGGCGCGACCTGCACGCCGCCGTACTGCCGCTGCAGCGTGACGCGCTGACGCGGATGCTGGCCCAGGAGCCTGTCGGAGCCCAGGAGGGCTAGAGCCCGGCGGACGGGTTGGTGGGAAGGCCGCTCTCAAGAAGGCCGGTCCGGCGCGGAGCCGCGCAGGATGAACGCGATCACCTCGTCCAGGCCGTGCTCGGTGACCTCCGGCGGGAGCATGCCGGCCGCGGCGAGGTCGGCGTAGCCGTGCAGGACCGCGAACACGGTCAGACCGACACGCTCCATCGGGCCCTCCCGCACCTCACCGCTCCGCTGCCCCTCCTCGACGAGCAGCTCGACGATCTCCGACCAGCGCCCGACAGCAACGACCAGGTCCTCCGAGGCCGTCGGATCATGCTTGACGGAATACATCAGATCGAGCAGGACCGCGTTCTCCTGGGCGAAGCCCACATACGCGCGGACCACCGCGTCGATCCGCGCGGCGAACGTCTCCTCGACGCTCTCCTGTGACGCCTCCAGCACATCGGCCATCCGCTCGAAGCCGGTCAGGGCCAGTGCGTCCAGCAATGCCTGCTTGTCCTTGAAGTGACGGCTGGGAGCGGCATGGCTGACACCGAGGTCGCGGGCGAGCTCGCGCAGGGAGAGCGCGGCCGGGCCCTTCTCCCTGAGCGTCTGTTCGGCGCGGCTCAGCAGCGCGGCGCGAAGGTCTCCGTGGTGGTAGCGGCGATCGCGGGAGTGCATGGGCGCAAGTGTAACGGCCATGTTTGTGGCGCCTACATTGTTGACGCCGACACCATTGTTGGCAGCGTCAGCATTGTTGTCATTGACAGCATTGTAGGCGACGCCTACATTCGGGTCATGGCAACTGAAACCAGCAAGACCGCACCCAGCGAGTGGGGCATCAGCGACATCCCCGACCAGAGCGGCCGTACGGCCGTGGTCACCGGAGCCAACAGCGGGCTCGGCATCGCCACCGTCGAGGCGCTGGCAGGCGCGGGCGCGCATGTCGTGCTCGCCGTCCGGGATCCGAAGCGGGGCGAGGCCGCGGCGGCGGGCGTCAACGGAAGCGTGGAGGTGCGCCGCCTCGATCTCGCGGACCTGGCCTCCGTGCGCGCGTTCGCGGCGAGTTGGCTGGGCGACCTGGATCTGCTCGTGAACAACGCCGGCGTGATGAACATCCCGGAGAGCCGTACCAAGGACGGCTTCGAGACGCAGTTCGGCACCAACCATCTGGGACACTTCGCGCTGACGAACCTGCTGTTGCCGCACATCACCGACCGCGTGGTGACCGTGTCGTCAGGCGCGCACAGGATGCCGGGCACCCCCTCCATCCACTTCGACAACCTTCACCTCACGGGCGTGTACTCGCCGATCGCCGCCTACAGCCAGTCCAAGCTGGCCAACCTGTTGTTCACCCTGGAACTGCAGCGCAGGCTCGCCGAGTCGGGCTCCTCCGTCCGCGCCCTGGCCGCGCACCCCGGGTACGCGGCCACCAACCTCCAGAGCCACGACGACAGTTCGCTGCGCCGTGCCCTCATGTGGGTGGGCAACCGCGTCATGGCCCAGGACAGCAGGGCCGGCGCCCTGCCCACCCTGTACGCCGCCGTCCAGGACCTGCCCGGCGCGAGCTACGTGGGCCCGAACGGCTTGGGCGAGATGCGTGGCGCCCCGACCCTCGTCGGCCGCTCGGCGGCGGCCAGCGACCCGGTGACCGCCCGCCGCCTGTGGACCGTCTCCGAGGAACTGACCGGCGTGACCTTCCCGCAGCCGGCGGCGGTGGCGGGGGCGTGAGCCATGACCGCTCTCCTGATCACCGCCGTACTGGCCTTCGGCATCGCATGTCTGGTGGCCGCGGTGGCGCCGGGCTGAACGGCGACGGAGGCGGGACCGGGATCAGTCCGCCGCCCCCGGTGGCGGAGGCGATCCCGCCGGCGGAGGCGATCCCGCCGGCGGAGGCGATCCCGCCGGCGGAGGCGATCCCGCCGGCGGAGGCGATCCCGCCGGCGGAGGCGAT
>Ga0182007_10000551_pt1 | contig 22143 bp, 20 predicted proteins | sample Sormic07211113_1_FD_123023 | JGI IMG/M metagenome (GOLD analysis project Ga0182007, IMG submission 123023) | Rhizosphere microbial communities from Sorghum bicolor, Mead, Nebraska, USA - 072115-113_1 MetaG | ecosystem: Host-associated > Plants > Roots > Rhizosphere | place: USA: Nebraska... | reverse complement strand
TCCGCTCTGTTCGAGGGGTGAGGCGTCCGCCTGGCCCCGGGAGCTGAGGTGTTCGCCTGGCCCCAGGGGCCGAGTCACCTGCCGGTTCCGGGAGTTGGGGTGTCCGCTTGGTTCTGCGGGCTGAGGAGTCCGCCCGGCTTCGAGAGCCGAGTCACCTGCCGGTTCCGGGTGTTGAGGCACTCGCCCGGCTCCGGGAGTCGAGGCATCCGTGCGGCCCCGGCAGCTGAGGCGTCCGCTCGGTTCGAGGGGTGAGGCATCCGCCTGGCCCCGGGAGTTGAGGTATCCGCCCGGCCCCAGGAGCCGAGACACCTGTCAGTTCCGGGAGTTGAGGTATCCGCCCGGCCCCACGAGTCGAGCCTTCCGCCCAGCACCACGAGCTGAGGCATCCCCCCGGTCCCAGAGGCCCAGGCACCCGCCCGCCCCCGGTCCAGAGACACCCACCCAACCCCCTACCCCCGCTCCCGCAGCCCCACCACAACGACCCCAGCCACTACGGCCAGGCCCGCCGACACCCACATTGCGGTGTTCGCGCCGTGGCCCAGGCCGTTGGGGGACGATGTGGCGATGGCGATCGTCAGGGCCACGCCCGCGCAGGAGCCGATGTAGCGGAAGGTCTGCTGGGCGCCGGAGCCCATGGCCGCTCGGGTCGGTGGGACCGATTCGACCGACAGGAGGGGCAGCGCGGCGTTGAGCAGGCCGCTGCCGACTCCGCCCAGGACCAGGCCGGGCAGGAGGCGCTGCCAGGAGCCCGAGTCGACCGCGCCGAGCATGGTGAGCACACCGGCCGCGTGCAGGGCGAAGCCGACGGCCAGTTGGTGGCGCGGCGAGACGCGGCCCGCCAGGCGCTTGGCCTGCAGGGCCACCGTGAAGGACAGACCCGACCAGAGCAGGAACAGCCACGCCGTGTCCATGGGGGTCAGCCCCAGCACCTGCTGGAAGAGGACCGGCAGGAAGCTGAAGAGACCGATCACCGCGAGGCCTGTGAAGAGGCCGCCGGCGGACGAGGCCAGGAAGCTCGGACGGCGCAGCAGGCTCAGGTCGATCATGGGGATGGCCGTGCGCCGCTCGATCAGGACGAACACCGCCATCAGCGCCACCGTCGCCAGGAACAGCAGGCCCACCTCCGCGCGCAGCCACCCGTCACGGCCCAGCGTCAGCGCGGCGACCAGCGAGACCAGCGCCAGGCCGAAGGTCAGCGCGCCCGGGATGTCGGGCCGGCCGCCCCTCGGTGAGCGGGACTCGGTCAACGTGCGCGTCGACAGGCCTGCCACCAGCAACGCGGCGCCGCCCAGGACGGCGTACGCCGCCCGCCAGTCCGGCAGCGCGCCCGCCAGCAGTGGCCCCGCCGCGATACCGCCGCTGACGAAGGCGCCCCATACACCGGTCGCGTGGAGGCGGCCGCGCGCGGACGGGAAGGCGTGCACCAGCAGGCCCAGGCTGCTGGCGAGGATGGCCGCGCTCGCCGCGCCCTGGGCGATGCGGGCCAGCGTGAACTGGAGGGTCGAGGACGCCAGCGCGCCGAGGGCCGTGGTGAGGCCGAGGGTGAGGGTGCCGGCGAGGAAGATCCGGCGGCGGCCGTAGTCGTCGGCCAGGCTGCCGGCGACCAGGAGGACGGCGGCGAGCCCCAGCGGAGTGCCGTTGATCAGCCATGCCTGCGCGGAGAGCGGGGTGTGCAGGGCGAGGGCCGTGTCGCGGAGGGTCACGACCGGCGCGGTGTACGACATCAGCGTCACGGAGGTCGCGGCGCTGGTCAGGGCCAGGGTGAGGCGCTGATGGGGAGGCGCCTCGGCCTCCGGGCGAGTGGTCGCATCGGTTCCGGCGCTGGTCTGCGGCGCCTCGGTCCCTGTAATGGTTCGTTCATTGAACCTAGTCATGTCCTGAACCGTAGCACTCTAGGTTCGGTCATTGAACCAACCGTCGGAAAATAGTTACAGTGGGCCCCATGGCACTGGGCAAGGACTACGCGACACAGGAGTGCTCCATCGCCCGCGCGCTGGAGATCATCGGCGAGCGCTGGACCCTCCTCGTCATCCGCGACGCCCTCTACGGCGTCCGCCGCTACAACGACTTCCTCGTCCACCTCGGCATCCCGCGCGCGGTCCTCGCCGCCCGCCTCCAGATGCTGACCGCCGAGGGAATCCTCGAAAAGCGCCGCTACCAGGAGTCGCCGCCGCGCGACGAGTACGTCATCACCGAACGCGGTATCGCCCTGTGGCCCACGCTCCGCTCGCTCGGCCGGTGGGGCCGCGAGCAGTTCTCCGAGACCCAGCTGCGCTCCTTCCGGCACGCCGCCTGCGGCACCGAACTCGGGCCGTACGGCGAATGCGGCGCCTGCGGAACTTACGTACCGCCGCAGGACGTTGTCATGGAACCGGGCCCGGGGCTCAACCCCGATCCCGCGGATCCGGTGAGCCGGGCCCTGCTCAGGCCCAAGCGACTGCTGGATCCGCTGGTGGTGGACCCGGCGGAACAGGCCAGGGAATAGTCCAGGGAGCAGTCCAAGGACTACTTCAGGGAGTGGTCCAGGAGGTGCCGGCAGGTGCGAGAGGGGGCAGGTCGATGACGCGTCGTGTGCCGCGCCCCGCCGTGGCGCCGCTGCTGCTGCTTCTGCTCGCCGGTGTCGCCCTGCTCGACACCGGCACGCTCACCGCCACCGTCGCCCTCGCCGCGACCGCCGCGGCCGGCTGTGCGCTCGCCGCCCGCGCCGTGTTCGCCGCCCACCGGGTGCCGGCCGTGCCGCCGACGCGGGTGCGCACCGCGATCCGGGACCGGGCCCGCCGTACGGCCTTCCTGCCGCAGCGCGACCCCGACGCCAAGGGGCGCACCCGGCCCCGAGCCCCCGGCCGGGCCCTCCCGGCGACCGTCGCGTAGGGCGCGCAGGCACCAGCAGCCGCCCGCGCGGGTCGTCATGCCGTCGTACATGACCACTTCCCGGCATGACCCCGGAGGGCTCACTCACCCATGTCCGTCTTCCCCATGTCCGTCTTCGCTGTCTTCGCCCACCTGGTCGAGCAACTCGCCGACCTGCTCCACCCGCTGTTCGGCGCCACCGCCGCGGCCGCCGCGATCGTCCTGTTCACCGCTCTCGTACGACTGCTCGTGCACCCCCTGTCCCGGGCGGCCGCGCGGGGCCAGAAGGCCCGTGCCGCGCTCCAGCCGAAGATCGCCGAGCTGCGGGCCCGGCACAAGGACGACCCGAAGAAGCTCCAGGAGGCGGTTCTTGAGCTGCACGCCGAGGAGAAGGTGTCGCCGGTGTCCGGGTGTCTGCCGGGGCTGCTCCAGCTGCCGGCGTTCTTCCTGCTGTACCACCTGTTCTCTAGCGCGAGCATCGGCGGCGCGAGCAACGACCTGCTGGCGCACCGGCTGTTCGACGCGCCGTTGGACGGGCGGTGGGCGGACGCCCTCACCGCCGGTGGGGTGTTCGGGGGCGCGGGGCTGGTGTACCTCGGGCTGTTCGTGGTCGTCGCGCTCGTCGCCGCCCTCAACTTCCGGCGCGCCAAGCGGACGATGGCCGCCGCGGACGGCCCCCTTGCCGCGCCGGAGGGGGAGTCGTCGGTCCCGGGGCTCGGTGCGGTGGGCAAGGTCATGCCGTTCATGTCCTTCCTCACCCTCTTCACCGTGGCGGTGGTGCCGCTGGCCGCCGCGCTGTACGTGGTGACCAGTACGACCTGGAGCGCCGTCGAGCGAGCGGTGCTCCACTCCTGAGCGGCCTCGCGGGTGGTCCAGTCCGTGAACCGGGTATTGCGGACTGGACGCCGACCTTGGAGGATCGACCAGTCATCCGATGGCTGCACCTGTCGGAGGACCGCGCGAGATCTAGGGAGACAGTGATCATGAAGCTGCTGCGAGTCGGTACGGCCGGAGCGGAGACGCCCGCGCTGCTGGATGCCGAGGGAGTGCTGCGGGACCTCTCCGGTGTCGTGGCCGACATCGACGGGGCGCTGCTCGCCGACGACGCGGCGCTCGGCCGGGTCCGGGCCGCCGCCGAGTCCGGTGAGCTGCCCGTGCTGGACGCCACCGGGCTGAGGATCGGGCCGCCGCTCGCGCGGATCGGCAAGATCGTGTGCATCGGGCTGAACTACCACGACCACGCCCGCGAGACCGGCGCCGAGCCGCCCGCCGAGCCGGTGATCTTCTTCAAGGCCGCCGACACGGTCGTAGGGCCGCACGACACGGTGCTCGTGCCCCGTGGGTCGACGAAGACCGACTGGGAGGTCGAGCTGGCGGTCGTCATCGGGCGTACGGCGCGGTATGTCGAGTCGGCCGAGGCCGCGCTCGGGCATGTCGCGGGGTACGCGGTGGCGCACGACGTGTCCGAGCGGGAGTTCCAGATCGAGCGCGGCGGGACCTGGGACAAGGGCAAGAACTGCGAGACGTTCAACCCGCTCGGGCCGTGGCTGGTGACGGCCGACGAGGTCGGCGACCCGCAGAACCTGTCGCTGAGGCTGTGGGTCAACGGCGAGCTGAAGCAGAACGGCACCACGGCCGAGCAGATCTTCCCGGTGGCCGAAGTCGTGCGCTACGTCAGCCAGTTCATGACCCTCTACCCGGGTGACGTCATCAACACCGGTACGCCGGCCGGGGTCGCGCTCGGAGAGCCCGAGCCGAAGCCGTTCCTGCGGGCCGGGGACGTGGTGGAGCTGGAGATCGACGGGCTGGGGCGGCAGCGTCAGGAATTCAAGGACGCGTAGGACCTGTTGCAGGCCCCGGGCGGCCTGTTGCCCTGGGGCCGCCCGGGCAGTTGTTGTAGGGGTCTTTGTAGAGGCCTTCCAGAGGACTTCCACAGGCCTTCCACAGGCCTTTCCAGAGGTCTTTGTGGGGGCCTCTGTGGGGCCTTTGTGGGGGTCCTTGGCAATTGCCCCCTGCACGGGTATTGCCAGGGGCCTCGGCGAGGCTTCACCCTCGCGGCATGTCACAACGGGGAGCACCGGACGCGGGTGACATGCCGACCCTGCGTCTCGGTGGACATGTGTCGACGTCGGTGGTCGATCCGGCGCTCGTCGGGATGGTGTCCTTCGGACTGCTCGGGGAAGAGGTCCTCGTCGATCTCGGGCCGGCCGAGTCGTTCGACGTGGTCGCCCTCCAGCAGCTGCTGTCGGCGATGGCGGCCCGCGCGCGGTCGGGACATCGGACACGATTACGCCTGCCGGTGGCCGCGACGGCACGGCACCAGTTGCGGCTCTGGCGCTTTCCCGACGCCGTCTCCGCCGTCACCCGTACGCCCTTCCAGCACGTCGTCCTGGCCGAGGACCACGCCTACTTCGGTGAGGAGTGGCCGGCCCCCCGCGCCGGTGACGGCCCGCACAGCCCGCGCGCCTCGGTGCACGCCTATCTCAGCGCCCAGCACTGCTTCGGCCTGCGCCCCTATGTGCTGACCGACCCCGGCACCCGGCAGCGGATGCTCCCCGACGAGGTCTCCCACTGGGGCGGACACGCCCTGATGCGGCTGCTGGAGAGTGTCCTGGCCGGACCCGCCGCCGACGTCCTGCGGGTGCTCGTGCAGGAGATGGTCTCGAGCGTCCCGCAGCGGTCCCACGCGAGCGTCGCGCTCATCGGCGCCCAGCTCGAACTGCGGGGCACCGCGGACGGCACCGGTGTGCTCACCATCAGCGAATGGGACGACGGCGACCTGGAGCCCTACTGGTTACGGAAGGCCATAGGGACCGGACCGCTCGCCCGGGAGGTGTTCCGGGTGCACCGGGCCGGCCGGCCGATGGAGAGCTACCACGCCCGGCGCCGGCCGCTGCCCGACACCGACGACGCCGAACTGCTCCTGGCGAGTGTGGTGCGCAGCAGCCCGTACGACCCCGACCCGAGCGAGGGAGGGTGGGGCAGTCATCGCATCCACAGCCTCTACAAGAGCGTGGTCGACACCTTCCGGGGCGTGTTGCGCATCGACTCGGGACGGCACCGGCTGGAGGTCTCCGCGGACCCGCTCGGCGGGTACCGGGTCGATCTCGCCTCCGGACCCCAACTCCCCGACCAGCAGGGCTGTCTGGTCTCCGCACGGCTGCCGGTGCGCGATGTCTGAGGCCACCGTGACCGTCACCGCACGGAAGATCGCCGTGGGCCGGGACATCCCCGAGCCGATCTCCGCCGAGCGCGCGGAGCTGTACGGCTGGCTGGGCGAGCGGCTGGCGGGGCCCGCCGCGTCGGAACCGTCGGCGGAGGAGACGGTCTACGTCACCCCGGAGGAGCTCAGTTCCCCCGCCCCCGACCCGCGGTCCTATCTCCGCCGGTATCTCCCGGTCGGCGAGGGCCCGCAGCTGCTGATCGTCGACCTGGCGGAGAACCCGTACCACCTGCTGGGCGAACCGCTGCTGTTCAACGTCGCCCGGCTGACCTGCGGATGGCACAAGGACGCCGCCGACCGCTCCCTGGTCGTCCTGCTGCCCCGTCTCCCCCCGGACAGCTCGGGGTTCTGGCTCGAACTCCGCTCGCAGGACGGCACCGCGCCCGGCACCGCCCGGCTGATCGTGCTGGCCAACGACGGAGACTGCGAGGTCGTCCGCGGTGAAGTCCCCGACTCCGGGTTCGCCACCGGATACCGGGACCGGCAGGCGCGCTCCGAGCCCGAGGAGTCCCCGCTGTCGGCGAAGGTCGTCCGCAGACTCGGGCACTACGGCGTCTCGGGACACGGTGCCGCGCGCTGCCGCCGGTACTTCTTCGACGTCGAGAACGCCGTCCCCGAGATCGGCCGGCTCGCCGACGACTGGCTGACCCGGGTCATCGAGCCGCGGGTGCCCGACAGAAGGCTCTTCCTGGTCAGCAGGGACTGGCAGAAGACGGGCCTCCACGAGGTCGTCGCCGGTCTGGCGGCGGCCCGGGGCTGCCGTTTCGGCCGCCTCGACCCCGATGGGCGCATCCTGGATGCCACGGGCGCCCGCCAGGTGGATCCCGCGGACATCGACGAGACGGTCGTGCCGTTCTTCTCCGTGGTCGACCGGACCTCGACCTACGACAACGTCATCCGGGCCCTGCGTGCCCAGGGAGTCGACCTCGCGCCCCGCGCCTGGGCCGTGATGATCACCAGTTCGCAGTCCGGGCTGACGCTGGCGAAGTCACCGGTCCCGCTGCGCGGGGCGATGGTCTGCGACCGGCAGAGCAGGCCGCGGGAGGAGTGCGAGCAGTGCGCCATCGGCCTGCCGCACACCGATCCGCTGCGCGACGGCCACACCCTGCGCACCTACGACGCCTGGGACGTCTTCCTGGCCTCCGCCTGGCGCTTCGAGGGGATCGCCCCGCCACCGTCGGGACGGCGGTTCCTCTACGCGCCCGACCTCAAAGAGGTGTTCGAGGAACACGGCGGCTGGGTGGCCGGCAAGGTCATGACGCTGCTGGACGCGCTGGGATTCCCGTCGGGCGTGGTCGTCATCTGCCCCGACGAGTCCCCCATCCGCCTGGTCGTGGACCGGCTGGCCGCACTCATGGAGGACCGTCCGACGGTGATCCGTATCCCGAGCGAGGTACTGGGCTACCACACCACCCTCGACGACGGCGAGCGTTCGCGACACCTGCGCGAGACGCAGAAACATCTGTGGCGACGGCAGTTGCGCCATCTGAGCAGCCGGGGCGGCAAGGTGGTGATCCTCGACGGGGCCCGCGTCTCCGGCAGCACGGCCCGCACCATGCGCACCATCCTGCAGCTGCACCACGTCGAGCCCCGCGCCTTCATCCCCATCGTCGACTTCTCCGAGGAGAGCGACCTCGAAGGACTGCCCGTCCACCCGCTCTACCGGATCCGGGCGGCGAGGAGCGTGCGATGACCGAGCGACACGACTACGTCCCCTCCGACCCCGGCCGCTGGTCGGAGGAGAGCGCCGAGGACGCCTGCCGCACCCTCGTCCACCTCCTGCACGCCCGGAGGGAGCAGTGGGAGTCGGAGGACGTCACACCCGACGGCACCGGGGACATGAAACGCAGCCTGCTGATGGCCGACTACGCCTCCAAGGCCCCGCGCCTGCCCGAGGAGTACAAGGCCCTGCTCGACCGGATGGTCGTGGAGGGCTTCCTGCCCGCCGATCCGTCCGCTCCGTTGCGGCGGATGCCCGCGCCGGTCGCCGAGAAGGTGCGGGCCGACGTCGGCGTGGTGACCGTCATCCGTGAGGAACTCGACGCCGCTCTCGCGGTGTTCGGCCTGGACGGCACCGTCTTCGAGACCTCCGAGGACGGCCAGCGCTTCTACGTCACGGAGATCGCCAACGGCAACCAGCCCGCGCGACGCCTCACCGTCGTCGTCACGGCGGCCGGACAGGCCGGGCAGGTGCGCGTGGGCAGGCCCGTCCACGCCCTCGTCGAACGCTTCGCCCCGCAGGCGGTGTTCCTCCTCGGCACCGCGGCCGGCGTCCGCGGCAAGGTGGAGCTGGGGGACGTCGTCGTCAGCGACCGCGTCCTCTACTACGAGCCCGGCCGCTACGCCGAACCGGACGTGTGGCAGCCGCGCCCCGAGACCGAGCACGGCCGCCACCCCTTCGGATACGGGCTCTTCTACTACGACCCCCGCAGGTCCGACTTCCCGGCGAGGGTGGCCGACTTCGTCTCCTGCCTGCCCGCCCATCTGCGCCCGGATCCGCCGCCCCCCGCCCACGGGCCCGAGGTGCACACGGCCCACGCGACGATCGCCACCGGCGAGCAGGTCCTGAGGGACGGCATGTCCCTGCCCCAGCTCCGGGAGCGGCACGACGAGACGATCCGCGCGGCCGACATGGAGTCCTACGGCTTCGTCAAGGCCGTCGGCGACCGGCGCTGGCTGATCTTCCGAGGCATCAGCGACTTCGGCGACAGCCACCAGTTCCCGGAGTGGAAGTTCCTGTCCTCGGCGTTCGCGGCCCTGTGTCTGCAGGACTTCCTGAGGACGGGGTACGAACCCCCCGGCATGAACCGCCTGTGAGGCCGGCGGCGACCGGAGGGCCGTTCAGCCCTTCGCCAGGAACTCCTCCAGCGCCTCCACCACGAACCGGTGGTCCTGCAGCTGCGGCAGCCCGCTCACCGTCACCGTGCCGATCACGCCGACACCCTCGACGTTGATCGGGAAGGAGCCGCCGTGGGCCGCGTACTCGTCGGGGTCGAGGCGGGAGGACTCCTCGAAGGTCGTGCCCTTGGCGCGGAAGCGGGCGCCGACCAGGTAGGAGGCCTCGCCGTAGCGCTCGACGACCCGGCGCTTGCGGTCGATCCAGGCGTCGTTGTCCGGGGTGGAGCCGGGCAGCGCGGCGTGGAAGAGCTGCTGTCCGGCGCGGTGGATGTCGATGGCGACCGGCGCCTGGCGCTCCCGCGCCAGCTCCACCAGCAGCGAGCCCAGCGCCCAGGCGTCCTCGTGGGTGAACCGGCGGAAGACCAGGCGCCGTTCCTGCGCCTCCAGTTCCTCCAGCGGGGGCGTGAGCTCCGGGTGGAACTTCGGGGTGATCCCGGTGTTGTGTGTCACAGCGTCACCGCCACTGAGTCGCGGGCCGAACGGCGGGCCGCCTCGAGCACGTCGAGGGCGGCGGCCGCTTCGAGGGCGGTCACCGGGTTGGGACCGTCGTCGTTGAGGGCCCTGGTCACGGCCGCATAGTACGCGGGGTAGTCGCCGGGCAGGGTGGGGACGGGGGTGCCGCCGCCCGTGGCGGGCGACTCGCCGGCACCGATACGGCCCCACCCCGACTCGGCCTCCAGACCCCACCCCTCGCCCGGGCGCTCGCCCTCCCGCAGGGCCGCCTCCTGAGGGTCGAGGCCGTACTTCACGTAACCCGCCTTCGAGCCCAGCACCCTGAAGCGGGGGCCGAGTTGGGCGGCCGTCGCCGAGGCGTAGAGGTGGGAGCGGACCCCGTTGGTGTGGGTCAGGGCGATGAAGGTGTCGTCGTCGGTCTCGGCGCCGGCGCGGCGGGCGACGGACTCGGCGTAGACGGTGGTGACCGGGCCGAACAGGGTCAGGGCCTGGTCGACGACATGGCTGCCGAGGTCGTAGAGGAGACCACCGATCTCCGCCGGGTCGCCGGACTCGCGCCAGCCGCCCTTGGGCTGTGGCCGCCAGCGCTCGAACCGCGACTCGAAGCGCCATACCTCGCCCAACTCGCCCTCGGCGAGCAGCTTTCGCAGGGTCAGGAAGTCGTTGTCCCAGCGGCGGTTCTGGAAGACGGAGAGGAGCAGACCGCGGTCCTCGGCGAGAGCGGCCAACTCCCTGGCCTCGGCGGCGGTGCCGGCGACCGGCTTGTCGACGACGACCGGGAGGCCGGCCTCCAGAGCGGTGGTGGCGAGCGGGACATGCGTCCTGTTGGGCGACGCGACGACGACGAGGTCGAGGTCGTCGGCGCGGCCGAACAGCTCGTCGGGGGTGGCGGCGAGCCGCACGTCCGGGAACTCGGCGCGGGCCTGCTCCTGCCGCTCGGGGTTCGCGGTGACCACCGTGTCGAGGACCAGGCCCTCGGTGGCGGCGATCAGCGGGGCATGGAAGACGGAGCCCGCGAGCCCGTAACCGACGAGCCCGACGCGGCGGGGCGTGGCAGTGCTACCAGTCATACCCTCCACTTTGGCAACGGTGTTGCTAAAGCGCAAGCGCCGGAGGGACAATGGAGAGCGTGAACCTCCTCGCCCTCCGCAGCCACAACACCGCACGCGTCCTGGACCTGCTGCGCACGGCCGGAGCGGACGGAATCAGCCGCCTGGAGATCGCCGAGCGCACCGGACTCACCCCACAGGCGGTCAGCAAGATCACCGCCCGTCTGCGGACCGACGGCCTCGCGACGGAGGCAGGCCACCGGGCCTCGACGGGCGGCAAGCCGCGCACGGTCCTGCGGCTGATCCCGGAGGCGGGCCACGCGATCGGCGTCCACCTGGACCGCGACGGCCTGCGGGCGGTGCTGGTGGACCTGACCGGGGCGGTGTTGGAGGAGCGGCGGGCGTCGGCGGATCTGGGGGCGGCGGCGGTGGTGGAGGCGGTCGCCGACGAGGTGGCGGCGCTGGTGGACGCCGGGCTGGGCGGCCACGCGGGGCCGTCGGCCGGCGGACCCGACCCGGCGGCCGCCGGAGCATCGGCGACGGCCCACCGCACCGCCGGGACCCCTTCCACCGCGGACCTCCCGCCTCCGCCGCCCCCTGCGCCCGCCGCCCCGCGAGCCTCCGCACCGTCCCTCCTCGGCGTCGGTGTCGCCCTCCCCGGCCCCCTCGACCACACGCACGGCGTCCTGCACCGCGTCACCCGCTTTCCCGAGTGGGAGGGCTTCCCGCTGCGGGACGCCCTCGCGGATCGCCTGGGCGTTCCGGTCGTCGTCGACAAGGACACCAACGCGGCCGCGCTGGGGCTGGCGGTCGGCGGCGAGAGCGGGTCCTTCGCCTATCTGCATGTCGGTACGGGGCTCGGGGCCGGGCTCGTCATCGGGGGCGCCGTCCATCGGGGGGCCCGCACGGGCGCCGGGGAGTTCGGGCATCAGGTCGTGCAGTTGGACGGGCCGCCGTGCGGGTGCGGGGACCGGGGATGCGTGGAGGCGCTGTGCCTGGCCGCCGTCGCCCGTGGTGACCTCGCCGAGGCCGCCCGGGTGCTCGGCGTCGGCGCCGGCAACCTCGTCGCGCTGCTCGACGTCGACCTCGTCCTGCTCGGCGGCCGTACCGTCGCCGCCGAGCCGAGGATGTTCCTACGGGGTGTGGCCGCCGTACTGGACGAACAGGCGCTGCGCGCGGGCGAGGAGCCCGTCCCCGTGCGGATCGCCACCGGCGGGGTCGCCGAAGGGGCGGCGCAGCTGGTGCTGGGACCGGTGTTCGGACGCACCGACGGCTGACCCGGCCACCCGCGCGTGCGCTGATCGAGGGGACTTCGGGGCCCGTACGGAGCGGCGTCCCCGCTCCCGCTCCCGCACCCGGCATGGTCATGTGTTCATGCGACTACTGCCCACGCCCGTGTCCCTCTGCCTCGCAGCAGCCGCCCTCCTTCCCACCGCGAGCCCGGCGTCCGCCGCCCCCACCTGCTCCGAAGGCCCCCGCTTCCCCCTCACCACCCGCATCCACGACGCCCCCGACCGCTACGAGTCCGGCGGCGGATACCGCACCTGGTATCTGGACCTCACCAACACCACCACCCGCACCTGCACGGCCATCCACCCGGTCGTAGTCCTCGTCGACGGGAAACGGGCGCTGAAACCCGCCCAGCCGCGCCTGGAGTTCTACGACGGCCAGGGCGGCGGAGACGGCCGCGCGCACCCCGTCCGGTTCCAGCCCACCGACGAGGCCGAACTCGTCGGCCCCTTCGACGACGGCTTCCCGGGCTTCACCGTCGGCCCCGGCGCCACCCTCACCGTCAAGGTCCGCCTCGCCTTCACCCCGGACGCCGTACCGAACGAGATCACCGCCAACGCCGCCGTCGTCCAGCGACACGACGCCGACGGCGACTGGGTCGGCCAGTCCGGCGACTACCGCTTCACCATCGGAGACGAGCAGCCCGCCGCCCCGCCCGGCACGGGCACGACACCGCCGCACCGCGGCCATGACACCCTGCCCTTCGCGGACGAACTCGCCAGAACCGGCATCGACACCCCGCGCGCGGCCCTCGCCGCCACCGCCGCCGTCCTCCTCGCCACCGGCGGCGCGCTGCTGCTCGCCCGGCGCTCCCGGGGGCGCCGCTGAGACGACCGTTCCCCAAGATCCGGCCACTGTCTAGGCTGGGGGCGACGCAGCACCGCGTACATGCGTACGGCAGGAGATCCCGCACATGGCAGAACGCAGGCCCATCGAGTCGTGGCTCACCGACATGGACGGTGTGCTCATCCACGAGGGCGTACCGATCCCCGGCGCCGACGCCTTCCTGAAGAAGCTGCGCGAGTCGGGGCGGCCCTTCCTGGTCCTCACCAACAACTCGATCTACACCCCGCGCGACCTGCACGCCCGGCTGCGCCGGATGGGTCTGGACGTGCCGGTCGAGTCCATCTGGACCTCGGCGCTCGCGACCGCCCAGTTCCTCGACGACCAGCGGCCGGGCGGCAGCGCTTACGTCATCGGCGAGGCGGGGCTGACCACCGCCCTGCACGACATCGGCTACATCCTCACCGACCACGAGCCGGACTACGTCGTCCTCGGCGAGACCCGGACGTACTCCTTCGAGGCCATGACCCAGGCCGTGCGGCTCATCCAGAACGGCGCGCGGTTCATCGCCACCAACCCGGACGAGACCGGCCCCTCCCACGAGGGTCCGCTCCCGGCGACCGGCGCGGTGGCCGCGCTGATCACCAAGGCGACCGGCAAGAAGCCGTACTTCGCGGGCAAGCCCAACCCGCTGATGATGCGGACGGGGCTGAACGCCATCGGGGCGCACTCCGAGACCAGCGCGATGATCGGCGACCGTATGGACACCGACGTGCTGGCGGGCATGGAGGCCGGGATGCAGACCTTCCTGGTGCTGACCGGGCTGACCCGGCCGGACCAGGTCGAGGACTTCCCGTACCGGCCGTCCCACATCGTCGACTCGATCGCGGATCTGATCGACCTCGTCTGAGCCCGGCCTCCGGGCGGGCCCGCCCGCGGCTGAAACCTTTCTGGACCCGTTCGGAGCAGTGCGGGCCCCGCTGGGGATGCGGCGCCCGGGCCGCCGGGGGAGCCTCCAGATGACTGGAGGTTTCACCATGGGCTCACTACGCCTCACTCTCTGCGCAGGGCTCCTGGGCGCCTGCGCGCTCACCCCGGCGGCTCACGCGGCGGACGGAGGCGGCGGCAATGTCTCGGTGACCCCGACGTCCCCCGCCGCCGGCGCCGATGTCGCCCTGCGGGTGACCGGCTGCTCCGGCAAGACCGCCACCGCCGTCTCCTCGGCGTTCGTCGCGGACGCACACCTCGCGGGCACCTCCGGCACCCTCGCCGGGGAGACCCGGGTCCGCTCCACCGCCGAGCCGGGCTCCTACGACGTGAAGATCACCTGCGCCGACTTCGAGATCAAGGGCCACATCACGGTAGTGGCCCAGGGCGCGCAACCCGCCACCCCTGTCACCCCCGTCAATCCCGCCGCCTCCCCGGTGGCCCCGGTCCACGCGGGCGGCGGAGGCACGGCCCACTTCGCATCCGTGGACTCCCGCTCCACCGGCCCCGGCACGGCACACGCGGTAACGGGCCTGATCCTGGCCGCCACCGCCGCAGTCGCCGTAGCCCTCATGGGCGGCCGCCGCAGACGCAGCACGAAATGAACCACCCCGTGGCCCCGCACCGACAGCACCTCACACGGGCCGTCCGCCTGTTCCTGAGCGCCGATGGGGGAGGAGCGGTCCGCCCGAGCGGGTCGGCCGCCCTTCCTGGGCCGGGCGTCGGTGGGGGAGGAGTGGTTCGACTTCGTGGTCTGGTCGCCCGTCCTCCGCTGGGCGCTGGCGGCGGCGGAGTGGATTGGTCTCGCGCTTTGGTCGGCCATTCCTGGCCGGGCGCTGGTGGGGGAGGAGTGGTTCGACCGAGTGGTCTGGCTGCCCGTCCTCGGCCGGGCGGCGGCGGTGGAGGCGTGGGTCGACGGCAGCTGCGAGGTCGGCTGCGCTGCTTTCCTCGTTGCGGCGAGTTCGGCGTGTGTCGTGCGTGGCGAGCCGCTGATGCCGACGGGCCGGGTGCTGCGCCTCGCGGCCGCGGTGGGGAGCGGTCGTCGTGGGATCGGGTGTGGGGGTGAACATGGGGGACCGGCTTGAGGATCACGGGCGGTCCGGGCCCTCCGGGCGGCTGATCACGGGGCTCGCCTGGGTCGTGTTGCTGGGTGGGCTGTGGCTGTGGGGGCGGGAGGTCACCGAGGGGCGGCAGGGGATATCCGGGCCGGCCATCGGGGACATGGCGGCCGGACTTCCGCCCGCCGCAAGGCCGTTGGGGGACGCGCTGCCGCAGCGGCTGGACATTCCCGACCTCGGTGTGCAGGCGCCGGTGGTGGCGCGGGGGCTGGACCGGCAGGGGGCGATCGATCCACCGCCGTTCGACCAGGCGGGGGTGGTGGGGTGGTACGCGTCCGGCGCGAAGCCCGGAGCCGCCGGGCCCGCGCTCATGGTGGGGCACGTCGACACCGAGACCCGGCCCGCCGTCTTCTACAAACTCAGCGTCCTCAAGCCCGGCGAGACGATCCGGGTGATCCGGGACGACGGCAAGGTGGCCGAGTTCACGGTCGACGACGTCGAGGTCCTCCGCCGCGACCGCTTCGACGCCCGACAGGCCTACGGGCAGCGCCGACCGGGCCGTGCCGAACTGCGGCTGATCACCTGCGGCGGCACCTTCGACCGCTCCAGCCGCAGCTACACGGCGAACGTGGTCGTGTCCGCGTATCTGACCGGCACCGGTCTGTGAGAGCCGTCCACCCCGGGGAACGGCCCCATGAACCGAGGGCACCTGGCCCGGTCGACGGCCCGCTCCCCCAGAAGCCGTCGACCGGGCTGGTCCTCAACCGCGCGCGCACGGGCTGCGGGAGTAACCCGGCGACCGGCGCGGGAGGCCTTTAGGCGGTGAGGTGGTCTCCGACCGGGGGCTGGGGTCGTCTGAGCCCACCCTAGAACGTATGAGCGTCTGAGCCTAGAGGCTTTTTGACGCCAGGTTCCCCTACGGTGGCTCTGCGTCATACGTCCTGTTCGGAGCCGCCCTTGGAGGACCCTCACGAGGTTCCCGGCGGGCGTAGGAGCGCAGGGCGACGAAGGCGTGGTCCGCGGGGGACGTGCCGGCGCCCCCGCCCCCGCCCTCCCCGTGCGGACGCGCGCACACCCACGCCATCCGTGCTGTAACAGCTCACCGACAAGGCCCGGGCGGCCTCGTGGGCGGTGCGGGGCGTATGCCAGGATTGAGACTTGCGACCGTGGCACCCAAGGGGGAGTTGGATGTACGGCATGAGGGGAGCCCGAATGAGGGCTTCCGCGGCGGTGTTGGGGGCGGCACTGCTGGTCGCGGGATGTTCCTCGTCCGGCGACAAGGACAAGGACGCCGGCGCGAAGATCACCCAACAACCCAAGGACGCCGACCCGTTCTGGGTCAACCCGGACGGCAACGCGGCCCGCCAGGTCGCCGCGTACGCCAAGTCCGGCAAGGACTCCGAGGCCGAGCAGATCCGCAAGATCGCCGAGCATCCGACCGGCGAGTGGATCGGCCCGGAGAACCCCGAGCGGGAGGCCCAGGGCTTCACCGAGGCCGCGGACAAGGCCGGCCGCACGGCCCTGCTCGTCCTCTACAACATCCCGCACCGCGACTGCGGCCAGTACTCCCAGGGCGGTGCCGCGGACGGCGACACCTACCGCGCCTGGATCGACGGCGTGGCCCAGGGCATCGCCGACCGCCCCGCGATGGTCATCCTCGAACCGGACGCCGTACTGCACCTGGTGGACGGCTGCACCCAGTCCGACTTCCAGGAGGAGCGCTACGCCCTCCTCAACTACGCCATCACCAAGCTCAAGTCCCTGAAGGCCACCAAGGTCTACCTGGACGCGGGCAACGCCGGCTGGAGCCACCCCGACCAGATCTCCCAGCCCCTCCAGCGAGCGGGCATCGCCCAGGCCGACGGCTTCTCGGTCAACGTCGCCAACTTCTACTCGACCAAGGCCTCCATCGCCTACGGCAGCCAACTCTCCGCGCGGGTGGGCGGCAAACACTTCGTCATCGACACCAGCCGCAACGGCAACGGCCCCTACATGGCCGGGAAACCGAGCGAGAACTGGTGCAACCCGCCGGGCCGAGCCCTGGGAGAGACCCCGACCACGAAGACGGCCGACCCCCTGGTGGACGCCTACCTGTGGGTGAAGCGGCCGGGGGAGTCGGACGGCACCTGCAAGGGCGGCCCGAAGGCGGGGGACTGGTGGCCCACCTACGCGTTGAAGCTGGCCAAGGCATCGGGTAATTAGAGGGCATCAGATGGTTAGGGGTGCGGGCAGTTGCAATCCGCCCGCACCCCACCCAATCCCGCACCCGCAGGAGCGCTACGGCACCTTCACCCACTGCGCCTTGCTGGGCGTCCCCTGGTCATCGTCCACGAACAGCATGTACCAACCGGACTGCACCAGATTCCGGTTCTTCGGCACCGTCACCGTGATCTTGTTCCCGGACGTCGTGAAGTCCAGGGCGATCGACCGCTGGTCCACATCCGTGACATGCGTCGACGCGCTGGGCCGGATCAGCCGTACCTTCTTGATCGCGGAGGCCTGCGGAGAGGTGAACGTCCCCGTCCCGCCCCGGGCGATCGTCTGGGTGCCGCCCGACAGCGTCGGCCGTGAATCCCGGTACAGATAAGGCGGCGTGTAGATCTCGATCCGCTGCTCGAAGATCCCCGGCTTGGTGTTGGCCTTGTCCGCGTACAGCGGGTTGGAGCCGAAGAACATCACCCGGCCGTCGGGCAGCAGGAGCGACCCGGAGTGGTAGTCCCGGCCCACCAGCGGATCGGCCACCTTGTCGAACGTGTTGCTGTCCGGGTGGTAGATCCGCGCCTGGAGGATGTCGGAGGCACTGCGCCCCCGGTAGTCCTCCGATCCGCCCGACACCAGCACCGTGTCGTCGGGCAGGATCGAGGACTGCGGGTAGCGCGTCCCCTTCTCCAGCTGCGGCCCGTCCACGAACCTCGGGTTCTTGTCCTTGAGGTCGATCAGCCGCGTCTTCTTGCTGGACAGCTTGGACTCACCGACCCCGCCGCCCCCGATGACCATGTACTTCTCGTCCTGCGCCGGAGGCAGCAGCACGGTCCCGGCCGTCTCCATGATCTTGGGGTCGCTCAGCCCGGGAAGCTTGGTGAACTGGTTGGTGCCGACGTCCCAGATGCCCGGATCACGACCGATGTTGTCCGGCCCGTACCCCGCGTTCGCCCCCGAGTAGAAGATCTTCCCGTTCTGCATCAGGAACAGTGCCGGGTAGGTCGGGAACTGACGGATCTTCTTCGTGTACGTCCACTTCTTGGTGGCCGGGTCGAAGATCTCGTTCTTGCCCGGCACCAGCTGCCCGATGTCGTCGAGCCCGGAGACACTGAGGATCTTGCCGTCCGACAGGGTCGTCAGCGTCGGGTACCAGCGGGCCTCGTTCATCGGGTCGACCTTGATGTACTTCTCGGCGACCGGATCGAACTCGTAGGCGTTCCTGATCCCCTGGAAGTCCTTCTTGTCGAGCGCGAGCTTCTGCGCGATGCCGTACGTGTTGCGGGCGTCGACCCCGGTCAGGCCCTGGATCCGGTAGTTGTCCTGGGTGCCGGTCTCGTACTTGCTGCCCTTCTTCTGCGCCTCGACGTAGATCCGCCCGAGCCCGGGGTCGTTGCGCAGGAACGTGCCGGTCTTCGGGTCGAAGACCTTCTTGGCGCGCGGCACCAGCACCGGGTCCTTGGAGACGAAGGTCCTGCCGTTCTCCTTGCCGGTGAACTTGGTGCCCGCCGGCAGGGTGATCGGCTTGTCCGGGTTCTCGTTGTGAACGACCATCAGGCCGCCCGCCTTGGTGACGTCGCCCTTCAGCGTCTCGTACCGCTTGGTGCCGCCCGCGATCAGGATGTTGCCGTTGGCCAGCTGGGTGTGCCCCGTGCAGAACAGGTCGGCCGGCGTGGGCACCTTCTTGATGGTGCCCTTGACGGGGTCCCAGATCCGCGAGTCGAACTTCTTCGCGTTGAAGTTGTCCTGGTTGTTGCCCGAGCCCGCGATCAGCAGCACCTTCCCCGTGTGCAGCAGCGCCGCGTGGATGGTGTCCTGGCGGTACTCCTTGGGGAACTCGACGATCTGCCAGTGGCCGTTGTCCGCCTTGTACTCGGGTCTGTTGATCTTGTACTCGTGGTACTTCGCCGTCCCGAAGCGGTACAGCCACGGACCGTTCATCCCGGCCAGCGCGAGCACCACCGCCGTACCGATCGCGAGCCTGCGAGCACGGCGGCGGCCTGCACGGTCGTTCATTCCTTACGTCCCCCAAATCCACCGAGTGCGATCTGCATCGTCTGGTCGTTGCCGTCGCCCGCGTCGTCGCCCGAGCCCTCGTTCGAGGCCACCCAGTTGGGCTTCTGGGCGGTGCCGTGGGCCGGAGTGTGCTGCGCCGGCAGCGGGCGCGGCTGGTACGGCACGGAGAGCGGCGCCTCCTGCACCTCCTCGTACACCGGCACCGGCGGCTCCTTCTTCGCCTTCCGCAGCGTGTACTGCCAGGCGAAGATCGGCGACGCGGTGATCAGCAGGGCGAAGCTCGCCCAGGTGATCATCGCCGGGTGCGCGTGCCCCAGCGTGAGACCGGCGGCGATGGAGCCGCCGAAGACCAGGATGAAGAACAGGTGGATACGGAAGGTCCCGAACAACGTGTCCGGGCTGGCCGAGTCGCCCTTGGGCGTCACCACGAACTTGCTCTTGCGGCGCAGCACGGCGTCCATGAGGGAGCGGGCGTAGATCGGCGCGGAGAGCGCCGACATCACCATGCCCGCCACACCACCCGAGCCCTCGGGCTCGTGCGGGGAGACGTTGTGCCGCCGGTTCCAGATGTACAGGCCGATCTGCAGCGCGGACGCGTTGCCGTACAGCATCAGCCACACGGTCGGGTCGATGTTCACACCGGAGGCGCCCAGGCCCAGGAACAGCGCGCAACTCAGCGCCGCCAGGATCCAGTTGAGGGCGGACATCGGGTAGAAGATGATCATCATGGTGTAGTTGAAGAGCTTACCCGGAGGCAGTGAGAACCAGCCCTTCCAGTACTGCTTGAGGATCGTCTCGTACGTCCCCCGCGACCACCGCAGCTGCTGGGTGAAGAAGTCCGTCCAGGCGCCCGGACCTTCGCCCACCGCGAGCACGTCCGGCGTGTACACCGAGCGCCACTTCTTCCCCGTCGCCGGGTTCTTGTGCCGGTGGATCTCGAAGCCGGTCGCCATGTCCTCGGTGATCGAGTCGTACAGACCGCCGATCTGCTTCAGCGCCTTGATGCGTACGGCGTTCGACGTACCCACGAACATCGGGGCGCCGTAGAAGTTCCCGGCCCGCTGGATGAGGGCGTGGAACAGGAACTGCTGAGACTCCGCGGCCTTGGTGATGGGGTTGTCGTAGTTGCCGTACACCTGCGGGCCGATGACGAAGCCGACGTCCGGGTCACGGAAGAAACCGAGCATCCGCTCCAGGTAGTTGGGCAGCGGGACGTGGTCGGTGTCGACCGAGGCGAAGTAGTCGTAGTCGTCGCCGTGCGCCGCCAGCCAGGAGTTGTAGTTCCCGTGCTTGGTCTTCGCGCGGAACGGGCCCTTCTTCTGGTTCCAGCCCTCAACTCCCTTGCGGGAGAAGTGGTGCACGCCCAGCCGCTCGCAGACCGCCTTGACCTCGTCGTCGTCGCCCTCGTCCAGGAGCCAGACGTGCAGAAGGCCCCGGTGCCGCAGCCGGACGGCCGCTTCCAGGGTCTTCGTCACCATCTCCAGGGGTTCCTTGCCGGGCACGTACGTCGTGATGAACGCCACTCTGGTGCCCGTCTCCGGGACCACCGGGATCGGGTCGCGGGCGACCAGGGTGGCGTGCGCGTTCGACAGCACGTTCATACAGCGGAAGAACTCGATCAGACCGATCGAGACGAGCATCACGACGTCGAGCGTCGGCAGGAAGCTGAAGGCCGGGTAGTCGCGCTCGGTCCAGTGCTGCGGCTGCATCAGCCAGGCCAGCAGGATCAGCGACAGCAGCGGTGCCGCGCCCAGCATCAGGGCGGCGCGCAACCGGTGCGGCTCCTGCGAGAGCAGCGAGCGGTACTGCACCTTGTAGGGCTTGTTCGGGTCGGGCTGCGTGAGGGGGCCGGCCAGCCGGCTGTAGTGCTCGTAGTCGTATCTCGGCAGTGTCTTCTTGATCCGGCGGAACTGGCCGGTGGTGCTGTTGCGGTGCGGTGAAGGCACCTTCAGCTGTGTGGTTTCGGATGGGTCGAAGTTATGCCGGGCGCCCGTCGGCGTCGACGTCATGAGTCATCCCCCCAGCACACGGGACACGCCCGCGTGTTGTGTCGATTCCTTCCGTCTGCGGGCCGAGTCCCCCTCGACTTCCTCCAACAGACGTGTCACTGACCGGCCGCGGCAACACCCTTTCCACATCCGGAGACATGGAACCGCGACCTTCCGGTTGCATGATGCCCCCCTCGGCATCAGCGAGTTCACGGGGCCCCCTATCCCCCGCAGCTTCCGCAACCGCTTACTAGTCCCCCAACTGCCGCGTATCCGCAGCATCTTGAAAAACAGGGTTCTATGGCGTCCATCATGATCGCAAGACGCGAAACGCGGTGTTTACCGGTCATACGCGTTCATTGCGGTCCGTGTGGGGGTCTCGTGGATCAGTTGTGGACGGTCGTCGACAGTCGTGCGCGGATGTTGCCGAAGTGCTCTCTTATGGCCTCCTCCGCCCGTACGGAGTCGCCGGACCGCACCGCGTCGAGGATGTCCCGGTGCTGTCTGCTGGTGACCCGGTGGTCGGGCGGCGCGCCGCCGAGATCCGTCTGTACGCGGTGGAACGCGTCCCAGAACGCCTCCATGACCTCGCCCAGCAACACGTTGTCCAGCCCCCGGTAGAGGGTGGCGTGAAAGGCGCGGTCGGTGTCCGCGAGACCGGCGCCTCCTTGCGCGGCCTGCTCTTCCATACGGCTCACCAGCCCGTCGAGTTCAACGAGGTCCCGTTCCGGAATCCGCCCCGCCATCCTGGAGATCAGCCCCGTCTCCACGGCCTCGCGCAACTCCAGCAACTGCAGCAGCGAGTCCTCGCCCCGGTAGTGCCCCGCGACCGTGCGGAACGCCAGTCCCTCGATCATCGGTGCCAACGACATCGGACCGACGTATGTCCCGAACCCGTGCCGGATCTCCACGATCCCCATCGCCTGCAGCGCCTTGAGCGCCTCCCGCACCGAATTCCGGCTCGCACCGAGGAACTCCATCAACTCGGGCTCGGTCGGCAGCGGCGCCCCGGAGGGCAGTCTGCGGTCGATGATGAGCTTCTTGATCCGCTCCTGAAGGTCACGCGCTGCCATGAGCCAGAGACTATCCGGCCAAACCGACGGATCTCCCGGTTCCCACGAAGCGGCCGGCTCGGGGGGAGGGGCGGAGGGGGAGCGGGTGCCAAAACCCCACGGCGAGGGTGCACGGGTGACGAAGCCCGACGGCGAGTGTGCGCGGGTGACGAAGCCTCACGGGGCGCTCGGAGCTTGGCCCTCGATGGATTCACGGGCCGCGGGCTTCTGGAGGCGCGTTCGCCGGGGCCCCGGGTTGGGGGCGGGGTGGTGGCGAAGCTCTACGGGGCGTGCGGG
>Ga0182007_10000550_pt1 | contig 22144 bp, 18 predicted proteins | sample Sormic07211113_1_FD_123023 | JGI IMG/M metagenome (GOLD analysis project Ga0182007, IMG submission 123023) | Rhizosphere microbial communities from Sorghum bicolor, Mead, Nebraska, USA - 072115-113_1 MetaG | ecosystem: Host-associated > Plants > Roots > Rhizosphere | place: USA: Nebraska... | reverse complement strand
GGCGACGCTGGTCCTCGCGCTGGTGATCCACCGCTACCGCCTGATCGACCACACCAACTACCAGCTGAAGATCAAGCAGTCCCTCACCCTCAAGCCCGACGCGTTCACCCTGAACCTGGCCCGGCGCACCAGCGACGAGCGTCGCCTGCCCGCCGTCTCCGCGAGCGCCGCCTCCGCCGCCGAGGGCCGCCCCACCGTCCGGCGCGCCACCGGAACCGCGCTGACCCTGCTGCACGGCTCCAACCTGGGCACCTGCGCGGGCATCGCCCGCGACCTGGCCGAAGAGGGCGACGAGCGAGGCTTCGCCCCGTCCGTCGCGCCCCTCAACGACGCCGTGGGCAAGCTCTCCCCCGGCGACGGGCCGGTGGTGATCGTGGCCGCCTCGTACAACGGCAGGCCCACTGACGACGCCACGGATTTCGTCGCCTGGCTGGAGGGCCTGGAGCCCGGCGCGCTCGACGGACTCCAGTACGCCGTGCTCGGTGTCGGCGACCGCAACTGGGCCGCCACCTACCAGCGCGTCCCCACCCTCATCGACGAACGGCTCACCGCCGCGGGCGCCACCCCACTGCTGGAGCGCAGCGCAGCGAACGCCGCCGGTGACTTCGCCGGCACGGTGGACCGGTGGACCGGCGACCTGTGGACCGCCCTGCTGGAACGGTACGGAGCCGCCGCGGTGGCGGACGAGGCGGTGCCGGACGCCGACGGGGCGGCGGGACCGGAGGCGGGACTGTACGAGCTTCAGGACACGACCGACTCGGTCATCGGCGGGCTCGCGGCACGCCACGGCGTCCAGCCGATGGAAGTGCTCGACGCGTACGAACTGGTCGACATGAGCAATGGGCTGGGCCGCTCCAAGCGCTTCCTGCGGCTGCGGCTGCCCGAGGGCGTCACCTACCGCACCGGCGACCACCTGGCCGTCCTCCCCAGCAACCCGCACGACCTCGTCCAGCGCGTGGCCGACCGCTTCTCGCTCGACCTGGACCGCACCGTCCGGCTCCGCGCCCGCCGCCGCAGCCGGGGCACCCTGCCCGTCGACCGCCCGCTGACCCTGCGCCGCCTGCTGACCGACTTCGTCGAACTGCAGGATGCCGCCACCCGGGAACAGGTCGCCGTACTCGCCGAGCACACCGCCTGCCCGCCCGAGAAGCGCCCGCTGGCCGAACTCGCGGCGGCGGACGAGGAGACCTTCCGCGAGCAGGTGACCGCCACCGGACTCGGGCTCCTGGACCTGCTGGAGCGCTACCGGGCCTGCGAGCTGCCGTTCGAGGTCTTCCTGGAGCTCCTGCCCGTGCTGCGCCCGCGCCACTACTCCATCTCCTCGTCCGCCGCGGCAGCGCCCGGCGAGGTCGACCTGATGGTGTCGCTGCTCGCCGCGCCCCACCGTCGCGGTGAGGGCACCTTCCACGGCATCGGCTCGCACTACCTCCAGACCGTGAACGCCGGCGACACCGTCCAGGCCAGGGTGCTGCCCTGCAGCGAGGACTTCCGCCTGCCCGAGGACGACTCCGTACCCGTGATCCTGGTCAGCGCCGGCACCGGCCTGGCTCCCTTCCGCGGAGCCGTCCTCGACCGCCACCACACCAAGTCGACCGGCACCCTGCTGTGCTACTTCGGCTGCGACCACCCCGACGTCGACTACCTCCACCGCGCGGAGTTCGAGGCGGCCGAGGCGGCCGGAGCCGTCAGCATGCGCCCCACCTTCTCCTGCGCCCCCGAGGACGGTGCCCGCTTCGTCCAGGACCGCATCGCCAGGGAGAGCGAGGAGGTCTGGGCGGCGCTGGAGGCCGGCGGACGCGTCTACATCTGCGGCGACGGCCGCCGCATGGCCCCGGCGGTACGGGAGGCGTTCATGGCGATCCACCGCAGTTACACCGGCGCCAGCGACGACGAGGCGAGCGCCTGGCTGAACGCCTTGATCGAGTCCGGCATCTATGTCGAGGACGTCTGGGCCGGCTGACGGCAGACCGCCCGGTGTGCGGTGGCCGACGTCCACCGCACACCCCCCTGAGCGACAGGGCCACGGATTCCCCCCACCACTCCCCCTCGGGTCCGTGGCCCTGTCTTCTTCACCCCGCGTCCCGCTGCTTCCACCCGTCTTTCGCCCCTCCCGAACTCATGAGGTCCTCATGCCTGTCGCACGCCCCGCGCCCCTCCGCGGGCCGCTGGCACTTCCCGCAGTCCCCGCAGTCCCCGCACTTCCCGCAGTCCCCGCACTTCCCTACGCCCCGCTGAGGAGCGGTCAGTGAACGCGCGCAACGGTTCCGCCCTGACCTTCGGCGTGGTGGTCGCCCTCATCGCCGGAGTGACCCTGGGCAACGGCGGAGCGAATGTGATGCCCGTCTTCGTCGACGACTTCGCGACCCGCTTCGCGCTGTCGGACTCCACCGCGGGGCTCGTGGCCGCGACCCAGCTGATGGCGACCGCCGTCGTCACCCTGCTGCTGGCCAAGCGGGCGGCGCGCCCGGGGCGGGTACGGATGGCCCGTCTGGGCCTGGCCGTCTCGGGCGTCGGCTTTCTGGGCGCGGCGACGGTCACCGACCCGGTGAGCCTGGTCCTGGCCAACCTTGTCCTCGGCGCGGGGCTCGGCGCGGTCTACGCGGCGGCCACGGCCGCGCTCGCCGCCACCGACGACGCCGACAAGGCCTCCGCGGTCACCATCTCCGGCGTGGTCGGTGTGACGGCGCTGCTGATCATGGGCGTCCCCGCGGCCAACCACGACCTGGGGGAGGGCACCGGCTTCCTGCTCATGGCGCTGTGCTGTGCGGTCGCCTGGCCGCTGGTGCGCCGGCTCCCCGACGGCATGTCCGGTCCCGCGGCACCGGACGCCGACTCCGCCGGTACGGATGAAGAGGCCTCGGCGCGACCGACGGTCCTGCTGCTCCTCGGCACCGGGCTCCTGTGGGCCGTCACCCAGGGCGCGTGGTCGTACGCCTCGGTGCTGGGGCGTCAGCACACCGCCATGTCGCACTCGGCCGTGTCGGCCGTCCTCGCCGTCTCCAGCGTCGTGGCACTCATCGGCGCCGTGGTGGGGCCCCTCTGCGCGCGGCGCTTCGGGCGCATGCGGTCGATGGCCTCCTTCGTCACGGCGCAGGCCCTCGCGATGGCGGTCCTGATCGTCACCCACGACCCGGTCGTCTTCACCCTCGCGGCCGTCCTCTGGCAGGCCTGCCAGCTGGCCGTCCTGGTGCAGATGCTCGCCGCCGCGGCGCTCATCGACCCGACCGGACGCCTGGTGGCCTCCCTCAGCGGGGCGGGTGCGCTGGGTACCGGCGTCGGGCCGCTGGCCGTCGGCGCCATACTCGACGGTGCCGGGCCCGACGTACTGAGTCTCTTCCTGGCGGTCGGTACCTTCGCCGCCTCGCTGCCCCTGCTGAGGATGACGGTGGCCAGCGGAGAGGCCACCGACGAACGACCGCAGCCCGGGCGCGTGCCGGCGGTCTGAGGACGTCGTCCCACCACGCGGAGCGGCCGCTGCCCTGTCCGATGACAGGGCAGCGGCCGCTTGGGCGTCGAGGACGCGGTGCCCGGGCAACGGCACCTTCCAGCCGGCCGATGTCCGTGGCTCATGTCAGACCGTCGGCAGGGTCACGAACTCCATTCGACCTCCGGCGAGAGCGACGACAGCGGAGACCAGGGCCTGCAGACCGGTGTGTTCGGCTTCCTCGTCGGGCAGCGAGAGACGCTGCAACGAGAGGCCGTCGAAGCCCGCCAGGAAGAACCGGGCGAGGGTCTCCGGCGACTGGGCGAGCTGGTGACCGGTGCGCTCGGCCGCCTCGGCCACCAGTTTCGTCGTCACGGCCGTCACCTCGCGGTAGTGGCCCTCCAGGGCCTCCTGCAGGCGTGGCGTCCGGAGCGCGAACATGGACAGTTCGGTGAGCAGCTGATGGGCGGCCGGCTGCTCGCGCACGGTCCGCCACAGGGCGGCGGCGAGTGTTGCGATCGTCTCCTCGAAGCCGGCGTCCGCGGGCGCCGCCCGTTCGACCTGCGCGATCAGACCATGGGTGAGCTGCTCCATGACGGCGCGATACAGGTCTTCCTTGGTGCCGAAGGTGTAGTGCACGGTCGCCTGGGCCACACCCAGCTCGGCGGCGATGGCACGGGTACTTCCGGCAGCCACACCTTCTCTCGTCATGAGGTCGATGGCGGCTTTGATCAGCTGAGGACGGCGCTCGGCCGCGGAAACATGAGCCATGGAACCAGGATAACGACTTAGTCCATTGAATAAGTCGTACGATCGATCGATCACGCTCCGTGCAACGTCTGCGCCCGCTCGCCCGGAACATGGTGGAGGCGGAACTTTCACCGGCGCTGGACCGGCGGTTGCGGAAGCAGACGGGCGGGTAACGTCCTCGTGCGCCCACCCGGCGTGCACGAATCCCGCAATCGAAGGGGAGGGGTGCGGCCTTGTCCGACGGTGAGCCGGTCAGCCGCGAGGAAGCGACGAAGACCGCCTGGCAGGTGCACTCCGTGCTCGCCGAGTGGACCCGCACCGTGGACGCCAAGGCCTCCTTCGCCCTGGCGATGGAGTCGGCGGCACTCGCCGGCGTGGCCGCTCTGTCGGGCACCGGGCACCGGCTGGGCAGCGTCTCGGGCGCCCTGCCGAAGGCGGTCCTGTGGACGGGCCTGACCCTGCTCGGCCTCTCCGCCGTGCTCGCCGTACTCGCGGTGCTTCCCCGCCACAACCGCGAGGGCCGCCTGCCACCCGCCCACCTCGACGACTTCATCTTCTACGGGCACATACGGCACTGGAGCCCGGACGAGCTCGCCGACCTGCTCGGCCGGCACGCCCCGCTGCCCGCGCTGGCCCGCCAGCTGGTCGACATGAGCCGGATCGTGTGGATCAAACAGCGGCTCGTGCAGCAGTCCCTGCTCACCGCCGTCGGCGGCTGCGTGCTGATCTTCATCGCGGCCCTGGTCGGCTGACCGCGGGCGAGGCGGAGGGACGGCGATGACCGCGGAATTCCGAGACGGCGGCCCGCTCGGACACGGGCCCGGCAGGACTCCCTTCTGGGACCTGCTGCCCGCCGCCGCCCGGCAGGCACTCCGCGAGGCGGGCAGCGTGAAATCATTCGCCGCCCGCGAACACCTGGTCCGACAGGACGAGTTCGGCGACCACCTGCTCGTCGTCGGCAGCGGCTGCATCAAGGTCACCACCGTCTCCGCCACCGGCTACCAGGCGGTACTGGCGCTGCGCGGCCCCGGCGACCTGCTCGGCGAACAGGGGGGACTGGACGGCGGGCCGAGATCGGCGACGCTCACCGCGCTCACCCCGGTCCGGGCCCTGGTCATATCCGGCGAGGCGTTCCGGGCGGCGGCCCGCGACCATCCCATCGTCACCGGCGCCGTCCACCAGGTGCTCTCCGCGCGTCTGCGGGACGCCGACCGTCAGCGCGCCTCGGCGGGCGCCGACCCGGTCGCCGCGCGCCTCGCCGGCCTGCTGCTCGACCTCGCCGCCGGCCACGGCCGGCGGCACGCCTCCGGAGCCGTCGAGATCGCCCTGCCCCTGTCCCAGGACGACTTCGCCGGCCTGGTCCTCGGCTCCCGTAGAACCGTCAGCCGCGTCCTCGAACAGTGGCGAGCCGAGGGCTGGGTGACCACCGCCCGCACCCACGTCACCATCGAGAACGCCGACGCCCTGAAGCGGGTGCGCGAGGGCGGTCCGGTCGGTGGATGACGGCCTCCGGACGAACCCCCGTCATCCGCCCGGCGCGAGGGCGTCAGGCCCCACTGGGCCGCGCCGGCGCCCGCGGGCCGGCCGGGCGGCTCACAGGTCCGTCCAGGCGAGCGTGTTCAGGCCGTACTCGCTCGCGATGGGGTTCCATACGGCGACGAAGTCCTGCTTCGCGGCCGTGGCACTGGCACTCGCCGATGCCGCGTCCTGCCAGGCGCTCGATCCGGACACGGCGGAGGACGAGCAGTCGCCCGAGACGTCGTCGACCACCCGGGCGTAGGACAGGTCGGCCTCCTCCGAGTTCTGCCAGGCGCTGCGCAGGTCCGACACGAGGTCCCCGGACAACTGGTCCAGGCTCAGCCCGTCCAGTTTCTCGACCAGACCGGCCCGGGCGTCGGCCGCGTCCTTGAACACCTGCCGGGCGGCCTGCAGATCGCTGCACTGCGTCATCGACTTCACGGCGTCGGCGACACCGCTGCGTCGGCCGCTGTTCTGCGAGAGCAGCGTGTTCAGGGCCGTGGCCTGCCCCTCGCGCGTGTCCGCGTTCTCGATGCGGGGCTGGTCCATGTCACTGCTACTGCTGCTACTGCTACTGCCGCCGGTGGAGCCGCCGCCGCTGTCGGATCCCAGGTGGTGGGTCGCGAGCTGCCAGGCGCCCAGGCCGAGCAGCCCGAGGACGATCCAGCCCACGACGGTACCCGCCCGGCCCGACGACGATCCGCGCTGCGGCCCACCGCGGGCAGGTGCGGACGGCGTGGGGACATACCCGGTCTGCCGGCCTCCGGCAGGGGCGCCGGGCGGCCGTGCGCCGCCGGGGCGGGCACCCCCGGGACGGGTGCTGCCGGCCGCCGGTGCGCCGACGCTCGGCATGCGGACCGTCTGCGCGGGGGCGGGCCAGGCCGCGGGAGCGGAGTCGAAGGCACGGCGCAGTGGATCGAGCCAGTCGGCAAGGGCGGGCCGGTCGGCGGGCGTCCGGCTCAGGCCCCGCTGGGCCAGCTCGCCCACGTCCCTGTCCATCCGCTTCAGCGCGGCCGGGTCTTCCCCATGCTGCTCGTGCAGGAAGAGGCGCACCGCGAGCAGCGCGAACTTGTAGCGGTCGCCCTGCGGTGTCTCCGCGGGCTCCCCGCCGGGCAGATGCCACCCGGGGGTCTGCACGGGCTTGAGGACCCAGTCGCCGCCGAGCCCCATGGCGTCGCAGTCGATGAGGAAGCAGCCGGGCCGCGGCCCGGACAGCGAGAACAGCAGGTTCTTCGGGGAGAGGTCGCCTGCCACCACGCCGAGTCCGTGCAGCCACTCCAGCAGGTCGGCGAGGGCGAGCAGCAGGCCGAAGAGCTGACGGGGCGTCACGGCTCCGACCATCGTGTTCACATAGCCCAGCGGGTTGAGCAGGAACTCGAATCCCGCCGCCTTCCGCTCGCCCGAGGGCACGGTGATGAAGAACTCGTCCGGGATCTGCCGCATCAGAAAGCCACGGACCTGCGAGCCCTCGGTCACCAGCGCGGCGGGCCAGGCGGTGTTCCGGGCCAGCCGCTCCCCGACCACGGCCGGCCTGCCGGGCAGGAAGGCGACCATCCGCTCAAGAGCATCGGTCCGCAACTCCCGCTGCCTTTCCGCCTTGTACTCCTTGTACGCCACCGGCCAGGTCCCGTTGATCAGCCGTTTCTCGACCTCCCACACCTTGCCCTGGCCACCGTCGCCCAGGGACCTGCCCAGCACGAGATCCGAACGGGCGATCCGCACCGCCCCGGAGCCGGTCACCGGATGCCGCCGGGGAGCCGGTGGCGGGGCCAGACGGCGAGCAGGGTCCGGTCGTCGTCGAACGTCTCGCGGGAGAAGTCCAGCAGGTGGGCCAGGGTGCGGGGCTCGACCGGAGGCACCGCCAGCTCCGAGCCGAACAGGTCGCCCACCATGCCGGTGCCGTCACCGAGCGGGACGCCGAAACCGTCGGTGCCGACCAGCAGGACGCCGTCCGGGGGCAGCGTGTAGTTCATCGGGCGGGCCTGCGCCGACAGCCGCGGCAGCGCGACCACCGCGGTACTGGAGATCTCCTCCGCGCCGGATTCCCCGCCGCTCAGCAGCTGGTTGAACCGGCCCTGCTGCAGACACCACGCCGTGGAGTCCCCGGCCCGTACCAGCGTGACGTCCATGGAACCGTCCCGGTTGGGCGCGACCGTGCCCGCCACCAGAGTCGTCGCCAGGGTCCTGACCGCCTCGGCCTTGTCCTGCTCGTCGGGCTCCCGGCCGCGGGCCACCCGCATCAGCAGCTGATATCTGGCCGCCTGCAGCACCCGGGTCCAGTCCGGGCCGGACCGGTCCTGGCCGAGCTGGGCCAACAGGTCGTTGACGGCCGTACGGCAGACCAGCGCGGCGCCCACGTGCGACTGCGGGGCCGACGAGACGCCGTCGGCCACGGCGAAGACGACCGTGGCGGTCGGTTCGTGCCAGGCGGCGACCACGTCGTCCTGCCGCGGCCGCCCGTCGAAACGGTGCTGGTCACCGCGTACGGAGGCCAGCCGTACGGTCAGGTGCGGGGTCGACCACCCGTCGAAGATGGTGTCGGGCCGGTAGGGGTCGGCCGGCGGCGGCTTCGGCTCCACGTGCGCAGCGGCCCTGCCCAGCACGATCCTCCGCCACCGGCTGGTCACCCGCCGGGAGTCCGCCGCGGCCGGACCGGACCCGGGCTGCGGCGAACCCGGCGGCAGGTCCGGCCGCGGCGCCGCATGCCGCGGCGCAGTGCCGGCCGGTTCCGGCGGCGCCGTGTGCCGCCGTGCCGCGGAAGGCGCAGCGGCCCCGGCCTGTCCCGGCACACCACCGTACGGATCACGCGCACCTTGCCGCCCGATGTCGTACACCTGCCCGGCGCCCTCCACACGGGGCGGCCCCGGTCGCTGGGTGGTGTCGTCCGGTGGGCGGTGGCCTGCGTCGGCCCAGGCGCTCTCCGGCCATGCGCCGGAGGCGGCCGGGCCGTTCAGGTCCGGGCCGTCGTACGCGGGTACGGCGTAGTGCGGAACCCGATACTCGGGCACGGTGTATCCGGGGACGGTGGGCGCGGGCGCCGCGGAGCCGGGCGGCTGGGCGGTCGGCCTCGGCTCACGCTGCCCCGGGTCGAGGGGCGGCTGTGGCGGGGCCGGGGAGGCCTCGGGATCCGCCGCTTCCGGCGCGTCCGTCCGCTCATCTGCCCTGCCCCTGAGCCGTTTCAACAGCGATCGCCTGTCCTTGTCCACTGTCAGACCTCGTCGATCGCGAGCTTGAAGCCCTCCGGCTTCTCCACCGCCAGCTCGGCCGGCTGCCCCGCGGCCAGGGCGTTGGCCGACTCGACCACGCTCTTGGTGAGCGCGGTGAAGAACTTGGCTATGGCCTCGCCGAGTTGGGCGCCGGGAATCGACACGAACGCGAACCGCTGGTCGGTCGCCACGGCCAGGATCGTCTCGGCGCGGGCCCCGCCGATCCCGAAGGCTATGACGTTCGGCGCCGCGCCGGTCACCGAGCGGTCGGTGAGCCGGGCGTGCGTCTGCCGCCACTCCTCGCCGCAGGTCGGCTGGCCGTCGCTGAGGAAGAAGACGGCGGGGCGCAGCACCTTGTACCCCTGGGACTTCAGCGTCCGCACATCCTGCGGGATGCGCTCAAGGAGCGCCCCGAACGCCGCGTCGTAGTTGGTTCCGCCGCCCGCCGACAGCCGCGGCAGCTCGTTCTCACCTCTCAGATCGGCCAGGATCAGCCGTTCCGTGACACCGTTGGCGAAGCCGAGCACGGAGAAGCGCACCTTGGCGGCCGCCATCGGCTCCCCCAGCAGCGCCACGTGCAGCGACTTCATCCCTTCGTTCAGGTCACCGACGGAGCCCGACATCGAGCCCGACTCGTCGGCGAGGATGTACACCGGCAGCAACTGCCCAAGCGTCTCGGCCATCCCAGTTCTCCCCTTTGCTGTTCAGCCGCTCTACTGCTCTTTCTCCACGGGCCTGAGGCCCTGCGGGCACTGGAGCCGCAGCTCCATCTGCCCGGCGATCGCACTCCGGCCGAGATGCAGCAGCGTCTCCTGCAGCAGGACGGAGAACTGCACCGCCGACTGCGCCGGATCCGCGCCCTCGACGGCGACGACCCCCAGCTCGGGCCGTGAGGCGATCCGCTGCACCACACGCTCCCGGCCGGCTCCGATGCCGCACGCGACGATGTGCGGAAAGTACTTGTGCGCCATCAACTCGGCGTGCGCCGCGGGCCATTCGGCGTCGTCCTCGGCCTGGCCGACGGCGAGGAAGAAGACGACGGGCCGCAGCACCCGCGGCACCTGCTCCTTCAGCCGTTCCGTCTCCAGCTGCACCAGGTCCAGGAGCCGCCGCAGCACGGGCCGGTAGCGGCAGCCGGGCGCGGTGCTCAGCCCCGGGACGCCGGTACGCCAGGAGACCTCGGTGAGCGGCAGCACCACATCGGCGCCGTCGGCGTAGGTGATCACCGAGAGCCGGACGGCGGCGGCCACATCGGGGCTGTTGGCCAGCAGCGTCTGCACCGAACGCAGCGCGTTGCCCAGGTCGGTGACGCAGCCCGCCGCGGCCGGCGAGGTGTCCAGCACGATGTACACCGGGATCAGTCCGCTCGGCGGCGCGGCGGCGGGCGCCGGGGTGCTCCCGCCCCACTGCACGGGCCCGCCGATCTGCGCCGAAGCGGGCGCCGACGCCGAGTAGTCCGGGCCGCGGGGCGCCGCACCGGAGGTGAAGGAAGCGGGCTGCCCGGCGTCGGGCCGCTCCAGCACACCCGCGACCCCGGTGCCCGGCGCGCTCGGGCCGAGCACACCCTGCCGCAGCCCGGGCAGGTCGACCTCGCGCACGACGCCCTGGTCGATGAGATACCTGACCATCTCGGCGTGCCGCTGGTCCCGGATCTCGTGCTGGGTGGCCTCGGCCTCCCGGATCTTCGCCAGGATCTCCAGGGCGGGCACGGTCTCTTCGGGGTGCCGGACCAGGTGCTCCCGGATCAGGCTCTCGAAGTCGAGCTGCGTGCCCGCCAGCACTGCACGCTCCTCCGCCTGCCGACGTCTGCGGCCGGCCGCCCTGATGTCCTCGATGTCCTCGTCGGAGTACGTCTCGCTGCGCCGCGCCTCGTGGACATGCACGCCGAGCTTGGCGCGCCGCCGCGCCTCCTCCAGTTCCTGGATGTGCCGGGCGGCGGCCGCGTCGGGCTCCATCTGCACCTTGCAGTAGTAGATGGTGATGCCCTCGGGGAGCCGGATCTCACGGCCCAGCTCCTGGTTGACGGCCAGTTGTGCCGACATGGCCTCGGTGATGGCGAACTGCGCGGCCTGCAGCCGGATCCGGTCGGTCAGGTAGCCGTAGACGACCGTCAGCGCGTCCCGTACGTTCCTGGCCACCACCAGCGCCGGGTCGTGCACCCGGAAGCCGATGTCGATCGTGGCCTGGAATCGGTGTCCGCCGTCCTTGCAGGTCAGCGGGGTTTTGGTGACCGATGCCTGGCGCCGGTGGTCGCTGAGGTCGACGACGTAGCAGGGCCGGTTCTTGCCGAACCAGCGCTGCCCGAAGGTGCGGACGGTCTCGACCTCGAAGGGCCCGCCCTCCACCGGGTAGACGATCGCCACCGAGGGCGGCAGGTCGGGCAGTTCGCCCACCCGGCTGCGGGCGATCACCCGCTCGTTGAGTATCAGGGAGAGGGGCATCCTCACACTCCTTCCAGGTCGAGCTGTGTGCGCACCATGGCCGCGGTCAGGGGCAGCCCGACGATGCGGTCCCGGTGGGTCCAGTCGTCGGCGCAGCCGCGCAGGATCCGGCCCGAGCGCCGGTCGCCGTGGGCGATGGCGCCGACCAGGAGCCGTAACATCTCGCGCAGTTCGGAGTCCCGTTCGGCGAGCTTCGCCCAGTCACCGAGGACCTGTTCCGCCTCGTCGTGGAAGAAGGACTCGTTCAGCGCGGTACGCCACAACAGGACGAAGGAGTCCCTCAGTTCGGGCCGCCGGTGGGCCAGGTACAGCAGGGTGGGCCACTCGGGCACGGCGGCCCCGGGCTCCACGTCCTTGGTCTCCACGACGACCTGCGCGGCGACGATCAGGAACGCGAGCACCGCCGCCCGGCCGGGGCGGTGCTCGACGGCCCGGCTCCGCAGCATGGCCAGCACGGAACCGGCCGCGTCCAGGTCGGCGGCGACCAGGTCGGCCAGCGCCAGGCCGACGGCCACGGCCACCGTCACGCTGTCCACCGCGAACAGCCGGGCGAGTTCCTCGACGGGGCTGCCGGAGACGGCACTCAGACCGTGCACCCGGGCCGCGGCCGCCCTCACCTGGGGTCGTTCGTCGGCGTACCAGCCGCTCACGAGCGTGGTCGCCTGCTCCTTCACCCAGGGGTTCTGGCAGGCCACGGAGAGCGCGTAGGCGACGGCGGTGCGGCGCAGCGCGCTGTCGCTGCGGGCCCAGGGGCCGAGGACCCGGCGTTCGATGTGCCGGTAGGCCTCGGCGGCCAGCACGCCGAGCCCGGAGGCCGCCGCGTAGACGCGCACCTGCTCGGCCGGGTGGACCACCAACTCGTCGAGCCAGGCGAGGAGTTCGCTCTGGATCTCGTACTGGGTCCAGGCGTGCAGGATGATCCGGCGGGCGTAGCCGGGGTCCTTGTACTCGAGGATCCTTCCGGGCTCGCCGCCCGGCTTGTCCAGCTCCTGGGCGCGCAGCCGCAGCAACTGCCGCCGCCGCGGCGTCTCGAACAGGTCCATGGCCGGGGCGATGCGCCCGTCGGCTCCGGGCGCCCGAAGGTAGGGGCCGTCGTCCTCGAGCCGGTCCCGTAAGGAGCGGGCGGCCTCGGCGACGTCCTCCTGCGGCAGCCCGTTGAGTACGGCGAGGGCGAGCGCGAAGCTGCGGGCGCCGGCGTCCGGCAGGCTCTCGGCCCAGATCTCGAAGTCCTCCGCCTCCAGCCGGGCCCGGTGTTCGCGCAGCCGGTCCAGGTCGAGGCTGCCGTGCAGGTCGTACTGCTCGCTGAGCGCGGCGGCCAGGTCCCCGGCCTGCCGGCAGGCGGGCAGGCCGCCCACCAGCTCGGCGATCACCTCGCACACGTCCTCGCGGGCCAGGAGCCGGTCGGCGTCGCGCTCTCCGAGCCGCCACCGCAGATGCGCGCGGACGACCTCCAGGGGCTGCGGGGCGTCCGTCAGATCCCTGACACCGGCGAGCAGTTCGCCGTCGGCGAGCTCACCTGCCGCCACGGTGACGACCATCCAGGCATCCGCCTGGGACAGCGCCCCCTGCACCTTCTCGTACGTCTCCCGGCCGAGGTTGCCGATGTCGTCGGGCCGCTCCAGCAGGAACCCGGCGCCGGGCTCGATGACCCCGCTGTCGTTCTCCAGCTGTTCGGCGAGCGAGGCGAAGTCGACGTCGCTGTCCAGGTGGTACAGCGCGCCCCGGCAGGCCCCGAGCAGCAGCCGTGCCGCCATCGCGGACTTGCCGTACCCGGCCGCCGAGCGCAGGATCAGCAGCCGCTGCCGGGCGAGCGCGTCACGGGCGTCGGGCAGGTCGGCGGGCGGGCAGTAGGCGAACCGGACCCGTTCGGCGATGAGCGGGGACAGCACGCGCAGCCTGCGTCTGCGCCCGCCCAGCAGGACGACGTACTTGTCGCCGCCGACCATGTCGCCCTCGACGTTGGCGACGGCGTTCTGCAGCAGCCCGCGGCGCTGCGAGCCCTGCCCGAGCTGGCCGGTCGCCTCGTACGACTCGGCGCCCGGCCCGGACTGCGGGGCGTCCTGCCTGCCGTCGCCGTCGTCGCCTCCCGTCGCCGACGCCGCCTGGGCCGTACCGTCCTGCTTGTCCTTGGCCGGTTCCTGGCCGGGGCCCGGGGCGGACGGTTTGGGCGCACTGCCCGCGCCGCCCGCCGCGGGTCCCCCCGACCCGGCCGCCGGCCGGCTCCCCCCTGGATCACCGGCGGCCGGGGCTCCTCCCGCCGCGGCCGCCGTCACAGCCGCACGTTCCCGGTGTTGTGGACGGTCACGTTCTTGTCCCCGGCGACCATGTCGCCCTGCACGGTGTCGGCGTGCTGCGTGACGTGCGGCCGCCCGTCGCGGCGCGCTTCGGCGGTGTCCGGTGCGGGCCGCCCGTCGTGCGGGGCGCCGCCGGAAGCCTTTGCCGGCAGTCCCGGAGGGGCGGGGTATCCGGGGACGGTGATCCAGATGCTGATCGTCTCGCCGTGCTTGGTGGCGAAGTCGCAGGGCAGATAGGCCGCGGGGTCGATACCGCGGTGACCGTGTCTGATCACGGCGCGGTGGATCTCGTCCGACACGGCGAACACCGTCCGCGCCGAAGGGGCGGCCACCAGGACGTCCCTCAGGGGCTGTGCGTCCACGATCCGGCAGGCCGTGTTGACCGCGTCCCCCGACCAACCCTCGGCGTCCCGCTCCGCCAGGCCCTGGTGCAGCGCCAGGCGCAGCCGCAGCGCGTGGTCCTCATTCGCGCCCTCCGCGTACTCGCCCAGTCCCTCGTCCAGCTCGCGCAGGAAGGGCCCCGCGATCAGCACGGGCGAGACGGTCGACCTGACCAGCATGAGCACACCGTCACCGCGGTCCTCGGAGACGACGTCCGCCGCCGCGAGGCCGGCTCGCTCCATCGCATCGCGCAGAACGTGGTACATCGCGGCCCGAACGCGTCGCTGCACGGGATCACGGCGTGAACTGAAGTTCTCGATGTCCAGCACCACGATCCAGTGATGCGCAGCCTCTCCCGCCATGGCGGACCTCCCCCGTGCTCTCCGCGTAGGTGCTGCCGACTGCTCGGCTCCACCAGTAGACGGCATCCGGAGAGACGCGGTCCACGCCATTTGACGTACTCGCGCAATTGGCCGGAAACGGTCTGCGACAAGAGTTCGGGCAGGCGGCAGGGGGAGAGCGGGTCCGGCCGCGGGAGCTACCGGCCGTAGACGACGGTCACCGGCGCACGGTCCGACCACCGCTCGTCATGTGTGGCCGCACGCTCGACGCAACCCATGACGGCCTCGGCGGCCAGCCCGGACGTGGAGACGTGGTAGTCGATGCGCCGGCCCGTGTCGTTGCCGAAGGGCCGCCCCCGGTACGACCACCACGAGTACGGCCCCTCGGCATCCGGATGCAGGGCGCGCACCACGTCGACGTACCCCCCGTCCGCCGGATCGAAGACCCGCCCCAGCCACTCCCGCTCCTCGGGCAGGAAGCCGGAGTTCTTGGTGTTGGCCCGCCAGTTCTTGAGGTCGGCCTGCTGATGCGCGATGTTCCAGTCGCCGCAGACGACCACTTCGCGTCCGCCGGCGGCGGCGCGCTCCCGCAGTGCCTTCGATTGAGCGAGCGCACCCGAAAGCGCGTGACAACGACGTGAGGGCCTCTCCGCGTTGCTCGGTTGGATTCTCACCCCGAGTTGCTGAGAGACCCTTTCTTCAGGCATGTCCAGCGGGAAGATCACTCGGCGACAAGACCGGGGCGATCAGCACGCACTGCGCTCACCTGCACGTCTGAGCGGGTCCTGCTGGTGTGTCAGAGCTGGTAGAAATCGGTGTAGTGGTTGGGGGAGTACCAGACGGTGCCGGTGTTGGAGTCGACGACGATGCGATAGGCGTCCCGGTGGGCGCCGCAGGCGCGGGGGTAGACGTCGTACTCGTAGAAGGTGTCGCCGGAAGGCAGTTCCCCGTTGTTGTTGTAGAACTCGCCGCCGGCGTAGCTGCACTGGCCGTCCGGCCAGTCGACCCAGCCCCGGGTGGTGGGGTAGCCGAGGTCGTACCAGGTCGAGTTGGCCGAGGCTGCGGCGGAGCATCCGGCGAGGTTGCAGGAGCTGTGGACCGCCGCGTTCGCGGCCGGGCTGTAGATCGCGGACATGCTGAGCACGGACGCGATGGCGGCGAGTAGCACCGCGAATCGCCTGGCCCAGGACAGCTGGGGGCGTCGCAGAGTCAGCAAGGAATCCTCCAGGTGGTCTGTGGGGGGAAGTTCACGCCGTACAGAATGACGCGCGTAGACATGCCCCTGTCAACATGAAGGGGAGGAAGTTTCCCGGGAGTTCACAGAGGCAACTCATGGGCGCACTGATCGCCCCACTGCCACCGAGCGCCCCCTGGACCCCGTAGCGCGGTTACAGGGACTGCCGCCAAGCGCGCCCCCGGAAGGCGAGTCGGTACCGGAACCTGGCGGCGTCGGCGCTCACAGGGCTGATCCCGGCCAACTGCCGGCCCGTTGGCGAGAACCGGTGCCCTTCTGCCGGCGTCGTAGGGCAGGGGTGCCGACGGCCTGAACTGTGGGGGTACGACATGAGCAGCGAGCTCTACTTCAGCAACAACCACCGGGACCTGTGTGAGCGCAACGGCACCGGTGCCGGTTTCCAGTTCGAGTTCTCCTGCTCGCGCTGCTACGACACCTGGCGTTCGCCGTTCGAGCCGTACGCCGGTGAGCGGGCCGCCACCTGGCTCGGCAAGGGCGTCGACATGGCCTGGAGTCTGCTCGGCAGCGCGGGCAGGGGGGTCTCCTCCGCGGCCGACGGGCTCGCGGGGGCCGGCTGGGGCCAGGCCCGCGACCACGCCTTCCAGCGGGCGATCAACAACGCGCAGGGACATTTCAACCGCTGTGCGCGCTGCACCGACTACGTCTGCGGACGCTGCTGGAACGCCGCGCAGGGCCTGTGCCTGCACTGCGCGCCGGACACCGCGGCCGAGGCCATGGCGGCCCAGCAGCGCGGCCTCAACGACATGGCCTCCCAGCGGGCGTACGCCGTGGGACAGCAGGCCGGGCAGGCCTACGACCCCACCACGCCCCGGCAGTTGGTCTGCCCCCGGTGCCGGACCGAGACCCATGGGGCCGCCTACTGCTCCGGCTGCGGCCATCATCTGGCCCGGTCCGCCCACTGCGCCTCCTGCTCCGCCGCGCTGCCGGACGGCGCGGCGTTCTGCCCGGACTGCGGCACGCGGCGGTGACACGGCGCGAACGCCCGCACGCGAGGGCGCGGGAAGGCCGTGCGGCGCCGCACGGCCCCCGCGAGGCATCCTCCGGTCGGACGTCCTCCGGTCAGGCGTTCTCGGGGAGCGTGTACTCGCCGTAGTCCGGGCGTCCGGCCAGGTCGTACGTCTGGATGGAGACCCCGCCGGAGGTGACACGGCCGTCCGTGTGCCGGAACTTCGTCGGCCGCGCGCCCTCCTTGAACAGGCGCAGGCCGGAGCCGAGCACCACCGGGAACGTCGCCAGGTGGAGCGTGTCCACGAGGTCGAGTGCCAGCAGGGACTGGACCAGGGCGCCGCTGCCGTGCACCTGGAGCTCGCCGTCCGTGCGCTCCTTGAGGGCGGTGACCTCCTTGGCGAGGTCGCCGCCGAGCACACTGGTGTGCGCCCACCCGGGGTCGGTCAGGGTCGCCGAGGCGACGAACTTCGGCAGGGTGTTGAGCCGGGCCGCGATGAGGTTGTCGGGGTCGGTCACCTTCGGCCAGTACGAGGAGAAGATGTCGTACGTGCGGCGGCCGAGGAGGAACGCGGCGGGGCGTTCGAAGACCTCGGTGACGAACCGGCCGAAGTCGTCGTCGCCGTAGACGAAGCTCCAGCCGCCGTGCTCGAAGCCGCCGCGGGTGTCCTCCTGGGGACCGCCGGGTGCCTGGTAGACGCCGTCGAGTGTGACGAAGATCGTGGAGACGAGCTTGCCCATGGCAGGTGCCTGCTTCCTGGTGCGGGGTCTGTTGTCATCACCTCAGACCCCGCCCGCACCCGCAACTCATCGGTCGTCCGTACGGCACCTCAGCCGGCGTGTGTGGAGAAGAGGCCGCCGGTCGGACCCTGCTTGTCGCCGCCCTGGGCCTTCTTGAGGGCGTTGGCCAGGCTCTCGATGGTGAGGGACTGCAGAATCACCCGGCCGTTGCCCTCCAGGGTGGCCAGGGAGAGGCCCTCGCCGCCGAAGACGGCGTTCATCATGCCCTGGCGGTTCAGGCCGCCGATGCGCTGGACGCCGTACTGGATGCCCTCCTCGAAGGCGACCACACAGCCCGTGTCGACCTCGATGCGGCCGCCGAAGTCGGCCGGGTTGAGGTCGATGAAGTTGCCGGCGCCCGCGATGATCACCGTGCCGTGCCCGGTGAACTTCTCGAGGATGAAGCCCTCGCCGCCGCTCATGCCGGTACGGCCGCCCTGGAAGGCGATGCCGAAGTCGACGGTGGACTCGGCGGCGACGAAGGCGTCCTTCTCGGCGAACCACGCGCGCGTGCCGTCGAGTTCCAGGGCGCGCATCTCACCGGGGAGCACGCCCGCGAAGCCGACGGTGCCCTCGCCGCTCTGGGAGGTGAAGTACTGGAAGGCCAGCGACTCACCCGCGAGCATGCGCTGGCCGACCTGCATGGCGGTGCCCATGGCCTGGCGCAGCATGCCGCCCATGCCACCGCCACCGCCCTGCTGCTGGCCTCCGCCGTTGTTGCTGGACGGGCCGGAGAGGCGGGTCTCCATGGACACGTTCACCGTCTTGAACAGGAACTTTCCGGCTTCGCAGTACACGGTCTGGCCGGGGCGCAGGTTGACGACCGCCATCTGCATGGCGTTGCCGACGATCTCTTGCTGAAGGGTCACGTGGACAGAACGCGGGAGCCGGAGGAAAGAGTTCCAGCGGAGCGAAGACGTTTCAGCCGCCCAGTTCCTGGTGGCGGGCCGCCAGTGCCGCCGCGCCCTGCTCGGTCAGGGAGCCGAACAGGCGCAGGCGGGAGATGCCGCCGTCGGGGAAGATGTCCACGCGCGCGTGGGTGCCGATCGCCGGGGCCGGCAGGACGAAGCGGTGGTTGGTGTCGGGCTGGAGGCGGGTGCGCGGGAGGATCTCGGTCCACTCGCCGCTGTCGCCGTCCTTGACGGACACCGAGGCCCAGCCCGCGCTGTTGCCCTTCAGATACGCCGTGTCGATCTCGATGGCGCGGATCTGCGACTGGGCCGCCAGCCGGTAGCGGATCCAGTCGTTGCCCTGGTCGCGGCGGCGCCGCGTCTCCCAGCCGTCGTCCATCTTGCGCGAGCGGCCCGGCTGGATGGTGTTGGTCGCCGGGGAGTAGAAGAGGTTGGAGGCGTCCTCGGCCCGGCCGCCGTTCTCCAGGGCGACGACGTCGAAGGTGTCGAGGGTCCGCAGCCAGCCCGGGTCGGGGACCACCTCGCCGTAAACCCGCAGGCGGGCGATGCCGCCGTCGGGGTGCTGGTTGACCCGCAGGTGGGTGAAGCGCTGCTCGACGGAGATGGAGAAACCATTCGCCGCGTGGCCGCCGACCGGGGTGCGCGGCACGAGGGCCGTCCACTTCACGTCGTCGCCGAGGAGTTCCTCGGGGGACGGGGAGCCGGGTACGGAGGTGCCCTCGACGGACACGGCCTGCGGGTAGTTGCCCCGGAAGTGGGCCGTGTCGACCACGATCCCCCGGACGACACCGGGCGCGCCCAGACGGACCAGCGCCCAGTCGTGGTCCTCGGCCGTCGGCCACGGGTGCTGCGCCGAGACACCGCGCCGGCGCCGGGTCTCCCAGCCGTCCATGATCTTGCCCTTGTGCCCGAAGTGCTCGGGGTCGAATTCGGCCCGCTCGGGCACCAGGAGGTTCTCGCGCTGGGCGAAGAACTCGTCGTTGGCGGCGATGACACCGGCGCCGAGCCGCCGGTCGGCGAGGTTGGCGTACTGGGTGAAGGGGAAGTCGGCGGTGCGGTAGTCGGCGTACGGGTCGCCGCCTCCGTAGGGGTTCGCGTCGCCGGTGAAACTGGGAATCGCCGTCACGGGATGGATGCCTTTCGGGAGTCGACCGCTGCGGGTGCGGGGAACGGGATCAGTGGTCGCGGGTGAGGAGTCGCCCCTTCGGCTCGGTGAACTCGCCGTCCGCCACGATGCGTCGACCGCGCAGCCAGGTCGACTTCACCACGCCGTACAGCGTCTTGCCTGCGTAGGCCGTGACACGGTTGCGGTGCTGCAGGGCGGCCGGGTCCACGGTGAACGTCTCGTCGGGCGCGAGGACCGCGAAGTCGGCGTCGCGGCCGGGCTCGATGGCGCCCTTGCGGTCCAGGCCCACGAGCTGCGAGGTGCGCGCGGACATCCAGCGGACCACGTCCTCCAGACCGTGGCCGCGCCTGCGTGCCTCGGTCCAGACGGCGGCGAGGCTCAGCTGCAGGCCCGAGATACCGCCCCAGGCGGTCGCGAAGTCGTCGGTCTTCAGGTCGGCCGTGGACGGTGAGTGGTCGGTGACCACGCAGTCGATCGTGCCGTCGGCCAGCGCCTGCCACAACAGGTCCTGGTTGGCGGACTCGCGGATCGGCGGGCAGCACTTGAACTCGCTCGCGCCGTCCGGGACTTCCTCGGCGGTGAGGGTGAGGTAGTGCGGGCAGGTCTCGACGGTGATGCGGACGCCCTCGGCCTTGGCCGCGGCGATCAGCGGCAGCGCGTCGGACGACGACAGGTGCAGCACGTGCACGCGCGCGTCGAGTCGTCCGGCCTGGGCGATCAGCTGGGCGATCGCGGTGTCCTCGGCGTCGCGCGGGCGGGAGGCGAGGAAGTCGGCGTATCTGGGGCCGCCCTGCTGCGGGGCCGCGTCCAGGTGGTGCGGGTCCTCGGCGTGCACGATCAGCAGCCCGCCGAAGGAGGCGATCTCGGCCAGGGACTGGGCCAGCCGATCCTGGTCGAGGTGCGGGAACTCGTCGACCCCGGACGGGGACAGGAACGCCTTGAAGCCGAAGACACCTGCCTCGTGCAGCGGCCGCAGGTCCTTGACGTTGTCGGGCAGCGCTCCGCCCCAGAAGCCGACGTCGATGTGCGCCTTGTCGGCGGCGACGTCCCGCTTGATACGGAGGTGGTCGACCGTCGTGGTCGGCGGAAGGGAGTTCAGGGGCATGTCGACGAGGGTGGTGATGCCGCCGGCCGCCGCCGCGCGCGTGGCGGTCCAGAAGCCCTCCCACTCCGTGCGGCCCGGATCGTTGACATGCACGTGGGTGTCGACCAGGCCGGGCAGCACGACATGGTCGCCCACGTCCTCCAGCCGGGCCCCTTCCGGGACGGGAGCGTCGTAGGGCAGTACGGCCGTGATCCGCCCGTCCGCGACGGCGACCGAGGCGGCGCGCGTCCCTTCGGGTGTGATGACGCGTGTCGAGCGCAGCACCAGTTCTCCGTCGGACACCCGAACCCCTCTCTGCCGCCGCCGTTACGTCGGGGAAACGCCCTTAACTTCCACGTAACGGAATTCAACTTTCTGTTGAAGGAGTCTTCACTCCCGCCCTCGCGCCGTCAAGGGCACACTTGTCCAGAGTGCTCCCGACGCCTCCACTCTGGACGTTTCCATAAAGCGGAATTACACTTCCAGCAAGCAGAACGTAGCTACGCACAAGCGGGCAGTCAACCGACTGCCGGGTAGGCTTCTGCCCTTCCTGCCAGCCCCGAAAGGAACGCGCCGTGCCGACGTCCAGCGCCAGCACCACCGACTCCGCCAAGTCCGCCAGTGGCGGGGTCCAGTCCCTCGAGCGCGCCTTCGATCTGCTGGAGCGGATGGCGGACGCGGGCGGCGAGGTCGGACTCAGCGAGCTCTCCGCGAGCAGCGGACTTCCGCTGCCCACCATCCACCGCCTCATGCGCACCCTCGTGGCCTGCGGATACGTCCGTCAGCAGCCCAACCGCCGGTACGCCCTCGGCCCCCGTCTGATCCGCCTCGGCGAGTCGGCGTCCCGGCTGCTCGGCACCTGGGCCCGCCCCTACCTCGCCCGCCTCGTCGAGGAGACCGGCGAGACCGCGAACATGGCACTGCTGGACGGCGACGAGATCGTCTACGTCGCCCAGGTGCCGTCCAAGCACTCGATGCGGATGTTCACCGAGGTCGGCCGCCGGGTCCTGCCGCACTCCACGGGCGTGGGCAAGGCCCTGCTGGCGGACGTCCCCGACGACGAGGTGCGCGCCCTCCTGTCCCGCACGGGCATGCCGGCCGCGACGGAGAAGACGATCACCACGGCGGAGGGCTTCCTGGCCGCCCTGGAGGACGTGCGCCGCGCCGGGTACGCCGTGGACGACAACGAGCAGGAGATAGGAGTCCGCTGCCTCGCGGTCTCGGTCCCGGGCTCCCCCACCGCCGCGGCGATCTCGATCTCCGGTCCGGCGGGGCGGGTCACGGAGACGGCGACGGACAGGATCGTGCCGGTGCTGCAGCAGGTGGCCCGCGAACTGTCCCAGGCGCTGGCCACCCAGACCCCGGCATGACGCAACTGCGGCGCCGGCCCGGCCGGTACACCGAGCGGCACGGTTCGCAGGACGTCGTGTTCGAGCCGGACGGACGGTGATCCGTACGACGATCAGGGGCGTGCGCTTCGAGGGCTCCGACATGGACGAGCTGGGCGCCCTGGACGCCCCGGACGGACAGCCGCCCGAGGCCGCCTTCACCTTCCATCACGGAGCGCTGTGTTCCTGTGCGTCGGAGTGGGTCATGGCGCTGCCCGTGGAGCAGGACGGCGGCGCCTGGTCCGACTACAGCCCCGCGGGCGCCCCCTTGACGGGTGGGCTGGCGTGCTTCCGTGACGC
>Ga0182007_10000549_pt1 | contig 22146 bp, 24 predicted proteins | sample Sormic07211113_1_FD_123023 | JGI IMG/M metagenome (GOLD analysis project Ga0182007, IMG submission 123023) | Rhizosphere microbial communities from Sorghum bicolor, Mead, Nebraska, USA - 072115-113_1 MetaG | ecosystem: Host-associated > Plants > Roots > Rhizosphere | place: USA: Nebraska... | reverse complement strand
TACTGGGCCGCGCTCCGCGCCGTGCCGTGCCATGGGCGGCGACCTGTTGCCACTGTAGGCAGCCAGTCTGAGACAGGACTGAGCGAAGAATGAGTTCAGGATGAGCCCGGCAGATACACCCGCGCCCGCAGGCCCGTGCCATCGGTCCGGTTCGCGAGCACGATGCGCAGGCCATTTCGCAGCGCGGCCGCCTGCGCGATGGCCATGCGCCGCGGCCCTCCAAGCGCTTCCGGCAGCAGGCCGGCGATCACCTCGACCATCTCGCGCTTGTGGCGCCGCGCGATGTCGCTGGCGCCCGCCACGCTCGTGCCCACCTCCACCACCGAGTTGATGAACGCGCAGCCGCGGAACACCGGGTCGGCGAACCACTCGGCCATGACGTCGGCCAGTATCTCCAGCGCCTGACCGTCGCCGATGCGCCGCTGCGCCCCGCGGCGGCCGAGCGCATCGACGAACCACGCCATCCACAGGCCATGCCGGTGGTCGAGAAAGGCGCGCACCAGGTCGTCCTTCGACGGGAAGTGCCGGTAGAAGGTGACCTTGGTGACGCCCGAGGCGGCAATGACGCGGTCGATGCCGGTGGCGCGGATGCCGTCTGCGTAGAAGAGGTCGTGCGCGGTGAGCAGGATGCGCTCGCGTGCGGGCAGTGCGGAGATGTCCATGGCGCGATTGTAGGCATGTAGACAGGTCTGTCTACATGTGGCACATTGCGGCGCATTCCCTTCACCACAGCACTGAAAGATCTCCATGGAATCCCGCCCGCCGCTGCCGCCCTTCACCCTCGAATCCGCCACCCGGAAGGTGCAGGCCGCCGAAGACGCCTGGAACTCGCGCGACCCCGTGCGCGTGAGCCTGGCCTACACGCCCGACACCGAGTGGCGCAACCGCGCCGAGTTCGTCAACGGCCGCGAGCAGGTGGTGGAGTTCCTGTCGCGCAAGTGGGTGCGCGAACTCGACTACCGGCTGAAGAAGCAGCTGTGGGCCTTCACGGACAACCGCATCGCGGTGCGCTTCGAGTACGAATGGCACGACGACGCGGGCCAGTGGTATCGCAGCCATGGCAACGAGAACTGGGAGTTCGCGGAGAACGGGCTGATGCAGAGGCGCTTTGCGAGCATCAACGACCAACCCATTGCCGAGTCGGATCGCAAGTTCCGGTGGGCACGCCTGTTGCTTGCCTGAGCCCATTCAACAGGAGACCGCATGAACCGCAACGACGTCACGGAAAAAATCATGACCGTCAAGGTAAGCAAGGGCATCCAGTGGGCCGACGTGGCAAAGAAGGTCGGCCTCTCGAAGGAGTGGACCACCGCCGCCTGTCTCGGCCAGATGACGCTCGACGAGAAGCAGGCCAAGGTCGTAGGCAAGATCTTCGGCCTCACTCCCGAGGAGCAGAAGTGGCTGCAGGTGGTGCCCTACAAGGGCTCGCTGCCCACGCCCGTGCCGACCGACCCGCTGATCTACCGCTGGTACGAGGTCGTGAGCGTGTACGGCACCACCATCAAGGAACTGATCCATGAAGAATTCGGCGACGGCATCATGAGCGCCATCGACTTCAGCATGGACATCCAGCGCCAGGCCGACCCCAAGGGCGACCGCGTCAACGTGGTGCTGTCGGGCAAGTTCCTGCCGTACAAGACCTACTGAACGTACACCGCCGGGTGCGGCCTCTGCGCACCCGCCGGCCGCATCGTGCGGGCCGTGATGCCGTAGCCCTCGATGGCCCCGGCGATCGATCGCGCCACGGCATCCACGGGCACCGCGATGCGCCGGTTGGTGCGCATGCGCTCCCGGGCGTACGTGGCGGCGATGCGCTCTGCCAGCGGGTCGCCGGGGCCGTTCACGTCGGGGCTCACCACCGTCACGTGCAGGCGGCCGGCATGCTCCTGCCGCAGGCCTTCGGAGATCGCGTTCACCGCGTACTGCGTGCCGTGGTACACGGCCGAACTCGGCGACACGCCCTGCATCGCCACCGGCGCCACGTTCACGATGTGACCCCAGCCCTGCTCCTGCATCGCCGGCAGCACGGCCGCGATGCCGAGCAGCGCGCCGCGCAGGTTCACGTCGATCATGAGTTCCCACTCCTCGATCTTGCGGTTCCACAGCGGCGACATCGGCATCACGCCCGCCGCGTTGACGAGCACGTCGATCTGCTCGTGCGTCTCGAGGGCGAACTCGGCAAAGGCTTCCATGTCGGGCCGATGCGTCACGTCGAGCCGCTGGAAGCTCGCGGTGCCGCCCGTGGCCTCGATCTCGGCCGCGAGTGCCGCGAGCCGGTCGGTACGGCGCGCACCGAGCACCACCTTGGCGCCGCGCCGCGCGAGCAGCCGCGCGGTTGCTTCGCCGATACCGCTGCTCGCGCCGGTGATGAGAACGACTTTTTCCTGGATTGCGCTCATGATGAAACTCCTCGTGCTGGTCGGTTGCCGTGGGGCGCACACAGAAGAGGGTGCACCGGGCATGGAGAGAAGTTTCGCGTCCGAGGGCCCCGAGGCGGTATCCGAATCGAACTCGGTTTTTGCCTGATCCTGCAAAACGCAAGGGCGGCGGGCACTTCCTACCGCGCGGCGTAGTGCTTTGGCTTTCGCGATGTAGCCACTGTGGCTTCTTGCTCAATCCACCGGCTGTCGCGCAGAGCGGGCGGTGCTTCAGGGCTGTGCGGCGAGGATCTCGACCTTGGGCCAGCGTCGCGCGAATTGCTTCTGCTCCACGCGCTGCCGGTACGTAGCGGCATCCGCGCGCACGGGGTTGTGCCGAACGCGCAGCCCGAACAGATCTTCCAGGCCGTGCGGCGCCAGCACGCGGATCGAGTCGTCGGCAGCCAGGGACACACCGACGCAGGTCGCGAACTCCGGCCATGTCGCGATGCCTTCCTCCAGCGAGGTCAGCGCGGCCACGACCTGTCCAAGGCTTTCCCGAAACCAGTGATGCACATGCGCCTGGTTGGTCACTTCCCAGCGATGCTCCGGCATCCGCATCGACAGCTGTTCCTGCAGGGCGGCCTCACCGAGCCGCGGCGGCTCGTCGGCATTGAAGTACACGACGTCGATGTCTTCCAGGGCCGAGGGCTCGCTGAATCCATGAAGCGAATCCCAGACCAGGCTGCGCACTGCCCCCGCACCGATGCACCACGCGCCGAGGTCCAACTCGCGCACCGCCGCCAAGGCGGCCATCAGACAGGGCGCGCCGCGCACCAGTTCGACGAGTCGCTGCGCGTGGCCGGGTGAAGAGGTGCGATGCATGGGCCGGCGACTGTAGCTCACCGCGGCGTGTGCGCCGACGCCGATCCATCGTTCGGAAAATCTTCACGCATCGTGCTGGTGCATCTTGAGCCGAATCCAAAAAGCGAGGATGCTCGGCCGATGGAAAACAACCCCGATCCCTCGAGGCGCCCGCAGATCTATCTCGCGGGACCGGACGTCTTTCGTCCTGACGCGAGAGACCATTTCGTTCGGCTCGCCGCGGCCTGCGACGCACTCGGCCTCTGCGCACTGCTTCCGGCCGACGGCAACGAGGAGCCTGCGCCCGAAGCTCCGGAAATGCAGATCTGCAAGGCCAACATGCAGCGCCTTCGCAGCGCCGACGGCGTCGTCGCCAACCTCGCCTGCTTCAGAGGGCTGGAACCCGATTCCGGCACGGTGTTCGAGGTGGGCGCGGCGGTCGCGCTCGGGATTCCGGTGGTGGCCTACGGCGTGCCCGATGGGAGCTATGCGGACCGCGCGCGGGCGGCACTGTCGTGCGAAGCCGATGCGAACGGCGTGCTGCGCGAGAGCGGCTCCGGTATTGCCGTCGAAGACTTCGGCCAGCCGCTGAACCTGATGCTGGCCTGCTCGATCCACATCGAGCCGACGCCGGAAGCGGCGTTGAAGAAGATGGGTGAGGTGTTGGCTGTCCTCCGTGCGACAAAGGCTGGAAACTCCTGAGCGAAACTCCGGCCGCCAACCCCTAGGATGGCGTTCCCCTTTCACCGGAGCACCGCATGCCGACCACCGAGACGCACTTCGAATTGACCGCCAACGACGGCGTCACGGTGGAATCCCATCGCTGGCAGGGCGCGACGCAGCGCGCGGTCATCCAATTGGCGCACGGCATGGGCGAACATTCGCTGCGCTATCGGCACCTGGCGGACGCGCTGGTGCAGGCCGGCTACGTGGTGTATTCGAACGAGCATCGCGGCCACGGCAAGGGCGCCTCGGCGCGCGGCGAGCTGGGGGAGTTCGGCCCGCGCGGTTTCGCCGGGCTGGTGGACGACATGGCGCTGCTGAGCCGCCACGTGCGCGGCGTGCATCCGGGCCTGCCGCTGATCCTTGTGGGCCACAGCATGGGCTCGTTCGCCACGCAGTACTACCTCCTCGAGCACAGCGCACTGCTGGCGGGCGCCGCGCTTTCGGGCACTTCGGCGCTTGATCTGCTGGGCGCGGCGTTGCAGTCCGGCTTCAAGCTGGAAGACATGAACGCCGCGTTGCCGGACGTTCGCACGCCCTTCGACTGGCTCAGCCGCGATCCGGCGCAGGTCGATGCCTACATCGCCGATCCGCTGTGCGGATTCACGGTCTCGGCCGAGGGCCTGGGGTCAATGTTCGCGAAGCTGGCCGAGCTGGCGCCGGACGCGATGCGAGGGCGCATCCGCCCCGAGCTGCCGCTCTATCTGTTCGTGGGCGACCAGGACCCGGTCAGCAACAAGGCCGAATGGTTCTACCCGCTGGTGCAGCGCTACCGCGAGGCGGGGCTGCGCGATGTGTCGTGCCACGTGTTCGGCGGCGCGCGCCACGAGGCGCTGAATGAAGTCAATCGCGATGAGGTCGAGGCGGTGCTGCTCGCGTGGATCGCACGGGTGGTGGGCAAGGGCTGAGCGCCGTTGCCGTCACCCCGTTGGCTGCTGCTACTTCCTGCAGTCGCCGCCGACGGACACGGTGCCGTCCTTGCACTCGGTGAGCATCGGCTCGCCCGGCCTGGGTGCCGGGGCCGAGCCTGCGCCGGACGCGGGCCCGGCGTCCTTCAGGTAGACGATCTTCTTGGTGCCGAGCTCGCAGCTGCCCACCACCTGCCCGTTCGCCGATGCGTTGGCATCGACGACGGTGACGGTGAAGCGCGCCACGCCGGCCGCAGCGATCTTCGACTCGATGCCGGTGCGCAGGGCCTCGCAGTCTTCGGCCCCGTGGGCCGCGCCAGCCAGCAGGGCGAGCGCGGCGGGGAGCATCGTGAACCAAGGCTTCATGGCTGCCACCCGCTCGATGCCCATCAGCCCTGGGCCGACGCCAGCGCCGCGTTGAGCGTGGGGCTCGGGCGCATCACGGCTTCGAACTTGGCGGGGTCCGCCAGGTAGTAGCCGCCGATGTCCACGGGCTTGCCCTGCACGGCGGCGAGCTCGTCGACGATCTTCTGCTCGTTGCTGGCAAGCGTGCCGGCCAGCTTCACGAACTGGGCCTGCAGTTCCTTGTCTTCCGTCTGTGCGGCCAGTTCCTGTGCCCAGTACATGGCCAGGTAGAACTGGCTGCCGCGGTTGTCGAGCTGGCCGGTCTTGGGCGACGGGTTCTTGTTGTTGTCGAGCAGCTTGCCGGTGGCGGTGTCCAGCGTCCTGGCCAGGATGGCGGCTTTCTTGTTGCCGGTTTTCAGGCCCAGGTCTTCCAGGCTCACGGCCAGCGCGAGGAATTCGCCCAGCGAGTCCCAGCGCAGGTGGTTTTCCTCCACCAGCTGCTGCACGTGCTTGGGGGCCGAGCCGCCCGCGCCGGTCTCGTACATGCCGCCGCCGGCCATCAGGGGAACGATGGACAGCATCTTGGCCGAGGTGCCCAGTTCCATGATGGGGAACAGGTCGGTCAGGTAGTCGCGCAGGATGTTGCCGGTGGCGCTGATGGTGTCCAGGCCGCGGACCACGCGCTCCAGCGTGTAGCGCATGGCGCGCACCTGGCTCATGATCTGGATGTCCAGGCCCGTGGTGTCGTGCTCGTGCAGGTACATCTTGACCTTGGTGATCAGCTGCGCCTCGTGCGGACGGTAGGCGTCGAGCCAGAACACGACCGGCATGCCGGAGTTGCGCGCGCGGTTCACGGCCAGCTTCACCCAGTCGCGGATCGCGGCGTCCTTGACCTGGCACATGCGCCAGATGTCGCCCTTCTCCACGTCTTCGCTCATCAGCACTTCGCCGGTGTCCAGGTCGGTGATGTTGGCGACGCCGTCCTCGGGGATCTCGAAGGTCTTGTCGTGCGAGCCGTATTCCTCGGCCTTCTGCGCCATCAGGCCCACGTTGGGCACGGTGCCCATGGTCTTGGGGTCGAAGGCGCCGTGCCACTTGCAGAAGTTGATGATCTCCTGGTAGATGCGGGCGAAGGTCGACTCGGGCATCACGGCCTTCACGTCCTTCAGGCGGCCGTCGGCGCCCCACATCTTGCCGCCGTTGCGAATCATCGCGGGCATGGAGGCGTCCACGATCACGTCGTTGGGCGAGTGGAAGTTGGTGATGCCCTTGGCCGAGTCGACCATCGCCAGCTCGGGGCGGTTTTCGTGGCAGGCGTGCAGGTCGCGCTTGATCTCGTCCTGCGTGCTCTGCGGCAGCGTGGCGATCTTGTTGTAGAGGTCGACCATGCCGTTGTTGACGTTGATGCCCAGCTCGTCGAACAGCTTGCCGTGTTTCTCGAAGGCTTCCTTGTAGAAGATCTTCACGCAGTGGCCGAACACGATGGGGTGCGAGACCTTCATCATGGTGGCCTTGACGTGCAGCGAGAACATCACGCCGGTCTTGCGCGCGTCCTCGATCTCCTTTTCATAGAAGGCCAGCAGCGCCTTCTTGCTCATGAACATGGAGTCGATGACCTCGCGGTCCAGCAGGGCGACCTTGGGCTTGAGGACGATGGCTTTGCCGCTCTTGGTGAGCAGTTCCATCTTGACGTTGCGCGCGCGGTCCAGGGTCATGGACTTCTCGCCGTGATAGAAGTCGCCGCCGTGCATGTGCGAGACGTGCGAGCGCGAGGCCTGGCTCCAGTCGGCCATGCTGTGCGGGTTCTTGCGCGCGTATTCCTTCACGGCCTTGGGTGCGCGGCGGTCGGAGTTGCCTTCGCGCAGCACGGGGTTCACGGCGCTGCCGGTGCACTTGTTGTAGCGCGCGCGGATGTCCTTGTCCTCGTCCGTGGTCGGGTTCTCGGGGTAGTCGGGGATCTTGTAGCCCTTGCCCTGCAGTTCCTTGATGGCGGCCTTGAGCTGGGCCACCGAGGCGCTGATGTTGGGCAGCTTGATGATGTTGGCCTCGGGCTTGAGCGTGAGCTTGCCCAGTTCGGCCAGGTTGTCGGGCACCTTCTGGTCGTCGCCGAGGAACTCGGGGAACTCACCCAGGATGCGGGCCGCCACGGAGATGTCGCTGGTGGCGACGTTGATGCCGGCCGGGTTGGTGAAGGCGCGGATGATGGGCAGAAACGCGTAGGTCGCCAGCAAGGGCGCCTCGTCGGTGAGGGTGTAGACGATGGTGGGTTGCTTCGAGCTCATGCGCTTGCTTCCGTAGATCCTGGGTTGTCGGGTTGGCTGGAACTTCCGGCAAGGACGAGGTGGATGTGTTTTCGCCGGAATCCCCGATTGTCGCCGGACCGGGAGCCGGTTCCGGCCCGGCCGGCCGGATGTCCCGGCTCGGCGGGCGTCTTAGCCGGGAAGCGAAGGCGCATGGCCGCCGGTTTCGGCGCTCTTCTCCAGCATTTCCCGCGCCAGGTCGACGAAGGCGCGCAGCTTGGGCGCCTGCGCCGCGCGGCGCGGAAAGTACAGGAACAGGCCCGGCTCCCCGAAGGCCGAGCACGGCAGCAGCTGGCGCAGGCGGCCCTCGCGCAGATCGGCACGCACCAGCGGCTCGAAGATGTAGGCGATGCCCACGTCAGCCAGCGCCAGGTCGCGGGCATAGAGCGCGTCGGTGACGCGCACCGTGCCCGGCACCTCGACCGAGACGTGGGCACCTTCCTTGTCGCGCAGGTCCCAGGCGTACACGCCGCCCGAGGTCACGAAGCGAAAGCCGATGCAGTTGTGCTGCTGCAGCGACTCGATGCTGTGCGGCTCGCCGGCGGTGGCCAGATAGCGCGGCGTGGCCACCATGATGGCCTCGAAGGGCGGCGTGAGCCGCACCGCCACCATGTCCTGCGCCACGGTGTGGCCCAGCCGGACGCCCGCGTCGTGGCCGCTGGCCACGATGTCGGCCAGCCCGTCATCGCAGGTGATCTCTATCACCAGCCCGGGATGGCGCAGCGCCATTTCGGCCACCAGCGGCGTCATTGCCAGCGGCAGGGCCACGTGGGGCGCGTTGATGCGCAGCACGCCGCCCACGCGCCCGAGCGCTTCACCGAAACGGTCCACCGCATCGCCGATCTCGCCCATCGCGGGTGCCAGCACGCCGACGAAGCCGGCGCCCGCCTCGGTGAGCCGTACGCTGCGGGTGGTGCGCGCGAAGATCGGCTGGCCCAGGTGGTCTTCAACGGCCCGCACCGCGTGGCTCACGGCCGAGGCGCTCATGCCGAGTTCGGCCGCGGCGGCGGCAAAGCCGCCGCGCCGGTGCACCGCCAGAACGATGGCGAGATGCGGGAGCAGGTTGCGGTCCATTCATGCATCGTATTGCATAGTGCATTCGATTTGGCCTATCTAGTCGATGAGTGGCAATGCTGGGACAGTCACGCCATGCCTTCAAGGCAACCCTTCCACCCTCAAGGAGCCAGCCTCATGTCCATCCCCGTCAGCATCTCTTCGCAAACCCGCCAGACCTGGTTCATCACCGGCGCCGCCTCCGGCTTCGGCCACGCCTTCGCCGAGCACGCGCTCGCGCGAGGCCACAACGTGGTCGCCACCGCCCGCGATGCCAGCCGCCTCGCCGACCTCGTGGCGCTGGCGCCCGAACGCGTGCTGGCCACGCCGCTCGACGTGGACGTGGCCGGCGCCGCCGAAGCCGCCGTCGAAGCTGCGGTGGCCCGCTTCGGCCGCATCGACGTGCTGGTCAACAACGCGGGCTACGGCGTGGTCGGCGCGCTCGAGGAAACCTCCGACGCCGATCTGCGCGCGCTGATGAACACCAACTTCTTCGGTGCCATGGCCGTCACGCGTGCCGCTCTGCCGGTGCTGCGTGCGCAGAAGTCGGGCGCCATCGTGAACATATCGAGCCTTGGCGGGCAGCTGTCGTTCGCGGGCTTCAGCGCGTATTCAGCCTCCAAGTTCGCGCTGGAAGGCGCCTCGGAAGCGCTGGCGCAGGAGGTCGCCCCCTTCGGCATCAAGGTGCTGATCGTCGAGCCGGGCCAGTTCCGCACGCAGCTCGCGGGCAGCGGCATGCGCCACATGCCGGTGATCGAGGCCTACCAGCCGGTGGTGGGCGCCACGCGCGAGTTCGCGCACAGCATGCACAACACGCAGGCCGGCGATCCGCGCAAGGCCGCGGCGGCCATCGCCAAGGCGCTGGAGGCCCAGCACACGCCGCTGCGGCTGCAACTGGGCGGCGATTCGGTCGACGCGGTGCGGGCCCATGCGCAGGCGATGCTCAAGGAAATGGAAGCCTGGGAAGCCGTGAGCCGCAGCACCGACTTCGACACAGCCGCCTGAAGGCTGGCGTCAGGCCAGCGGCAGTTCGATGGTGGCCGCTAGCGGCACGGTGTCGATGCGCGCCGCGCTGGCCACGATCACCGCCTGCCTCGCCTGCGCCGCGAAGCCCGAGAGCGTGGCCCACAGGCATCGCGTCGAGGGCATGTCCAGGCCGGCCGTCGGCTCGTCGAGCAGGACGAGCGGCCGGCCCGATGCCAGCCCGGCAGCCATCCACACCTTGCGCTTGGAGCCGGTCGAGAGCATGAACATCTTCTTGTCCAGATGCGGGGCCAGCGAGAAGCCGTCGGCGATGGCCTGCCACTTCGCCTCGTCGAAGCCCGCGTCGCCCTCGACGAGCGAAGCCGTGCATTCGCGCGCGCTGAGCTGGTCGAAGCGGTCGGTCAGGGGATCGACGAAGAACACCTGGCGGCGGTACGCCTCCGGCACGGCGTCGAGGCTCGCGCCCGCCAGCGTCAGCCGGCCGGATGCGGGCAGCGTGCCCGCGATCACCTGCAGCAGCGCCGACTTGCCCGAGCCGGTGTCGCCATACAGCAGCGTCACGCCCGGGCCGACGGATGCGTTCCAGTTCGACACCAGCGCGGGCTGATCGGGATAGGCAAACCGCAGCGCATCGATCTGGAGGAGGGGAGAGGATGGTTTCATGGTCGCGCCCGACTTTATCAAGCGGCGCGTACGAAACCCGCCCGGCGCCCCCGGGCCATGGCTACCATTCGGCTCCATGAAAAAGCTGCTGCTGCTTACTCTGTCGTTCGCCGTCCCCGTGCTCGCCGCGCCCTCGGCCCAGGTGTTCGACGCCGTGAAAAAACCCGAATCGCTCGATGCGCAATGGCGCGCGCGCCTGTGCGCCCTGCTGCCGCAGCCCTGCGACGTGCAGCAACTCGGCCTGTACCGCCCGCGCGGCGCCGCGCCCGGCGACTACGTGGTGCTGTCGGCCGAGCCGCTGGCCATGGCGCGCATCAAACGCAGCACCGATGCGGCGGGCTGGCAGCTCGACCGCCTCCACGATTTCTCGGGCTACGCGCAGTCCCTGAAGAAAGACAGCGGCGCCGAGCAGCCCGAGGCGCGCCTGTCGCTCGCGCCCGCGCTCTATCCGCTGGCCGAAGGCAAATGGGCCGTGGCAGTGCTGCAGACCGTGTCGGAGATGTACTCCGGCGGCGGCGCCTCGTTCGACACCGCGGACTTCGTGCCGCTGGAAGGCGGCAAGGCGGTGCATGAGGACATTCCGTTCTCGTGCTTCAAGATGATCCGCGCCTGCTTCAGCGAGAAGGAATACAAGACCTCGAAGCACTGCCACGACGAGAGCAACGGCAGTCTGCGCATCGCCTACGGCGAGGCCGCGAAGCCGGGCGCGCCCTACGAGTGGCAGTACACCTGGCTGCAGAGCAAGTGGCCGCAGAACGAGCCGCAGAGCGCCGCGACCACCACGCGCATCCGCTTCACCGCGAAGACCACCGAGCGCGCGGATTTCTGCGGCGGCCCGCAATGAGGCTGTTCAGCGACTGGGCACGGTCGTCGCGCCCACATGCATCGTGCGGCCCGCGCCCAGCCCCGCGGCCACGAGCGCCACGCCCAGCCCGATGAACAGCCACGACGAGGCGCGGAAGCTCCCCGTCCAGCCGTGCAGCAGCCCGGCCACCAGCGGCCCGAAGGCGGCCACCATGTAGCCCACGCCCTGCGCCATGCCCGAGAGATGCGCGGCCACGTGCGAATCGGGCGAGCGCAGCACGATCATCGTGAGCGCCAGCGCGAAGGTGCCGCCCTGCGCAATGCCCAGCAGCACGGCCCAGGCCCACACGCCGCCCACACCGCCGAGCGGAGCGAACAGCATCGCCAGCATCGCGCCCACCGTGAGGAGTGCCAGCGCGACCGCCAGGCCGCGCTGGTTGCGCAGCTTCACCGCCAGCGCGGGCACCACGAGGCAGGTCACCACCTGCGTCATGACCGACAGCGACACCACGTAGCCGGCCGTTTCGCTGGCGAGCCCGCGCTCGCGCAATATCGGCGCGAGCCAGCCCATCACGATGTAGGCGAGCGCGGACTGCAGGCCCATGAAGAAAGTGACCTGCCAGGCCAGCCTGTCGCGCCACAGGCCGCGCACCGTGAAGCCCGATTCGCTCGCCACCGGCTTCAGCGGCAGCGCCTGCGGCGCCCAGATCAGCGTGACCAGCGCGGCCGGCAGCGCCCACATCGCGAGCGCCATGGTCCAGCCGCCGCCCAGCGCGTGCTCGATGGGCACCGTCAGGCCTGCGGCGCTGGCCGCGCCGCCGCACACGGCCATGGTGTAGAGGCCCATCATCAGCGCGGCCTGCTTCGCGAAGTCGCGCTTCACGAGGCCCGACAGCAGCACGTTCGACACCGCGATGCCGCTGCCCGCGATAGCCGAGGCGAGGAACAGCAGCGGGATGCTGCCGGTGCCGCGCAGCACCGTGCCGGCCAGGATCAGCACCATGCACGCGAGCAGCGTGCGCTCGGTGCCGAAGCGGCGGCCCAGCCCAGGCGCGAGCGGCGCGAACACACCGAGGCAGACGATCGGCAGCGTGGTCAGCAGGCTCGCGGCCGTGGCCGAGAGCCCGGTGGCCTTGATGATCTCCGGCAGCACCACCGAGAGGCTGGCGAACACCGGGCGCAGGTTGAAGGCGATCAGCACCACGCTGGCGGCGAGCAGGATGCGGCGCGCGAGGGTGGGCGCGGGCGTGGGGCGCGGGGCGGGTTGGCTGTCGACTTCGGCGTCGATCAGCAGGTCGTCGGCCGTGGTGTGGCCTGGGGCGAGCGTGAGCGAGGTCATCGCGTGCCCAGCGCCAGCGCGTTGATCATCGGCGCCATGAAGGCGCGCACCGCCGCGGCGGCCACGTCGGGGTCGCGGCTGGCAATGCCTTCGACGATCGCGCGGTGTGCGGCGTCGTCGGGCTCGGGCAGGTCGGTGCCGCCCATCGAGCTCGCGATCGTTTCCTTGATGTAGCCCGTGATGAAGCGGCAGGTTTCGGCCAGCGCGAGGTTGCCCGATACGTCGACGATGGCGAGGTGAAAGGCGAGATCGCGCTCGATGAAGCTCGCACCGTTGTCGTTGGCGTCGGGCACGCCGCGCTTGTCGAGCAGGGTGTGGAGGCGGCGCAGGTCGCGCGAGGTGTGGCGCACCGCGGCGAGCCGGGCGGCTTCCACCTCGAGCGCGCGGCGCACTTCGAACTGGTCGCGCAGGCTGGCCAGGCGCAGCTTCTGCAGGCTGGACGAGGGGTCGAAGCCCGAACGAACATAGGTGCCGGAGCCTTGCCGCACTTCGAGCAGCCCGCGCGACACCAGCGTCTTGACCGCCTCGCGCACCGTGCCGCGGCTCACGCCCAGCAATTGCGCGAGCTGAGGCTCGATGGGGATGCGGGAGCCGACGGCCCAGCGGCCGGCAGAGATCTCGGCGCGGATGCTGTCGGCGGCGGTGTCCGCCAGGGAGGTTCGGGGGGCTTGGGCAAGCATCGGGAGGACCTGGGTCATTCAATGATTGGACGAATTTTGCCGCCAAACAAAGCCCGGACTGTACATGTGGTGGTTGGCCTGGACAGCATCTTTACCAAGCGCCGGCCCTCTCTTCGCGCCCCGAAGCGCGTCGCCCGAGGTCTTTACCGGCGCGCGCTTTTCGTCACCACGCCGGCGCCGCGCACTTCGAGCCGGCGCTGGTCGACCACCTTGCCGCCGGCGTCCACCAGCTCGATCACGTGGCGCCCCGGCCAGGGAAACCACTGCACGCTGTTGCCGCGCTCGAAGGGCTTGCCGTCGATGCGCCACTGCACGCCGCGGCCTTCGGAGTCGAAGCGCACGCGCTGGCGCTGCGGCGGGATGTCGGGGTCGAGCGCGATGATGGTGCCGTCGGCCGGCGCGGTGATGCGCGCCGAGGCGGCGTCGGTCGCCATGCCGGCGTCGAGCGCGAACAGCGTCTGCTCGGTGCCCTGCAGGAACCACTCGCTGCGTGCCGCTTCGAGCGGGTTGCCGTCGGCGCCGTTGCCGAAGCTCACGCGCGCTTCGACGAGGCCGGGCGGCGGCGCGGGCGCGCGGCTGGGCTCGCGCGCGTGCAGGAAGCGCATCACCTCGGCCCACACCGGCGCGGCGCCGCTGGTGCCGCTCACGTCCCACATCGATTCGCCGCTGGCGTTGCCGACCCACACGCCCACCGTGTAGCGCTGCGACCAGCCCACGGCCCAGTTGTCGCGCATGTCCTTGCTGGTGCCGGTCTTCGCGGCGGTCCAGAAGCGGGTGGAAAGGATGCTGTCGAGGCCGAAGGTGCGGGTGCGCGCGTTGGGGTCGGAGAGGATGTCGCCGACGATGAAAGCGGCGCGCGGGTCGAGCATCGGCGGCTTCGATCTTTCGGCCGGGACGGGTGGCCGCATGGTCAGCGTCGTCGTGCCGTAGCGCCCGCCGTTGGCCAGCATGCGGTAGGCGTTGGTGAGCGACAGCAGCGACACCTCGGCGCTGCCGAGCGCGAGGCTGTAGCCGTAGTAGTCGCCGCTCTCGCGCAGTGGCAGGCCGGCGGCGCGCAGCTCGCGCGCGAAGGCTTCGGGCGACACCATCACCAGCGTGCGCACGGCCGGCACGTTGAGCGAGGCGGCCAGCGCGGTGCGCGCCGACACCGGGCCCTTGAAACGGCGGTCGTAGTTCTGCGGAATGTAGAGGCCGCTGGCGGTGCTGATCTGCGCCGACGAGTCTTCGATCAGCGAGGCCGCGGTGATGCGACGCTCGGCAATCGCCTGGCCATAGAGCAGCGGCTTGAGCGTGGAGCCGGGCTGCCGCAGCGCGGTCACGCCATCGACCTCGGCCGCCTGGCTCAGCGGGCCGGAGGAGCCGACCCAGGCAAGCACCTCGCCGGTCGTGTTGTCAAGCACGACGAGCGCGCCGTCTTCCACGTGGCGCTCGCGCAGTTCGCGCAGGTGGCGCTGCAGCGTGTCCAGCGCAAAGCGCTGCAGCGGCGCGCGCAGCGTGGTGCGCACACCGGTTTCCTTGCTGTCTTTCTCCCTCCCCCTCTGGGGGAGGGCCGGGGTGGGGGCTGCCACCGCATTCGCATCCCGAATCTCGCGCAGCACGCGCCGAGCCGCATGCGGCGCAATCCCTTCGTTCGTCTCGAAGGCGCGCCGCTGCACCGCTGCGCTCGTGAACATGTCGAGTGCCTCGCAGTCGACCTTCTGCTGCGGCTCCATCGCGCGCAGCACCTCGCAGGCGCGCTGCGCCACCGCGGCAGGCTTTGCATTCGGCGCGCGCACCAGCGCCGAGGCCACGGCGGCCTCGCGCGCATCGAGCCCGCTCGGTGCCTTGCCGAACAGCGTGCGCGAGAGCGCATCGATGCCCACGATCTCGCCGCGGAACGGCACGGTGTTGAGGTAGGCCTCGAGGATCTGGTCCTTGCGCCAGTTGCGCTCCAGCTGCGCGGCCGCCACCGTCTGGCCGATCTTCTGCGTGAAGCTGCGTCCGCCAGAGGCGCGGCGCAGGTCGTCGTCGAGCAGGCCCGACAGCTGCATCGTGATGGTCGAGGCGCCGCGCGTGCGCGTGTTCCACACGTTGGCCCAGGCCGCGGCCGAGACCGCGCGCCAGTCGATGCCGCTGTGTTCGTAGAAGCGCTTGTCCTCGCTCAGCACCATGGCCGTGCGCAGCGCGGGCGACACGTCGGCCAGCGCGGTCCACCGGCCGCGCCGCACGGTGGGATCGGTGCGCACGCGCTGCAGCAACTCGCCGTTGCGGTCGAGCACCTCGGTGTCGGACGAGCGGAAGTCGCGCTTCACTTCTTCGAAGCTCACAAGGGCCCAGGCCGGATGGACGCAGGCCGCCGCCAGCAGGGCTGCGGCGAGGGCCTTGCGGACGGGAACGAAGAGGGGCGCGGATTGCATCGAAAAGGCCGGTGTCCGGAAGCGTGGGCGCCGACATTCTCTGCGATGCACCACGGGAACGGCGCCTACCCCGCGACGGGCGGCTTGCCGCCTTGCGGGCATGAAGACTTCGGCCCAAAGTTCTCGCCATGTTCCACATCCGGTAACGAACTTCACGCAAGCGCTTCAATGGAGAAACCCGATGCGTACCGGCGTGGCCTTCAATGCGGTACCGGCTCGCAGGAGGCGAAGCCCGGTTCCACAAACACTCCAAGGAGAACTCACATGACGAAGACATTGGCGATCCTGCTGGCTGCGTCGGCCATCCTGGCCGGCTGCGTGGTCGCGCCTTACGACCGCCCGCCGCCGCGCGGCCACTACTACGGCGACCGCGACCGCGACGGCGTGCCGAACCGCTACGACAGGGACCGCGACAACGACGGCGTGCCCAATCGCTACGACCGCGCCCCGAACAATCCGTACCGCTACTGACTGCCGCAGGCAAAGGCCGCGAAGGCATGGCGCTTCGCGGCCTTTTTCATGAGCACGCGCGGGCCGCTCAGCCCGGCCGGCGCGCCATCAGCGCCCAGATGCCGGCCGCGCCCAGCAGCGAGCCACCCGCGAAGTTGAAGCGCCGCTGCGCGCGCGGCGATGACAGCAGCCTGCGCGCCGAGCCCGCGAACACCGCATAGAGCGTGGCATTGGTCGCTGCCATCACGACGAAGGTGACGGCCAGCACCCACAACTGGTACGTGACATTGGCCGCCGGGCTGATGAACTGCGGCAGGAAGGCCACGAAGAACACGATGCCCTTCGGGTTCAGCGCCGTCACCAGGTAGGTGTTGGCGAACAGGCGCAGCCGCGAGGCGGGCGCGGCCGGCGCGGCGATTTCGGTGGACGAGATGCCCGCGCGCAGCAGCTTGATGCCGAGGTACAGCAGGTACAGCCCGCCCACCCACTTGACTACCGTGAACCAGAAGGCCGAGGTGGCCAGCAGCGCACCCAGCCCCAGCAGCGACACCACCAGAGCGGTCGAGTCGCCGAGCGCCACGGCCGCCACCAGCGGCACGTTGGCACGGCGCCCGTGCGACATCGAATAGCTGATGACAGTGAGGATGGTCGGCCCCGGAATGACCAGCATGACGGCGGAGGCCGCGACGAAAGCGAGCCAGAGTTCGATAGGCATGGGTTGTGTTCCTGTGTGGCTGTTGGTTGGATGGAGGCTGTCGCTTGTCTTCTATCATGCAGGGCTGTTGCCGAAGCGCAGGGCCGCGCGGGCCTTGGCGCGTTCGGCCTCGACGCCCCGGTCGCGCGGCTCGGCCGTGGTGACCAGCGATTCGATCAGCCGAGCCGCGGTGGCGGCCACTTCATCGACCGCGCGCCCGAAGGCTTCCTCATTGGCCTTGGACGGCACGCTGAAGCCGCTGAGCTTGCGCACGAATTGCAGCGCCGCGGCACGAATTTCCTGCTCGGTGGCGGGCGGCTCGAAGTTGTAGAGGGTCTTGATGCTGCGGCACATGGGTGCTCTCCATTCGACGACGCCATCCAGTCTAGCGAAGGAGGGCCATGGCGTGAGAGTCGTAGTAGATGCCATCGACGTGGCGCAGCACGGGCTCGGCAGCCAGCGCCGCCGCCGCCAGCCGCGCATCGTCGCCGTGCACCGACGCCAGCATCAGCCCCACCGGCAGTTCGCCCGGCGCATGGCATGGCAGGCTGAAGGCGCAGCCGTCAAGCAGGTTGATCGCGAAGGTGTTGCGCAGCAGCAGGCCGTTGGCCTTGAAGAAGGCCGCGTCTTCCGCCAGTGCGTCGATGGGCGGCGCGACGATGGGCACGGTCGGACACACGAGGGCGTCGAAGCCTTCGATGGCGCGTTCGACGCGGCCGATCCAGTCGCGCCGGCGGTCTTGCATGGCGATGTAGTCGGCGGCGCGTACTTCAGTGCCGAGCGCGATGCGGGCGGCCACGCGCGAATCGAAGCCGCTGCGCTTTGCGGCGAAGCGCTCGCGATGCACCGCAGAGGCCTCGACCGGAGAGAAGCCGCCGGGCGCGTTGACGGTCGCGATCTCGGCGAGTTCGGCCAGCGTGATGTCCACGATCTGCGCACCCGCCGCCGAGAGCGCCTGCAGCGCGCGGTCGAAGGCGCGCGCCACCGCGGGCTCGATGTCGTCGAACATCAGCGTGCGCGGAACGGCCAGGCGCATGCCCTGCAGCGGACGGCGGCGCACCGCGAGCGGCGCGTCGGCAATGGCGGCATCGGCGATCAGGCAGTCTTCCACGCTGCGTGCCATGGCGCACACCGTGTCGAGCGAGCGCGCGAGCTCGAAGGCGCCCGTGCGCGGCACGCGCGACTGCGTGCTCTTGAAGCCGACCAGGCCGCACAGCGCGGCGGGGATGCGGATCGAGCCGCCCGTGTCCGAGCCCAGCCCAGCCACCGCGAGCCCGAGCGCCACCGACACTGCAGCGCCGGACGACGAACCGCCCGGAATGCGCGGCGTCTGTGCATCGGCCGGGTTGCGCGGCGTGCCGTAGTGCGGGTTGATGCCCACGCCGGAAAACGCGAACTCCGTCATGTTGGTCTTGCCGACGATGGCCGCACCCTGTGCGCGCAGCCGCGCCACGGCGGTCGCGTCGTGCGCCGCCGGCGCTTCGCCCGCGCAGACGGCGGAGCCCGCCATGGTGGTTTCGCCGGCCACGTCGTACAAGTCTTTCACCGACACCGGCAGCCCGGCGAGCGGGGCGGTCTCGACGCCGGCCTTGCGCGCCGCATCGGCATGGCGCGCGGCGGCGCGGGCTGCGTCGGCGTAAAGGCGCGTGAAGACATGCTGTGCAGCAGGCTGTTCAGCCGCTTCGAGCACCTCGTCGATCAGCGCCTCGTGCGACAGCTCGCCGCGCGCGATGCGCTCGCGCAGCGCCGTGATGGTGTTGCCGTTCTTCATCGTCATGCCACCACCGGCAGTGCTTCCACCGCGTAGCGATGCACGATGCGGCGCTGCAGCTTCGGGTCGTGCAGCTCGATCTCCATCTGCGTCGCGGGCCGGATGCCTTCGCCCTTGGCGTTGGGCAGCGCGCCCAGTGTGCCGCAGGTCATGAAGAGGCCCTCGGGAACCGCATCGGCACCGGGCATGCCGTCGCGCAGGCCCGCCAGCGGTCGGATCGATGCAAGCGTGCCGCGCTGGTAGTCGACCCAACGGCCGTCCTCCAGGATGCGCGAGCGCAGCTCCAGCGTGTCCTGGTGCGCCTGCACGTCGCGCCAGCGCCATGCGGTCTCGGCCACGGGCTTGGCGCACATCTGCTTCGACACCGCCACCGAGTAGCTCTCGACCTGCCGGTCGGTGTGGTCCGAGGCCACGCTCAGCCACCACTCGCCCTGCGAGAAGAAGAGCACCGGCTCGGCCTCGCCGGAGCTCTGGTCGCCCAGCGCCTCGATGGTGGGCGATTGCGTCAGCAGCTGGGCTGCCACGCGGTAGTACAGCGGCACGCTCGAAGGACGCGGCACGCCGAGCGCGGCCAGCTCCTCGATGTGGTGCTCGATGGCGGCGATGTCGCGTCCGGTCCAGCCCGCTACCACCAGCGCGCGCGGCGCGACGAGGTGCAAGGCGGTGGAGCGCGTGCCGTCGTCGGCGATGCTCTCGCAGGCGAAGCGCAGGCGGGAATTCGTATTGCTCGTCGTCATCGGTCAGCTCTCCAGCGGGCGCTTGGCGGTTTCGCGCGCCACCACCAGGGCGATCAGCGTCACGCCCAGCGCGGCCACGACGTAGAACGACACGGCCACCGTGCTGCCCCACGACTTGAACAGGCTCGCGATGATCAGCGGCGCGAAGCCGCCGCCCACGATGCCGGCCAGCGTGTAGGCCAGCGAGGCGCCCGCGTAGCGCACGCGGCCGGGGAACTGCTCGGTGACGAAGGCGGCCTGCGGGCCGTACATCATCGCGTGGATCAGCAGGCCCACCACCACCGCCGCGCAGATCGCGACCGGGTGCGCGCTGTCCATCAGCACGAAGAACACGAAGGCCCAGACCATGCCCAGCAGCGCGCCGGCGATGTAGACCGGGCGGCGGCCGATGCGGTCGGAGAGACTTCCGAACCACGGCACCGCGATCGCGTTGCAGGCGGCGCCGATCATCGTGGCGGTGAGCGCCAGCGGGCGTGACAGATGCAGCACCGTCGTCACGTAGGTCAGCGTGAACACCACCACCAGCGCATACAGCACGTCGGAGCCGATGCGTGAGCCGCCGGCCACCAGCAGACGGCGCCAGTGCTGCGTGAGCACTTCCTTGATGGGCGTCTTGGCGGTGGCCTTCTTCTCTTCCATCTCGCGGAAGACGGGCGTCTCGTCCACGCCCCGGCGCAGCCACAGGCCGAACAGCACCAGCGCGACGCTGGAGATGAAGGGAATGCGCCAGCCCCAGCTCTGGAAGTCCTCAGGGCTCAGCCAGGCCGACACGATGGCGATGAAGCCGGTGCCGATCAGCGTGCCGCACGAGGGCCCCACCTGCGTGAACGAGGCATTGCGGCCGCGCTCGTCGGGCTTGCCGTGCTCCATCGACAGCAGCACCGCGCCGGCCCATTCGCCGCCGAGCGCCACGCCCTGCACGAAGCGCAGCGCCACCAGCGCGACGGGTGCCCAGATGCCCCAGTTCGCATAGGTGGGCAGCAGGCCCATCAGGCCGGTGGACACGCCCATGATGACCAGCGTGGCCACCAGCACGAAGCGCCGGCCCAACCGGTCGCCGAGGTGGCCGAACACCACGCCGCCCAGCGGGCGCGAGATGTAGCCGACCGCGTAGGTCGAGAACGCGAGGATGGTGCCGGTGAGCGGGTCGAACGAGGGGAAGAACACCGCGTTGAAGACCAGCGCCGCCATGATGTTGTAGACGGTGAAGTCGTACCACTCCAGCGTGGTGCCGATGGAGCTGGCCATGGCCAGCCGGCCCATCTTCGCGGAGGCCGGCGCGGCCTGCCCGGGTGCCACGGAAGCCGCGGCGGGAAGAACATGTTCGGTCATTGGATGCCTTTGTTCGGTGAGGGGATGTGTAGGGGACAGGTGCCTGCTGTTTCAGGCCAGCTCTGCTGCAGTCAGCTTCCAGCCGAGCGTGAGCAGCCAGCCGCTGGCCGGATCGGCGTCGAATGCGGCGGCAGCCGTGGCGCGCGCGGCGCGGGCCGCGCCTTCGCTGCTGGTCTCGATCACCAGCAGCGACTGCAGCACGCGGCCTTCGGTGGATTCGCGCGGCAGCGGCGTGCTGAGCGCAGCATCGGGCACGAGCAGGTACGACTGCACGAAGCCTGCCTGCGCCTTGCGCAGCTGCGCGCCGGTGCTGGCGGCGGCTGCCACCTGGGCTTCGGCATCGGCGGCGGGCGCCAGGGGGAGCACGGCCACGTGGCTGCCGCTGCCGAAGCCGGTGACGGCACGCACGGCGCACACGCGGCGCATCGGCTGGCGCATGCGGTCGAGGTTGGAGACCGACCACGGCGTCTGCTTCTCGAATGCGGCGCGGTAGCCGGGCGAGCCGAACACCGCCAGCGACTCGGTGCGGTACAGCCCCAGGTACTTGCGGCCGCCTTCGAGCGAGAAGTAGCGCGCGCCCGAGAGAAAGCCGGGAATGCGCACGCGCTCTTCCACATGCTCCTGGTCGTACCAGCGGTTGAAGTCGGCCTCGTCGGCGGGCTCGACGTCGGAGGCGACGAACAGCAGGCCGTTCACTGCTGCTGTTGCTGCTGCCGTTGCGGAAGAAAGGGAGTCAGGGGGGGTCATGACGGCGAAAGAGGAGCGGGCCTTCGAAAAAATGAAGGCGCGATCTTCCGCCGCGTGGTCGGGCTGTCACAAACGAGTTTTTCTGGGCGACAGCCACAAGAATTACTGGCCCCTTTTCGGGGCCGAAATGCGCCATTTCGAGGGTTAACCCTCTGTGGACATGCTCCAGGTTGGTGCGACAGCCGAGGTGGTGAACTGGTCGGAGGCCCGGCAGGCCAGTTCGGCCACGAGCCGGATGGCGTCGGAGTCGGCGGCTTCCAGGTGGCTCACCACGATGCGCTGGGGTGAGATGAGCGCGTCGCACTCGATGATCTTCACGTCGCCGATGGCCACGTATTCATAGCACGGCGGCAGCGGCACCAGCGCGTTGCCGAAGCCCGCCTTCACCAGCCGCGCCAGCGCCGAGATCGAGCTCACGCAGTGCACCTTGCCCAGCGGAATGCCCGCCGCGCGGAACAGGTTCTTCAACGCCTCGTGCGGCTGCGAGCCGGGGCTCATCGTGAGCACGGGCTGGCGCAGGAGCTGCTCGACGGTCTGCACGGGCTCCGCACCGGGCGCGCCCACCCAGCCCATGGGCATCGGCAGGCAGGGCGTGCTCACGATGCCCGCGCCGGCGATGTGGTCGGTCTGCAGCGCGATGTCGAGCGCGCCCTCGCGCAGGCCGCGATGCAGCGCCAGAGTGGTCTCGGAGGTGAGCTGCACCTCGATGCCCGGATAGGTGGAGCGCAGGTTGGTGAGAAAGCCCAGCAGCCAGGTGTGGACCACGGTCTCGATGGCGCCGATGCGCACCAGCCCGAGGATGTCTTCCCGCGGCCGGCCGAGCGAGACGATCTCGCGGCGCAGCTCGAGCAGGCGTTCGCCGTAGTCCATCAGCCGCACGCCCACGGGCGTGAGCCGCAGCTCGCGCGCGTCGCGTTCGAACAGGCGCGCGCCGATGTCTTCTTCGAGGGAGGCGACGCGGTTGGACACCGCCGCCTGCGTGATGTGGAGCCGGTCGCT
>Ga0182007_10000548_pt1 | contig 22149 bp, 20 predicted proteins | sample Sormic07211113_1_FD_123023 | JGI IMG/M metagenome (GOLD analysis project Ga0182007, IMG submission 123023) | Rhizosphere microbial communities from Sorghum bicolor, Mead, Nebraska, USA - 072115-113_1 MetaG | ecosystem: Host-associated > Plants > Roots > Rhizosphere | place: USA: Nebraska... | reverse complement strand
GCTGGGTTTCGACCTGGTGATCAACCTGGCGCTGGGCCTGGCGCTGGGCAAGACCCTGAGCCTGCCCAAGGACCACCCGCAACACACCACGCCGTACTGGCAGCAGTCGATCTACACCGCCGCCGTCATCGAAGGCCTGACCCGCGCCATGCCCCGCGCCCAGCGCCCGGAAGCCGGCCTGACCTACCTCGCCGGCCTGCTGCACAACTTCGGTTACCTGCTGCTGGCCCACGTCTTCCCGCCGCACTTCTCGCTGATCTGCCGCCACCTGGAGGTCAACCCGCACCTGTGCCACAGCTACGTCGAGCAACACCTGCTGGGCATCAGCCGCGAACAGATCGGCTCATGGCTGATGCGCTACTGGGACATGCCCGAAGAACTGGCCACCGCCCTGCGCTTCCAGCACGACCCAAGCTACGACGGCGACTACGCCGAGTACCCGAACCTCGTATGTTTGGCCGTGCGTTTGCTGCGTAGTCGCGGGATTGGTTCGGGTCCGGATGAAGACATTCCGGATGCGTTGCTGGAACGCGTTGGTTTGACGCGCGACAAGGCCAACGATGTGGTCAGCAAAGTGCTTGAAGCTGAAGTGTTGCTGCGCGAATTGGCTTCGCAATTTAGCCAGGCCTAAAGGCATCGTCGGATCGCCGCCCGGACCAAGCCACGCTCCCACAGGACTCAGGTAATCCCTGTGGGAGCGGGCTTGCCCGCGATGAATCCCCCACCGATCTACCTGATCACCACAACCCCTGTGGCGAGGGAGCTCGCTCCCGCTCGACTGCGCAGCAGTCGCAACCCAGCCGCCGCAGTGTGTGAGATACAACCGAAGTCTCAGGCTTTAGGGCCGCTTCGCAGCCCAGCGGGAGCAAGCTCCCTCGCCACAAAAGCCTCCTCCACTCCTGACTGGATCAAGGTTCTCAGGCCTCAGCCTTCGCCTTCCTAGGCTTCAAATACTTGGTCAACCCCTGAAACCAGATCACCAGCGCCGGGTTGCCCTTGATCTGAATCGACTTGTCCTGAATCCCCTGCATGAACGCCAACTGCTTGTTCTTCGCCTGCATCGTGGCAAAGCCATACGCCGCGTCTTTAAAGGCAATCGCAAACGCAGGCTCGGCATACACGCCGGACTTGCTGGTAATGCGCTGATCCTTCACCACGAAATGCCGCGCCACCTTCCCGTCCAGGGTCTGTAGCTGAAACACCAACGCCTTGTCACCCAACTGCTGCTGAAACGCAGGATTAGTCCGACTGGCCTTACCCATCAACAAACCCAGCATCCACAGAAGAAAACGAAATTTCATGCGCACAGCCTCAAAAGAAAAATGAACGGCCGGCGCAGTGTAGTCGCTTCAAGCCAGAACGCCACCATCGGGTTGCGTTAGAAGAAGATGAACCGTTTTTCCCGCATGATGACCGCTAAGTCACGCTTTGCACTTCATTCTGAGGGACCCGACCTACACCTAAAGAAACACATTCCTGTAGGAGCTGCCGAAGGCTGCGATCTTTTGATCTTAATGCCCTCAAACCACTCGGACATTTCCTTCAAAACGCCGGGCTGTCCGTGAACTAGGCGACCTTGGCGTTCACCGATAACCTCTGTTCGTCACCGCAAAATCGGTGACTCGGACGTGCAAGTCCGGAATCGGCACACAATCGGTTATGGCTATTCATTGAGCGTTTTCCTATGCTCCCGAATCGTTATGGCGGCTGTGTGTGGGAGACCTTCGGGTCTGCCGGTTTGCCGATTCCGGTCTTGCACACCTATACACAGCTGCCACCTCATTCGAAGTGCAAGCGAAACGGTGCTAGCTCCTAATATCGGTACTACTCAAATGATCAAGCCAACACCGAATCCCCCAGAAAACCCAGCCACATCCCCCTACGAATCCTTAGATTCCAGAAAACTCCACGAAGCCGCCGAACGCGCCCTCGACCACCATTTCGCCCCACCACCCAACGAAAAACCCAAGCGCAAAGGCAAACTCTTCACCGTCTCCCCCGACATCGACACCGAAGCCCTCCTGGCCAACGCCTCCGAAGACCTGAAGTCCATCAGCGCCATCGCCGCCGACCTGGCCGATGACATCGAAGGCACCCGCCGCTCAGTCGCCCTGGCGCTCAGCAGAATGGCGGATGGAGTGCAGTTGTTGGTGGAGCGAGCGCTGGATCATATCGATTCGCCGAATCCGGCGGAGCATCGGGCTAAGGCATAAAGGGACCACAGAAAGAGAAAGGGGACGTTGAGTCCCCTTTCTCGATAATCTCGACTCACCACTGACAGCCTGTCTCTGGTGACGCCTCCATGCTGATATCTTGATCGAACGAATATTTCTTACCGGATTTGTAATTCGTATAGGTCATCCCATAGATCCGAGCACCCTGACGGACCATCTCATACTCACCCGTCAGCGCCCCCTCGGAAACTTCCACCCAAGTTGTCGTGAATTGATAGGGCCGATCCTCTGCCAGGATTTCTTGCTCGGTGCTTCGATGGACTAGAGAAATGGCCTTCTTCGACTTGCTATACCTAACCCCAGTGCCGCTCCATTGGGTAACCGAGTCGTAATAGGTTCTGAATTCGAAATTGATGTTTTTACCTTCCAGCGAACGGAAACACGAGACCTGTGTTGTGATCTCACTACGGGCCGTCAGCGGCAATACCAACAACAGCATTAAAAATAACTTCTTCACAGATCCCTCTGATCTCATTTTTTTGAAAACGATGTCGTGCTCTCAGTAGAGCTTACCGCATGCCTAAAGTGAAAAATCCGAGACTTTTGCAAGCCGCCAACATTGCCCACGAACAAACTGATACTCGAAGACATAATCGGTATCCGGCTTCTGCAGGATCGCCGTGGCGTTGTTGCCCCGCTCTTCCTTGACGGTCAACGTAAGACCATCGGCCTCTCGTTTCACACGATCCGGGATGATTGGAAACTTGATCTGATCGCCGCTGACGCTGCGCTTTTCCATCTCAGGCTCGGGATCTCCCGCCACAGTCGTGAGCATTTTCAGCGGCTGTTGGACGAAGGCTTTCTGCAAGTCTGCGCGTTCGGAGAAAGCTGAGAGGAACGTTGAAAAGTCGGTCGAGGGGCAAGAATCACTGGCCGCGTCACCATCGGCTTGTAGTGTCTTCTGACGGTTGCCCTGACCCAGTTTTGAATTCGCAATCATCTTTGCATCCAAGTCTGCCAAGCGCTTCTTAATGCTCGCCGCATCCTTGTAAGCACACTCGACTTCTACGTCATCTTCCAGATTTAGACCGTCGCGGCAGTTCTGCAACTCAGGGTCTGGCGGGTCACCGCGAAAAAACTGCAAGGACAAGTGATCGCCGTCCTTGAAGAGCGGCAGTTCCAGCACCGAATAGGAATCACCTTCGAAATGGCTGTGCGAGACTTTGTGTTTTGTCAGAACAAACATGGACTTCCCCGCTCGCTCAGGGAATTTGCGCTCGAAGAAGAACACCGAGGCAATTTGTTCGCCTTCGACCTTCCACACATAATTCAGCGAAGGCTTCACCGCATTCATGGGGGCGTAGAAAATTTCAGCATCAGGCACATGCACGCCCCCAACCTGACCTTTAAGGTTGTTCTTCAAAAAGAACACCGTGATCTTTTGATCACCCAACGAAGCAACCACCGGCGGATGCAGCTCGCCTATGGTTTGTAGGTCACTTGCCGATGCCGGTTGAGCCGACAAACCGACCATGCATCCGAGCGCAGCAATAAAACTTAAGAGCCTGGCCAATTCCACCCACTTCCCTGTTGATCAATCTTCAAATATTTACACTGATGGTTTCACGCTGCTTCAGGAGCGCCGCACTTCAGTTCTTTGATTTGCTCATTCTGAATCGGAATCACGCAGGCGAGACGCTTCTCTCCGTCCCCACGAAGCTCGAACAAGCTGAGCGTCAGGTGTAAACCATCGGCAGCAAATGCATGATCCTCAAACAACGCACTGGCATAGCCATCCCAAAACGATTTGCCGTCAAAACTGCAAAACCGCTTGGAGGAAAGCACTCTCCAACCGCCGTTAGGCGCCAAAATCTGAACCGTCAAACAAGGGCTGCCAAAGGTGCTGACATAACGCGCCACGACATCGCCGAAGCGCTGGGAGCCGGACAGGAACACCTTGTTGAGATCAACCACATTACCCGGCTCATCAGCGACGATAGTGTCCAGATAAGCCGCACGCTCCAGGCTCATTCTGGCCACGCAGTTGTTGATAGTCGTAATATGCAGCGCCACACCGGGCTCGCTTTCCGTGGCTTCGAGCGGGCACGTGGTGTCGCGCAGCTTGATCCACGCGCGCTGGGCCTCTCTGGCCATCGCCATCAACGCCTTGCCCTGTTCAGGGTCGCGCCGCTGCTGAGACTCGAACCGCGCTAGCAGTTTCTTGTAACTAGCATTGAGCTGTACGTCGGCTTCTTTGCGTGCCGCTTCCACGCACAGATCGATCTGCCAGCTCACGGTGGTCTCTTTGCATTCGTCCTTGGCCATCGCGATGGAGGCAAACAGGCATCCAAAGGACAACGCGATACAGCGCACAAACATATTCAATTTTTCATTCCCTGAATTACAGATCGCTCAACTACACGTTGCGGAATTTTCTGCGCCTTGCCGTCGGCGCTCATTGCGTCGCGGTATTGGCTGTAATAGCGCTGCGCTTCGTCTTCGCGACCAAGGCGCCACAGTGAATCGGCGATGTTCAACATCAACACTGTGCGTTTACCGAGCGCCTCAACGCCTCGATAAAATTTCAGTGCAAGCTCATCGTTACCACCCTCGGCCAAGTAGAAACCCAAGTCATTGAACGCCTGAACATTACGCGCCGGTGGATGACACGCCATGTAGGACTCCGGACTCAAAAAGCTCAGGCTCCATTCGATGGATTCCGCGCGGGACTGCGCCGGCTCGATGTCCACGACATGCCTCAACAAGTCCTTTGGGGGCTTCGTCTCCAGGACGGGATTGAACACTTCACCGTCGTTGGAAACCCACTGATTGCCCACCCATTTACCGACACAAAAGCTGGCAGAACGCTCAGCCAGCACGCAACCGGTCTCCATCGAGATCACATCGCAATGCTGTTGCGACACCAGTTTTTCTTCACCACTCTCGACCGACAACATGCCGAAGCTCACCGGGTCGAGCAACAAGGTTTTCTTGTCAGGACTGAGCCAACCGGAGTGCCCATCAGCACCAACGTCGATGCTGAAGAGCGGGAACGTTTTACCACTTGCGGTGAACCAAGCAGTCGCCGACTCCACACCGGGCATCGTCCATTCTGTCGCCCGAAACGTCACTGAGTGTCCGCCGACACCGACTATTGGCAGGTCTTGGGCAAAGGCACTGGCGACAAACAGGCTGCCGAACATCAACACCCACTTAAGGCTGGCCATAAACGATCCTTTTCACTGCAGGGCTTTCCGATTGCAGTTGTCTCTTCGTGACGCCATAAGCCTCGATGAGCCCCTCCCAAGAACCTTTCGAACCAAACGACCGATAGCTATTGCTGTAGCTGTAATGCTCTAACCGTCCGGCCGTCGAGTAATAACCGCGCCATTCAGGGCAGGATCCGCACCCGCCATAACCGCCGATTGAAACCAGGCTGCCCGTGGTTCCTTTCACACAATCCATCGCCACTACCACGTTACTCAGCATCTTCGTCTTCGCACCGTCGGACGTGAGCTGTGAAACTTTGTCGATGTTGCGCCGAAGCACTTTGCCGCCGATGTTGATTGTCTGGTCGGAGCAGACCGGGATTACGTGGGTTTCAGTGTCCTGCACCGTCACGGATCGACAGGACGACACCAACACCACCTCAACGCCGCCACACTGCATGACATCGCGTTGGGTGTAGGCATCCGAAGGCGCGGCGAAGGCTGGAAACGAGAGCAGCAGCGAAAGGCTGCCCGCGAGAAGACGCTGATTCATGGAAAATTCCCTTTCACCGTTAACTGGGCTGTTTTTTTGCGAGGCACTTTGCATAGCCGTCGGCTCCTGCTTCGGCGGTTACCGGGATGGCGTAGGCGAGGGGCAAAAGTAAAAGAGCATTCAGCGTGGGCTGAATGAAAAAACGGTTCATCCAATCATCCTTAATCAAGCGGCGGTGATTCCGCGTCAGTGATCGTCAGCAGCCGAAACTCATTGTTCACAAACTCGTAGTAACGATCCCGGTAACGACTTTCCAACCGATTGCCTTGCGCGTCTTCTTCGCCATCGAGCGCGAGGCCGGAAATGAAGATCAAGCGGCTATCGGGCTGGTAGGCCATATCGAAAGTGCTGCCGTCGTATGCGTTCGGCAGCCCGACGACAACGTCCCCCGTACGCGCATCCAGCACTTCGCCGCAAATGGCGCTGCCGCCACAACCGAGCCTGTACAGGATGTAATGACCGGCGAAATTGACCTTGCCTTTCAGAGCCCGCGCTCGTGCTTGATCCATCATCGCGTTGCCGTTTTCTTGCGGTACCGGTTCATGGTTGGCGCCGGTGAACACTGGGGTGACGGTGTAGTCCTTGAAGTCCGGGTCGGCGGCGAAAGCCATGGACGTGGCAATGGCCAAGAGGCCTCCGAGTAGAACTGAACATCCTTTCACGCTGTAACTCCGTATATGGGGTACATCATTGGGCTGCTTTCTCAAAAACAATACTGCGCACCGCTGTTTTGATTTGTTCAAACCCTTCGGCGCTGATAGCCAAAGGAGTGGATGAGCCTGACTCTGCTGAGCCGATCAGTACGCTTTCGCCCCTGAGCAAGCAGAAAGCGACGCGAGTGATGTGACGTCGTGATTTGTCATGGAAACCGAAGATGAACCCAGATGACTTCTCCCCACCCAGTGCCTCGAAGGTGTAGCTTTTCTTGGGGCCCGCCAGCGACGTGGGCTCCCAACCGTGATCGGTCAGGGTCGCCGGGCATCTGCGGTCGTTGTCATCACGTAGGACTTGCAGCGCGATGGAGTCCTCTTCCGGGGGCTTCCGGGCCGTGAGCCGGGAGAAGCTGTCAGCGTTTTCACACATCACGCCAAACCACGGCTGACTCAGGTTGTCGGACTTCTCGAAATGCCAGTCATAACCGCTCGATGTTTCCGCCTGCCATAAACCAGGCGCGCTGGCCCGAGCGGGCAGTTGTTTACCCGCGACAAACACCAGATAAAAGCGATCGAACGTCAGCCATTGGTCTTGCAACAACGGCATGGAGAACCGACACGTATCCAGCTCGACAACAGCCTCGGTCGGACCGTGTGCAACCGCCGACTGGCCTGACTCACCGCCGACCACCACGGCATCGGCGGCGAGAGCTGTATGCGTCAGCGCAACCCAGCCAAGTAGCGAACCCCGCAGCCATGAAGACTTGATTAAGCCCATCAACCGACATCCCTGTGCATAACGTTATCGACGACTGCTCAACAGCAGTCGGTTCATCCTTTGTTCGCTGGAATGATCAACTTCAACTCACCATCGCGGTACACCACCTCACACCCCAGCCACGCCGGATCAACCTGCGGCATCACCGCCGAGGGCTTGCGCAGTTCACGCAGCAACGTCGAGCCGTGAGACAACCGCCCGCCCATCCGCGCAATCACCGCCCGCGCTGCTTGATAGTGCGCGTGGCGACCGGGGTCGAGGGTGTCTTCGAGCAGGATGTCGGCGCCGAGCACGCCTTGCACCTGCCCCGGATAAATCATGAACCCGGTCGCCTGCTCCGTGCCTTCGCGACCGTCCTGCCAGAAGCTGCCGTCGCGGGTACGAACGTCGGGATGCGGCGCAAACCAATGCTCGCGATCTGCCAGCGGCATGGCGTGATGGAGGCGGAAGAAGATCCGCATGAGATTGTCGCGATACCACTCACGCACTTGCAGGTAGTAGCCGCGCAGGCCCGGCAGGCCAGTTGAATGGGCTAAGCGGATAAACCCCGGCCACTGCGGGAAGGCCTGCAACGGCAGGTCGGTTGGTGCCGGGCGCGGTGTGGCGGGATCGGTTTCCCACGGCAGACGATGTGGGCTGTGTTCAAGGTCGTCATAAGCCGTCGGTGGCCGTCCCAACAGGTCGCCGCCGCTGCTGGCCAGTGAGGTGGCGATGCACAGATTGCCTTGCACCACGAACACATAAAATCGGGTGAACCAGTCGGCCAGTTGCCGGCCGTCGGCGCCTTGGGTGGTGAGCTCGGACAGTTCACCGTCGAAGCGCCGCAAGCCATGCTCAAGGCTCAGCAAATGCCCGCGAGCAACGCGCTGCATACGCAGGAATAACGGTAGCGAATGTAACATCCGTAGCGGTCGCCAAGGCAGATACGGAGTCGCGCCACCGACTTCGCCGGCGTAGCTGCTGGCAGAGATGCCCCAGTCTGCGAGTCGTGCGAGAAACAAATCGTTGTTGATGTACGAGGCGCCGCCAAACACCGCCGTGAACGGTTCGTTGTCCTGCAACACCCGCGAATCCCAACGCGCCATGATCGCTGGAATACTCGCCGCCGCACGCCGTTGGGCGTACTCCACCAAAGTGCTGGGTTGGGGCGGCAGGATCTCGGCGATGTTGGCGGCAGTCAGGTGCCGACGCCAGCCGTAATCGCTGATCGGCCGGTATTGCAGCAACCATAGTTGCTGGCCATCCCAGGCCCATTCGACGTCGCCAGGCACGTAATGGAAGACTCGCAACACGTCTTGCAGAAAACGCCACAACAGGTCCGCTGTCAGGCCGTGGGAAGGTTTGAAAGTATCGCTGCCCCAAGAGTCGCCGAGGCGGGAAAGGATCGCCCGCTCGGGGCTCACCCGACCATCGGCCAACGACTCAAGATGACCTTCGACCCATTCCAGTTCCACCGACAGATGTCGCACAAAAGCGATCCCGGACAACTGCGGTGTGATGAAGCGTTGCACCACCACTTCTTCCACACCTGCCGCGCTCAGCTCGGCAATGCGCGCAGGCACGTTGGGCGTCGGTTCCCGCAGGAATGTGGTGCTCAGCCCGGCGTTCGCCGCATCGGCTTTATCCTCGCCATAACTGGAGGAGCGCACCGCCCACGTGGCGTCCGGTTGGCTCGCGAGAAACGCCAGCAGACGTTCATCGTGACAATCATTGAGTGACAGCGCCGGCGGCACCGCTTGCCCGGCCAACTCGGCCAGACGCAAGCGCCCGCCCTTGGTATGCGCGACGAACCCACGCTCGCCCGACTCCAGCCACGCAGCGAATTCGGCCGGCGAGTCGATCCACGGGTAATGACCCCAACCGGGTTTCAGGCTGATAGTCAGATCAGCGCGGGCAAGAATGGCTGACCATGCTGCGGCCTGAGCGATGCCCAGCACATTGTCCTGATCGCCCCAGACCAGCTCGACCGGATCAGTGATCCACTCCAGTAGCGGCAACGCGGTGTCTGCTCGCACCAAGTCCCAGTGCGGCACAAACGCGCGGCAGCGGGCATACCCGGCGCCCATGCGCTGGTATTGCGCGGGTGTCCAAGTCTGATTGGAGAACTTGTGTTTAAAAAGCGCTGGTTTGTTCGCCAGCAACCAGTGAATGGTCTTGCGAATCGGCAGCGGCGACATCAACGCTGGCAGCCGTCGTTGCCACAAGAACGCCCCGACTGGCGCGAGCAACACACTGCGGCAAAAGTGCCCCGGCTGACGTTGCAGCGCATGCAACACCAGCAACGCATTCACCCCGACCGCCATGATCGCGCTGCCCTGCACCGTCATCGCGAGCAACGCTTGAGCGTACGCCGCGAGGTCTTCGCAGGGTGCCTGTGGATTGTTGCCAAAGCCCGGCAACTCCAGCGGCACCACCTGATAGCGCTGAAAGTGCGGCAGCGCATCATCCCACCAATCGGCGGCGCTACCGTTGCCGGCCAGCAGGTACATCAGGGGCTTGCTCATGAACAATCCTCAGGCCAGATCGCGCAGGGCGGCGTCGAGGGCTGGATAGCGGAACGTGTAGCCCGCCTCGCTCAAACGCTCGGGCACCACACGCTGGCCGTCGAAAAACAGTTGAGCCATTTCCCCCGCCAGTGCGCGCACCGGTGCCGCCGGAATGTGAAACCACACCGGACGCTTCAAGACCTTGCCGACCTGCTCGGCAAACGCTGCCTGACTGACCGTATCCGGCGCCACCAAGTTGTAAGTGCCGCTCAAGCTCTCATCATCGAACGCGCGTGCGATCACTTGAATCACATCGTCGCGATGCACCCAGCTCATGATCTGCTGACCATCGCCCATGCGTCCGCCAAAGCCCAGGCGAAACGGAATCAGCAACGGCAACAACGCACCGCCCGGCCCGAACACCACGCCGAGGCGCATCACCACCTGACGCACACCGAACTCAGTGGCCGGTTGCGCGGCCGTTTCCCATTGCGCGCAGAGTTCGGCCATGAAGCCATCGCCCCTGGTCGATGTTTCATCGAGACGTTAGCTGGCATCGCGCACGCCGTAGAAGCCAATGGCCGAGGCCTGAACCCACAACGCCGGTTTATGCGTGGCATTTTTCAGCCAAGTCATCAGCGCTTCGGTGGTATTGACGCGACTGGCGATCAGTTGTGCCTGACGCTTGGCGCTCCAACGCGGACCAGCAACCGGTGCCCCCGCCAGGTTGATCACCACGTCGAAGGTTTCGTTGTAACCGAGTTTGCTCAGCGAACGCAGGCAACGGGCGCGGCCGTCGAACAGGTACGCGGCTTTCAAAGGATCGCGAGCCAGCACGCTGACGGTGTGGCCGGCGTCGAGCAATTGATTGACCAAGGCTTCACCGATAAACCCGGTGCCACCGGTCACCAGTACCCGTTTGTAAGCTCCGCCAGCGAACGGGTTAGACGGCTTACCTTCGCGCTGCATGCGCAACGCCGCCAATCCGTCACGAATACCCGAAGCCGTAACGCCGATAGCGAACAGCGTCAGCAACCAGCCACGCCAGCCGAAATCGATAGCGCTCAGGCCGGTAGACAAACTCGCCCACTGCGCCAATTGCCCCCCGTACAGAGCAAAGAAAGCCCCGCCGTTCACCGCCAGCACGGTATGCATGATGCGCTCGATGGCCGGCAACTTGCGGCTGCGGTCCTCGACCACGAAGTCCCAGAGCGTCAGGCCGATCTCCAGCGCGAACAGCAGCGCAATCACAATCGCCCACGTGCCGTGGAATGCCAGATGCGCCATGCCCAGAAACAGAATCCCGTAGAAACACGAGCGCATCGCGTGGATCGACAACTCCAGCCGGGCACTGTGGCGATACGGCAACGCCACCGTCAGTTCGTGGTGGTACAGGGTATCGAGCGCACCCAGGCAGGCCTGGGCAATCAACAGAGCAATCGCCCAATCCAGGAGAGAAAAGTCAGGCATGGTTGGCATCACTCGGTGTGTGTTGAGGTGGAGGTGCGGCGGTCGTGGCGATACAGCCAGATCAGCGGAGGCAGTAAAGTGAGCAGCGCGAAGCTGTCGAACCACAGATGCGACCAGACCTGCGCCTGGAGGGAAATCAACATGTCCTGCGGCGCCCAGAGCACGATGCCGGCAATCAACCAGCCCCATGCCATAGGGGTTTTAAGACGATGGCCGAAGTGCACGAGGGCGAGCATGTAGAGGGAATAGCTTTGCAGCGTGGCGCCGAATAGGGCGAGCCACCAGACTTGTTGCGCGCGGGCGGCGGTGGGTACGGTGTCGGCCAACCAGAAGGCTTTTTCGATAGTTTGCAGATAGCCGTCGAGCGAACCGGAATGGCCGGCCCAAGTCAGCAGGATGCTGACGAGCAGATGCACCAGTGCGGCGGCGTATAGCCAAACGACCAGGGCTTGGCGAAGGGTATTTGAGGGGACTGGCATTCCGTGTCCTGAGGTCTTCCTTGAGGGGCGCAAGTCTAAAGGAAATCGGGAGATTTAGTGATTAATCACGGGACCGGTCTCGCCTCTAAAATTTCTAATAGAAAATCGACTAACAACCATCGGCATCGTTGCATTGAACCCAGCCCCGAATTTCCTTTCCTTTGGGGGTTTTAAACATGATTTGCAGCCACCCGGCCTCAACCCCTTCCTGCAACACCGAGTCGCCCTTGATCAAATACATTTTCGTCATGTCCGCCAAAACGGGCGAACTGTGAATCGAGGTCTTTTTGTTAATCGTGAGCGTCACCCTGTCCCCCGCTGCCCAGCGTTTATAGGCGGCAGAATTGAGTTTGGCGACGATCCCCTCAGCGGTTTTATAAGGGAACGTGTAGATCAACTCCGACGACTCGGAATCGCGCGCAATATCGCCGCCATTACCAAAATAATTCGACAACCGCTCATCTCTCACATAACCCGCCGCCGTACGGGAATACGCATGAGTGGTGTAATACTCGCCCAAATAATTAACGCCCGTATCAGCTCTGATTCCGACCGCATGAATGACGAATAGCATCGGCTCGGCTTCGGGTTCAGCCTGCGCAAAGAAAGCCGCTTGCACTCGTCCAGTGGCCGCCAAAAATGGCAGGCCGCCTATGTTCTTTTTTGTACCATCGGCACAATTTACATAATCGACGTTGATGGCGACGTCATCGGCGTCTTGGGATTCGTCTTCGGGCAGTTTGGCGTGGTTGAAAACGATAGAGCCCGAGTCTGTGTTGAGCGCTGGGAATGCTTCACTTTTTGGGGGTTCGCAGGTGATCCTGGAAAGGATCTTTTTCAGGCTTGATCTCTCGCTTTCATAAAAAGTATTGCACTGAGAAACAACGACAAAGCCCTGTGCTGTTTCTGCTTGAAGTGTGTTGCAGATTAATCCGAACCCTTCAACACCGCCCGGCCTAGGATAAATGACGTTTTTCATGTCCAGCAGCTTCCAGCCTTGCTGCTGCATCGACGCTTTGGCTGTCGCCGTAGCGTCCGAAAACTCCATGATTGATTCAGCATCAGGCAGTTCGATCAGCTTGTTGTAGCGCCGTGTATTGTCGATTCCGACAACCGCCAAAATGTCCTGCAGATTTTTCCCAGTGACAATGACAGTGGGGAGACTATCGAAGTTGTTGGCGTAGTCCGGCTGGTTACGGGGTACAAGCTTGAGTACGTTCACGCCCCCTTCCTGAACGCAGCTTGCAACCTTCAGTTCTGTTTGAGGCACGTCGAACGGGCAAGGTTGATCTTCAGCGAACGCATCCGTGCCGCCAAGGAACAGGCTCAGAACAACGGCGCCCATCAGCGCCGCCGTGAAGCCGTATCCTTTTTTAAAAATACAATCCATGTTGATCACTCAAAAAACCTACGGTTTAAACGGCTCAGGTGTCGTGTTTAAAAACGCTCAATCATCCGCCTACGTAGACGTCGACACCATCGGACATTTCCTTCAACACGCCGGGCTGTTCATGAACTATCCAGCGCTCGCGCTCATCGATAACCTCTGTTCGTCACCGCAAAATCGGTGACACGGACGTGCAAGTCCGGCGGGATACACAATGGTTATGGCAATTCATCGAGCATTTTTCTATGCTCGCGAACCGTTATGGCGGCTGTGTATGGGAGACCTTCGGGTCTGCCGGGTAATCCCGCCGGTCTTGCACACCTATGCACAGCTGCCACCTCTTTCGAAGTGCACGCGAAACGGTGTCGGCTCCTTAATTACGGGATTACATCTATGTTCAAGCCAACACCAAATCCTCCTGAAAACGAAGCCACATCCCCCTACGAATCCTTAGATTCCAGAAAGCTCCACGAAGCCGCCGAACGCGCCCTCGACCACCATTTCGCCCCACCCCCCAAAGAAAAACCCAAGCGCAAAGGCAAACTCTTCACCGTCTCCCCCGACATCGACACCGAAGCCCTCCTGGCCAACGCCTCAGAAGACCTGAAGTCCATCAGCGCCATCGCCGCCGACCTGGCTGATGACATCGAAGGCACCCGCCGCTCAGTCGCCCTGGCACTCAGCAGAATGGCCGATGGGGTGCAGTTGTTGGTGGAGCGAGCGCTGGATCATATTGATTCGCCGAATCCGGCGGAGCATCGGGCGAAGGCGTAGTGAAACTCGGATAAAAAAGGGACGTTACGAAGGGGACTTAAAGTCCCCTTCTTCAGCGTTTATACCTGCACGGTGAAATTTACAGACAGTGACTGGCCTTTATGTCTGAGCCTTGCGAAACCAAACGCTTCACGCCGTCGCTCCCCCCCGGGCTACCTTTATCAGCTGACAACTGATAACAGGCCAACGCCCGGGACATATCCTTTGTTCCCAACTGGCCATTCTCAAAAGAAGACCCCAGGTAATTCATCGCATCTGTGGAGCCCATGGAAACTGCGCGAATAACCTCCCTTTCTGCCTGCTCGGGGTGCAGGCAAGGGCCGCTATAGTCGGTGGAATTACCGTTACAAAAATAAGTGGCATAACCCAGCGCGCCGTTCGGTGTCGTCGATGCCGCTTTGAACAATGCCTCAAGCTTGCTGGTTTCCAATTGAGGCGCCATCTGCGAAAGACTCAATCTTGCCGCCGACAGACTCGCCTGTGGATCGCCCGACTCCGCAGCACAGACATAGTTTTCCAGGGACGCTTCAATCAACTCCCCAGTCAGACGGTATCGCTCAAGAAACCCTAACCCACCCAAGCCCTCAGCACGTTGATAACAAAGGTTCTCCGCGCGGCTCATTCCGGGTCTACCGGGTGCGACAAGCTCCTTCTCGCTGATCGACCAATCCTCAATCCCCACCAGCGACCAGCACGACTTTTTAGCAAAGTTAAAAATCTTGATGTTGCTGTTACCGGCCCGTTTATCCACAACGTTCATGTGAGTGTCATCGACTGTTTCGATCTCAACCCCTTCAGTTTTGCCTTCCATCGCGGCCATCAACGGAAACGCCAAACTGGAGCCAGTCTCCGCAGTAATTTGCGGTTCAAATTGACCAGGGTCCGAGGTGCGCTTCAATACCAATATTTTTACCGCCAGTGCGGTTAGGCGCTTCTGGGACTCGGCATTGGCAGAAAACGCCGGCAGAAACTGAGCAAAGTTCTGGGATGGACACGAGACGTCTGCCCCTCGCCCAACAGCTGAACCATTCACGATGTCGGGCGCAATATTGTCCAGAAAGGCTGTACGCTCGCGGCTCATTCTTGCGATGCAATTGTTCACCGTCGCTACATAGGCGGACGTGCCAGGCTTAATCTCAAACGCTTCGAGCGGACAATTCGCATCGCGCAATTTTATCCACACACGCTGTGCTTCTTTGACCTTCGCCGTATACGCCGCCCCAGTGTCGGGTTCGGCTCGATACTGCGCTTCGAGTCGAGCCATCAGTTGGTGGTAACTCGTATTCAACTGAGAATCGGCAGCGTTCTTCGCGACATCAGAACACCTGTCAATTTGCTCGCTTATGGTGCTCTCGCTGCAATCATCCTGCGCAAATGCAGTGGGCAAACCTAGCAGACCACTAAACGTTGCACCAATAAGGAGTCTTATAAACTGATTCATCCCAATCATCCTTGTATTTTTTAACAGATCCCTTCGTAAGGGGTTATGGCGTATTAAGGTGCTTCTTTACGTATGCCTTTATTGAGGCCGCATCTTTATAAGCAAACGTTTGTGGCACACCCTCACTAAAGCCATCGATCCCGCTCAAGTACCTATTAGCCTGAATCAATCGATTGGAGATCAACCTACCATTGCTACTTCGTGCATAAGCATAGACCTGATACAGAGTACCGTAGGTACCAATACCTCTACTGTTAATTTCCCAAGAAACCAAAACAAAGACATTCTTTACATCCTGGACCGGATAAAAAAATATCGATTCGACCTTAGGTGGCGAACCAGCAACATCATATTTATCAACTAACTGTCTAGCCGATACTCCATCGCTGTTTTTCACGTCGAGGACTAAAGACACGGGATACTCTGCATCTCCCGTTTCCAAAACCGATAATTCCGCATTTTCGACAGCAGTTGTTTTATAGGGTCCATCTACTACCACCCCCCGCAGATAGAGGCTATCGTCCTGAGCCACGGAGACCCTACAGAGCATAAATACCAATAATAAAAAACAAAATTTACGCATCGTAACAACCTATTTAAACAAACAATGGTAACCAAATACTCGGCCTTTAAGTGGACAGCAAAAAGGGGACCGATTTATTAATCGCCAACTAAACCTACCTCATAACTAAATCAGTCCTCTTTCGCTACCTTTCGCTACCTTTCGCTAAGCGCAGCATATAAACCAGCTGTAAAACACACCACGCTCACCTAATCATTTTTCCTTAGGGGCGTTATAGTTATCTGGAAAAGTATTATCTAAATACTCTGAACGCTCGAGACTCATTTTGGTGACGCAAACATTTACCGTCACCTCATAAGCCGGCATTTTCTCATCATACTCAAAAGCTTCTATAGCGCAATTAGTATCTCGCAACTTCAGCCAAGCCAATTGTGAAGCTTTTAACTTAACCAAAAATTTCGCTCCTTGGTCAGGAGCTATTTGATATTGAGACTTCACTCTCGCGATAAGTTGCTTGTAACTAACATTCAATCTAGAGTCAGCAGAATCATGTACCTGCTTAACACATAAATTAAACTCCAAAGTTGACGTAACTGCACCACAACTTTTTTCACCTGAAAAAGAAAAGATCGGAAAAACTAAGCAAACAAACAAGATAAACGATTTCATTGTCACTAAACCGATACTTTCAAATAAAAAAAGGGGTCGATTTATTTAACAACAACTAAACCTACCTCATAACTAAGTCAGTCCCCTTTTCGCTTTTGTTTTCACATCAAACATACGACTATATATCGGCGCCATCCGCCTGTTTTTTCACTACTCAATTCTCTAGTAAAAAAGGAGGACGAGTAAGAAACGAGCCGGCTCTATTTATTGGAGCCGGCATTTAACCTCACAGACAACCCCCATCCCCACAAACAAAATTACTTATTAAGCTTAGCAATACAACCCTTATACAACTCCGCGTATTTTTTATCATACTTCAACTCAACAGGCTCATCCAAATCTGCCGATGCATTAAATAGCGCCTCATCTTGAACATAATACTTAACCCACCCAACAATACCTTCACCAGAAGTTTTATAGAACAACTGAGCCAGTATGCGCTCACCATTATCATCATCAATCAACAGATTAATTTTTTCTTTCTTTGTATAACGAAATGGAAAGTCACTACTCCTAACCATCTCGGTCAGGTAGCCATAGCAGCCTTCACCCTCAGAACGAGCATCAACACCGTCTTGACCATCTGCGAAAGCCAATCCTGTAATTAAAAAAAGCGCTGCCCCAATGCATGCTTTGAAGGCAATACTAGGAACAAGATTTAAAATCTTCATTTACTCTCCTTTCTCCAGCGCCTCTACAAACCTAGCGCGAATTGCTTGAATATGAGTTTTATACGCATTTTGCGCACCTATTTCTTTAGAGTGCCAGCGTGCCCAGTTACCGTCATACTTGTTGATGTATGCAGCCTTATACTCCATGCCAGCCAACACCGAAGGCAATACTATGAAAACTTTTTTCTTATCTGTAACCTGTTGGTTGCCGCCTTGGCCGCTCATCCCCTTGTTCTCGAATGCCGACCAAGTACCAACCGGTGCATATTCTGGATTTGCTTCGAAGATTGCACCATCCCAACCATAGTAAGGAGGGCCGCCAAAAGCCTCCATCCCACCGGTTCCACAATTTGCATATTGACCCGACTCAAAATGGGCCGTCTCGTCGCGATACATCCGCTCGATAATGATCGCCATTTCTTTTCCATATTTTTCGTAAATCACTTTAATCGCTGCTTTACCGTCTGCCACAGTAAATAACCCGGTATGGGCTGCACCACCCTTCGGCTTAAGATTACTAATAAATTCTATAGGATGGAAATGATAAACTTTATTGGTGAATGCAACCTGCATCGAACCAGCCATTTCATCCCAGAATACAAGCTTATCTATTCGCTCCTGCTCATGTCTGAGTAGCTCCGGTGAGTCCTCCAGTAGAGTTTTTAACTTTTCCCACTTTGCCTCAGAAGACTTTGCCTGCCACTCGGTAGGATGATTAGCAATCAACTTTGACCAACTACTACGTATTTCCGGATCACGCAGAGCCGCTTGAAGCTCAGCCGGAGTTACGTCATTGTCTTTAGTACCCTTGGCATCGATTTCTGCATACAGCTCCTGAAAGAATACCGGCATATCCCCTGGATCCAAGAACCCATCGGCGTTAGGATTGGATTCTTTTACTACTCTGAAACCCAGCTTTTCCCAATCATGCTGACAAATCAGCTCTCCCTTTTCTTTATTAACAAACCCAGTTTGAGGTTTACCGTCATTTCGGACAGTAACTTTTACCCATTCCTTTCCTGCAGCATCCTTTACAATACTAACTCGATCCATCGAAGCATAAGTTTTTGCCTTCATAGCAGGCTCCTGCTCGGTGAATACAGGAGCTTCATCAGTCCCAGTTTTGGCGGCCAGCATCTGCCCTTCGTTCAAAACCAGGTATTTCTTCCCATCAACCAACGCCGCTGGATTTTTCAAGTAACTTTCTAGTTCTGTATCCGCACTAAAAACCTCGACATGAACCTGATATTTGCTGTGAACTCCACCTTTTGCATTAGCAGGCACCTCATAGAGTCCCATATATCCTACTGGCTCGCCTGCCTTGATTGCTGAATTAGTAATAACCACGCTATCAAAAACGGTCGGTGTGATTTTTTTCCTTGTTATTAGTCGTTTCGGACCGACGTCATCCACGCAGCACCAGAATTTTTCTGGCAATACACCGGCCCCTTTGAGGCCGGTTCCTTCTGAGGGAATAAATGAACACTCCGCCATTGGGTATTTTTTTCCATCTTCAAGGAACAACCACTGAACCTTCCCACTATCAAACCGTATCATACTCCCAGTACAAAGCACTTGCTCCGGTGCAACCTGCGCCCCGCCATTTTCACCGACCGGGGCACTTCTTACTTTGAGTCCTTGTAATGAACTGACACTTGCATCGACCATCCCTTTCCAATAGCCGGGCGTTAGTCGCTCAGGAGGAAGAACTGCTTTTAATCGCTCCTTGCCCTTGCTATTTCTTATTGGCTTGCCATCTTCTTGAGTAGCGAACCAAACAACATCCCCTTTTTTTAGCTCGGCAATTTTACCTTTAAGTATCCGTCCTTGGGCGAATGTATACTTACCATCAAGGGTAGGTTGCTCCTTCAGAATTTCGAACTCAACGCCATTATGTATATCACCTACAGTACTACTTTCAGCTTGATCTTTATGATGATTACGTGCAGGCCACCCACCATTTACGACTTTAACAATCCTACTAGTTTTTTCTTCTTCCGCACTATAAAGCTCATAGGGCAAAATATGCATATAAAGACTAAAAAAACTTAATTTATTGCTTTTTACTGCTTCCGACTTCTCATTGGCAGGAGACTCATACTCGTGGCGCACTAGGCAAAATGATGTCGAATACTTTAAATTCGCACAGCTTGTCGCCCCTGCGTACTCTGAAGACAGATAGTTTTTATTCAATCTATAAGCCACAACCACACCATCACCGATACAGCGTACAGGCTCATCACGAACGCACTGAGGTGCGCTGGCATTAGTGATATGAATCCCTCCGTGCCAGAACTGATTACTTCCAAGCAAGTAGTGCCCCGATGTTTCAGCTTCGAGAGCTTTGTATAGTTCATCAGCATCTTCAAACTGACTCCCGCCATGTTTTCTGATGGGATACTGAAAATTCATAATAGAAGCTTTGCTGGTCGACGGTTGGGCCGTCTTTTGAGCAGGTGCAGGCGCTGCTGCACCGGTCCTAAACTCTTCTTTAGCCCTTAGAAACTTTGTAACGACGGGCCAATAGTGGCTTGGAGGCTTAGGACCAAACAAAGCCTTTGCAGGACCAGTGCTTGTTTGCGCACCAAATATATGTCCGCTGTTAGTGCCAGGATTGAAATCTTCAACAATTCCTGTGTGAAATAGCGGGCTACCGCCTTTATGGGAAATCTCATTAATCCAAAGAGCAATATCTCCGCGTTTCACATCTTTCGGCAAAACAGTCGTGTAATAGTTGGAATTCTCCATCTCACGCGTCTCTTCATACGGAATGTTGTAGCCGGCACCTGTCAGCAACAAATTAACCATATGCGAACAATCAATCAGTTTTTTTCCGGTTACGTTCGTTTTGACGCCGTCCCCGCCCATCTTGTATACGTAGTCGCCGCCGGTGTACTTGTTCGTTAAATCAAGTGGCTCTGTCATTTCTGCATCCTGCAAATTAGTAGCAATGGCTGCTGGCTTGATTAGCTTCAGCCGCTTGCGTTTTCAATCGATTCAAATTGTTCAGGGCAGTGTCGTTACCCTTGTCGGCGGCCAGGCGATAGCACGCCAGTGCCTTGGATAAATCCTTGGTCACCAACTCCCCTGTTTCAAAGGAGTAACCCAAATAATTCATAGCGTCAGCCGAGCCCATCGATGCCGCGCGGATAAGCTCCTTTTCAGCTTGTTCGGGATGCTGGCAAGGGCCTTCAGCCGCGGTGTTATTCCCGTAGCAATAAAACGTGGATAGAGAGGCGGCACCATCGGCGAGAGTGGTCGCCGCCGCTTTAAAAAGCGCCTCAACCTTCTCCGTCTCCAACTGCGAAGCCATCCCCGAAAGACTCAAACTCGCAGCATTCAGACTGGCCTGAGGATCACCCGAGGCGGCCGCACATAGATAATTTTCCAGCGAAGCTTCGAATAACTCACCTGTCAGCCGGTATTGCTCTAGCCCCCCCAGCCCTCCGTAGGCTTCCGCACGCTGAAAACATAAATTCTCGGCGGTGCTCATGCTCGGCTTGCTCGCCACCACCAGATCTTTCTCACTGATCGACCAGTCTTCAACACCCTCAAGCACCCAGCACGCCTGGCGCGAAAAGTTGAAGATCTTGATGTTGCTGTTACCCGCCCGCTTATCCACAACATTGAAGTGACTGTCGTCGATCGCTTCGACTTCGACACCTTTTGTCTTGTCTGTGGCTACGGGCGCCATTAGCGGAAACGCCAAATTGGAACTGTTGACTCCCCTCGTTTGCGGCTCAAAAACTCCATGCTCTCCCACCGGTTTCAAAACCAGCGACTTCACCGTCATCGCAGTCAACCGCTGCTGAGTTTCAGCATTCGCAGAGAACGCCGGAAGGAACTGGGCAAAATCCTCAGACGGGCATTCATCCGCATAAGCACTGCCATGAAACAGGCTCAGCAGCGACGCGGTGAAAACCGCTACAGCGAGGCCACCACTCTTCTTCAAAACACCATTCATGTCGATCACTCAGAAAACACAAAAAAAGCCTTCGGTTTAACCTTCTCAGGCGAAGCATTCCCCAACGCCTGATCCATCAAACTCCCCGCCTTATCCTTATCCGCCGCCCCCGGCAGCACCGGTGGCTTAATCCCAATCCCGGTCCCCGAGCCTGCAGATCCACCGGCATTGATCTTCACCACCGGCCCAACCACGGTAACCCCACCGGCATCGAGCTTGATGAAGCTTCCGCCCGCTTTTACCGTCAGCTCCATCCCCGCTTCGATAACAATCTTGTCCCCAGCCTTGAGGTGTATTTCCTTCCCGGCACTGGTCAGCTGCGCAGTCCCAAGCTTGACGTGCTGGTTCTGCCCCACCGTCAGGTGATCATCCATCCGCGCTTCGGTCTTGCGATCAGCAATCGTGGTGCGGTGCTCTTCGGCCTTCAGCTCGGTGTAGGTGTTCTTCACCACGGTGTCGTGGCGTTCATTCCCCACCCGAATCTTCTGGTCGTGCTCGATGTTTTCATCCCAATCCCGTTGGGCATGAATAAAGATCTGCTCCGCCCCTTTCTTGTCTTCGATCCGCAGTTCGTTGTACCCACCACCCCCTGGTGAGCTGAGGGTTTTGAAGACGGTGCGGGTTTTGTTCGTCGGCAGGTCGTAGGGAACCTGGTTTTCCTTGTGGTACAGGCAACCGGTCACCAGCGGTTGGTCGGGGTCGCCTTCGAGGAAGGTGACGAGCACTTCCATGCCGATGCGCGGGATTGCGATGGCGCCGTAGCGGTCGCCGGCCCAGCTCGAAGAGACGCGCATCCAGCAGCTGGTTTTGTCGTCGGCCAGGCCTTCGCGGTCCCAGTGGAATTGCACTTTGATGCGGCCGTATTGGTCGCAGTGGATTTCTTCGCCTTTGGGGCCGGTGACCATGGCGGTCTGGCTG
>Ga0182007_10000546_pt1 | contig 22189 bp, 26 predicted proteins | sample Sormic07211113_1_FD_123023 | JGI IMG/M metagenome (GOLD analysis project Ga0182007, IMG submission 123023) | Rhizosphere microbial communities from Sorghum bicolor, Mead, Nebraska, USA - 072115-113_1 MetaG | ecosystem: Host-associated > Plants > Roots > Rhizosphere | place: USA: Nebraska... | reverse complement strand
GGGCAGGGTTGATGACTGGTAATGGGCTGGGCGCACCTGGTTGCCCGCGAATTGCTCGGGTTAAAGCCCAAAAAAGGTGTCGCTGCGCGTCTTAAGGGTAAGTGGCGCCTTTAAGGGTCAAGTGTTGGGCTTAAGGGTTGGCGACAGGAAGGTACACAAGCCACGCCAGCAGCCCCACGCGCTGCTGCAAGCGCGGCGAAGCGCGTCGCGTGTGTCCATATGGGCGGGCGGCATCGTGGAATGTCGGCGTAGTAGGTGCCGATGGGAGCCGGCATAGTCGGTACATCGTGCACTTACTATGCCGGCATTTCCAGGTGGCGCGACCTTACCAACAACGAGAACCCGAGCGTCTGCCCTACTTTAGGCTAATCGGCGATGTGCCGACAGCCTCTTCGAGAAGAGGCGACCGTAAGTGGCTGATTCAGCTGTCAGGTAACCCTCGCATCCAACATTGTCGGGAGACAGTGACCTAGCCATGCTGCTTTGACCAGCTGCCTTCTGCGGCCAACTTTTGGTGATGCATCATCATAAGTTGGCAGCGCCGGACGACTTATGATGAAGCGATCAGGGAGGGTGGGATTCGAGCAAGCTGCGCACGCCTGATTTCCAGTGTGCTTGAAACGATAAAGTGGCCGCGCCCGTAAAGCATAAAGTGGCCGCCGCCACATACTGACGGTTCGCCATATCCAGAAGGACAAAGTATGCGCAAGCCCGGCGTCGTACGAACGGTCTGCCTGAAACCATAAAATTGGGCTAACCGTCCGTTACTGAGATCAAAGCTGACACCGCAGCGAACGCTGCTTGCAACGCCTGTGAGGCCGGAAGCCCAATGTAGGTGATTCCATCCCCTCCCGGCAGGACAAGTGCACCGCGGAGACGGCGAGGTCGAAGAAGGGCCCCTCCGCCTAGCGGCGTTTGGGACCCCAGTGGCGGTACCTAACGTTCTGGTAACTCAATGACCCCCGAGCCGTCACGCACAGCGGAGCCAGAATCGAGACTGTTGAGGAGCACGTCATGCCCATCACAGAATCCGTCTGGTTGCTTATTTTGAGGGTCATCCGAGTCCCTTTGCGTCGTTGTTGCGTCGGGGATTGAAACTGCATGCCTGGCCCAAGCAAACGAGCAACCCGGCCACTTCACTGCCTTGCGCCTGTCGAGGACACGTTGGCTTCGTCGTCGGCAGGGATGCACACCGGAGGGGCCGTGGCTTGGTCGCATCCGGAGCTTCTCGTGGCGATCATCGACACTCCGGACGGTTTTACCGTTGGCACAGTCGAGGACGGGCATCTGTCAGCGGGCACGCTGGTACGCGGCGAACTTGGCCAATCCGGGGTGACCACCCTGGAAATACTCCCAACGGGAGAACAGGTCGTTTTCCGGGTTGAAGCCCATGGGTTGTCGGACGAGCATGCCAGCGAACTCCTGAGGCTAGTTCAGGAATAAACAATGCTGGCATGTGGAGGAATCAAGCCAAGGGCCGCTTCAGTCTGGATGAACGCCGCCGGTGCGTCAGGTCAAAGTAGGACAAATGGCCAAACAACCGGTATGCGATGCGTGCCGCAACGGCGAAGCATTCGAGCGGGGCATTACTACGGCGTTCCAGCCCATCGCGGATGTTTCGACGCGGACCGTGTTTGCCCATGAAGCTTTGGTGCGGGGGATTGACGGGGCATCGGCTCAGGAGATTCTGGCGACGGTCGACCCGCGAAACCAGCACGCGTTTGACCAAGCGTGCTGAGTGCGGGCGGTGGAATGTGCCGTTGAATCCGTGTTGCCGGCGCTGGTGCCCATCAATTTCCTGCCGAACGCCCTCTACAACCCTGATCACTGCCTGCGGGCAACCTTGGCTGTGGCGGAACGCGTAGGCTGGCCTTTGGCCAACATCATCTTCGAGGTAACCGAACACGACGAGATTGCTGATCATCGCCATTTGTTGTCGATTTTGGAGACGTACCGTGCGCGGGGTTTTCTGACCGCCATCGATGACTTCGGCGCGGGATAAGCGGGACTGAACCTTCTGGCGGACTTCCAGCCAGATTTGCTCAAACTCGGCATCGGCCTGATTCGTGGTGTGCACCTGGACAGACCCCGCCAGCGCATCATTGCCCACATGGTTGCGCTGTGCGATGAGCTCGGGGTGCGGGTGATAGCCGGAGGCATAGAGACCATTGAAGAGTGCTCGGCGCTTCTGGACATGGGTGTGGCGCTGCAGCAGGGATTCTTGTTCGGTCGGCCCGCCACAGGCCTGGCCTGCACCGCCGTCTTCCCTCATGACGAGCCGGTTTTACCTGTCTGAGACGTCTATGCCGTGACGCGTTTCCCGGTTGAGGGCACTTCGGCGCACTTGGCCCGCGTAACCGTCAGCGGGGTAGGCACGACCAGCGTGCGGGTCGGGAAAGCGAACTCGATGCCCCGCTCGTCGAACGCGCAGACGAGCCCTAGGTTAATGGCCTGTTGCGCGTCCATGTAGCGATTGAATTCCGGCGAGGTCACAAAATAGACGACCTCGAAGTCAAGCGAGCTCTCCCCGAAGCTTTTGAAGTGCACCCGGTCGATCCGTACGTCGGGCGTGGTTTCAGCCACTTTACGCACGATGTCGGGAATGGCGGCAAGTGTGGTCGGATCGGTATCGTAGGTCACACCGAAGGCGAACACGATGCGCCGCTCTTTCATGCGGGCATAGTTGTGCAGGGTATTGCCAAGGAGTTCGGCATTGCCAATGACAATCTCTTCCCCGGTGATGGAGCGGATGCGGGTAGTCTTTACCCCCACGTGCACGATGGTGCCGGCCACCTCTCCAAACGTGATGAACTGGCCAATCTCGAACGGTTTGTCGAGACCAATGGACATCGAGGCGAACAGGTCGCCGAGAATGTTCTGCAACGCCAGCGCCACGGCCACACCACCCACCCCGAGGCTCGCAACAAAGGCGGTGATGTTGATGCCCGCGACGCTCAAAGCGGCGAGCAGCAGGGTTGCCCAGACCATAATGCGAGCAAACCAGCTCATCATCGAGAGCACAACGGGGTTGTGGCGCTGGACGCCTTCTGCTGTCAGTGACGCAACCGTCCACGAGTGCACCAAGCCGTTGGCCCAGAGGCCAATTTGCACGGCAATCGCCACGGTCCCGATGAGGCCGAGATAACGCTCTGCGCGGTTCGACAGACCGAGCGTCTGGGCGCCGAGGACCACAAAAGCAGTCAGGACGAGCCACCATCGGCTCTGTTTGGCGGCTGCACCGAGCGCGCGTGCCGCGGGAAGCTGACGCCGCGATAGCGCTCGGCCCATCAATCGAAGGGAGGTGAACACCGTAAGACTGCCGACCAGGGCGATGGCGCCCCCAATCATCCAGCGCCAGGCCGGGGCTCCGAGAAAAGCGTAGTGAAGGGCCCACATGTGAAAGGATTCGAGCACGGTTTCTCCTGCATGCACCCAAGGGCGCACATGACAAAGGAGCAAAGAAGGGTGACACAGGCCGTGTTCACGCGATGTGGTCATGGCAGGCACAACGCTGGCGAAATGGATACGGCGCCACTAGAGTCGGTGGAGACACCGGGGCTGACATGAAAGCACGCATCAGACAATGGGCTGGGCGACTGGCGGAATCATTCTGGTTGCTGCCGGCCACGATGGTGTTTTCCGGCATCGGTCTGGCGCTGGTCCTGCTTGCGGTCGACCGCAGCGGCGTGTTGCCCCAATCGCTGACCGGCTCGTCCTGGCTGTACAACGGGGGCGGAACGGGCGCCCGCACACTGCTGGGCGCCATCGTCTCGTCAACCATTGGGGTCGCAGGCACTGTCTTTTCCATTACCATCGCCGCACTGTCTTTGGCCGCTGGGCAGATGGGCCCGCGCCTGCTGCGCAACTTCACCCGCGACCGGGGCAACCAGTTCACCCTCGGCGCATTCTTGGGCACATTCTCCTACACCCTGATGGTGCTTCGCAGTGTCCGCACGCAGCAAGAAGGCGCGTTTACACCGCATCTTTCCCTCTCCGTGGGCATGCTCATGGCGTTTGGATGCGTGGGCACACTGGTGTATTTCGTTGGCCACATGGCCAGTCGTATCAATGTCGACACCGTCATCAAGCTCGTCAGCGAGGATGTCACAGAGGCGTTTGACGCCATGGTGGCCGACGGTGAAAACCTTCCCCGGCCCGATGACGAGATGTGGCGGCAGGCCAGTGTCGTCACGGATTCCCGGCACGGATATCTCCAGCAACTCGACGAGGAAGGCCTCGCCGCCTGGGCGGCAAAAGAAGGCACGGCGCTGCGTCTTCTGGTGCGGCGTGGCGATTACCTGTCCCCGGGCGCACCGGTCGCACTCATGACGGTGCCCGTCGAAGGGGCGGCGGATGCCATCCGGGATGCTTCGGCTTTGGGCGCGACGCGAGGCAGCCGGGGTGACCCGGAACAAACCGTCCGCCAGCTCGTGGAGGTAGCGGTGCGCGCTCTCTCCCCGGGCATCAATGACCCGCACACGGCCATGAGTGTCATCGACCGTCTGGGCGCTGCCCTGTGTTCGTTGTCGGGGAAAACGTTGCCCAATGGCGTGCATGCCCCCGACGGAGCACTGGCGCTGGTCGTGCCCAACGTCTCGTATGAAAGCTTGTGTGACGTCATGTTCCACATGATTCGGCAAAATGCCGGGGGCCACACCGCCGTGCTCATCAAGCTCATCGATGTCTTCACGGTGGTGGTGGCCACCGAGCCAGACACTGAGCGGCACGATGTCATTGGCCGGCATGCAGCGCATGTGGCGGTCGATGCGACGCGCACGGTGGGCAACCTCGAAGACCGGGCTGAAGTGCAGGGCAGGATGGTGCGCTTTTTGGCCATCCGCTCGGCAAGACTATCCGGGTCAAAGCTCCCGACCGCTCTCCTTGGACTGAAGACCGATGCTTGATGTAGCAGCCCTCTGCCTCGTGGTCACAGCGCTGCTGGCCTATGTCAACCACCGCTTCCTGAGGTTGCCAGCGACCATCGGTGTGATGGCCATTGCATTGCTCATTTCCCTGGCCATTGTCGGGCTGCATGCGCTCGGCATCGACCATGGCGTCAAGGCGTACGAAGAATCCTTGCTGCGCGCCATCGATTTTTCCGACGTGCTCATGCAGGGCATGCTCTCGTTTCTCCTCTTTGCTGGTGCACTGCACGTCGACCTTGGGACACTCAAGCGTTACCGCTGGCAGATTGCCGCGCTGGCGATTGTCGGGACGTGCTTGTCGACCGTGCTCGTCGGTGGGGTCCTCTGGTGGGTGTTGCCATGGGTCGGCGTGCCGTTGCCGTTTATCCATTGCCTGCTTTTCGGTGCGCTCATTTCACCCACGGACCCGATTTCCGTCATGGGCATTCTCAAGTCCATCGGTGCACCCAAATCGCTCGAACTGGTCATTGCCGGCGAATCCCTCTTCAACGACGGTGTCGGCGTTGTGATTTTTTCCCTCCTTGTCGGGGTCGCTGCCAGTGGCACGGTTCCGACCGGGCATGAGGTCGGCATGTTGCTGTTGCAAGAAGCCGGTGGGGGTCTTGCCTTCGGGCTGGCCCTCGGCTGGGTCACGTATTGGCTGCTCAAGAGCATTGACCAGTATCAGGTCGAAGTGCTCCTCACCCTGGCGGCCGTCATGGGCGGCTACGCACTCGCCACCCATCTGCATGTGTCAGGGCCGCTTGCGATGGTCGTCGTCGGGCTCATGGTCGGCAACGGGGCTCGCGCGGAAGCCATGTCCGACACGACCCGGCGGTATATCGACATGTTCTGGGAATTGCTCGACGAAATGCTCAATGCTGTGCTCTTTGTCCTCATCGGCATGGAGGTGCTAGTCATAGCCTTCTCACCAGCCCTGTTCATGGGCATGACGACGGCCATTTTGGTGACTTTGCTCGCGCGCCTGGTGACCGTTGGTCTCCCTGTTGCTGCGCTTTCCGGCCTGTTCCGCTTGCCGGCAGGCTCATGGCGGGTGCTGACTTGGGGCGGCCTTCGTGGCGGCATCTCGGTGGCGCTGGCGTTTTCTTTGGCGCCCGGGCCGGGGCGCGACACTGTTCTCGGCCTGACCTATGGCGTCGTCGTGTTCTCCGTGCTGGTTCAGGGCCTCACGGTGGGCAAGGTTGCCGAGGCCGTCTGCAAAGAGCCCCTCAAGGCGTAGGTGGACACATCACCGTTCCGGTAGGCCGCGGGGCGCGGGGCGAGCGGCATCAGTCGCGCAATGGGGCGAACAACCGGGCTTGGTCAATACATACGGACAGCGCGTCGATGGCCGCGGCAAGGCCTACAACGGGGACGTCATCCCCGGGCCGCAGGTGTTCTGACACCTGCACGGCTGCCTCGGTAATCATGGGAAAGTTTGACGCGCGCGACAGGCTTGCCACCCTTTGGGCGCGAAACCGGGCTTCTTCGATATCCCCCTCGAGCACCGACGTGCTCAAGGCGACCGCCTCAATGATGATGTGGGCGTGCGCGAGCAGGTCGCTTTCTTTAAAATCCATGAGCGTGCCGGCAAAAGGAAGGGTCCTGACCATAACAGGGTGCGCCATCGGCTCGCTTTGACAGGACCGTCGATAGGTTAAGTATCGCTGTTGGCCTTCCGTCGTTAGGAGGATGGCAAATGGCCCGGATTGAGCATTACCTCAAACCCGGTGTCGGCCACCTTCAATTCACGGTATCCCGTTAGCGCGACAGAAGCGCTCAAGTCTATCTGTCAGCGGGATCATCGCCGTTTCGGTTTCGCATCCCTTTCAGGGATGGGAACATAGACGTTTGCGACCACCGGGACACGCGTTGATCAAGACCCTCATTTGGCGCCCCCTGCAACGCCTCGTTGATTTCATGTCCGGTTCGGCCACGGGCGGTCTTGTGCTCATGGGCACGGCGGTCTTGGCCATCATCGTGGCTAACTCGCCGTATGCTCCGGCTTACTTCGCAGCATGGCATGGCCACATCGGACCGTTGAGTGCGTTGCACTGGGTAAACGACGGCCTGATGGCCGTGTTTTTCCTGCTCGTGGGGCTGGAAATCAAGCGCGAGTTCATTGACGGCGAACTGGCCTCCAAGCGTCTACGGGTCTTGCCTGGTCTGGCGGCCCTGGGTGGCATGGTCGTGCCGGCGCTCCTGTATCTGCTGGTCAACCGCGGCGACACGGAATCGCTGCGTGGATGGGCGATTCCGTCGGCCACCGACATTGCGTTTGCCTTGGGGGTCGCCGCGCTGCTCGGCAGTCGCGTGCCGGCATCGCTCAAAGCGTTTCTTGCCGCCTTGGCCATCATCGATGACCTCGGAGCCGTCGTCATCATCGCGCTGTTTTATACGCCCGACATCCAGGTGCTGTACCTCGGTCTCTCCTCGCTGATGGTCCTCGTGATGGTCAGCATGAATCGACTTGGCGTGCGCCACCTGTGGCCTTATCTGCTGAGCGGGAGCGTGCTTTGGGTCTTCGTCCATGCCTCGGGCGTGCACGCAACCCTCGCCGGGGTTGCCACCGCGCTATGCGTGCCCCTGCGCGATGCCCAAGGGCGCTTGCCGTCCGATGGGGACTGCACGCATTCGCCGCTGTTGCGACTCGAACACAGCTTGCACCGGCTGGTCCCGCTGACCGTCTTGCCTTTGTTCTGCTTTGCCAACGCCGGCATCTCGTTCTCTGGGGTCGGTGTCGAGCAATGGCTGGCCGCGACCACCGTAGGCGTGGGGTTGGGTCTCGCGTTAGGAAAGCTCGTCGGCGTCTTCGGAACCGCGTGGCTGGCCATCCGGATGGGCTGGGCGGCCATGCCGGGGCGCGCATCCATGACCCAACTTTTTGGGACGGCACTGCTGTGCGGCATTGGATTTACGATGAGCCTTTTCATCGGCATGCTGGCGTTTCCCGTGCATCCCGAACTTCAGGATGAGGTCAAGCTCGGTATCCTTGCCGGCTCGGTCATGGCGGGCCTCGCGGGCTGGCTGGTGCTGCGCTTCGCCGCAAGGCCGTTGCCTGCTGGCCAACCGGCCTAAATCCCAGGCCCGTTGTCAGAACCGCGTCGACACGCCCAGGTAGACCTGCCGGTCGGGAGTCGCCCGCGTCAGGCCGATGTTGGCGCCGACATCCAACTGAAGAGATGGTCCCACGAGATAACTGAGGGCGACATCCGCTGAGCGTTGGCGAATGGTGCCCGACGGGTCGCGGTTGACCGAATCCCACACTTCAAAAGCCACGGTCATCTTGCTGCCCAGGGGATGGGCCATGTTGACGAGGTTGATGAGAGAGCCGTGGTGCCCGGCGCCATCAGTGTCCGCCAATACATCCAGTTCGGGACCAAGGGTCAGCGAGAAGCCCCCGGGGAGCGGAAGGGCGACCGGAAGCGCCAGTCCACCCTCCCAGCGGTCGTTGCCGATCCTATGCGCAGCGGTCGGGGCCTTGATGAAGGGGATGAGGGCGAGGGACCCGGTGTCGGAGTCGACCAGGCGAGTCTTGAGCCGGACCACCACGTCCCCGCTTCCGCTTGTCCGGACGCGTTCACCGCTGTGGTGGTCACGGGATTCAACACGGATACGGGGTGACCAGTTGACCTGCACATCGGTCCTCGATCCAAGGCCATATTTGAGGGTCGGATTGATGACGCTGAACGTGTCGGTGGTCGACGATCCCTGACGGTCATGAACACTGCTGGTGAGGTCTGATTCCACCTGGAACGACCCAGCCGGCACCCTGCAAGTTGAGTTGGCTTTTGTTGGCCGATCGGTGCAGATAGGCACCGGATCGCCGTCGGCGCGAGCCATTGACGACATGACGAGCAAGGACAGCGAAAGACAAAGCGACCGTGCAGGCACCCGGCTACAGAGGTGCCACAATGATGGGGACATGGGATTTGCAACGTGGCTGGCAAGGCTCTACCGGTCACCGCAAGATATTTCGGCGGCCTGTAAAATTGATATGGAGATCGTCATTGGCGGCGTAAATTTCGCGCAAAGTTCGACGGGGTATCATCGACGGCTTGGTCCCGCGAGAACCCCGCATGAAAGCCCCTGTCCATGAGTAAGTTTCGAACGACGGCCAGGGCGCGCGTCCTGGCGTTCGCATCGCATGAATTTCTGTCCATTACCCAATGGCGCAGACGTCTGCTGTTTTGGACCGGAGCCATCGTCGTCGGGCTGTCAGCCGTATTTTTTGCCAAGGCCGCCGATTACGCCTTTGCATCGTTCCGGCAGGTTGCCGCCTACGGGTGGTGGGCGCCGCTGCTTATCACGCCCTCTATGTTCGCGCTGCTCTGCTGGCTTACCCAAGGCGCCATGAGGGCAACGCGTGGCTCAGGCATTCCCCAGGCCATTGCAGCCCTGAAGGTAGAGGACGAGGTCTTTCGCACGCGGCTGCTAGCCCTACGCGTGGCCATTGGCAAGATGGCATTGACCCTTGCTGCGCTTCTTGGAGGCGCATCCGTCGGACGTGAGGGTCCCACGGTGCATGTCGGTGCCGGACTGCTCTACTCGATGGGACGGCGGTTTGGCTTTGACGACCCGACTGCCGCCGGACGTTTCATCCTTGCCGGGTCCGCCGCCGGCCTGGCCGCGGCCTTCAACACGCCGCTGGCCGGCGTGGTGTTCGCCATTGAGGAGATGTCAGGGACGTTCGAACACCGCATGAGCGGCACTTTGCTCACCGCCGTCATTGTCGCGGGCGTCGTGTCGCTCGGCATCGTGGGCAACTACGCGTATTTCGGCGAAATCACCGCGGCCCTGCCGCTGGGACGGGCCTGGCTTGCCGTGCTGCTGACTGGATTGGCAGGGGGGCTTGCCGGCGGACTCTTTGCCCGGCTCATCGTTCCGGCGACCACCGGATTTCGGGGTCTGATGGGGCGATTGCGGGCAAGGCAGCCAGTGGTGTTTGCCGCCGCCTGTGGGCTTGCGCTCGTGCTGCTGAGCTTGCTGAGCGCCAACGGGCTCTACGGCACCGGCTACGCGCAAGCGCAAGACATCCTGCAAGGACACAGCCATACCGGCCCGTTCTTTGGCGCCTTGAAATTCCTCGGCAACGTCGCATCCGCTTGGGCGGGTATTCCGGGAGGGATCTTCTCGCCAGCTCTTGCAGTGGGTGCGGGCTTGGGCGAGAACATCGCCCGCCTCTTGCCCGGCGCGGACGCTTCCGCCGTGGTGTTGCTCGGGATGGCCGCGTACCTCTCCGGCGTCACCCAGGCGCCCCTGACGGCTGCGGTCATCTCCCTGGAACTGACCGCAAACCACCAGATGGCACTCCCCATCATGGCCGCCTGTCTGCTTGCGCGGGCGACCTCGGCGCTGGTCTGTCGGGTACCTGTGTACAAGGCACTGGCCGACAGTCTCATCGAAGGGTTTGAAGTCGAGCGGCGAAAGGCAGGCAGGGGACTGGAAATCGCGGGCTCCCCGCCAGGGTAAAGCCTGGGCGCACTCAGCTCGGCGAGGACGGGAAGGTCGCGTCATCGATGGCGCGCGAAAGCTCAGCGCCGTCAAAGGGCTTGACGAGTGTGACTGCGGTGGGCGGGATGTCATCGGTCGCCTGATCGGGCTCCGACAACATGACCACGATTGCGAGGGCCAAATTCCGCTCTCTGGCAAGTTGAAGGTAGGCGCCGTGTTTTTCCTCGTCCGGCGTCGGTACTAACGCGATGAGAAAATTAACAAGGTCCCGGGTCGCCACCATCAAAGGAGCCTGGGTGTGTGTCGAGGCCGCGGCCACCTCGTAACCGCGGCGCGTGAGGGAGTCGGCGATGATGCTGAGAAGCCCAGTGACGGGTCCTATCACGACAGCAAGAGGGCGCCTGTGGGCCATCCGGCAAGCTCCAATGTAAACGGCTTTTATACAGGGCAAAGGCGACTGCCGTGTCAATAGTTGGCCGCCGACACCTTCCGGTGTTTCCCGAAGTGGTTGGCCGCGACTGACCATGAGAGCACGGCAGCGAAACGTTCCTCTCCACTTGTTGCGGTGCACAGCATGGCGCCGGAGGCTAGTCAGAGGGCGACGCCAAGCGTTTCAAGTTCATCTGCAACGAGGAGCAGGCTTGCGCCGTAACCCCTACCCGGTGCACTTTCTACTGGGCCAAGGTCGTGTCCTAGGCGCGCTGCAGCATTAGACAGGGACTGCAGGCCCAGCGCACTAGCGCAGACCGCCAGGAGATGCGTACGGAACCGAGCTTCGTCCAGATCGTCCTGAAGCACGGCCTCGCCGAGGGCGTGGCTCTCACTGACCATCAAAGCCAGAGTGATATGCGAAGGCTGGGAGCGGTCCACGATTTTCGATGGATAAGTTGCCGTTGGGACCCCAGTGTCGGACATCGGTGGGCTGCCGCGCCTGCGAAAAAATACCTATCGAGTGGCCCTTTGTGGGTCGCTTCCATGTGTGCCGCTGCAACCGGTTGCCGTTTGCCTCGCGCCTTTGAGAAATATGGGCCGAGTCACGTCTCTCGTGTTGCCGCATCAATGGCCCGAGCCAGGTCCTGAAGGTCAAATGGCTTGACCAGATGTACGGCGCAAGCCGGTGCGCCTTCGGTCGAAGCGGATGGGTCTGACAGCATCACGATCACCGCCATCCCCGGGTTCTTTCGTCAGGCCCGGATGAGATAGGCCCCTGCCTGGTCTTCGCCGGGCGCCGGCACGGCAGCAGCCAGGAAGTCGACACGGCACGGTCGACCACCATCTCTGCCGCGCCCACATGAGTGGCGGCGGCGACCACCTCAAAGCCGCGTGCCTCCAGGGCATCGGTGACCGTGGCCGCCAGCTCAGCGTTGGGTTCGATGACCACAGCGAAAGGATACTCGGATTTCACGGGCTGCTCCCATTGCGCCAAACCGACTCTCTACCAAATTGTGCGGCCGCTTGCAGGCCCGCACACCTTATTGCTGGAGGCTCCCATGGCGTCGTCTAGTGCGCCTGAGAGCTCCAGCACCGCAAGGGCACAGTCGGGCAGGGGTGGCTGGCCAGGCGCACCGAGGAGGCGCAGAACCTCAGCGGCAGCGAGGCGCACGCCAGCCAAGTGCTCGCCCATGGAGTGGCTTACGATGAGTTTTGCCCGGAATCGGGCTTCCGACAGGTCGCCGCCGAGGAGCGCTTCACTCAAGGCGACGCCATCAATGATTAGGCCGGCAAGGTCGAGGAAGGATTCTTCGTGTTGCAAGGTCGGCTCCCGCTCGTAGGCGAATTGTAAGGCGGATGCCGTGCCAGTGCAGTAGGGACCACTGATTTTCAGCGCAGGAAGACCTTCCCGTGCCGGCTGGATACTAAGAGCGCTCTGAGACCTTTCGCTCAGCGGATAGACTTCGAGGAAGGAATCACGCGAATACAAGATCCTAGACGTTGCAGATCTGGTCCGAGAAGCTGCCGCGATGGGCGACGCTGCGTTGGCGCTAGACGTCGACGAAGCCCGGTTCCGTGCTCAGCTAATTGGAGCGCGGGCCGACCAGGCAGGTTACGTCGACCTCGCTCTTGCCGCCGCTCATCTTGTAATAACTCTCGGCCCCGTCGGAACCGCACCTTCATCGGGATACGGAGCGGGAATGTTGCGAGTTGCGAACGAGTTGGACGCGCTCGGATTCGAACCACTGTAGCTTCGGTTGACTCCAAAGACGAATCGTTGTCAGCCAGGGATCTGGAGCGAATCGCAAGCCGCGCGCAGACTGCAGGCGGGGCCCGCGCTAGCGCGAGGGTTGGACGAAGGCCGTGAGCACTTCGCCGGCCCTGTCGGCCAGTTCACGGTGGGGGTCGAGAATGAGGATGGTCGGCGCGGTCATCGGGCGATTATGCGCCACCTGCACCACGCTGGCATGGTTGTTTTCGTGCTTCACCAGGGGCCCGTTGCGGACGTGGCCTGGCGCTTGTCAGACCTTTCTCCAACCGTTGATGTCGTGACGGACACGGTTGGACTTCGGCTCAACGGCCTCGGGGTGGGCAGGCATCGGTTGGAATCTTTTTCATGAATCCGGCGGGCATCGGCAAGACGTGGCACATATCGGAAGACGGCCGCGAGGGCCAGTCCTTCCGACGAGCAAATGGCAATCACGGCACGCGCGCAAGACTCCTGAAGGGAGCCGGGCGTGAGGTGCAAATCCGGCAAGAAAGTGCCGACGGGACGTGGCGGGTCATCTATGACTAACGGCGCCTCCCATACCAGAGCGGTGTATGATTTTCGCCTCTGTTTTTGAGGTTGCGACATGCAGCGCTCTGGTGGGCCTGACATCAAGGTCAAATATTTCGACGTGCCCCCGCTCGACCCCACAGCCGACCTACGGCGCACCGAGCCCATGCGCGCCGTGCTCGAACCTGAGCCCGGCGCCAACTGGGTGGACATCTTTTACGAACTCCTGCACACGGCTGACCCGCTTATCACGCGGTCCCACCCTGTCACTGATGACGGCGCCGTCGTCTTTTCGCCGAGCGTCGAGGAGGCGAACGGCACGTGCATCTTGCTCAAGCGGTTGGTCATGGACGCCAACAGCCTCTACCGGACGCGTGGGGGCGGCTCGCCGGAGGACATCGAGGCCCGGCGCAAGCACCGCGAAGCACTTGCCGCTCTGGCCGATGCGCTCAACCGGTCTGGCGGATAGATACTGCCGCGACACCGGCAGAACCAGGGTCGCCGTTCCTGACGCCTCGCTGACGTCCCTTTGCGGCACACTTGCTCGCGGGCCAATCCAGGGGGAGGATGAACGTGGAGGACGGAACAGAGCGCGCGTGCGCACTTGATGCCGACGAGCGGTTCGCGCTCATGCAGCTTTGCTCGACCGCGTACCTTGCGTTGGCAAGACTCGATGATGCCGCCTGTGCCCGCCTTTCGCGGGCAGGACTGGCCGTGAAGGGTACGGACGGTTTCTGGTCTGCCACGACCAAAGGAAGGGCGCTCTTTAAATGCCTGGAAAAGGGGCTGGGGGGCAACGGATTGCGTTGTCCGGATACGGCGTAATGGTGTCCGCCATGACATGCGATTGACAGCCGCTTGACCCGCAAGCGGGCAGTTTGACAGCTCATTTCGGAGGTAATGCGATGAGCGACGACAAAAAGATTCGCGGGCCGGCCGATGCCAAACGCATCAACTTGAACGAGGACTACGAAGTCCTGTACTGGACGACCGAACTCGAAGTCACAGAAGACAAACTGCGGGAGACGGTGAAGAAAGTCGGCGTCATGGCTGACGACGTGCGCAAGGCTCTTGGCAAGGCATGACTGAGCTGAACGTTTACATCTCTCCGCCGTCGACAAGCCGGGGACTGTGGCGGGTACGCTGCGACGGACGCCCAACGGAGGAGTTTCGCTTGGAGCCAGAAGCCATCCGGCGGGCTGCCGAATGCGTCCGCATGGCAGAGAATGCCGGTGGCAGCGGCGTTATCAAGATTGAGCTGCCGGACGGGACGTGGTCGGTTTTCCAGACCTGAACCGGTCAATGGATCTGGGCCAGTTCGAATGCTTCGGTCAGGTCGACAAGGGCTTGGCCCAAGCCCGTTGACGGCTGGCGGCCAGGGGGGCCGAGAATGCCGATGAGATGGTCTGCCGCTTGCCTGAGTTCAGAGAGCCCGGGTGACGCCAGCTTTTCTCGCAATTGGGCAAGACAGAGGCGGGCGTCATCGAAATTTCCGTCGAGCGCGGTGGCGTTGACGGTGGCAATGCAAGCGCCAAGGCCGTCGGGCAAAACGGCGCGTGCAGGGTGGGCAATCATGGCGGGCTCCGAGTCCGGAGGGGCCTACAATTCTAGCGCGCCTGCCCACCGGAGCAATGCTTAGCGGTCCCCATTTCGCCGGACAAGGGTAATCTTGCCATTCGGCTCCAGCCGGCCGATTTCAACGTCCTGGTCGGTCTCGGTTCCTGCGCCGTGCAGCGCCCGGTCGAGAGCCGCGTCGGGAATGTTCTGGTCCCGGAGCGCTGCCGCATCCCGCTTGCCGTTGCGGATAAGCAGGGACGGAAACCCTTCTACGAGGCGATTGAACCGGGGCGAGCGAGCGGATATCCACGCGATGAGTTTGTCTGTTGCCAGAATCCCCGCCACGCCGAGGAAGGGCCCGAGCATTCCACTGTCGTCCCCGATGATGGCTGTCCGGAGCGTGCCACCGGCGAGAGCAATGACAGCGACATCAAATGCCGACATCTCGCCAAAGCTCCTATTGCCGGCGAGCCTCATCAGCACCAGAAGGCCAATGTAGGTAACGGCGCCCCGGACAGGAAACGTCCACCAGGGCATGGTCAGGCCAAATGCATGGTTCATGCGTCCTCCTGCACGTGCGGTGTGTCATGTGCCTGTCTTGCTGTTGGGTTCATCGACTTTCTTGGACTGCGGCGAATCTTTCTGCCGCAGGAAAATCGAGAGCACCACCAGGGAGAGCACTGCGAGAAACTCCGACTGCCAGTTTTGGAAAGACTCAAACCAAAACGACGGGCTGGCGAAGTATTGCCCCAGCGTCTCGGGCGACTGGTGATGCATCAGTGCATCGCCGATGGATTTCCGCCAGCTGCCGAACAGGTGCCCGGTAAAGCTTGCGAGGAACAGCAACAGGAACGCGATGGAAAGGGAGTGGCCATACAACCAGCGAACGACGCTGTGCCGTGCATTCGCCGACGGATGTTGGGGCATTGATGGTGCATCGTCTTCCGATTCATCCATTGGTAGCGACTCCGCCGACCCCTTTTGGCGGAGCCACACGGTCAACAGCACGTAGACGCCCATTTGCAGGAATTCCGATTCCCAGTTTTCAAACGTCGCCGACCAGAAGTCGCCGCTGATCAGATAAGCCGCAAGCCCGATGGACGGACTGCCGTGCTCAATGAGCTCGTCGTTGTGAGCCGCAAACCCCGTGATGCATTGGGCGGACCACGCCGCCAGCATCATGAGCAAGACGGCAATGCTCAATCCGTTTCGCCGAAAAAAAGACGGTGCCCGGGTGCGCTCGGGAATTCGCCTGCTCATGAAAAGACCTCCCCGCTGTGGGGCGTGGCGACATTGCAAGAGTCCCGAAGATGGAGGAGGGTGCGGGCCGTGCGCTCAGAGGTTTGGGACGCCGTGGTATCGACGGGCACAACGCTGTCGAGTCCCCGGACATGAGCGTCCATGACCGTCGCCAGGACGCACGAGTCCGTGGCGATGCCACAAATGACCAGGTCGGTAACCTGCAGGTGTGCCAAAAGCGAGGGGAGGGGCGTTTCAAAGAAGGCCGAATGGCGTGGCTTCAAGATGCGATAGTCGCCCGCTTGGGGCCTCAGGGCATGGACGATCCGGCGCCCCCGGTCGCCCGAAGCCGCAACGCGGGCGAGCATGCCATCAAAATCATCTTCCCATCGGTCAAAGTTGTCGTTTGCAAAAATGACCGGACGGTGCCGCGCCCGAAAGCGCGCGCAGAGCTCCCGGATGGAATCGGCGACAGGAGCGGTCTCGGAAAACAGGGCGTCCCCACCGGGAAAGAGGAACGTGCTGAAGACGTCGAGCACCACCAGCACTGACCTGTCGCCCGCAGGCCCGCCTCTCTGTCGAATCATGTCTCCTCCTCCCCCTTCAGGGCTTGCCGGCTGTTACGGCCGTGCGGAACGAGTCGGTCAACTGTGCGTTTTGTCCCGGCCGCTCATTTCCACACGTTAGCCACCCCTGGTGTGAACATCCCGTGGGTGTTTCCGGTGTAATGCGAAACAAATGCGTCCCCCAGGGAAATGGGAAGACGCGTAAGCCCGTGCCCCATTGACACCGCCTTAACGCGAGTTTTTCGAGTCTTGCTCAGACTGCATCTTCTGCAGCGTGGTGGAAGATTGAGTGTTGCCCATGAATGAACCAAGCGACGGAAAGACCGCGACAGAGGAGCGTTTGCACACCAGCGAGACCCAGTTCCGGATTCTCGTCCAGGGAGTCGCTGACTACGCGGTGTACATGCTCGACCCCACGGGCCACGTGTCGAGCTGGAATCCCGGCGCCGAGCGCATCAAGGGCTATCTGCCTGGCGATATCATCGGCAGTCACTTTTCAAGCTTTTACACAGAAGAGGACCGCGCAGCCGGCATCCCCGACCGCAACCTTGCCATTGCCGCGTCGACAGGCCGGGTCGAGGACGAAGGCTGGCGGGTGCGCAAGGACGGCTCGCGCTTTTGGGCGCATGTCGTCATCGACCGGATTCTCGGCGACGACGGGACCCTGATTGGGTTTGCCAAGGTGACCCGGGACGTCACGGAGCAGCGCGCCGCCGCCCGGCAGCTCGAAGAGGCCAGGGAAGCCCTGTTCCAGGCCCAGAAGATGGAGGCCATCGGCCAGCTGACCGGCGGCCTTGCCCACGACTTCAATAATCTTCTGATGGCCGTCCAGGGGGCGCTGGAGCTGCTGCGCCAGCGTCTTCCCGATGACGCCCGAACCCAGTCGATTTTCCAGACCGCCATGGCGGGTCTGAACCGGGGAGCGTCGCTGACCCAGCGCATGTTGGCCTTTGCAAGAAAGCAGGAACTCCGGCCCACCGCCGTCGACATCCCGTCCCTCGTCCACGGGATGAGCGAGATGTCAAAGACCACGCTCGGCTCCCGCATCGCGGTCACGACCCGGTTTCCACTGGCGCTGGCGCCCGCGCTGGTCGACGCGCACCAGCTGGAACTGGCGCTGCTCAACCTCCTCGTCAACGCGCGGGACGCCATGCCTTCCGGCGGCGCCATCGAGATTTCGGCAACGCCTGAATTTGTAGGGCCTGCCCAGGTGTCCGGCCTGCGGGAGGGCGGATATATCCGCCTGTCGGTTGCCGATGACGGCGAGGGCATGCCGGCGGAAACACTGGCCCGGGCAGCGGACCCGTTTTTCACGACCAAGGGCGTCGGCAAGGGCACAGGCCTCGGACTGTCGATGGTTCACGGCCTCGCCGAACAGTCCAACGGCCGGCTCTCCATCCAGAGCACACCCGGACGTGGCACCGTCGTGACGCTCCTCCTCCCGGTTGCCGAGACGCATCCGGCGTCGCAGCCGACGGCCGCTGGGCGGGATAAAGACAACGCCCGTGCACCCGGCCGTTCGCTCAATATTCTCGCGGTCGACGATGACTTTCTCGTCCGTGAAACGTTGTCAGCGATGCTCGAAGACATGGGCCACGTCGTGGTTTCTGCCGAGTCGGGCCAGCACGCCATCGTGGCGTTTGAGGCGCCGGGCAAGTTCGACCTGCTGCTGACGGATTTCTCCATGCCTGGCATGACCGGTGCCGAACTTGCTCAGGCGCTGCGGGCTCTCCAGCCCGACCTTCCCATCGTGATCGCCACAGGTTATGCCGAAGCACTGTCGATGGCCGACCCCTGGATGACGCGCCTTGCCAAGCCCTTTGACCGGGCTGCTTTGGCAGCCGCCATCGAGTCGGCCGTTGCTCGCCTTGTGGCGCCTGCCGAGGCCCCTTCGCCGACCTGAGAGGACGTTCCCGGCAAGTCACCATGCTCGGCATTTTTGCCCCCTCGCCCAGACCGCACGCACGCAGTCAACATCTGCACAGGATTTTCACGGGCGCTTCGGGCAAAGCACACGGCGGCGGAAGTAGGGTCACCAACCAACCAACCAACCAACCACCGCCGGAGGACTTCTACATGACCGTCAAGACCATTGAAGACCTTTTCATTCACGAACTGTCCGACATCTACAGCGCAGAAAAACAGCTGACAAAAGCGCTGCCACGGCTTGCCCGCGCTTCATCCTCCCCCGACCTCGCCGCCGCGTTCGAATCGCACCTTGAAGAAACGCAGGGCCAGGTCGAACGCATCGACCAGATTGTCGACATCCTCGGCATCAAGCTCAAGCGGATGAAGTGTGCGGCCATGGAGGGGCTTGTTGAAGAGGGCAAGGAAGTGATTGAAGAAATTGAGAAGGGCCCGCTGCGTGACGTTGCGCTCATCGGGGGCGGCAACAAGGTCGAGCATTACGAGATTGCCTCATACGGCACCCTTGCGGCTCTCGCCAAGCAGCTCGGCTACACCGAAGCCGTTCCCTTGCTGCTCGAAACGCTGGAGGAAGAGAAGGCCGCCGACGAGAAGCTGACCTTGCTCGGCGAACAACTGGGTAATCAGAAGAAGGCAGAACAAGCGGCGTGAGGCTCCCGCAGCGCCTCAACGATGTTGTTCAACGACCCCCGCCATGCGGGGGTTTTTTTATCAGCCAGACGACAGGGCAGTCTTGCCACGGCGCATCAACCATGCCCGGCAAAACAATGCCGCTCCTCGGAAGTTTCCCGAAAGGGCAATGCTTGTATAGAGTCCGGTTCCCTCCGGAGTCCTGCCATGGCCAATCCCTCTTTGTTCAACCGCTTGACCAGCTGGGCCGCGTCAGCGTCAGGAACGCCCGCTGCCTCCATCGGGGCCGCCGCACTGGTGGTCGTGTGGGCTGCGTGTGGTCCGGTATTCCATTATTCCGAAACGTGGCAGCTGGTCATCAACACCGGGACCACGATTGTTACCTTTCTGATGGTCTTCCTGATTCAAAGCTCGCAGAACCGGGATTCGTGCGCCATCCATCTCAAACTTGACGAAATCATCAGTTCTCTCAAAAACGCAAAGGACGAACTGATGGATTTGGAAGGGCTCGACCAGAAAGACCTCGACCGGATTCGCGATGAATACATCCGCCGGGCCGAGCTCGCCCGCAAGGGGCAATCTGTAAAAGGACAAACCGCAGAACGACGGCGCCTAGGCCTGGTCTGGCGCCATCTCCTTAGGTAAATCACCTGGCGGGTAGCGCCCTGTTCGGCCAGGAAGTCGGCGTACTGGCGTAACGCGTCCTCGACCTCCGCACCAAAGCCCAGATCGCCTCATAGATGCCGATCTGCTGGAGTTCATTCAGTCCGTGTGAGCGAAAGAGCGCCTAGCCGAGCTAAAGGAATTTCGCTCTGCCCGGAGCGGGCTGCTCCTCTAGGCGGCCTGCTGCCGCTGTGATCGAAGCCTGATCGACCAACTTTCGAAGTTCGACGCTGAGGCGCCGAAGGTCAGCATGCGAACCGAACAGCTCGATCGCGTCGCCCTCGATCGTGATGTCGGCGACATGCGCTGAAGGATCTTGGGGGTCAGGTGCCCGATGACCTGAGTGCTGGTACCGTCGCACACCACTGTCGGACCAAATTCGTTGCGTCGACGGTAAAAGCGGTCCATGTAGTCGCCCTTGTCCAAGGCCTGTCGAAAGTCGTGCCCGATCTTATCGGCATCGACAACGAAAAGATCATCGTCAACGCCAACGCTGATGGCTTCAAGGCGGCCCTTACTGCTCAGCAGGAGAGCTTGCACAGCAATTCGCCAGATTAGCCGTTGGGTTAGACGGTCGGTGCCGCGGCATGCGCCATATGCGAGCGTGTGGACACTTTATGCTTGGCTGAAAACCATAAAGTGTCCGAAGCGGCCACTTTATGGTTAACCGCACACCAGCCGTGCGCCAGAGGACAAACTTGAGAGACGTCCATCAAGATTTGGCCAAATCGATCAAACTATGAGAGATCGCGCACACAACAGCTCAATTGATCAGTGTGACTCTGGGCCCACCAGGATTCGAACCGGGTCCGGGGCGTGTAGCGCCTCCGGCGCACCAGATATAGGAGCGCGGGCGAACTGTACGGGGAACGCGCAAAAGCTGACAACTGCATATGTCAGGGAGTGCGAAAATTTCCCGGGTATAATACCTCATCTCCGGCCCATACTGCCGTCGGTGCCAAACTTGAGGTCGATCACACGCCAATCTTTGTGTCGCTTCATCGTGGGGGTCGCAGATGCACTGACACAATGATTGGCGCGAGCGCCAAATCTCTTGTTAACTAACCTGGCTTTAGGCGTTTGCGCATTGCGCAGGGGTGCAAGTGCCCCTGCCTAACCATTGATGGGGTTCGATTTTTAGCCCGTCCTATCGTCTCGCGTGGGAAGCGTGCTGCGACCGGCTGTCGCGTTCGCACCGTGTCCTCCGGAGTACGGTTCACGCCCCAGGGCTGGCTGGCGATGTCAATTCGCGCGTCAATCGCGTTTCAAAGCCGCGGAGAGCGGGGCACAGAGCGCCGATGCAGCTGACAATCCACCAGACAAGTAATTGAAAAGGCCGCAGTGTCTCGTTGCCATGACGGAGGGACGCTCTGACGTCGCCCCGCGCCGAAGTTCAGCCCGGTTGTTCGCCGCGGGGCGCTCCCAGATGGCCACGCATTGTCTACCGTCACCGTGCTTACCGAATGGCCGTAGGTCCCGCAAGTTTGGCCATCGCCGTGTTATGTGCGGGGAGTCCGCTGGTACACATACGAGAGTTATCTAGAGTGCGGTCGAAGCGGTCGCTGGAGGAGCGCCTACGATGAATTTGTTTACGCCTGTCATTCCGGAAGATCGGCTTCATCCGGTCTTTCGCATGCTCATGCAGAGCGAAAATGCACCTGAGAGGGCACTGCTCGGCGCGTGGTCAGACGGAATGCCTGACCGCGATGGAAAGTTTGTCAAAGAGTTCCAATCGACGTTCGAATCAAGTCTCTGGGAACTTTACCTTCATGCTTGCCTGAAGGAGCTTGGCCATTCACTCGACTTCTCACATGTTTCACCGGACTTTGTGGTCACCGAACCGATTCCATTTGTGCTGGAAGCGACGATTTCTGCTCCTGCGCTGGGGCAGCCCTCGGGATTCGGCGTCGGGCCACCGGAACTCCCAGACGACCTCAATGAATTCAATAGGGATGCGATCGTTCGCATCTGTAACAGTTTTGACGCAGAGGTCCGTCGATATCGCGACTACTACTGCACCCTGCCACACGTAAATGGACGTCCGTACGTCATCGCGATCGCTCCATTCGATCGGCCAGCGGCCCATCTCGCGGCGAACAGGCCCATTGTCGGTGCACTTTACGGCATGTACTTCGACGAGGAAGCCACGATGGCCGAGGGGCGAAATGTTGTCATTCGCCACCCAATTGACGGGATACCGAAAAAGCCAGGGGTCGAAGTGCCGGTCGGCCTCTTCGCCAACGCAGACTATAAGGAAGTCTCAGCTGTCGTGTACGGTCCGCTTGCGACGTGGGGGAAGCTCAGGGCGTTGGCGGATGCGCCGGATAAGGCTATGACGTTCACGACGCTGCATCCCAACCCAGATGGCTTGATGCCACTAATGAGGCGTGAGATCAAGGCCAACTATGTAGAACATTTGGTAGATGGCCTCTATGTGCTTCATAACCCCTATGCTGCACAGCCCCTATCAGTACTGGCCTTTCAACATCCTCGGATAGCGCAATACGTCCCGTATGGACCTCATGCCGTCCGGGAGATCG
>Ga0182007_10000545_pt1 | contig 22200 bp, 23 predicted proteins | sample Sormic07211113_1_FD_123023 | JGI IMG/M metagenome (GOLD analysis project Ga0182007, IMG submission 123023) | Rhizosphere microbial communities from Sorghum bicolor, Mead, Nebraska, USA - 072115-113_1 MetaG | ecosystem: Host-associated > Plants > Roots > Rhizosphere | place: USA: Nebraska... | reverse complement strand
GACTCCAGGCGCTTGGCATTGACGGAGGATGGCGAGCGCATGGCCGAGGAAGGACGACGGCTGCTGCAGGCGTTGGAGGAGCTGTCAGACTCAATGGTGGCTGACGACGAGCGCCTTCAGGGAATGATCCGCCTATCTGCGCCGTTCGGCTTTGGGCGGTTGCGTTTAGCTCCCTTGCTGGCTAGGTTTGCAAAGCTTCACCCTAAGCTAAGAATCGAGCTTGACTTGCGAGAAACCCCTTGGTCAGATCGGAGCAATTGCGATGCGGTCATCCACATTGGCTCCATCAGCGACAGCTCATGGACTGCTCAAGTGTTGGCATCCAATGAACGATGGTTGTGTGCCAGCCCGTCCTATCTGAAAGAGAATGGAGCCCCGATAGCGCCTGAAGACCTGGCGGCTCATCGGTGTATTTGTATTCGTGAGAATGACGAACACGCGACGTACTGGCATCTGCGCAGGGACAACGAGAGCAAGTCTCTGCGAATTTTTCCGAGCATGGTCAGCAATGATGGCGGAGTGGCGCGCAGGTGGGCAGAACAGGATCTTGGCTTAGTTCTGCGTTCGCAATGGGATGTGGTTGACTCGATTGCCCAGGGAACCCTGATCCGTGTGCTGGCGGACTGGGAGTTCGAAACCGCTCCGATTCTTTTACTGATACCGACCAGAAAAAACAGATCCCGTAAAATACACGCTCTCGCTTCTTTTTTGAGTGAATCATTCAAAACGAAAGGCGCTGAAAAAAGCCGTTCATAGGCTGTTATCGTCCTCTCATTGAAACCTTCTACTTTTGCTGGAAATCTTCAATATGAAGAAAACGACCCCCGAGCAACAAGCGCTGATCAGTCAGCTGGAGCAAATTGCAGAAGGCTTAAGCCAAACGTTCAGTCCGTTCTGTGAAGTTGTACTACACGATCTGCGAGATCCAGACCACGCAATTTTGGCCCTTCACAACAATCTTTCAGGAAGGGAAGTAGGGCAACCCGCCACTGAGCTCGGACTTGCGAGGATCGCCGATCCTGCTTACCCACAAATCATTGCCAACTACCCGAACCAATTCAAAGATGGGCGCCAAGCGAAAAGCACGTCCATTGGCATCAAGGACTCCACTGGACGGTATGTGGCAGCGCTCTGCATGAATGTTGACCTCACGTTGTTCAGAGGTTTGCAGGGGATGCTTGATCAGTTCGGTTCATTCAGCAGCGACCGCCCACATGAGTCGCTTGAGTCAAGCGGCGCGGACACGATACGGGCGAGGATTGATCACTTTGCAGCGCGCCTAGCCACCACCCCCCGTGCTCTGAAGGCCGCTGACCGGAGAGTCCTGCTTCAAGAACTGAAGGAGTCTGGTTTGCTGGAAATTCGAAAGGCCATGGAGACGGTGGCTTCTCACCTGGGTGTATCTCGCGCAACTGTTTATAGCGACACGAGGTGATCAACACCTCGTTACGCTATCGATCAAACGGGGCAGCCTTTGGCCCTTAGCAACGCATTGAAGCGATCTGGATCAAGGGCATCTTCCTCAATCCCTTTGAGAATTGCGGCCTCGCGCTCCAATAATTGAACGCAACGTTCGTAAATTGTCGCGAGCTGCTCCTGTCCTATCGCCACAACACCATCGGAATCGCCAACGACCAAGTCCCCTGGATTTACCACCAGGCCTGCGCATGACACTGGAACATTGATCTCACCGGCACCATCCGTGCTTGGGCCCCGGTGGACACAACCAAGCGCAAAAATCGGCATCTTGCCGTCCAGCCAATCGTCTCGGTCACGAAGTACACCGTTCACTACGATGCCAGCGATTCCTGCTTTGAGGGCCATCGCCCGCATGATTCCACCAATGATGGCTCTGGTCTGGTCACCACTTCCGTCCACCACCAGAATATCGCCAGGGCGCGCCATCTGAATGGCTTTGAGTGTCATCAAGTTATCGCCGGGGCGAACCCGCACAGTAATCGCTGTTCCGCACATATGGCCACGACCGTGGAACGGGCGAAGACCAAGCCCGCCCACATTGCGGCCCAAACAGTCACTGATGATCGCGCTGGGGATTTGGCTGAACGCAGTCAGCCACTGTTCGCCTACAGCGACTGGTGATGAGTTGATTTGAAAGCCCGTAGGCCAAGCTTCATTCGACGCGACATTGAGCATTATCAATCTCCTCTGAAATGTCAGAAATGGACGTACCTTCAGCCCTTCAATCCGCGCTGGTCTCAATACGTGCGACAGCCTCAATCTCAACCAGGTAGCCATGGTGCAGTTCTGGTACCGGTACTACGGCGCGAGCAGGGCGGTGACTGCCCAACATTTCGCAGTAGATCCGGTCGAAGGCTGGCCAGTGCTTCACGCCTGCGACGTATACGGTGACTTTGACTAAGTCGGAGGCATCGCAGCCTGCGGCATGCAGAATGGCCATTAGGTTATTTAGTGCAACTTGTGCCTGTTCGCTGAACGACGCTTCGATGTTTTGAGTGCCATCCGGACTCACGGGAAGCTGGCCAGATATGTACAGCGAGCCTTGGTGGATAATCGCTTGCGAGTAGTGACCGGCAGGTTGGGAAGCCGCATCGGTGCTAACAATTTTCATAAGTGACCTTGTATAGAGTGGAGCCGACGCAGCAGGCGCTGCCCACCGCGTCGGCTATTGGATGTATCAATGAGCGTTTATGAAGGCTGCTTGAACCTTGCCAGGCTCGGTGACGCCGCTGGAGATCAGCAGTTAGGGCGCTTTTTAAGCAATGTCTTGATTAAACGGTTTGAGGCGTTTTCTCAGCATCGATTGCTGTTTCGACTTCTTCCTCATCACCGTGCCGCCCGATGACAGCCGCCGCGACGCCGCAACCGAAAACGTTGGTGGCGGTGCGCCCCATGTCCAGGATTGGGTCAACGGCGAGGATGAGAAGCAGGCCTGCTTCTGGAAGTCCGATCATTGGCAGACCCGCAGCCAGGACGACCAGTGAGCCTCGCGCCACACCTGCTGTGCCTTTGCTGATAACCAGCAACGTCAGCAGCACCATGATCTGGTGAGAGAAGGTCATTTCGACGTTGTAGGCCTGGGCGATGAACATCACGACGAAGGCCTGATACATCATCGAGCCGTCCAGGTTGAATGAGTAACCCAACGGCAGGACGAAGCTGCTCACGCGCTTGTTGGCACCGAACTTGTCCATGGCAGCAATGGTTTTCGGGTACGCGGCTTCGCTGCTCGCCGTGGAAAAAGCGATCAGAATTGGCTCACGCATATGCTTGAACAGGTCTTTGATGCGTGGGCCCAGGGCCAAGTAGCCAGCAAGCGTGATCAGCGACCAAAGTAACGCCAGGCCCAGGAAGTACTGCCCTACCATCTTGCCGAAGGTCACGACCATTTCCAGGCCATGCAGCGTGATGGTGGCAGCGATGGCTGCAAATACAGCCAGTGGAGCCACATACATCACGTAGTCGGTGACCTTGAACATGACATTGGCCAGCTCATCGAGCACATCCACGATGATGGACTTGCCTTTACCCTTGACGAACGCCATTGCAGAGCCGAAGAACAGGGAGAACACAACGATCTGCAGTACTTCGTTCGTCCCCATTGCCTCAACAATGCTTCGAGGGAATACATGGGTGAGGAAGATCGGCAGGCTAAAGCCCGAGGTGTTCAAGCCCGTGTTCACTGCTTCACCGCCAACAGTCAGGTTCAGACCGACACCTGGCTGGAAAACATTGGCGAAGAGCAAACCAATGGACAGGGATATCAGGGAGGCAATCAGGAACCAGGTGATAGCTTTAAAGCCGACACGGCCCATCGAACCGTTCCCTGACATGCTGGCGACACCGGTCACCAGGGTGGCAAGTACCAGCGGTGCGATAACCATTTTGATCAGACGTAAAAACACGTCAGTGACCAGGTTCAGGTATCCGGAAATTTCTTTTGCGGCCGCAGCATCCAGCTGACTGTGGAGCGTGCCTCCTAGGACTACGCCGAAAATCATCGCGATAACAATCGCTTTAACGAGAAGGCGGCTTTTCATGTGCACCTCTTTTTATAGTGGCCAAATTTATGGCCATATTGTCTGGGCTAAATGTATGTTCATTAAATTTCGGCAAGGCGATGCCGACAGGCGCTGTTGAGCGCCTGGTTATTCAGCAGATAAAGCTATCTATCCTTTAGGACTGGAGAAACTTTCCAAGCTTGTCGATATCAATGTTACCGCCTGAAATTATGACGCCGACCCGTTTGCCCTGGAGCTCATCCTTGAACTTTCTTACTGCGGCGAGCCCCAAACATCCGGTTGGTTCGACCACAATCTTCATGCGCTGAACAAAGAACTTCATTGCAAAAATCAGCTCTTCATCAGTGACGGTTACAATCCGGTTCACACCATTCAAAATAATTGGGAAGGTGTAATTGCCCAGATGCTGTGTTTGCGCACCATCAGCGATGGTGTCAGGGGTATCGATGTGAACAATGTCACCTGAATTGAAAGATTGTTGTCCGTCGTTACCTGCTTCAGGCTCAACACCGATCAGAGTGCACTCTGGTGCCAGTGCGCGTGTCGCCAAGGTGGTTCCCGACAGCATGCCGCCGCCACCCAGGCCTACAAACAAGGCGTCCAGTTGGCCGACGCTTTCGAACAGTTCCTTGGCGGCAGTACCCTGGCCGGACAGAACGTCTGGATGATCGTAGGACGGGATCAGCGTCATGCCATGTTTTTCGGCCAGCGTCCGACCGATAGCCTCGCGGTCTTCGGTATAGCGGTCATAGAACACCACCTCTGCGCCATAGCCTTTTGTAGCAGCGACCTTGGCTGCAGGAGCGTCAGTTGGCATGACAATGGTGGCCGGGATCTTCAACAGTTTGGCCGCCAAAGCGATGCCTTGTGCGTGGTTCCCCGAAGAGAACGCTACAACACCGCCCCGACGTTGCTCTTCGCTGAATTTAGCGAGCGAGTTGTATGCCCCTCGGAATTTAAAGGAGCCGGTACGTTGGTAGTTCTCGCATTTGAAAAATACCTGTGCACCGACTTCCTCATCGATCGTACGAGAGGTCAGAACAGGCGTGACGTTGGCTGCTCCCTCAAGTCGCGTAGCTGCGTCGACTACATCTTGATAAGTTGGCAGAGTGATTTGCATAGCAAAATGTCCTCAAAGATTTACCACGGCCAAGAAATATCGTGGCCAATACCTTCGATATTGGCTTGCTTGAACAGAAGCTGAGCAACTATCAGGTCCTGAAGTGCCAACCCCGTTATGTCGAAGAGGGTGATGTCATTGGCACTACGGATGAATTCGACTTGCCCTGTCAGCAGGTCGCCGATTTCCGTTACGGGTGAAGCCGGCGCCCATTGCGTTTCGCCGAACTGGCGAGCCTGAGCTTTGTCGTCGACAAAAACTTTGGCCTTGGGCAGAAGCCCTTCGGGTACTTTCCGTTTGCCCTTGGTGTCTGTACCCACGCGGTTGAAGTGCGTACCGGGTTGGACGGCGTCCAGGTCAAACAGTACCTGTCCTCCGGGCGTTGCTGTGATGACTACATCACTTTGGGATACGGCATCGTTTGCTGATGCGCTGTGGCGCAAGGAGACACGTTCTGAAAACTGCGATTCAAATTGGGCGCTCGGTACGCCATCTGCCGTCAGATAGGTGACATGCTTGATGCCGGACATCACGCGAATCGCGTAGTCCACTTGAATGCTGGCCTGTACGCCGGCGCTGAAAACGCAGATTTGCGAGCTGTCTCGACGAGCAAACATCTCCAGACCCAAAGCCCCGGCGGCACCCGTCCGGAGTGTCGTAACAGCGTTGCCATCAATGACACACAGCGGCCGCCCGGTCGCGGGGTCGATCAGCAGGATGGTCGCTTGATGTGGTTCACCTTGCAAGTCACGGTTAGTGGGCCAGAAACCGGCCGCTTTGAATCCGAGCACGCCCTGGTTGTCGATTCCACCGGATTTGATTCCAAAGATTCCACCTGTACTCAACACTTCGCGAACAACCGGGAAGACTTGTCCATCTCCTGCGCTATGCAGGTAGAAGGCTTCGCGAACGGCGAAGAGTATCTGCTCGAGTACCATTAGGCCGTTGACATAGTCCCTATCCAGCAGTTTTAGCGTTTCAATCTTGGACATTATGTGCGCCTGGTACGACATTTTCAGACACATTATCCAGGTGTGGACGTTTTGTAAAGTCGAGGCGTAGCCGTCTGCCATGAAAGCGTGCCCACTCAGCTAAAACTCAGGACAGGTTGGAAAGATGTCCTGTGGCATAGGTAGCGCTTTACGCGGTAGGGTTTGATCAGGGTGTTCGCCTGCCAGATTGATAAGTGAGTTCGAATGTCCGTTTGTGGCCGATTCTGTTGAAAAAGTCGGCCATGGTTTCCACGGCAGAAAAATTATGCGCTTGAGATTGAAATCTTTACTTTGAGCAGAGGATTGCGGGCTCAGATTTCGCGTATCTGCGCGCAAAAAGCCGTTTTTAGCAATCAGTACGCGGGCAGTCTGGAAGGACCGACTTTTTCAACACAATCGGCCGTTAGAGGTCGATCATGCCCAGCAGCTATCGGGCAGGAGCAGACGCTGAGCGAGCGCCGGTGACCTGCTGATCACTATCAACGATCCACGTTTTGCCGCTGACTAATTACTCGCTGCGGCTGCCCCGGCGCGCGCGTTGTGGTCGTCCCGTGGCGAGCGGCCAAAGAAGGCTTTGTAGGCACGACTGAACGCCGCCTCGGATTCATAGCCCACCGCAAAACCTACGTCGCCAATACGGCTGGCTTTGGTGGCCAGCATGGTTCTGGCCAGCGTCAGCCGCCATTCATTCTGGTAGCGCAGGGGCGCACGCCCCACTAGGGCGTTGAAGCGTTCGCAGAAACTGGAGCGCGACATCCCCGCCAGCTTTGCCAGGGCCTCGATGCGCCACTGCTGCCTGGGCTGCTCGTGAATGGCGCGGAGGACACGGGCGATGCGCGCATCGGACAAACCGCCCAGCCATCCTGATGCGGCGCCTTGCTGTACCCAAGTGCGCAGCACGCGAATGACGGTAAGGTCGATCAGCCGCGACACCATCAACGCGCCACCGGGCTGCACGTCATGGGCTTCCAGCAGCATGAAATGCAATAGACCTTCGGACCACGGTGCCGCGTCGGCCTGCTGGATATGAATTAGCCAGGGTAGGGCAAAGAGCATGGCGCGAAAGCTGCCGGCATCGAACCAGAAGCGGCAGATGGCAAGCGTGGTTGGGCCGCCGCTTGCGGTGAGCTGCAGGTGTTCCAGGGTGTGGGGCAGCAGGAACACGTCGCCGGGCTGCACCTGCGCGGCAGGCTGGTCGTCGCGTTGAATGCGCAACTGGCCCCTCTGCAACAGGCAGACGTGGGCGCTGTTGCAGTCCAACGCCAAGTGTTCACCGGGGGTGAGGGTGGCGGAGTACACGCGATCCCCGGTCAGGCGCATATGTGCCAGCACCTGGGACAGCAGGTCGCCGTTGGCGAAACCCTCCAGCTGCATTTCCGGAAGAATGGTCAAGTGTTCCGGTGAATCGGTCATGTAGGCCTGGCCGCGCTTTGACTAACGTAGGGCCGCAAGCATAGCCCAGTGCCGTGAGTGGCCAGAAGCGTTTTGGCTCCAATGGCGGTGGTGACGAACTATGCCGATCATCCAACCTGAAGGAAGTGCTCAATGTTCGGAATCTCCACCCTTGGCTGGCTACATACCCTAGGTAGCCTGCCCGCCATCCCCTTGGCCGCTTATATGTTCGTGCGTCACGGCCGCATTGTTCCCCGTTCCAGGCCCGGCCTGGCGTACCTGGTGTTTATGCTGCTGGGCACCGGCTCGGTTTTTCTTATCGCCAAGCAGCCGGTGAGCAACGCCATTGCACTGTTCACGCTGGTATTGCTGCTGGCGGGCTATGGGGTAGGGCGCATCCGCGCGCTGGGCTACGCCGGGGTGTACGTAGAAACCATCTTGCTCAGCGTGACGGCGTTCTTCCTCATGCTGCCCACCGTCTCCGAAGTGCTGCGCCGTGTACCCGACGGCCACCCCATTGTCACGGACTTGCACGCGCCGCTGCTGATCGGTGCCCAGATCGGCCTGTTACTGGCCCTGGTGCTCGGCGTGACGGCACAGGTGCTGTATTTGCGCAGACAGGGGGCGCAGCGGCGAGCGGTGGCGGGCTAGGGGCTGGCGGCGCTTCAGTGGTTGCCGAGCATGTCGCTGGCCAGTTCTGCCAGTGCACGCAGGCGGTCCAGGCGCCGCATGTCCTGATGGTAGCCCACCCAGATATCTCGCGATGGCGGCGCTTCGCTGAGTTCAATGCGAGTCAGGGCTGGCAGTTGGTCGCCCAGCAAGCGCGGCAGTACGGCTAACCCCAAGCCCCGAGCGCACATCTGCGCTTGCACGGTGCGGCTGCTGCTGGTGAACACCGTGCGCGCGGCGGGCAGCATGCTCTGGAGCCACAGCACATCGGGGTAGTACGCCTGCGCGGTGTTCATCAGGATCAGCCTGCAGCCCGCGCCATCCGCACCGGGTTCGAAAGGCACGGCGGCGCTGGTGTACAGGCCGTAGGGCATGGTCATCAACCGGCGCTGCACGATGTCCGGCTGATCAAACGGCACAATGCGAAAGGCAATGTCCGCTTCGCGGCGGGTGAGGTCCGATAGCCGCTGCCCGGCTATCACTTCGGGTACCACGGCAGGGTAACGGCGCACCAGTTCGCTCAGCACCGGTGCCAGCACGTAGCCGGCAAACCAGTCGGCTGAAGAAATGCGCAAGATGCCTTCGGGCTGTTCATCGCTACCATCGATGCGCCGGGCTATGGCCAAGGCGCTGCTTTCCATTTCCTCTGCAAGGCAGAGGATGCCCTCGCCGATCGCGGTAGGCACCAGGCCTTCGCTGGTGCGCCGGAAAAACGCCTGGCCGCTGGCCTGCTCCAGCGCCTGCAAACGCCTGCCCACGGTGGGGTGGCTGACGCCCAGTTGCTTGGCCGCAGCACCCAGAGAGCCAGCACGGGCTATCGCCAGGAAAAACCGCAAGTCGTCCCAATCCACCCCACCACCCCTTACAAAAATGAACGCGCAATGTACAGCGATGGCAGTCCCACTAGCGCCTCCCAGCTTTCAATCTGCGGCCACATTCAGCCTGGCAGAGACGCCAGGCCCACCTCACGCCGTTCAATAGTGTACGTAGCGGTGCGCTGGCCAGGCCAGGGACGTTTTCGAACCTGCCGGCCACGTGCCGTTTTCTGGAGGCTTTGCCATGAATCTATCCACCCCAGCCGTAGCCACGGTGTCCCGGCGCTGGTTGGCCTTTGCCGTGCTGCTGGCCGGAGCGTTCTTGCCGCCGCTGGATTTCTTTATCGTCAATGTGGCCCTGCCGTCCATTCGCCAGGGACTGGGGGCGACGCCGGCTCAGATCGAGTGGGTGATCTCGGCCTACGCGGCCACCTATGCGGTTTTTCTGATTACCGGTGGGCGCCTCGGAGATCTGTTTGGCCGGCGCCGGGTGTTTCTTGCGGGCATGGCCGGCTTTGGCATGGCTTCGCTGATCTGTGGGCTGGCGACCTCGCCATCATTGCTGATTGTTGGCCGGGTATTGCAAGGGCTCAGCGCCGCTGCCATGGCGCCGCCGGGGTTGGCGTCCATCCATGTCTTGTTTCCCGAGCATGAGCGCTCGCGGGCGTTGGCAGTCTATGGCGCAGCGCTGGGCTTTGCCGCCGTGATCGCTCAGGTGCTGGGCGGCGTGCTGATTGCGACCGATGTGTTCGGGCTGCAGTGGCGAATTATTTTTTTGATCAACCTGCCTATCGTGGCCGCCGTTTTCCTGGCCGGCATTCCCTTTTTGCCCGACACCCGCAGCGCCACGCCGGCATCACTGGATCGCCTCGGCGTGCTGCTCTGCGCCCTGACGCTGGTGCTGCTGGTCGTGCCGCTGGTGCAAGGCCGCGAGCTGGGCTGGGCGTGGTGGCTATGCCTGATGCTGCTGAGCGCGCCGGTGGTGGCCGTGGGGTTCTGGTGTCATGAAATAGCCCTGCAGCGGCGCGGCGGTACATCGCTGCTCATCCCTCAGCTGGCACGTTCGCCGCGCTTGCTGGCGGGGCTGGTCAGCGCGCTGTTTTTCTACGTGGTGTCAGCATTCTTTCTGACCTTTTCGGTATACCTGCAGGACGCCCTTGGCGCTACACCGGTAGTCACCGGCCTGATGTTCGTGCCCTTTGGCGTTGGCTACGTGATCGGCCCGCTGACCACCCCCGCCGCCGTCCGCTGCTTCGGCCGTTGGGTTCCGGCCCTGGGCATGCTGCTGGAGGTCCTGGGCTGCCTGATATTGAGCGCAGCGGTGTGGGCCGCGGCTGCCGGTGAACGGCCGGCCCTGGTGCTGATGATCACAGGCGTCGGGCTGTTGGGCTTTGGTCAGGGTTGGGCACTGCCGACCCTGATTCGCAGCGTGCTCGATCGCGCCCCGGCCGGTGGCTCCGGGATGGTATCCGGCCTGGCCAACTCGGCGTTGCAAATCAGTGCCGTCCTCGGTGTGGCGGTGCTCGGCGGCCTGTTCTATGGCGTCGCTGCGCCGGCCCACAGCCCGGCCACAGTAGCCCATGGCTTTATTGCCGCGCTGATGGGCATCGCCCTGAGCCTGAGCCTGTCCGCGCTGCTCGCGCTCTACGCCTCAGCGCCCCGTTCCAAGTCCCTCTAGATCCCCCCAAACCCTTTAGTAAGGAGCTCCACCATGTCTGGCAGATTTTTCAATCAGGTCGCTGTGGTCACCGGCGGTTCAACGGGTATCGGCTTTGCCATCGCCCAGGCGCTGCTCGTCGAAGGCGCCGAACGCGTTTACATCACCGGGCGTTCCGCCACTTCGCTGCATAGCGCGGTGGCCACGCTGGGCGAACGGGCGGTTGCGGTGATCTCCGGCGTCAGCCGGCAGGCCGATCTGGATGCTCTCACAGAACGGGTAGAGCAGGGCGATGGCAAGCTCGACATGGTGTTCGCCAATGCCGGCATCTGCGAAAAGAACCCTGTGGGTGAGACCCGCGAAGCCAGCTATTACAGCCTGTTCGATATCAACGTGAAGGGCGTTTTCTTCACCGTACAGACCTTGCTGCCGCTGCTCAAAGACGGTGCTTCCATCGTGTTGACGGCATCCATCTGCTCCAGCAATGGCATGGAAGGCTTGAGCCTGTACAACGCCTCCAAAGCGGCCGTGCGCTCGTTTGCCAGAACCTGGGCCAACGAACTCAAAAGCCGCAAGATCCGCAGCAACATGCTGAGCCCCGGCTTCAGGCGTCACTGTCACCGAAACGGGACGAATTTTCATCAACTTCCCTCGGTGAGGTGATGATGTTCCCTATACTGTGGCGGAGATCAAACAGAGACAATTGGTACCCTTTCCGGACGTGACAACCAATGTGGAAAATGCCAAGAATCCTGCAGTGCTGAACGAGCTGTATTTTTCGAACCGAAAGCTACATATCATGCTGGACCTGCTGTGAGCGTGCCTGTACAACATTGGCCCTACGGTTTGTTCCTGATGCACAATTCACCCGTCGCCCGAACGAGCGCCACGTCATGCAAAGGATCACTGACCAGTTTAGTTCGTGCCTGTTTCAGCCAGACGGAACAGTCAGGATGGGCCCGGTATGGGCTGAATCTGACGTATTGCTCAAGCAGACGGCTTTGGAGATCATCCAACTTGGGTCGGATCTGTCCTTTTAGATCCGGACGCAATGTTTCTGGGGCTGCACCCGCCGTAAACCAATCGGCGAGCAAGCCATATTGGACGAGTTTATTTGCCTCAATCTGAGCCGCCAGCAACTCTTTGATATCGTCTTTATTAATGCCCAACTTCGCTCCCGCTTCCTGTGCGCTGGCAATCACTTGCGACTCTCTGTCACTATCTTGTATCGGCATGGCACTGCCCCATTTAGTCAACGCTACGAAATCAGCGATTTCAAGACGATCCTTAAGTGTGGCCACCAAGAGTTCCAGCTCCCTCGGACCGGAGGTGTAGGTTGACTGAGCCGCGATAACATTTCCGCCAACGAGAACTAGCGGCAGTAGGGCGATTTTAAGTGCAGGTTTTAAGAACACGTAAGTACCTAAGTCGCGGGTAACGGATTACGAATGGGGAGAACAAGGAGGATGAGCTCCGGCGGGGTTTGGATGTATCATCGTTTCACAATCTATCAGCCGTTTCCTGCTCTGTTTATATGGCACGATGCTTAGTGGCGATTTTCTTGTGCCGCTCGACGACCTCACTGATGACAAACTGCATCAGTTTTTCGACAAACACCGGGTCGAGATTGGCTCCCTCTGCCAGTTTCGTAAACCGATCGTATTGAAGTTTCTCCCTATACATGTCCACTGCAGGCAGATGGTGTTCTGCTTTCAATTCGCCTACCTAATCGGTGCAGCGAAAACGTTCTGCAAGCATATGGATGAGCGCTGCGTCGATATTGTCGATGGTATTCCGAAAGGAGGAGAGTTGAAGTGTGATATCTGGCATTTGCATAAAATGTCCTCTTAATAGTAAGTGACTAGGCAAACAATACGGGATACAGAGAGATAACTAGAAGTAATGCCGCTGCGATGTTGAATACCCTAAGCCGCACGCCCGACATAAAATGCCGTAGCGCGGTCCCCAGCCCAGCCCAAACCGCATTCGAGGCAAAGCCAATCACGGCGAAAACCGTCGCAACCAAGATGATCGAGGTCGGTAATCGATCCGTAGCAAACAGCGTGACCGCTGAAAAACCGGTGGCCCATATCTTTGGATTGACTGTTTGGAAGGCTGCAGATTGGAAAAACGTAAGCGGTGCGGCTCCCTTTGCTTTTGCAGCGGGTGGTACGGCTATAGCGATCCTCCAGGCTAGCCATAAAAGATAAAGTGCCGATACGATTCGTAAGAACGCTTGCAGCATTGGGAAGGCGTCGAAGGCGGCCATCAGCCCTAGTCCGATCAGGGAAATGATTGCAAAGACCCCGGCTGAAATCCCGAAGAGATGGGGTACTGATCGAACTAGCCCGAAGTTAGCACCTGAAGCCATCACCATGATGTTGTTCGGGCCGGGAGTGATGCTCGCCGCAACCGCGAAAATCATCAGTGCAGGTAAGACGGTATCCACCATTGAGTTTCCTTCCGTAAGACGGCTGTATAAGACCGGCAAGCGAAAATATTGATGTGCTATTGGCAGCGACAAAACCCAGTCAGAAATCTCATTTTTACCCAAAGACTTCTTCGAGAAGAAGAGAAGCCAATTCCCCAGGGCGGTCGAGCATAATGTTGTGGCCACAATCTATTTCGTGAACCCGCCAATCAGGCTGGTCTCTCAGTCGCAAGTGGGTTGGGACAAACCAATCCCCTCCATTGGCACTTGCGAAGATAAAAGAGCGATTGATAGCAGACAAAGCTGGCGATTCAACACCTCCACGCACTGCTTGCACGAACGTCCCCAGCGGCTGGGGCAATGAGAGGGAGTCGACCCAAGCTACATCTGCCTCGTTAACGTTGAACACAGAAGCATGAATAGGCGGGATCATGTCGCCAGTCTCTCGTGCTTGAGCCACATAGGCTGCTGCCATTTCAGGGCCTTGAATATCAGTCAGCGATTCACCGTCAGCCGGTACATACGCATCGATGTAAACAAGCGATCGAATGCGGTCCGGGATTTGGTTGGCCACCCCGGTGATGACCATCCCCCCATAAGAGTGCCCACACAAAATGGCATCTGAGATATTTTCAAATTTAATAACGTTGACAATATCCTGTACGTGTGTTTCTAAATTAATCGATCGATCGGCAAGGTGTGAACGCTCGCCCTGCCCAGTCAGGGTAGGTGTATACACCTCATGACCCTCGTTTCGAAGCAGTCTGGCCAATCTTGCATAGACCCACGCCCCCTGGAATGCTCCATGTACTAATACAAATGTTGCCATCGGAAGATCACCCTTCTTTTAGAATGTGCCTAGAAAAAGCGTTACGCGGCCAGAAACTTCAGCAAAGCATCCGCCGTTTCGACTGGACGTTCTTCAGGCAGCCAGTGGCCGCAATCGGCGATGCTGCCACCGCATACGTCGGTCGCGAACTCTTCCAGCATCGAGACGATTCGCGAGCCGTATCTGTGCTCACCGCCCAAGGCGAGGACTGGTATGGTCAAGGGGGCTTGTTTCCAGCCGAGCGCGTGGGCGTGATCCAATCCAAAAGCGCGATACCACTCAAGGCCACCGCGGGTATTGCCAGGTTGAGCGAAGGCGCGGGCGTAAATTTCTACATCATCGGTCGTAAGCGCACCATGGTTGAATATTCGATCAGAGAAGATGACCGAGACATAATCAAACTCCCGGCCGTAAATCAAACGCTCTGGCAGATCACGTTTCATTTGAAACGCGAAATGCCAGACCATCGGATCAGCGAAGTTGGCCTCCCATTGGCTCCAGCCCGGCAGTGGTGCGTCAAGGATCGCGAGGTGCGTCACAGCCTCACGGTGCGTGAAGGACAATGCCAAGGCGACCATTGCTCCGATATCATGACCACACACGGCGTAATGCTTGAAACCAAGTGCGATCATCGTTCCGTGTACGTCCTCGGCAAGAGTCGCCTTGTCATACCCCCCCTGGGGGCAGTCGGAATGGCCCGCTCCGCGCAGGTCAAGAGCCACTACGGTAAATTTCCTGGCGAGCGCGGGCATGATCTTTCGCCATTCCCACCAGGTTTGTGGAAAGCCATGGAGGAGAACGACTGGAGGACCATCACCTCCAATCACTGCATGAATTTTTATATCGCCCACGTGCACCATACGGTGACTGAAACCCTCTAATTCTATGTTCATTTTGGCTCCTTTAACGTATTCCAATATCGAAAGATTCTGCTATGCGGAAGCTTGAGGAGAAGGTTTGGTGAGCAAGTCTTGAATGGCGCTCGCTAGTTCCGCTGGGCGTTCCTCTGGTGGGTAATGCCCGCAACGATCGATTAGCACGTCCTCGACATTGCTGGCTACTCGCCGGATAGTTTGGGCTGATGCATCGCCATACCCCCATTGCGCACCGACTGCAAGAACCGGCATAGAGAGCGGCGTCCGCCCCCAAATACGGTTGTCATCTCGGTCGATCGGGAGGGTTCGGTAATAATTGAAAGAGGACCGCAAAGCGCCTGGGCGCGCCAACGCACTTGCGTAGTGTTGAATATCAAACTCGCTCACTGCCATCGAGTCGAAGAGACCAACCTTTTCGCGCCGCATAATGTAGTCGACGAAGAGATACTCTCGGCCTCGCACCAGCTCTTCGGAAATATCACCAGCCATGTTGAAGCCGAAATGCCAGCTTCCACCTTTCGATACATCCATTGCTTCTTCTTGGCCGAACATTGGCAGGCTGCTTTCAATGAAAGCCAAGTGACTGACTTCTTCGGGCCATTGTGCGGCGTAGGCATAGGCTACGTGCCCACCGAGATCGTGACCGACGAGCGCAATGCGTGATAGGCCAAGCGCCTTTACAAATTCCCTGAGACGGCGGGCGATTGTCCGCTTGTCGAATCCGCTTTCGGGTTTTGAGGAGAAGCCGAAACCCGGCAGATCGGGCACGATAACATCACACACAGGGCTCAGAAGGGGGATGATCCGGCGCCAGGCCCAAGATGTCTGCGGCCATCCATGAAGCAAAACCACCGGCACGCCACCATGGCCTGCTCGGTGATAGGCAAATCTCATGTCGCTGATACGCATGGATTCGTAGTCATTCATCTCGAGATTCACAGGCATTCTCCTTCGATTGATTATTTCTCTGGCTATTGAATACAGGACCAATTGGTCCATATATAGGCCCGCCAAATTAACGATCGTTGATCAGTCGCTTTACTTCACGAAACGGTCGATGAGCGTTTGAATTGCAGCTTGCGATACGGCGTCGTCGGGACTTGCCTTGCCGACAACACGCATACCTTCGAGAAAACAAAGCAGCAAGCGGGCGACGGTCGCAGGCTCGATACCGTCGACCAATTCTCCCGCTGCCTGCGCGCGCGTCAGCGTCCCTGTCAGGGCTGTCTCCATCTTTTTGAAGAACCGACGGATACGCTTTTCCACCTCGGTGTCATGGGCAGCCAATTCCATGGCGGTTGCCACCACCAGGCAACCGCGTTTGCCGGCGACCCCGCTCGTGCGCTCTGCATAGCCAGCTATACAGATTCGCAAACCTGCCATGGCATTTTCTGGTTGTTCGAGTTCGGCACGGAGTCGCTCCATGGATTCGTCGATATACCGATCAAGGGCCCGCAGAAACAGCCCGTGCTTATCGCCAAAGGCTGCATACAGGCTCCCGCGCGAGAGATTCGTGGCCTCGAGTAAATCTGGAAGTGATGTACCGTGATAGCCACAGGACCAGAAAACCTGCATGGCACTCTCAACGGCAACTTCTATATCGAACTCACGCGGTCGGCCGCGAGGCATCCGTTGTATGGAATTTTTTGTCATGCCCAAATTCTAAACCAATCGGTCGTCAAATGCAATTCGACTCATAGAGAAAATAGAAAAATGTCAATGCGAAGCGGCTGTGCCGCGCTTCTTTTCCATGTATCGGAGGGCTACCTGCCGTCGGCGACCGCACCTGGGGCCGCGCTGAGATATGAGATTGGCTGATTTTCCAGTGGCATCAAGGCGCTGGATATGACCTACGAGCAGCGTGCAGGCCCTAGGGTCTGCGGCTCCATTCGCAGAGCCGCGATGTACGAGCCCATTATTACGCCCGCGGTTGTGGCGATACCGCCAGAACAAGAGCTGAAAACTACTGGAGTAACGCGCCGATGGAATGTTTTTTGTCGTTGTTTAAAATAAGAATGGCTACCTACACCTTATCTTGATTCAGCATCATGATGCAGGAACCAGACGCAAGCATCTGAGCCATTAACCGCTGTCGAAGAGTTCTGCACCCAGTCTTTTACCCAATCAAATTCATTGCCCTAAGCGCCTCTTCAGCAGCTTCGTGGTCCTGCATTGAAGAACCACCCGAGATGCCGATGCCTCCTGCAAGTTGGCCCTTTACAATTATGGGTACGCCGCCACCGACGGGCGTCAACCGTGGATGTTGAGCCAATGGGGCTACGGCCGGCTCAGACATGTATTGGTTCCACTGCAACGTTGACATACCGTACGAAGCCGCAGTCCACGCTTTATCGATTGCCACCCCGGCAGTCAGGAAAGGGGCGGAATCCGCACGCTCAAATACTCTCAGATGGCCGCCCGCATCGGTAATCGCTATGCAGGCAGCAAAGCCCCGCTCTGCACAGGTCCGGCGCGCGTGCGCGAGCAACTCATTTGCAGTTTCGAGGCTGAACTGGGATGTGGTGATAGTTTGCAAAGTCATGTGGATTCCTAAACTGAATTTGAAGGGAGCATCGGCTCGTCAGGATGTGTGCATTGTGTCTTTCCTTTTTGTGAGTAGGAATGGTCTGCTCCCGATAACACTTTCTGGTATTTCAAGAAAATGATTCGATTGGAGGATGTGGTAACTTTCGTTTGGGCGGTTGAATCAGTGAGCTTGTCTGAGATGGCGTGTCAATTGAGCATCTCACCTGGCTTGGCAAGCGCCGCCGTACAGCGACTGGAAAGATGCTCAGAAAGCATTTGTTTACAAGATAGACACGGCATCGTTCCCGGCTGACCCCGGTAATCACTCAGTGGCGTACGTTTTTGCAGAAGCATTGCGAGGCACTCTTAGAGACCTGCCCGCAACTTGTCACCTTCGCCAAATAGACGGTTGTATCCGGAAATGGATGAGATCGCTTACCCCAGAAGGGGGGGGGCGGCCACTGATCGCGCTAGTTGCAGGGACGATCATTAGCTTCCGAGTACGGGAGAGACAGCGCTCAGTATCCCTAGGCGTTCGGCATAGTCCTTAAGCAAGGGGAGCACTGCGTCCATCTTTTCGGCGGTCATCCTGATCGAGGGTCCCGCTACGCTGAGCGTCCCTATTGGAAGGCCTTCTTTTTTGTCGCGAACGATCACTGCGATAGCACTTGTGCCTGCCTCATAGGAGTCAAATACCGCGCCATAGCCTTGCCGACGGGTTTGTTCTACACGCTCCATCAGTTCCCGAACCGTGCGCGGGGCATTAGGCCCCATGGTTGCTGCGCGTTGCATTCCTTGCTCGCTGATCAGGGCCAGTGCACGGTCATCATCGACAGCGGCCAACCATGCATGTCCACTTGCAGCCGCTGGCAGGTAGACGTCTGCACCAGCGTCAGGGTCGTAGCGCAGGCCGCTACGTGCCCCTTGTGCCTTGGCCACATAGATCAACTGATTGCCCTCTATGACCGCGAGTCGAATTAGTTCGCCGGTCTCATGCGCAAGCTCGTTAAGCGAGGGCTGTGTCGCATCCGTGATTCCGCTAGCAGCAAGGTATGTGAGCCCCAAGGACGCAAGACGAATAGTTAACACGTACAGGTTGCCATTGTGAGGCTGCTTTAAATAGCCCATTTCCTTGAGTTCACCGAGCAGGCGGTGGGTAGCGGTTCGAGGAATGTTCAGCTGTTCAGCAATCTCGGTCATGGACAGACCGTGAATATGCTTGACGAGCAATTCAATGATGGAAAGGGCGCGATCTCGTGATGAATTGGACATCTCATGGCCTCACAAATGAAATAATTCTACCTAAAAAGGGATTAAATTCCAAATGGAATACTACCGTTAATCCCAAAAGGTTGATAAATCCACCAATTGGAATAATATCCCAAAAATAATCTGCGAGCCACCTGCCGCCTATTCGCTCCCCGGCTCCAACCTTCGCACGCAGATGCGATGACTATTTCAACAACAAGAGTGGAGAACCGAAAATGAAAAATCTGCCCAAATTAGACATCGAAACGTTCCTTGGCGAGCGACCCTTCGCATCTTTTCAGTGGAGGATTCTCCTACTGTGCTTAGGCGTGCTCATCCTTGATGGTTTCGACATAGTCATTATGGGGTTCATCGCACCGGCACTGGTCGCCGACTGGGGTATCTCGCGCGACTCACTCGGCGTAGTAATGAGTTCCGGTCTATTTGGGGTGGCAATTGGTGCATTGGGAGGAGGGCCATTGGCCGACCGCTACGGGCGCCGGTGGGTGATCATCGGTGCGATATTCTTCTTCGGCCTGATGAGTACTCTGAGCGCATGGGCACCTAACTTACTGATACTTTCGGTGCTGCGCTTCCTGACTGGTCTAGGCCTTGGCGCATCGCAGCCAAATGCTGCGACTCTGGCGAGCGAATATGCACCCAGTAAATATCGCTCGTTGATGGTCACCGGTGTTTATTGCGGTTTCACGCTGGGGGCCGCGGGCGGGGGGATACTCGCCAACACGATCATGGCAGCTCACGGCTGGCAAGCGATCTTGCTGGTAGGCGGCGTGGTACCGATGCTGTACGCAGGACTGCTTTTCTTCTTCCTTCCCGAGTCGGCGAAGTATCTGGTGGTCAAGGGCACCAGGCCTAAGGCACTTGAACGCATCGCCAATGCAATCGAGCCAGGCATCGCCGACGGCACCACCCGATTTGTTACTCCAGAACGCGAGCACCGTGGCCGACTTTCGGTGAACTTGATTGTGTCAAAACCACATCTGCCAGTGACTTTGGCCTTATGGGTCGGGTTGTTCATGAGCCTTATGACCCTCTACTTTCTCAACAGTTGGCTGCCAATCATCATCCATGACAATGGATTCAGTCTTGCAGACGCTGCCCTGGTGGGCGCGGTGATGCAAATTGGCGGCACCCTGGGAGGCGTTCTCATTGGTTGGGGGATGGATCGTTTCAATGCGCATCGCGTCATGATCCTGACCTTGATGGGGGCTGCGACCCTGACGATCACATTGGGGCTGACCAGCCCAGGTCTAAACGGACTTGTCGCATTGGTTTTCGTGTTGGGCTTTTGCACCAACTCAACCAATACCGGTTGGACAGCCTTGGCTGCCGTGTACTACCCGACCGAAATGCGCGCAACCGGTACGAGCTGGATGACCGGTATCGGACGTTTTGGTGCAATTTTCGGGGCGTATATCGGTGCCGTATTACTGGGATGGGACTGGAATCTCAACAACCTCTTCATGATTCTTACGGTGCCGATAGGAATCACCATCCTTGCAGCCTACATAAAAGGCCTCAAGACCCACGCCCCGTCAGCGGTTGCTGGAGCGGCAGATATCAAAGCAAAAGGAGCTCATTGATGAAACTACGTATCGGCTTGATCGGCGCTGGCATTATGGGGCGTCAACATGCCACCTACATTGCTCAAAATCCAGACACCGAGTTAGTTGCAATTAGCGACCCGTTCAACACTAGTCTGGCACAGGAGTTAGGGCTACCAAGCTTCACTAATCATAGGCAGATGCTCGACCAGATCGCGGTGGATGGAGTCATAATCGCCAACCCGAATGACCTGCACGTAAGCACGGCGCTGGACTGTATTGCTGCCGGCCGGCCGATATTGCTCGAGAAACCTGTGGGTACCAGTGTCGAAGAAGTTCAGGCACTGGTTGAAGCCGAAGCCCGAACAGGGGTTGCGGTGTTAATTGGTCATCACCGCCGACACAACCCGATCACTCACAAAGCCAAGGCAATCATCGACAGTGGGCAACTGGGCTCCCTCACGACGTTTACCGCCCTATGGCAATCGCAGAAAGACGATGCGTATTTCGACGCTGAATGGCGTCGCCGGCGCGGTGCCGGTGTGCTGTTAATCAATCTGGTGCACGATCTCGACCTTATGCGTCATTTATGTGGAGAGGTCGCCACGGTGCAGGCGATTACCAGCAATACGACACGCGGATATGAGGTGGAAGATACGGCGTCGCTGTTGCTGCAGTTCGCCAACGGTGCACTCGGCACCCTCACGGGCTCGGACGCGTGTGCGACGCCTTGGAGCTGGGAGCAAAGCAGTGGTGAAAACCCGGCATTTGCCCAGCAACCGGAACAACCGTGCTACCTGATTGGCGGCACCCTGGGATCACTGTCGGTACCTCAACTTCACGTCTGGACTTACGGGGCTGAGAAAGGCTGGCATGTACCCCTTGAAGAGCGGCGTGAGGCGATGGCACCCGGCACGGCGCTGGGTAATCAGCTCAAACATTTTGTGCAGGTGATTCGCGGCGAGGCGAAACCTTTGGTCAGTGCCGCAGACGCATCGCGCACCCTTGCCCTGGTCGAAGCGGCCAGTACTGCGGCCGCGCAGGGAAGGCTGGTCGCGCTCTCCTAACCCGTACCACGTTCTCTTAACCGATGATCCGGGATATCTCCATGACCTCCATACCTAATAAGACTTTTCTCAACTTTATTGTTCTCGGTGGTACGACCGAGCAAAAGATTGCCGCAACCGCCGCTGCGGGCTTTGATCAGGCCGAGATTTGGCGCGAGGACGTCGAGGCCTATGAGCCAGGCGCACAGGCTTTGAGCGCACACCTGAAGGAGTCAGGCCTGGCGCTGGCGGACATCATGGTGCTACGTGATTTTGCCGGTGCTCCCGGTCATCTTCGCGATGAAAAACGTGCCCAGGCGATTCAAATGATGGACATCGCCGTATCCATTGGGGCCGATTGCGTGCAGTCGCCGGCCATTACATTGCTTGACTGTGAGCCGGACAAAATCGATGAGGATCTACGCTGGCTGGCTCGCCAGGCAGCCACGCGCGGCTTACGCATCGCCTATGAGCCTCTCGCCTGGGCTGTGCTGGACTACACCGTGCCGGCCGCTTGGGAACGTCTGCAACGAGTGGGTGAACCGAACATTGGAATTGTCGTGGATTTGTTCCACGTCTGCACACGTCAGCGCCCGGTAGAGGATCTTCACGGCATTCCTGTGGGGCAGATTTATCAAGTGCAACTCAGTGATCTGACCGAGCCCGTCACTCCTGATAACCTTGAGCACTTGATAGATACGGCTCGCCATCGTCGTGTGCTGCCCGGGCAGGGCTATTTTGATACCTCCCCGTTCATCCAATACCTGCTTCGAGCCGGGTATCAGGGACCAGTCGGCGTAGAGGTTTTCAGCGATGTGCTCAAAGCGCAGCCTGCGGAGTTGACGGCGCACCAGGCAATGGCGGCCCTTAAGGATGTTTGGCGTTGATGACGCCCCGGTAACACCCATCTCAAAAAAAACGCCTTCTATAATAGAAGGCGTTTTTTTGGCCCCATTCGTTGCCAGACTTAGCTGGCCGCGAGGGTGAAGTCATATTGCAGTACAGCGGTTTGCTCAACGTGGTTCAACTCGACG
>Ga0182007_10000544_pt1 | contig 22219 bp, 24 predicted proteins | sample Sormic07211113_1_FD_123023 | JGI IMG/M metagenome (GOLD analysis project Ga0182007, IMG submission 123023) | Rhizosphere microbial communities from Sorghum bicolor, Mead, Nebraska, USA - 072115-113_1 MetaG | ecosystem: Host-associated > Plants > Roots > Rhizosphere | place: USA: Nebraska... | reverse complement strand
TAAAGTAATATCAGAACTAATACAAAAGTGGTGTAAACTAATTCCAGTATTACCACTCAGAAGATGTAAACTAATTCTAGTATTATAACTCAAAAACGACAAGCTATATCAGGACGAGACAAATACCTGCGGGTTCCGCTAAAAGTGGCCACTGGTTTTCATCCATCGTGGCCATCTTTTTCGGCCTATATTGGTCACTAGATTTCGCTTGAAAGCGGCCAATCGGCTCATTTTAAGCGGTTTTAAGCTTCTGAAAAGCAGGATTGGATTCATTTGTTGTTTCGTCTAGAGAAACCGAAATGGAGATGTTCTAATGGCCTTAAAATCAAAAATTATATTTCTTTTTCTGATATGTTTTTAAAATTGGGCTGATTTGCTATAAATCGTGTCCAGAAAGACCGTTTTTCTTGCAAAACCATCTTCCGTGGAGGATTGACAGATCAAATACAGGAAAGATAGATTGGGAAATGAAGGGGAGGAATCTGGGAAGATTGGATATATTTGGCTCAGTCTTTACGATTCCATCAAGACCGGATGGTAAAAAGCGTGGTGCACATTTTGGAATGAAAACTGGTGCACACTTTTAGCGAAATCCCCAGTTTGCCTTCCAAAACGCAACGCAAGAATGGATTTACGTCGTTGAGATAACGCCTAAGAACTTACCAGGTCCGTCAACAGCTTGGAGGCTACTTTGCAGCGAAACAGAGGCTGCCTATTCACCGAAATACCCCCCCAATATACCGGCTGGTTACAAACAACACTAAATTCATCCTTTAAAAAATGAAGTTCATCAGAAAAGCAGAAGGCTTTTAAATAAAATCTTACCCGGAAGCTTTAACTTTGAAAGATGGCCAGAATAAAAAAGACCGATATAAAGCGATTTCTTATCTTTTTCATCTCCACGCTGATCTATGCTTTATGCCAGATGTTATTCAGCATCATCCTCATGAAAGAAGATTTATGGCGTAATTTCCATATCCAGTTATCGGCCCATTATGTCGTGATCTTTACCATGTGCATAGCCGACTACGGTTTGCTATTGTTCTTGAACAAACATTTGCCCTATTCCAAAAATATACTTTATCGCGTTGTGGCAGACATTGCAGGGATAACCTTAATATGCCTGGGGCTGCTATGGATGTTCAATTACCTCATATACAACGTACTGCTGATACCCGAAAAGGGACTACCTCCTTTTTCGGTAAAGTTCGCATTTGCTATGGCGGCAAATATCCCCATACTTCTGGTGTTCGAGCTGATCTATTATTTCCAGTCTGAACAGAAAGCGATAGCAAATTCCGAAATAGCGAAACGTAAGGTGCTGTTATTCCAGCACGAGACATTGAGGTCTCAGATAAATCCGCATTTCCTGTTTAACTCACTAAATGTGCTGTCTTCTCTGATCTATGTAAATCCAGACAATGCCAACAAGTTTACAAAGGCCCTCTCCAAAACCTACCGTTATGTACTTTCCCTCACCCAGCAACCGGTTGTTTCCGTTGCGGAGGAACTGGACGCCCTGGACTCGTATATCTTCCTGATGAGGATGAGGTTTGAAAACTCGTTTACCTTTACCGTGGATAAATTGGCGGATCATGAAAACAGCAGGATCATCCCCCTTACGTTGCAGCTGCTAATAGAAAATGCATTCAAGCACAATATCGCAACCGAAGCGTACGTACTGAACATAAAGATTACTATAGACAGCGAATACATCACCGTCGAGAATAACTTCCAGCCATCGATAGATGCTGAAAAGGGTGGAATCGGACTAAAATATATTGCCGAGCAATATAAGGTACATGCCCAGGAGATGCTCATTGAGCATACCCAGCAGCAGTTTATTGTAAAAATTCCCTATATACAGCCATGAGATACCTGATCGTAGAAGATGAGCGGTTCGCATACGAAGAACTAAAACGCATGATGATCAAATTGCGTCCCGATTATGTGCTGGAGAGCCATACCAAAACGGTTATTGATACCATTAGGTTCCTGAAAGTATTTACCGTTGAGCTGATCCTGATGGATATCCGTCTGGCGGACGGCAACTGTTTTGAGATATTCAACCAAGTTGAGGTCAGCACGCCCGTCATATTCACTACAGCATACGATGAACACGCCATCAAAGCGTTCAAACTGAACAGCATCGACTACCTCCTGAAGCCATTCGACGAGAAAGAGTTGGAGGGCGCATTGGCAAAATTCGAAAATATCTTCCATAGCCCCTCTTATAGGTCAGACCCCAGGAATCTTGAGCAGATACTGTCTGTAAGAACCAAAAACCGTTTTCTGATATCAAAAGGGGAAAACTACCATTACATTGAAACGACCGACATCGCCCATTTCTATAGCGAAGAGGGGGTCGTTTTCCTCCACACATTCGGCGATAATCGGCATATCATCAACTATACGCTAGATCAACTGGAGCAACAAATCGATAAACGTCTGTTTTTCCGGGTATCCCGCAATTGCATCGGCAATGTAAAAGCCGTTGAAAATGTGGCCAGGTATTTCAACAGCCGCCTGAAACTTTCCTTTCAGCCCGTATGCCCGCATGAGGTACTGGTAAGCCGTGTTCGCGTACCGGAATTCCTGAAATGGATGGATGGAATAGTAGAATAGCGTGATGGGAAAACTCCATCCCTTAAATCCTGCATCTCATTTGGTAAATTCTAAATCCTATCACGTACTGGTTTCGTAACCGCGCCCTTCATCGTTCTTTTGTTCAGAATTTAATAACAACATAAAATTTTATAACAATGAAAAAGAACGTATTAGCATTTGTTTGCGCTTTGGGAGCAATGATCTTCACTACAGAATTGTCAGCACAGGAAAAGCCCGTATCTGTAAGGTTCAAGGCCGGAGCAGGCCTGCTCAACTACCGCTTGGGAGGTGACATGAAGGGCTTCAAAAGTAAAATGGGCATAGGCGGAACGGCGGGCGCTACCGTCAAATATGAAGTTAGTTCTAACTTCGCTCTGCAATCCGGCCTCGATATCTATTACAATACCTCAAAGCTTGAAGCTAAAAACGGAGGATCATCCGCTAAAATAAAGACTTTAGGGCTGGAGATACCTCTTTATGCTATCCTTCAGGAAGAAGTCGGTGCAGGAAAGGCCTTTATCGGAGCGGGCGCTTACCTCGGCTATGGGATCGGAGCAAAAGCGGATGGCGTGAACCTGTACGAGAAGAATTCGGGAAGTCTCGCCATGAACCGTTTCGATTATGGGCTCGGAGGCATTATCGGTTACGACTTTGATACAAACTGGCAGATCAATGCGGCTTATCGCTTTGGGCTTACGGACCTCCATAAGGCCAGAGAAGGATCCATGAAAAACAATGGAGTAACTATCGGGATAGCCTATAAATTCTAAACATCAAGAGACCAAAAAAGCTAATGTACCGGAGTTCATCCTACAAAGAAAGGTTATCCGAATTTCGGTACGTTTTAGTTTGCTGATGTTTTCTACCACAAGGTTTAAAAAATATGAATATGAGAAAATTTTTTTTAGCAATCCTGACCTGTGTCATGGTCGCATGTTCTGCAAGCAAAAGCCTGATGGACATGGATAATGGTATAAAGAAAATCAGTATCGGTATGTCCAAGAAAAAAGTGATTTCGATATTGGGGAATGATTACGAAGTGATTTCTTCCAAAGAGCGAACCTCTACCTTGGGATATAAAAACCCGAACCATGGTATATACCGGCTTGTCTTTGTCGATGACAGGCTAAATGAATGGAGTAAGGATCGCCTTGGTTATTACAGGCAACATAGAAATTGATAAACCAAGCCGCAAATCGGTGCACAACTTTGGAATCGGAACGGCCCGGGATTTATTTGAACTCTTCCAGGCTACATTTCATGCCGTCTATAATGAAGTTCACAAGATGTTCCTTTTTATTCCTAGCCATAAACTATTCTTTTGTCCGAGATAAGTGAATAATCGCAAATACAAATTTATAATCACATGAAGTTACAATCATTAATCTTAATAGCGTTAGTGACATCGGTATATATGGAAGGCCGGGCACAGGAAGTATCACTCAGAACAGAGTATCTTGGAAACTCGGGCTACTATTACCTGCCTCCGGGCGAGAAGCCAAGGGAAAAAATCGGTGATGCAAAAGGCTCCGCAATGGTGTACCAAGCTGGGTTCAGTATGCCTTTATCGATGAAATTAAATGAGAACAATCGCCCGACTGCCTGGGGAATCGGTTTTGGCGGAGCATACGTTTCGTTAAAAAACCAACATTTCGCTGAGCATATGGTGTCCGAAATCATGAATCTGCAGCTGGGTGTTTACCATTTGCGCCCTTTGAATGAAAGATGGTCGGTGCGCGCAAGTTTGGGGATAGGTGTATTTACGCCCTCCACCGATTTTTCCAAAATCAGTTTCAAAAATGTACTGGCAAGCGGAAGTGCGGTTTTTATCCGCCACCTTAAGCCGAATCTTTCCATTGGAGGAGGACTGGCCATAAATAGCTCTTTGGGCTATCCCATGGTATTTCCCGCTGTTTATGTGAAGTGGAAGTCGGAAGGGAAATTCGACATCAATGTTGAGCTCGTTGAAGGACTGGATGTCTCCGCGGGATATGATTTTAATGAGCGCTTCAAACTATCGTACGCCCTTGAAATGAATGGACAGGTTGCTTTGCTCAAAAAGGAAGGTAAGGATGTCATATTTTCCCACCAGTATATCGTAACGGGATTCCGTCCCGAAGTAAAGCTTCGTACCGGGATGTCTCTGACTGGAATGGCAGGACTGAACCTGTACCGCCCTGCAGCGTACAGTGACAGGACGCTAAAAGGGGTGTTTGCAGGAGACAATGACTATCATTTTTCTGTCTCGCCATACGCATCAATTGGTCTAAAGATGAAGTTTTAAGTCATGAAGCTGAAGCAGACTATACAGACTTCGGTATACAAAGCAGCCTATGTGACTGTATATGCCCTAAGCCTGTTGCCTATGTCATTTCTGCATGCGATGGCTTCACTTACCTTTTTCGCCGCTTACTACCTTATTGGATACAGAAAGGAAGTCGTCATTCAGAATGTTGCACGTTCCTTTCCAGAGAAGAGGTATGGCGAAGTCCAGGCCATTGTAAAAAAATTCTATTCCTGCTTTACAGCCTATTTTGCCGAAATCATAAAAAGTGTATCCGATCCAGCGGAGTTCCTTGATAAGAAAATAACCTTTGAGAATCTGGAACTGGTAGACTACTATATAAATTCCGGGAGGGATGTTATTGCCTGCCTGGGGCATTGTGGAAACTGGGAAATGCTGAATTTTATGCCATACAAGATCCCGCATAAGGTATACGCGATTTACAAACCGCTCAGTTCAGCGGCGATGAACAAGCTGATGGTTAAGGTTCGATCTCGTTTTGGCATGGAGTTAATACCCGATAGCGCAGTTGTACGCCATGTACTGGCTAAGAAATCACCTCCTGCCTTGTATCTTTTTCTCGCTGACCAATGTCCAGCAACAAAGGAGGAAAAATACAGGTTTACCTTATTACATCAGGACACTTATGTTTTTTCAGGTATGGAAAAGCTGGCCCGGGCGGATCGCGCGGCAGTTGTATACCTGCACATCACCCAGGTATCGAAAGGAAGTTACAACGTGACCTGTATGCCGGTGTGTGCTGATGCGGGTGCCTTGACCGAGGGTGAAATCACCCAAAAGTACATTAACCTGTTAACTGAAAACATTCGGGAAGAACCATACGGATGGTTGTGGACACATAAACGATGGAAAAAATAAGATGATGGTTTACATGCTCTCGATGGTATTGATAGCCTTCATCATAATAGGATGCTGCATAGGCCTATATACTCTTATTAAAGTCCTTTTTGAGGATTGATTGGACAATATAACGACGAAACTTAAGATACATGTGTTGATGAAATATCTATTGATGTCGCGAATGTTTCGTTGTTTATCACTTAGGGAGTATCCGGCAGCATCATACTTTTTTGGCAAGAACAGGCATTTTTTCAAGAGGGTTTCGAAGTTGGAAAGAGCTTCACCAGAAAAATCATACTGGTTGTCTCCATCAATGGTGTCTATTGCAATGCAATTCGCCTATCTGTACATAATTCTTCATTTTGAAGGATTATGTCAAAATGAATTAACACGTTTCTTCGCTGGTGCAGAAATTTAATCTCTTTCAAAGGTGTACGGTCCTATTGATTTTTGTCTTCTCAATTATATTTCATATCCCCTTGAATCATTCATAAAGTCACTTTTGTGCCGCTAGGCGCCGCCCTGAATTTTCAGGCAGCAAACAATTAACAGCAAGGCTATAATTTCAGCCTCGCTGTTGTTTTAAGCCATCATTTTAACGCTAAATTACCATGCGTCACAAATTCTCACAAAGATTAAAAGCCCTTTGTAAACGCTTTTAATAAACAACAAAAGTCAAGACTTGAAAAGGATCTTTTGGTCTTAACAAACGATACCGCCCAGACTTCAGTTCTGGGCGGTACCCTTACTTTAGCATCATACTCCCCAAATTCAGGGTCTACCGGCATCCAAAAAGCTGATCTTTCCATTCGATGTTTCGAAGTGCATCAACACTTCCACTTTTCCTGTTAACACTGATTCCAGCGTAGCAAATACGGTTTTACCTGCATTTTCAGCTTTATGAAGTTCTGTAAATTTGGCACTGGTTTCGCCGAAAAACAACTGGTCCGAAAATGCGATGATATCAGCCTTTTCCCCGTTGTGAATGAATATTATGTCGTCTGACATGAGTTCAACAAGTGTTTCTTTTCTGCGGCTGTTCCAGGCGATGAATGCGGCTTTTACCACATCGTCAGCTATTTGATCATAATCCATATTTATTCCATTTTAGGTAGTCCCCGTTATTTTAAAATACCTTGTAAACCTGCCCAGTTTGTCCTCCCAATACACTTTTAACATAAGCCTGGGTAACGCGGTACATGGTAACCGGGATCTGACCTGGGAAATAAGGGAAATATGCCGGTGATTCTTCCACCACACCAGGTGCAACTGCGTTTATTCTTACACCATTTTCTAATTCGATCGCAGCCCCCGTTACGAAGCCATTGATAGCCCCGTTTAGCGTGCTGAGGTTCGCTCCCAATATCACAGGGTCTTCCGCTAGTGAACCGGAAGTTAGCGTAAAGGATCCTTTAGGATCAACGTAGTGCTGACCTATCAAGACCAGATTGACTTGCCCCATCAACTTATTGTTAACGCCGGTGCGGAAGTCAGCATCCTTCATGCTGGTTAAAGGACCGAAGTGACCGTCGCCGCTAATACAAACCAGGGCATCAAACTTCCCGGCTGCCTTATAAAAATTTTCGATCGATTCAACCGACGAAATATCTACCTGCAGATCACCGCTTTTTGAGCCGGCTTTCAAAACTTCATGTTCCTTCTCCAGTGCAGCAGTAACATGTTTTCCAATTGTGCCTGTGGCACCGATAATAATGATCTTCATAACTTTTTTTCTACAATTTTAATTCATTATTATACTTTTGCCAAGTAATGGCACATTTGTCAAGTAGTGACACTTTTGTCACGTTAATTCATAATCAATATGTTAACAGAAAAAATAGTTGAAAAAAAGGTAAACACCGTTTGCGACTGCCCGATAACCGCATCGATTAGTATCGTTGGCGGCAAGTGGAAACCTATCATCATATGGATACTGATAGATGGCCCTAAACGCTTTGGTGAACTTCACAAGACCATCCCAGGCATCGCCTTAAAAGTGTTATCAAGGCATTTGAAAGAATTGGAAGCTGACGGCATCATTACACGAAAGGTTTATGCACAGGTTCCCCCCAAAGTCGAATACACGCTTACTGAAAAAGGAAGATCACTCAACGATGTCATGGAATTGCTGGCGGAATGGGGAAGAAAGAACATCTTAAGTGCCTGAAGCGAAGATTCCTTCCAACAAGCCAATATTTCTCTTGAATGCACACAATCTATCTGTTCTCTGATAGCGCCTATGTCAATCAGGGTTGTATCTTATTATATTTACGATTGATTGTCTACGGAACGTAATTCCTTTATTTTTTTTATTCCTATTTCATCTATCCACTGTTCAAAGTCTGTCAGCTTTGGCATCCAGAAAGATATAAATTTGTAATCGATGGGGTCATAACCTTCTTTGTCGATCATTTCAACCAATTTGGCAAACGTTTCACTTTGTTGATAAAGTACTTCTAACGGCACTTGTACGAATTCGATTGATTGGTTCAACTTCTCTTCCAATAGTTTTAAAACTTGTTTAGGTGTAAATAATTTACCTCCAAAATCAACCGTTTTTCCGTGGAACGCTTTATAATTCTGAAATATTATTCGCGCAAAGGTACCAATATCATTGGCAGCAACCCAAGAGATTGCCCTTTCTTCAGGTAGGAGGTTGAAAAACTTGCCTTCTGCTAATCCGAAACTGGGTAAAAGTAGATTTTCCATAAAAGAAGCAGGTCTTATTACTGCCCCTTGTAAATCACTTTTTAACAAGTATTTTTCGATCGTAAACTTAAATTTTGGTCTAAATATATGCTGCTTATCTGATCCAAGGACCGATGAATAAAGGACAAATTTAACGCCTTGTTCTTCTGCTAATTTGATTGTTCGTATGCCAATTTCTGCTTCTTTCTCATCCGATTCTTTGCTGGAAACCCATACAGGAGGGAGGACTAAATAAAGCCCGTCGACTTTTTTAAATATTTCTTTTAAATCTTCAATGCCTTCTAAATCGCCTTTTACTAAAGTTGCCCCTGCTTTTTTTAGATTGACTGCTTCTGAAGATTGAGGACTTCTGGTAAGTGCAAATACCTCAAAATCGTTTTTTAGCAATTCATATGCTGCGGCACTGCCTTGCTTTCCGGTTGCACCTGTGACTAATATTTTTTTCATTTTAACATTGTTTTAAGCAAAGTTAGTTTCCTTATGTAGTAAATTTGTGTTTACTAACCTTAAGGAAAGTATGATGGATAAAAAGATAAAACCTTGTATAGAAAATGAAAAAATCTTAAAACAAAGATTTTTAGCATTGAGAGACACCTTAGATTTATTGAGTGGAAAATGGCGTTTCTGTATTCTTTTAAACCTGCATTATTATGAAAAATTACGGTTTAAAGATTTCTTTGAGGTATCTGAAGGTATCTCCCCGAAAGTACTAAGTTCTGAGCTTACCATGTTGGAAGCTCATCAGCTTATCCAAAAAAATATTGAATATACATCCACACAAGACATAACTTACTATGTCTTAACCAAGCACGCTCAAGATATCTGGACCGTCCTGAATACGCTAATTGAATTTGGACTATCCAATCGTAAAGAAGTGATCAAATCACTACATTACGATAAAAATTAATTTGAATCAATAATTAGAATTTTTTTCCGGTTTCCACAGAGAGTTAAATCATCGAATTTGATTAGGATCCAAACTATCACATCAAGCTACAAAGCAACATCGAAATCACAAACAGCGTACAATTATATCTGTAATGTTATCAATCTCTGTCTCGTTTATGGAAGCAAAACCAAACCTGAGAGCGTTATATCTCGCATTGAAATTGTCAAATATTTGACCGTCGTTAATAAATAAACCCATTTTCGAAGCTTTGAATGATATGTTTTTTAACGGATATCCATTATTGAATATCGTCCAAAGCGCTAACCCGCCTTCAGGCTTGGCAAAAGAAACAACGTCCTTTAATTTTTCATCCAGTGAAGCGCATAAATAGTCTCTTCTATGTCCGAAAATCTTATTAACCTTTTTTAAATGCCTTGTCAGTTCTCCACCTTCTATCAGCGCCGCAAGCGAATCTTCCATGATATTATCTCCTTTTAACTCTATTATCTTTCTTAAATATATGGCCTGCTCAATGAAATCTGAGGCTGCAACCATAAACCCGATCCTGATGGAAGTAGAAAGCGATTTCGAAAAAGAACCAACATAAATCACCCTGTCGGGATGAATGCTAGCCAATGGCAAATAGGGAGATGAATCATATTGAAATCCATAGTCATAGTCATCTTCAATAATAGAAAAATCGTATTGTTCAGCTATACTCAATATCGAAGAACGTCGTTCCGGGCTTAAGGTAACAGTAGTGGGGTAATGATGGTGTGGTATGAGATATAAAGCGCTGATGGTATACTTCTCACAGGCATCTCTGATAAGTTCATCATCTAGTCCGTCACGATCTGCCGGTATGCGGATAATATTTGCGCCAAGGTATTCAAACACATAATTAGCTACATGGTATCCGGGTTCACCTACAATGATGTAGCTCCCGCGTTGAAGCAGTAAGCTGGCAGCTATGTAAATGCTCATTTGAGCACCATGTGTAATAAGTATATTTGGTAAATCCGCCTGTATGCCTCTTGTTTGCGCAAGATAGCTTGTCATTGTTTCCCTTAGTTTTAATGAGCCGGGAGCTAACGTAATTGCCGGCTTTTTACTAACATGCTGCTGTTTTAAACGCCGCAGGTACTCTCTGTTTAGCAGGTGCATCGGTGCCAGCCTGGAATCCGGATGACCGTCATCAATGATGAGGCTTGGATTAAGCGCAAAGGAATGTGGATGAAATTCTTTGGTCGTTTCGAGTTTAAGAAACGTACTTTTCATTTTGCTACCGGATACATATCCATTTGCAGGGACTCCCCATCGTTTTATACCGCCCTTGGGCAATTCCCTTGCTATGTAATGTCCATGTTTAGCCACAGCAACCAACCATCCCTGCGCAATCAGCTCGCTATAAGCAGCAATAACCGTTTTACGGTGAATCTTTGCCATGCCAGCCATAGACCTTGTTCCTGGCATCTGGTCTCCTTTTTGAATTACGCCGTCTTTAATAAGCCTTATTACCCCATCAACAACCTGCATGTAAGCCGGACGGGATAACATTTTATCGATTACAATCAGCGTTTCAAACGGAAGCATGTGGACTACTGTGTTTTTGGTTTCTGGACGCCAAAGATAGTCCATTAAACCTATAGTTTTGGATTAATAAATCAGTTGTTTAAACAGGCATATGGATAATAATAATATTTCGAAAAATTTTAAGCATTATTTAGCTGCGATAGTAGCTTTTTCAATTTGGGGATTTTTTAGCCTGGTGTTAAAGCCTTTACATGCTTATGCGCCTTTAGATATCCTCTTTTATCGCGTTTTTAGCTGCGCTGTAGTTATGTCAATGATTTCACTGCTTTTTAAAAGGAAAAGTCTCTTAGCTAATTTGCGGCTGCTTAAATCTTTGCCGAAAAAGAACCGATTGACAATTATTGGCCTAAATGTTACCGGCAGCGTCTTTTTGACTGTCAATTGGTTTTCTTTCATTTATGTGATGAACCATGTCAGTGTACGCGCTACCTCTGTAGCCTATTTAGTTTGCCCCATTTTAACAACATTACTGGCCTTTTTCCTTTTGTCGGAGCGATTGAACCGATTACAATGGTTCTCTGTAGTGCTAAGCGGTTCCGGATGCTTATTGCTTTCATATACCAGCATAAGCGATATGTTTTTTAGTACAATAGTTGGCCTTAGCTATGCTGTTTATATTATCAGTCAAAACAAAAATTCCGGATTAGATAAATTTCTGGTACTTAATTTTCACATACTTTTATCGGCTGTTTTATTAGGATTTTTTTACCCCGCATTCTCCGGCCCGATTCCCTCAGATTTTAAATTTTACTTTTATGTAGAGATCATTGCGGTCATCTATACAATCGTCCCCTTGTTTTTAAATCTATACGCCCTTAGCCGGATCAGTTCTTCAAAAGTGGCAATGATATTGAACATCAATCCAATAATCGCGTTTATTTTAGCGGGAGTGGTCTATCACGAACCATTAGGTCTTCTGCAGGTATTTGCATACGCATTGGTGTTTGCGGCCGCAATCATTTTTAACATCAGTAAAACTTCCAGGTCTAAAACTTGATTAGGGTAATAATAGACTTCAGAAATATACGGAGAACTAACCAATGCGTATGCAAACGTTGCCATACTGCTCCATGTTTCTGCTCGGCTTATACCGTTCGAACGCTGTAATGAGTGCTATCTGGCAGCCCTTACGAAGAATTGATGATATGAAATTCGCTTTATTACTTAGCTGCTAAGGGGTACTGGCGACTACAGAGATTTCAATGTTTGCATGTCGAACAAGGTCCTTTACAATCACACAGGTTCGTGCGGGAAAAGGATCGCTGAACTGCTGCAAATAGACCTCATTGAAAACATCAAATTGTTTAGGCTTTTTTAAGTACACGGTTACCTTAACAACATTTTTAAGCGACAGGCCATTTTCGTGCAGAATTCGCTCTACATTTCCCAATGCATTCCGAACTTCATCCCTGAAAGAGTCTTTACCTTGGACAAGAGAATTCAGGCCCAGTTGACCTGAAACAAACAGGAGTCCACCCGCTTGCACCGCATCACGGAAAGGCTTTTTTGCTTTTGCGGGTTGTTGAGCAAAAGTCTGCGAGCAAAAGAGGATCAGGGTTAGTAATAATAAGGGCTTTTTAACTTTTTTCATTGTTGTTTGCTTAAAATCCATGTTTACTGATTAGAGCTATAAGAGAAGCCATTGCTGCAGCACCTAATTCAACCTCTCTTATATTTATTTTATCGTAAGTGTCAAGTGCGCTGTGGTGAATATCGAACAACCGCTGGTCATCGCAGTCCAGACTGATCAATGCTTCGGCTTGGTCTTTCATTGGTGCCAGGTCGACTCCTCTATGACCTGAATATAATTCTGCTACTTTATAAGGAATGAACAAGGGATTCCATGCCTTCATCTTTTCCTTCACTTCCTGGCTGCCTTCTACCCTGAAGCCCCTGGGCGTAAACCCTCCGGCATCCGACTCCATGACAGCAATGTGTGTTTCTGCGGCCGACTTAGCCTCCTGAGCATACTTAAGTGCACCATGGGCCCCTGACTCCTCGTTCATATACAAGATTGCACGGATCGATCTTTCCGGTTTTTGATCACGGTTTTTAATTAAGCGAAGAACTTCCAGTGTTTGTACAAAGCCCGTTCCGTCATCGCTTGCACCCTCACTCAAATCCCAGGTGTCGATATGGCCGCCCACTGTGATAAATTCATTGGGATACACAGATCCTTTGATTTCTCCGATTACGTTGTAACTTTTAACATCGGGCAACTGTATGCAGTTCATTTCTAAGGAATAAATAAGATCAGGATTTCGTTTAAGCTCATGACTCAACACATCAGCACTCTTTGTGCTCAGCGCTGCAGCAGGGATTTTTTTCACAGCAGAATCATAACTCATGGCTCCCGTATGTGGAACTTCGTCTATCGCTAAGGTCATTGACCTCACCAAGGCCCCCGCCGCGCCGCGCTTTCCTGCTTCGATGGCCCCTCTTGCGCGCTGGTCTACAACAGCAAGGTACGCCTTGAATGTCTCGATCTCTTTAGGATCCATAGCCCTGTTGAAGAAAACAAATTTTCCCTGAACATCTTTATTTTCCAGAGCAGCTAATTCGCCCCAGCTATTTACTTCTATTACCTGAGCGCTTAACACTCCTCCGGTACCAATAGATCCTCCCAGGGCACATACGGACATTGGGATTTTCTTTCCTGATCTAGAGATAAAAAAAGATTTCTCCTTCTTGCCCCTGATCCAATGTGGCACGGTGACCTCCTGGAGATAAACACGGTCCGGAGCGATCTCCTCCATCTTCTTCTTCCCCCATTCCACTGCCTTTTGCGCATTTGCAGATCCGGAGATTCTTGATCCGATTTTTGAGGTTAGATGATAAAGATTTGGGCCGATCTTTCCAGCGGTGAGGGCATTATCATAAATTTTCCTGATCATCAGAGAATCCGAACTTAAATCTTTTTGCGCAGAGAGTCTGCCGATAGCTCCAAAATAAATTAAGGATAGTATCAGCGCAAATTTCAAGCTTCGCCAGGGTTGATGTGTGTTGATTTGCATTATCATGAGCTGTCTATTTGAAGATGAAAACAATTATTGGCCTACACCGGTACTGGTATAATTCACAGGAAACCAGGAATAGCCTTTTCCAGCCTTACGGATATGTCCTATCCCGGGAAACGAAAGATGATCTGCGGCAATCCAGTATTTTCCATTTGCAGCTTCAGAAAAGGCTTGCTTTCGAGCCCTGGCAGCGGCTTTGGGATCAACGTCATAGACAATCGTAACATCGGGATCTGAAAACTGGACTGCCGCAGAGTGCAGGATATCTCCCCAGAACATAATCTTTTCACCCTTACTACTTACCTGGTAGAAGCTATGTCCGGGCGTATGTCCGGGACTTGCTACCGGAAGTACTCCTGGAAAGATCTCGTTGCCGTAGGTAAAAGTCTTCACTTTACCCGCCTTAACGTAGGGCATCATCTTCAGTATTGCCTGTTCGAAGTAAGGCTTCATTTCCTTAGAAGCTTTGGTATAATTCTCTGGGGTGAGCCAGAAATCATATTCCTGTTTGCTCACATATACTGTCGCATTAGGAAATACTCTGCGATCCCCATCCATCAATCCACCGGTATGATCGGTATGGATGTGTGTAATTAAAACTGCATCAACATCCTCAGTTTTATAACCTGCTCTTGCTAAACTGGCTGGAAGGTGACCTAACGAAGGGCCGTATAATTCCGAAGTTCCCGCATCTACCAAAATCAGCTTGCCGGCCAACTCAAAGAGATAAGCGTTTACAGACGCTTCAACAATAGGTTCCTGAAAATTAAGACCTGTTAGCTTTTCTACCTGTCCTGGTTTGATGTTGGTAAGTAACCTGGGCAGATCCTGGGGAATCGTTCCATCAGATAATGCAATGATATCGATATCGCCAATTTCCATGTGGTAATAGCCAGGCTGTTTCAACAATTTTGGTGTACCCTGGGCAAAGGATGTAATAAACGAACCTGATAACAAGGCAATCGTTAATAGTTTTTGAAATAATAGTTTTTTAGAATCGTGGTGCATTTTTTTTTATTTTTTGTTATAGCAAAGTTATTGCTGTATGATCGGGGCTACAAGTACGCACTTCATTATTGCATAGGGTGAATTTTATCCCTATACACCTTTATGTGCGTTTTTATTATCTTTGATCTTATTGATAATACAGAGACATGTACGAGCGAAAAATCCCAAAGAACCTGGACTGCGGAATGGGTATGACTATGGAAATTATTGGGGGAAAATGGAAACCCTGTCTAATCCTTAACATACACAATGGCGCCAAAAGGCCGAGTGAGCTTCAGCGGCTCAATCCACTCGCAAGTCGGAGGGTTCTTACTGTACAATTGAAAGAATTAGAAGAACACGGTATAATCAACCGAGTAGTGTACCCGGTTCTGCCACCAAAAGTGGAATACTTCCTTACAGATCTTGGTAAGTCACTGCTTCCAATGATATTATTAATGGATGAGTGGGGTGCACAATATATGTCAAAGCCGGAGGAGTTGCCTAAGCTCAAAAAAGTTATTTAGACCTGATTATTTGCGCCAGTGAACGCCGCGTTTGTTTTTCCTTGTAAGCGACAGCTAAAACATCGGCATTCTTGATATCATTCTTTAAAAACAGGTAGCAATATTTCGTCTACAAGTGTTTCAAGACGTTTACTGTCAATGCCCTGCATCCGCACTAAATTTTCAATACGGATCAAATCAAAAGGCAGCATTAATGTGACTCCGCTGGTGACCTTAATATTTTCACCTCTTGATTTAGCATTTTCTAAAATCGTTTTCATTGCTTCGACAAATTTATTAACAGCTTTAGTATGGACTTGTGGTTCTCTGGTATTGTCTTTGTCCTGCAGTCTGATATAATAATAGTTAATTATAACTTCCGAACCGACTTCATCATAAACACTTTGGCAAATGGTAAGCAACTGGTTTAAATCTCCACGCAAACTTCCTGTATCTTCCAGCTTGTAAAGGAACTCCCCGTCAAAAAGTTTTTTGGCCTTGTAAGTATAAATATCCTGTAACAAATCAAATGTTGTGGGCCACCGCCGGTATAAAACGCTCCGGCTAGTTTTTGCAGCTTCCGCTATTTGTCCAAAAGTCAGATTGGTATGCTTAACCTCATTCATCAGTTTGAAAGTAGCATCAAACAAGCTTTCCATCAGCTCATCCCCGCGCCTTCTATTGCTTTTTTGTTCATCCATAATATAAATTTCAAACAAATTTAAAAATAAATTAGATACAATTTGCATCTAATTAAAAAAACAATACATTTGTAATAAGATACAAAATGTATCTTATTAAATTATAATTATGCGAGAACCTGGTAATAAAAAGGGAAACACCTCAGATCCCCTCCGTGATTTTTTTAACAATCATCATGATAAGCTGGTATGTACAGCCAATAAACACGGAGTGCCTAATGTTTCAATTATGGGCACGCCGAGAATTATGGAAAGTGGAGATATCGTATTCCATATTAGTGATCCTATTTCGGAGACGATGGATAACATGAGGGAAAATAAGGAAGTCGTGTTTATGGCCTACGTACCTGGCGAAAGGGCAAGGGATTATCACGGTGTAAGAATCCACACAGAAGTTACCGAGATCATTAGCTCAGGAGAAAAGTTCGAGCTTATCAAAGAAAAAATCGGCGAACGGCTTGGTAAGGATAAAGCCGACGAGCTACTCGCCTCAATCACCTGTCGTGTAAAGAAAGTTCGACCTGTGGTTGATAGGGGTCAACGATGGAACGAACCACCTATGTAATTTTTAAGCAGATGATGATGAAAGCAACCATTTAGACTGATCCTGCAATACAACAACGCGCGGTATGTAGCAGATGCTGTTAAGGCTTTTGAGATTTTTAATCAAAGTGATATCCAAGACATAGCGACATGCTTGCGTATGATTTACATCAGTCTTTTCTTAAAATGTCTTGGGAGAGGCATAATCCTTACTTAACAACCTAACAGATTAACAATGCTAAAAAATTTGATTAATTATTTGCTAGTGACAACGCTGTTATGTATAAGCAGCAATAGCATAGCACAACAAAAACATACCGTAAGCGGCACCATAAAAGACCGCAAAAACGGTGAATTGATGATTGGTGTGACGGTTAGAATCGAGGGAAACCTTTCGGTTGGAACAGCCAGCAATGAATATGGGTTTTATTCCCTGTCTTTACCCAAGGGGAACTACACTTTGATTATCAGCTATATCGGCTATGATGAACAGCGTCGGCAAGTTCAATTGGAAAAGAACGCCAGGATAGAGTGGCTACTCGAACAGGCCACGGAAGGCAAAAATAATTTACAGGAAGTTGTGGTTTCAAGCGCAAAAAAGGATAGAAATCTTTCGAACGCTCAAATGGGCATGGAAACGCTTGACATTAAGCAGATAGAAAAACTTCCTGTGCTGTTCGGTGAAAAAGATGTCATGAAGACCCTTCAACTTTTACCGGGCATCAAAAGCAGCGGGGAAGGAAATAGTGGGTTTAGTGTGAGGGGAGGTGCCACTGATCAAAATCTGATTCTGCTTGACGAAGCTCCAGTTTATAATGCATCGCACCTGCTCGGTTTCTTCAGTACCTTCAATAGCGATGCGCTGAAAGATGCGAGTATAATCAAAGGGAATAGCCCGGCCCAATACGGTGGACGACTTTCCTCAGTGATGGATATTAAAATGAAGGATGGCAATAACCAGGATTATAATGTGACCGGCGGCATCGGTTTGATCAGTGGCAGGCTAAGTGTGGAAGGGCCAATCCAAAAAGATAAATCATCCTTTATAGTCTCCGGAAGAAGGACTTACGCAGATCTGCTCTTGAGGAGTTCTGAAGACTTTAAAGATAGTAAGCTTTATTTCTATGACCTGAACGTTAAAGCTAATTATGAAATAAATCAAAACAACCGTATTTATCTTTCAGGATATTTCGGCCGTGATGTTCTTGGATTTGGCGATACTTTCGGAACCAACTGGGGAAACACTACTGCGACCTTCAGGTGGAATAGCGTAATTAATAGCCAGTTGTTCGCAAACACTTCAATAATTTACAGCAATTACGATTACAAGCTGAACTTTAGGAGCAGCGGGAATGATTTCGGCCTTAATTCGCAGATTAAGGACTGGAATTTGAAAGAAGACTTCTCCTGGTTTGCAAGCACCAAACACACCGTGCGTTTTGGCCTCCAATCCATTTATCACACCATTGCACCAAGCAGGGTTTCGGGCACAAGCGTGAGCAGTTATCCTAAAAGCACACGGTATTCCTGGGAAAATGCGCTTTATATAAATGATGAATATAAAGCCACCGATAGGTTAACCATTAATTACGGCCTTCGACTTGCTGCGTTTACGGTCATGGGAGGAGATACATATAATATCTATAACAATGGCGTGCTCACTGACAGCCTGACCCTCGCTAAGGGCAAATTAGGAAAAACATATGTGAACCCTGAACCGCGAATTACGGCAAATTACCGGATCGATGATGTCAGCAGCGTAAAAGCGGGCTATTCCCGCAATACACAGAATCTTCATCTTTTAAGCAACAGTAGCGGCGGCAGACCTACCGATCAGTGGATCGGTAGCAGTTATACCGTAAAGCCAGAAATTGCCGACCAGGTTAGTATTGGCTACGGCAGAAATTTCCATGAGAACAGTTATGAAGTGAACGTTGAAGGGTATTATAAGCAAATGAAAAACCAGATCGATTACAGAAATGGTGCTGATATTACCTTCGATGCTGCTAAGGATATAGAAAGCGAACTGCTCTTTGGTAAAGGCCGGGCCTATGGATTTGAACTGATCGCTAAAAAGAAGAGTGGAGACCTCACCGGGTGGATTTCTTATACCTTATCAAAAACCGAGCGCAAAATAGACGGCATCAACAATAATAACTGGTACAATGCAAGCCTTGACAAAACCCATGATTTGTCTGTTGTTGCAAGCTATCAACTGACTCCCCGGTGGTCATTATCCGGGTTGTTTCAATACAGTACCGGAAACGCTGTGACATTTCCGACGGGAAAATATGAGTTGAACGATCAGACGGTATTCCAGTATAGTGAACGCAATGCAGACCGCATGCCAGCATATCATCGCCTGGATTTGAGTGCCACTTACGAATCTAAAAAGAAAAAACGCTTCCAAAGCTCCTGGACATTCGGCCTGTACAATGTCTATGGCCGTCAGAACGCCTATACCTTTTCTTTTGAAGACAATCCAAACAATCCCGGCACCACTCGCGTGATGCAAACCTCACTTTTCCGTTGGGTTCCCAACATTACCTATAATTTCAAATTCTAACTATGAAAAAGCTATTTTATTTGACTTGTTTAATTATGCTGTTCACCAGTTGTGAAAAGGAAGTCACTCTCGACCTTGCTAACAAAAGTGGTACGTTAGTAATCGAAGGAAACATTACCGATCAACCAGGACCCTACTATGTGGACATTACCAGATCTGTTCCGTTTACAAATACTAATCAATACCCTCCTGTTACAGATGCTTTCATTACCATCACCGATATGCAGGGACAAACTGATACTTTGCAGCACATAGGTGAAGGGCGTTATCAGACCGGTAATCTGCATTCTGTTCCGGGCCACACTTATAATCTGCTTGTGAAGACAGCAGATATCAGTTTTACAGCACAGAGTAAAATGCCCGCAGCGGTTGATTTGGAGAGTCTGCAGCAGGACCCGGTTCAAATGGGTAGCGATACCTCCTATAATGTTCTGCCAATTTTTACCGACCCCGCTCCTTTAGGCAATCGGTATTTTTTTATCCTGACCGTCAACGGGCACACAAAAAAAGTCTTGCAGACCATTTCCGACAACGTCAATAACGGATTGGTTAACCAAAGAAGCATAATTACTTCAAGGGAAGAGGATGATGAAATCAAGGTTGGAGATCGCGTTAATGTGGAAATGCAGTGTGTTGATGAGCGGATGTACAACTATTATACTGCCCTGATTCAAATCACAGCTGATCGTGGTCCAGGTGGCAGCGTTACTCCAGCTAATCCACCTAGTAATATTAGCTCTGGAGCGCTAGGATATTTTTCTGCGCACACGACCAGATCGAGCAGCATCGAAATACGATAGTTTTATAAAATGATACCACTGTCAGATAAGTAACTTTTTCAATTACTGGACGCACAAGCCCAGTAATAGTTTAACAAAACATGGACGCAGCGACGTCAATAAAGCAACATAGGTGAAATTAACCTTATTTCGATACTAACATCAGCTCAGGTATATCCATCATCTATTAGAAAAAATAACTTATAATTTAATATTAATATAAAAATATGAAAAGGGAAATCAACTTCATGCTGCTGTTGGGCGTTTTAGGATTGGCTAATATCGGCTTTAACATCTTCACGAACTGGAACATAAAACAAGATAATCATTCCATTGAAATAATAGGCACTGAAATCCAGGAAGCTTTTTCCTGCTTAAAAGCTAAGCTAAATTTCGATCCGGCACATCCTGAGCAAGGTAACTTATCTGCACCTATTGATGCGCGTAGCTTAAGTACGGATTTTTTTCCAAAAACCAGGCACGCCCTTTCAAAGGAAGCGTTGGATGTCGAAAAATATCCTACGATCGTTTTCCGATCGGATGCCATTACCAAAAACGGTGATCTGCACGAAGCTAGTGGTAAACTGACTGTAAACGATGTAACTAAAAGAATCATCATATCCTTCGCTTTCAATGGAACCGATATATCCCGCGCCTTTAAAGGGAGTTTTAAGATCCGTCCCAAAGAATATCATCTGACATGTAAAAAAACGCCTGAAAAAATCCCGCTAGAACTCTTAATACTCGAACCCGTAATGAATCCCCACATGTTTTCGAATGATCTGGCTGAATTAGCAACGATGAATGGTTTTTTAGATAACACTGATCGTGGACGGCATTTAAGCGAAATACAAAGGAAGTTGTACAGATCAAGAGATTACTGATTTAAAATAGGCATTAATAACAAAAAATAAATCCTAAAAAAATGAAACTAGACAGAAAATATGTAACACCATTCATCTCTTTGCTATTTATAGTCTTGGCTATTACAGGGATTTTTATGCTATTTCATCTGTTTGATGGATATACTGAAGTTGCACATGAATTAATTGGAATTGGATTCGTACTTGCCGCAATCTTACACATTATACTAAATTGGAATGGCTTAAAAGTTCATTTTATGAAACAAGTATTTATGCCAGCAGCTATAGCTGTAACAGTGCTAACCTTAACTTTTGTTTATTTAGAACGAAAGCAACTTCCATTAGATATTGTTATTGTCGACAAAATATTTAAAGCTCCTTTAAAAGAATCATGCAAAATTCTGAACATAGACTATTCAATAGCAATCAAAAAGTTAAAAAAAAAGGGGTATATAATAAGCAACATAAAAACACTTGAGGATGTTTGGAAAAAAAATGATACAGATCCACAGGAAGTTATCGAATTATTAATGGATTGAGCTTTTAGAATCAACAATGGACGGAAAATTAGCTGAGAGAATGGGTTGATTTGCAAATTAGACAGAGACGGATAAGCACCTATTGGGGATGCTCTCGGGGCATTAAACGTCAATTAGGCGGAAGCGGCTGATAAGTTAGGAGATAAAGGCGTTTCAGTTGAGAAAGCTCACACCCTCGAAGACTTATTGATATCAATACCAATGCAAAAATCATTAACCTACGTCTGGAATGGTCGAATTTTTTTTAATAAAATTAATCACTAACACAGTTTGTTATGAAATACCTTATCGTCGAAAACACGGAACAGCAACAAAATGCAGTTTTGTATGACATAGTTGACTTTCTCTGGGACAATGGTAATGAGGTGCATATCAGCAGTAATTACGGCGAAGCTGAGTTTCAACAAATCATACAAAGTTGCGATTGCATCGTTTTACTGCAATGTCAGGAGACATGCTTCGATAAAGCACGAGAAGCATTTCAAAAAAACCTTGCTTCAGAAAAATCCATTCTGAAAAAAACTTTTCTATTTTTTTCAGAAAATGGAATTTATACTAATATGATACCCTTTCCCTATAAGATTTTTGACATTAAACAATTAAATAAAAATGAATTATTCGGATTTTTTTTCTGGTTCAAAAAATTAAATAGTTGTCTCGTCCTGATATAGCTTGTCATTAAAAACTGAAAAATGGCAACAAAAAGCAAAGACAAAACAAAAATTGCAACTAGAAAACCTTGGGGACGGTTAAGCGATGATCTGAAAGAGAAAAT
>Ga0182007_10000542_pt1 | contig 22232 bp, 30 predicted proteins | sample Sormic07211113_1_FD_123023 | JGI IMG/M metagenome (GOLD analysis project Ga0182007, IMG submission 123023) | Rhizosphere microbial communities from Sorghum bicolor, Mead, Nebraska, USA - 072115-113_1 MetaG | ecosystem: Host-associated > Plants > Roots > Rhizosphere | place: USA: Nebraska... | reverse complement strand
CGGTGGATCGCTGATGACTGCCGTCAACCGCGCCATTAAAGCCGCTGACCTTTGGGCGCTTGTTCGCTCGAAGTTCGGAGGGAGTTAATCCATGAGCATTCAAACGTTGAGCACCGTGTTCGTCGGCATCATCAGCCTATGGGCGATGTGGTGCATGTTGAGCTCGCGTGTCCATGACGGGATTGTCGGCAAGGTCATCTACGCGACGATCATGCTGGCCGGGTTTGCGATCGTGACCCGGGCCGAGACGGTGTTTGTCTCCCCGACTACTGCCGGCGTCACCTTCCACGGAGCATTGGCATTGGCTGGGATTCGACATTGGTTCGTCGCCAACCACTGGCCGCTGGTCAAGGGCTGGCTCTGCCGATACTTGCACTGTGAGCAATGCCTGAACAACACCAAAGAGGCGGACAAGACATGAACCTGATTCCCCAATGGCAGCAGCTCTGGAAGATGTACAGCGTTCAACTGGCTGGCCTTCTGGCGCTGCTCAACACCATAGCTTACTTCTGGCCATCGCTTCAGGCACTGGTGAGCCCGGGCCTGTTCGCTGCGGTGAATGGCTTGCTCGCTGCTGCCATCGCTGTAGTGCGTGCGATCCCGCAGTCGAACATCGCTCCGGTCGCCGACAAACCAACCGTTTAAACCAAAGGGTGCCTGGCTTCGTGCGGGCGCCACTCTCTACATTCATGGTGACGATATGGCCCGGAAAGTATTCCTTACCGCCTATCACCCATGGTGGTTCCGCCTGTACGTGGTAGCCGTGAACGCCTTCGCCTACATGGCAGGCCTGGAAGTCGACACCGAGAAGCTTGAGGCCCAAGGGCGGAAGGCGACCCGGTGGCGTGAGATCGAACCCTGCGATGAGGCCGAACAATGAAGACCTGCAGCATCACGGTAAGCATCAAGCTGGCCTGGTGGTTGCGCGCCTACTTGCGTGGTGTCGGCTTCATATCCGAACTCACAGGCCTTGAGCCAGACCCTGAAAAGGTCTCTTGGTGGGTAGAGCGCGGGGTCACGATTAAGCTGCTCGACACTCAACAGTAAGTGCCAAAAGGTGAAACCTAATGACGACCATCGCCTACAAGGACGGCATCATCGCCTATGACGGTCGAGTCTCACGCGGCAGCACCATCGTTTACGACGACTTCGACAAGATGCGCGAGCGTGAAGGTGTGTGCTTCTTCGGTACTGGCTCTACTGGCGATATCAATGAGCTGGTGGGAGCATGGTTCGGCGAAGAGGTTGTTGGCGAGTGCGATGCGAATGCCCTGGTTCTGCATGACGGCAACATCACCCTGATCGGCTACGACGAGGGAAAGGTTTGGAAGAGCCCTGTGGTGCTCGATCGGCCGTATGCCATTGGCAGCGGTGCTGACCACGCCCTGACAGCGTTCGACATGGGTGCCACCGCATATCAAGCCATCGAGATGGCCATGAAGCGCGACTGTGGCACTGGCGGCAAGATCAGAACGCTCACCGTGAAGGTAGAGCAGTAGAAGGAATTCAACATGGCGGCAAAGCAACCCGACTGGGAGCGCATAGAACAGCTCTTCCGGGCCGGCCTGCTCTCCGTCCGCGAGATAGCCTCGGCAAGTGGTGTCTCGCATACCGCAATCAACAAGCGGGCAAAGGCTGAAGGATGGGAGCGCGACCTCAAGGCGAAGATCAAGGCCAAGGCCGATTCGCTGGTTTCCAAACGTGAGGTTTCCAGCAAGGTTTCCACGGAAGCGCTGGCAACCGAGCGTGGAATCGTAGAGGCCAATGCCGAGGTCATTGCTGACATCAGGATGGCCCATCGGACTGACATTGGTCGGTCGCGTCGCCTGGCCAACAAGCTGCTGGATGAGCTTGAAGGGTTGACCGACGAGCAAGGGACGATGAAGGAACTGATCGCCCAGCTCAAGGAAGCCGATAGCGAAGACGGCCCGGACATGAGCGATGTGCTCGCCCTGGCCAGCAAGATGGCTTCGCTGCCGTCCCGCACCAAGACCATGAAGGAGTTGGCCGAGACGCTGAAGACTCTGGTCCTCCTCGAGCGGCAAGCATATGACCTCGATGCCAAAGCAGGCGCCGATGATGCCGACGAACTCTCCAAACTGATGGACGATCTATCGAAGGAAGCCTGACATGAAGCCCGAGCACATGAAGCTGCTCCGGGACAAGCGTTGGAGGCTGAACAATCTCTACTTCATCACGGACAAGGCGGGCAAGAAAGTCCGCTTCCGGATGACGGACGAGCAGATCGAGTACTTCGATGGGATGCACACGCGCAACATCATCCTGAAAGCTCGGCAGCTCGGATTCACCACTGAGTGCTGCATCATCCAACTGGACGCGGCGCTGTTCGAGTCGGCCAAGTGCGCGCTGATCGCTCACACCCTGAACGACGCCAAGCGCCTGTTCCGGGAGAAGGTGAAGTACGCCTACGACAACCTGCCCGCCGAGATCCGCGCAGCCAACCCGGCGCGCAACGATGCATCGGGCGAGTTGGTGTTCAGCAAAGGCGGTTCGATCTACGTTTCCACGTCCTTCCGGGGCGGTACACTGCGTTACCTGCATGTGTCCGAGTTCGGGAAGATCTGCGCCAAGTTCCCGCATAAGGCCCGCGAGATCGTCACTGGTGCCTTTGAGGCTGTGGCCACTGACTGCTTTGTCACGATTGAATCGACGGCAGAGGGTCGGGCTGGCTACTTCTTCGACTACTCACAGAGCGCCGAGAAGCAACAACTATCCGGCGTGGCCCTGGGCCTGTTGGACTGGAAGTTCTTCTTCTTCAGCTGGTGGAAGAACAAAGACTACCGCCTTGACCCGGCTGGAGTGGTCATCCCGCAGCGCCTGACCGACTACTTCGATGAGTTGGCAGCCAAGCATGGGATCGTCACGAACGACGGCCAGAGAGCCTGGTACGCAGCCAAGGAGAAATCCCTCGGCGACGACATGAAGCGGGAATACCCGTCAGTGCCGGCCGAAGCCTTCCAGCAGTCGGTCGAAGGCGCCTACTACGCCAAGCAGTTCGCCAAGCTCTATGCCAACAAGCGCATTGGAGTGATCCCGGACAACAGTCACCAACCGGTGATGACCTTCTGGGATATCGGCGTCGGCGACTCCACGGCCATCTGGTTCGTGCGTCAGATCGGCACCGAATACCACGTCATCGACTACTACGAGAACTCCGGCGAAGGCCTGCGGCACTACATGAAAGTGCTCAAGGATAAGGGTTACACCTATTCCGAGCACTGGGGGCCGCACGACATCGAGAACCGCGAGTTCGGCAGTGATGCCAAAAGCCGCAAGGACATCGCCAAAGAGGGCTATGTGATCGACGGAGACAAGTACTCCATTCGGTTCCAGGTCGTTCCAAGGACTGGCATTGATACTGGCATCGAGGCGGCGCGGGAGATCCTTCCGCTTTGCGTGTTCGATGAGTCCAAGTGCGAAGAAGGCATCGGTCATCTCGAAAACTACCGCAAGGAGTGGGACGAGAACCGCGGCTGCTGGAAAGACAAGCCATTCCACGACGCGACCTCTCACGGCTCCGACGCCTTCAGATACTTCGCTGTCGCCAAGACCAAGCGTGTACGCACCGCCTCTACCGCACCTTTGAGAATCTGACCTATGAGCAGTGATGATCCTAGCAAGACACTGCCCGCAGTGGACGCCATGCGCGAAGACTGGGCCATCGTCGACGCACTTATGGGTGGAACCCGGGCGATGCGCGCAGCGAACATCCAGTTCCTGCCGAAGTGGCCGAAGGAAGAACCTGACGCCTATCAGGCACGACTGAAAACATCGACGCTGCTACCAGCGCTGAGCGAGACAGTGCAGAACATGACCGGGCGCGTATTCGCTGATCCGATTACGCTCACCGAGGATGTTCCCGATCAGATCAAGGAAATGGCCGAGGACTTCGACCTTCAGGGCAACAACCTGCAGGTGTGGGCTCAGTCATTCTTCAGCGGCGGCCTGTCGCACGGTCTGTTCCATGTTTTGGTTGACCATCCACAAGCTGGCGGGTTGAAGACCAAGGCTGACGAGAAGTCGGCAGGGGTACGGCCTTACACAGTGGTCATCAAGCCGGGCCAGGTGCTCGGCTGGCGGTCTGAAAATAGGGGCGGCGAACAGGTCCTGACCCAGTTCCGCTACATGGAGTGCGTCGAGGTCGACGACGGCGCGTTCGGCACTAAGTCGGTCGATCAGATCCGCGTGTTGGTGCCTGGCGGCTGGGCTACCTACATCGAAGTCGATGACGGCAAGGGCCTGAAGATCTGGCAGAGGAATGGCGAGGGCCTGACAAGCCTCGCAGTGATTCCGCTGACGACCTTCTACACCAAGCGCACCGGCTTCCTGACCGCAACACCGCCGCTCCTCGAACTGGCGAACATGAACATCAAGCATTGGCAGTCCCAGAGCGATCAGGACAACATCCTGCACGTTGCCAGGGTGCCGATGCTGGCCGTAATCGGCCTCGATGAGGGTGATTCGATCACTATCGGCGCCGGTTCCGCTACAAGGCTGCCAAAAGACTGTGACATGAAGTGGGTTGAACACACCGGTAAGGCGATCGAAGCCGGGCGTCAGTCGCTAATTGATCTGGTTGAGGACATGCGCCTCGCTGGCGCCAAGCTGCTCCAGAAGGAAAAACAGACCGTTAAGACCGCTTCCCAGTCTGAGGAAGAGGCTGCGCAGGAGATGAGTCCCCTCCAAACCATGGCAGGGCAGCTCGAAGACGCACTTGACCAGGTGCTCCACTTCTTCGCGCTTTGGATGAAGCTCGACGATGGGGGGCACGTCAAGGTCAAGGGCAACTTCGATATTGACTTCAGCCCTGAAACGACGATGCCTTTCCTGCTGAATCTGAACAAGGCAGGGATCCTGTCCGATCAAAGCCTTTTCGAGGAAGTGCAGCGCCGCGGCCTGCTTAGCGACGAGATCGACTGGGAAAAGGAAAAGGCGAAGGTTGCTGCTCAACCGAAAAAACAGGATGTGAAGACACCAGCCCAATAACCCCGTCACGCAACCGCGCGGACAAGCAAAGGCGAACGAAATGGCCACTCAGAACGTAAATGTCACACTTGAATGGGTCCAGATCGCCGCCTTGGCCGACAGTTCCGTGCTGGTCTCGTGGCGCGGGGCTACCGATGTCGAGTTTGCCTGCACGGACACAGCAGTTCCTCCAACGGTGCTCGGTCACGTGCTGCATTCGGGCGATTCCATCACTCGATCGGTCATCGGAAACGGCTATGTCTGGGCGCGGGCATCAAACGCTCCAGCGCTCTTGGTCGTCACGAAGTGAACAGTCAATTCAAGGCATTCCGCTCGTTTAAGACGCTCTCGGTTGCGCGGGTATCCAGTGCATTTTCACCGGCCTCGTTATTCAAGGCGGGAGAGCAGGGCGCTTGGTACGACCCAAGCGACTTGTCGACGCTGTTCCAGGATGCGGCAGGGACTATTCCGGTCACCGCTGGCAATCAGCAGGTCGGCCTGATGCGTGATAAGTCTGGCCGCGGGAACCACGCGAGCCAGACGGTTTCTAGTTCTCGCCCGATCATCAGGAGTTCAGGTGGTCTTTGGTATCTGGAATTTGATGGGGTTGATGACTTCTTTGTGACGTCTGCCATCAACTTCGCCGCATCGGACAAGATGGGCGTGTTCGCAGGCGTCATGAAATTGACAGATTCCACGCTCGGAGTCGTTGCAGAGCTGAGCGCAAACATAGGCAGCAGTGATGGATCGCTCATTGTCACGGCGCCAAGCGGCTCCGCTTCGGCCTCGTTCAGCGCAGGCTTCAGGGGCACGGTCAGAAAGGACCGGACCTCGCCGCTCAGTTATGCCGCCCCATTCACCGGGATTCTTTCTGCTGACGGCGACATTGCCGCCGGGTCAACCAGGCTGCGCATCAACGGCGCAACAGTCGCAAGTGACGCGTCCGGTCTCGGTACTGGGTCTTTCGGCAATTGGCCGCTGTACATAGGACGCCGCGGCGGGACAACTCTCCCGTTTCGGGGATATCTCTCGGGGCTGATTGTGCGCGGCGCTACCACTGACGCTGCAACCATCACCTCGATAGAGAAGCTGCTCGCCGCCAAGTCCGGGATGACGATGTAAGTCTCAACAATCACCGCAACATGAATCACCCAAGGCCTCGTCAATGACGGGGCTTTTTTATGGGCGCGATTCCGGATGGATAGCGCCGCGCCGGGCCGGATGGCTCAACAAATGGGCGGATGCCCGGAGATGCATCAATGAAACTGAAATTGGATGACCAAGGCCACGTTGTGCTGCAAGACGGCAAGCCTGTGTACGTGTACGACGATGGCAAAGAGGTCGCTTTCGACGCTCCTGGCACCGTGAATACGATCACTCGACTGAATGCCGAGGCCAAGTCCCACCGCGAAGGCAAAGAGGCTGCTGAAACCGCCTTGAAATCCTTCGAAGGGATCACGGACGGCGCCGCCGCCCGGAAAGCCCTAGAGGTCGTGTCGAAACTCGATCAGAAAAAGCTGGTGGATGCCGGTGAGATCGACGTGGTGCGCAACGAAATCAGCAAGGCCTTCCAGGGTCAGGTTGATGAGTGGTCCACCAAGGCCCAGACCTTCGAAAAGCAGCTCTACGAAGAAAAGATCGGCGGTGCATTCAGCCGTTCCAAGTACATCGCCGAGAAGCTGGCAATCCCAGCAGACCTGGTTCAGTCCAAATTCGGCGCCGCCTTCAAAGTCGAGGACGGCAAGACCATCGCTTACGACCAGCACGGCCAGAAAGTCTACAGCCGCACTCGCCCTGGCGAAATCGCTGACTTCGACGAAGCAATCGAAACCCTTGTTGAGCAATACCCGCACCGCGATCACATCTTGAAGGGTTCTGGAGCCAACGGCTCTGGCGCTCCGAACAACGGTGGGAATGGCGGCAACGGCAAAAAATCCATCTCGCGCTCCCAATTCGATGCACTTGACCCTCAAGGCAAGCATGCACACGTCTCTGCGGGCGGCGATGTTACCGACTGATCCCTAGGAGCAATCCATGAGCAACACTCTCACCGGCCTTACCACCACGATCTACAACGCACTGGACGTCGTGTCGCGCGAACTGGTCGGGTTTATCCCTGCCGTGTCGTCCGACATGACCTACGACCGCGCCGCTGTGGGTCAAACCGTCACCTCGCCTGTGGCGCCGGCTGCAACTGCATCCGACATCACCCCAGCTGTGACTCCGCCAAACGACGGCGACCAAACTATCGGCTCAGTGTCGATGACCATCACCAAAGCCCGCCGTGTGCCGGTGCGTTGGAACGGTGAAGAGAAACGCGGCTTGGATAACAACGGCGCTTCGTACAACGTCATCCTGCGCGACCAGCTCGCTCAAGGCATGCGTGCCCTGGTGAACGAAGTCGAGTCCGACATCGCCAACCTGTGCCTGAAGTCGTCCCGCGCCTACGGCACCCCTGGTACCGTCCCGTTCGCCACCAACCTGGCCGAAGCTGCGCAGATGCGCAAAATCTTGGCGGATAACGGCGCGCCGATGAGCGACCTGCAAATGGTGCTCGACACCACTGCTGGCGCCAGCATGCGCACCTTGGGTCAGTTGACCAAGGCGAACGAAGCGGCTGATACCAATCTGCTGCGCCGCGGCGTTCTGCTCGACGTGCACGGTTTCGCGATTCGCGAGTCCGCTCAGGTCAAGACCGTCATCTCCGGCACCGGTGCTGCTGCAACCACCAACACCGCTGGCTACGCAGTTGGCGTCACGCTGATTACCCTGGCTTCGGCTGGCACCGGCACCGTTCTGGCTGGTGACGTGATCACCTTCGCCGGCGACACCAACAAGTACGTGGTTGCCTCCGGTGATAGCGACACCTCCAACGGCGGCACCATCACTTTGGCGGCTCCTGGCCTGCGCAAAGCAATCCCTGCTGCAGCCACTGCGATCACCATCATCGCAGCAACCACCCGCAACATGGCTTTCGCCCGCTCGGCACTGGCTGTCGCCACCCGCGCGCCAGCATTGCCAGAAGGCGGCGACAGTGCTTCCGACCGCATGATCATCACCGACCCTGTCAGCGGCCTCTCGTTCGAGATCTCGCTGTACAAGCAGTATCGCCAGATCCAGTACGAAATCGCACTGGCCTGGGGTGTCGCAATGGTCAAGCCGGAACACACCGCGCTGCTGTTGGCGTAAAGACTGCGCCCGGGGCTTCGGCCTCGGGCTCATCACTTTCTGGAGAAGAACATGAACGAAGAAACCGTAAAGGTTCAGCCTTGGAGCGAAGATCAGGGTGAATACGTGCTCATCGACGCGGCAAGCTTCGATGAGGCTTTGCACACGCTGTACGTAGAAAAGAAACCGTCGAAAGACAAGAATTCGTAATACGCCGAGTGGGCGCTAACCAACGATAGCAGGGGCGAACATGCTTACTGACCAGCAAAAGTCGGACGCCCGCCGCTATGCCGGCTACCCGATGCAGGGTGACGTTACGCTTGATGACCGTCGTGACACTGCCTGGGGCTGGGTTGCGCCGTTGATCTGGCAGACGCTGAATCACCGGCTTGGCAGTCTGCGCCCGGAGGAAGAGGTTACCTTGGCCTCGTTCCTGACCAAACTTGCCGGCCTGGAGACTGATGTTCTGTCCTCCACCGACAACCTCGACACGGATCAGGCCGCCGTCTGGGTGCACAATAAAAACGAAGTTCGCGACCGCATGAACCTTTACCGGATCTGGCGCCGCGAGTTGTGTGGCTTCCTCGGCGTGCCTCCCGGCCCATCACTTGGCGATGGCAGTATCAGCCTCGCAAGGGGTTGACATGGATGGCCTGAAGCTTCGCGACAAGATATACATCGGCTACGGCAAGGCAGCCAAGCGAATCGGTTTCAACTACCAGCAATTTCGCGCTACCAGCGCCAGTAACCCGCTGACGTCAACCGCTTTGCAGACGCTGCCGGCTTCGTTTACCACGAATTTCAGCTACTCCGCGCCGAACAAATACGGTCAGGCCACTTGGCTGGGTCTCTTCGACGGCAGAACCTTCGAGCCGGGCGACTTTCTCGTCGGTCATCAGGGCGCGTTCTTCGTCGCCGCGATGCAGGACACGCTGCCAATCTATTGCGTGCAGACGAACCGCGTTGTCTCGGTGCTGCGCGTCGGGATGGATGCGGGTGTTGGCCTGGGTGGCTGGGCAAGCGATACGCCAGCCAACGAGGTCACGCTGATGCAGGGCTGGCCCGCCAGTGTCCTGCAGGGCACGAAAGGCGAGACGAACGATGCCAAGTTGCCAGGGGATGTGAAAACGCCTTGGTGGGCAATCCTGATGCCGGCTTGGCCCGGGATCGTCCTGCGCACCAGCGACATCATCCGCGATGAGCTCGGGCGAAAATACGTGATCTCGAGCGCTGAGTTGACGGACATGGGGTGGCGCATCACCGCAATGCAGGCACAGGTGTGATATGGCGAGTCTGACCGATGTACTGAAACAGGTCGCGGCGCAGGTTGCGGCCATCGCCTACCCACAGGGAACCGGGCAGCCCAGCGCGGCAGGGATTCCGATCCGTGTCTATCCGGGCTGGCCTATTCCAAACGTGCTGGAAACTGACCTTGCGGCAGGCTCTGCGCACATCAGCGTCTATCCGGCGGGCAAGGATCGCAAGACCACGCGCTACCTCGGCAGAGGCTGGACGCAACTGACCACACCAACCCATACCGTCGTCATGACGGTGGTCGGCTCGGTCGTCACGCTGTCCGGGACCATCAGCCTCCAAAACCTGATGATCAACCTGAACGGTGTCAGCTACGTCTATGCGATGCAGCTCACCGACACGCTGACGAGTGCCGCCACGGCGCTGGCCTCGATGATCCCTGGCGCTTCCAGCACTGGGCCGGTTATCACGCTGACAGGCGCTCACAACGTCTTTGCGCGAGTCGGCGGTTTTGGCGTGGCCTACAAAGAAACAAAGCGCCAAGAACAGTCGGTGCAGATCATCGTCTGGGCTCCGACTCCGGCGGCACGCGATGCCGTCGCCAGCCCGATTGATTCGGCGCTGTCCGACGGCAACAGCATCAACTTCACGGACGGCTCCTACGGGATCATCCGTTCGGCCGGCTCGCTGATGACCGACCAGCTCCAGAAGGCCGGGCTTTACCGGCTCGACCTGTTCTACCTGATCGACTACGCCACTACGCAAACCATGCAGGCAGCTGAGATTGTCGCTCCAGTAAGCAACCTCTCGACCTCGCCCGCTGGCTCCCCTGTAATCACTCGAAACCCTTGAGGCCCGTCATGGACTCCGATACCCCAGATACTCCCGTGGCTGCCCCGGCCTCAAAGGCTAAAGCAGCATCGCCCTTCAAGCTGACCGTCAAGTTCGCCTTTGCTGACTACCAAGTCGGCCAAGTGCTAAGTGACCCCGATGAGGTCGCCGCCGTACTGGCCGGCGAGTGCGCGGGCAACGTCCTGAAAGTCGCCAACGCCTAACAGGCGCAACCCACACACAAGAAACCGCCCACTGAGGCGGTTTTTTCATTAGGAGGAAGCCATGCCCATCTATCCGGCAGGCGGCTTGAACACGGCGGCACTTCAGGCGCCAGATCTCTACATCCAGATCGTTCCACCAAAGACCCGCTATATCAACGGGGTGGCGACTGACATTCTCGGCATCGTTGGCGTGGCTGACTGGGGTCCGGTCAACAGCGCGACCCTGGTTGGCTCGCCTGGGGACGCTTCGCAGAAGTTCGGCACACAGACCGTGCGCAAGTACGACCTGTGCACCGCGATCGCCGTATCGATCCAGGGCGGCGCTTCCAACATCCGCGCCGTGCGGGTCACGGACGGCACGGACACTGCGGCAACCGGTACGCTCAAGGATACCGCCGCAGCAACAGGCGCAACCCTGACCGCGTTCTATACCGGCACCCTCGGCAACTCGCTCAGCGCTACGCTGGCAACCGGTTCGGCTGCATCGAGCTGGAAACTCACCGTCTCGCTGCCAGGCGTGGCGCCGGAAGTATTCGACAACATCCCCGGCTCTGGCTTGGCGCTGTGGCAGAACATCGTCAGCGCGGTCAACAACGGGCAATCCGGTATCCGCGGCCCGTCGCAGCTGGTAATCGCCACTGTCGGCGCCACCGCTCTGGCTCCTGTGGCTGTTACCCAGACCATCGCGTTCACCACTGGCACCTCTGGCAACACCACCATCACCGATGCAGTGCTGATCGGCGTTGATGGCGTGACCGGCTCGACTCGCAAAGGCATGTACGCCCTGCGCGGTAGCGGTGCACAGGTCGCCAACCTGGTTGATCTCACCGACGGCACGCAATGGCCAACCATGGTCACCTACGGCCTGTCCGAAGGCTGCTACATGGTCACCCAGGGCGCGGCAGGCGCATCGTACGTCACCGTCGCCACCGCGCTGACCAACGCCGGCTGTGACAGCTACGCGCTGAAGGTCATGGTAGGCGACTGGGTGTACTGGCAGGACCAGGTGAACGGCCAGCAGCGCATGATTGCCCCGGCAACTTTCGCTGCGGCAAAGATTGCCGCACTGTCACCCCATCAAAACCCGCTGAACAAGCCGATCACCAACTCGGTATCGACCCAGCGCAACCTGTCGCAGCAGCCGTACAGCATCGCCGAGATTGGCGCGATCAACGGCGCGCGCCTGGACGTCATCACCAACCCTTGCCCAGGCGGCAGCTACTTCGGCCATCGTTCTGGCCTGAACAGCTCCAGCAACTCGGCGGTGAACGGTGACAACTACACGCGGATGACGAACTTCATCGGCCTGACGATTGCCGCCTCGTTCGGAGGCGTAATCGGTCAGTTGCAGACCCCGGATGTTCGGCGCACCACCAAATCGACCCTGGAAAGCTTCCTCGACACGCTGCGCATCCAGGGGATGATCGGCGACGTTAACGGCGGCCCGGCTTTCTCGGTGCAGATCGACGCGACCAACAACCCAGATTCACGGGTGGCCCTGGGCTACATGCAGGCTGACGTGCAGGTCAAGTACCTGTCCGTGATCCGCTACTTCCTCGTCAATCTCGAGGCGGGCCAGTCCGTCACGATCGTTGCGTCCGCCACGCCGCGCACCTAAGCGCTGAATCACTTCCCAGCCCGGCCTAGAGCCGGGTTTTTTATTTGGAGAACGCCATGCAAGGTGGATACAACACGGGGAAGGACGTCTCGATCGACATCAACACCCCGACCGGGCCGATTCGGCTCAGCAAGCTGATGAACTTCGACTCCAAGCCGAAGGTGACCAACCAGGAAATCACCCCGCTCAACGGTTTGACCGACGAACTGATGATCCCGAAAGGCTGGACCGGCACCTTTGAAGCTGAGCGCGTCGATTCGACCCTCGATGACTGGTGGGCGCAGTTTGAAAGCGACTACTACAACGGCGTCAACCAAAACCCGGCGACCATCACCGAAACCATTCAGGAAGTCGGCGGCGGCGTCACAACCTGGCGCTACACCCACGTAATCCTGAAGCTTGAGGATGCCGGCAAGAAGGAAGGCGACAAGACTATTCATCAGTCGATGTCGTTCACTGCTCGCCGCCGCCTCAAGGTTTGACCTTGTTTGCATGGCAGCCCGGCACGCAGGGCGCGGGACTCGTCACCCCGCACGCCATGCTCCTTGACGACTCACTGACCAGAGGCTTTACCCATGGCTACCGTTAAAATTACCGAACCCGCTGCGCCTGTTCACGTCGACCAGAAACCGAAATTCGTGTCGATTCAGGACAGTCGCGGTCGCACCATTCAGTTGCGCACCCTGGACCCGCTTCAGAAGTCGCGCGTGATCATGGCTGTCGGCGCCGATGTGGCCGCCAACACCATGTACATGGGCATGTTTGCCTTTCCGGCCGCCGCCGTTGTCTTCATCGACGACGTGGGCTTTGGCTTGCCGCAGACCCAAAAACAGATCGACGCGATGCTGGCCGAGCTGGGTGATGATGGCTACGCCGCGATTGAGCAGCACATGCTGGCCGAATATGAGGCCGCCAAAGCCAAGGCCGACGCTGAAAGCACCAAGGCAGAGCTCAGCTCTGAGCAGGCCGCCGCAAAAAACTGACAGAGGACCCCGATTTTCGCAGCCGATGCTGGCTGGTGAAGAACGGGGTTCCTTTTGATCGGGTGTTTGACTGCGAGCTGCTGGCCGATTACGAGCGTATGGCGTTTTCGATCATGTTTTCCGAATTCGAAGGCGCCGGCGACTGGAATTGGTCGAGCCTGCAGTTTGACGAGAGGAAATGACCGTGGAATTCAAGAGCCTTGGCGCGCTGGCGCTGCACATGGCCACGCAAGAGGTGGCGTTACTGGTCAGCCTGCATGAGGGCCTTGAGAAGTGCGCGGTGAAGGTTGAGCAGACCGCAAAGGACGAGATAGGCCATTACCAGGCAGGTATTGGCCCATTCCCGGCTTGGGCGGACCTTGCCGACTCCACCGAGGCGCACAAGACCAGGATGGGATATCCGGCCGATGCGCCCTTGCTGGCCAGTGGCGAGATGCAGCAAAGCATCACGCACACCACGCACGCTCTGGAAACGGTCATTGGCTCAACCGATGAGAAGATGGTCTATCACGAATTCGGCACGCCAAAGATGCCGGCACGCCCAGTGATGGGGCCGGCGGTTTTTCGCAACAAGGAATACATCCGGCGAATACTGGGAATGGCTACCGTCTCAGGTTTGGTTGGCGGCTCAGCAATCCACCCCTCGCTGGGTTACGACTCTACTCCGTGACCCATAGCGGAACTGGCTTGGCCTGCACCAGGGCGTAGGCGCCATCACGCTGCAGCACCTTGAATTGCCCAGTCAGCGGCTTGCACATGTAGGTCGAAAGGTTAACCAGCGATTCGCGCATCTCTGCGCGTTGCGCCACGTAATGCGGGTTGTCCGACACGATGTTCTGCATCAGCACCTGACGCGAACGCTGCGTGGTCTGGTCTTCACAGCCGTACTCGCCGTTCAGCGTGAGTTCGGCAGCCATCGCCGAGGTTGAGAGCGCGGCCAATGCCATGACGATCAATGTTTTTCTCATGTGCTCACCCGAAGACGACTGAATAGATAACGAACAGCACAAAGAGCAGAGCCGGAACGGCAAAAACCAGAATCAAGCTGCTGCAGGTGAATACGAACAGGCCTGTCTGGATTCCCATGACTGGCTTTTTCTTGAATGCAGGTCGCGGCCTGGCTTCGGGCGGATCAATGGCCCGCAGCGAGCCAACATCCTGAATGCGGCCATTCACCCACTGATACGTGCGCTGATTACCTGCCATGTGATCCACCACCACAAAAGGGAATGTCATTATGACAGCCGAAGCATATTCCGTCGCTGTCAAGCTGTCGCTGATCAACCACGTCAGCGCCGGCATGGCACTCATCAGCAAAAGCTTGGCGAGCACTGGCCAGGACGTCGACAAACTCAACGCCAAGCTGTCCTCGATCGGCAAGCAAGCGGCTATCGGCGGCGCGATGGTGGCCGGCGGCCTGGGCCTGGCAATGATGTTCAAGGCTCCGCTCGACGAGGCCAAGAAGTTCCAGAACGAGGTAGAGCGCTTTCGCTCCCTTGGCCTGGGCGACAAGGTGACGGCCGACGCCGTGACCTTCGCCAAAGGCATGGACACCTACGGCACCAGTATTCGCGAAAACCTCGGCCTGCTGCGCGATGCTCAGACCGTGTTCGGTGACTTCCACGAAGCCAAAATGGTAGTTCCGCTGCTGTCCAAGATGAAATTCGCCAACGCCGCCCTTTATGGCGATGAAGGCGGGGCCATGAAAGACCGGGCCTTCATGGACATGCTCAAAGTCATCGAGATGCGTGGCGGCCTGGCCAGCCAAGAGGCCTTCACCAAGCAGGCCAACATGGTCCAGCAAGTCCAGACCGCGACCGGCGGCCGGGTCGGGGCCAACGAGTTTCTGAACTTCATCAAAACCGGTGGCGTTGCGGCCAAAGGCATCAAGGATGAGAACTTCTATTACGGCATGGAGCCGCTGATTCAGGAAATGGGTGGCTCACGAGTCGGTACAGGCCTGATGTCGGCCTATCAGAACCTGGTCCAGGGTCGCACTACGCAGCGGGCCGCCAATGAGCTGATGCGCATCGGCATGCTGGACGCGAAGAAGGTCGATTACGACAAGATCGGCAACATCAAGCAGATCAAGCCCGGCGCTGTTGCTGGCAGCGACCTGATGGTGGCTGACCCATTCAAGTGGATGCAGAGCGTGATGCTGCCGGCCTTTGCTGCCAAAGGCATCACCGACAAACAGGCGATCCTCAACGAAATCGGTGCAATTTTCACCAACCGAACCGCTTCGCAGCTCTATTCGACGATGTACCTTCAGCAAGCCAACATTCAGAAGAACATGAAGCTCAACGCCGGCGCCGCCGGCATCGACGAGCTGACAAAGAACGCCAAGACCACGTTGGCCGGCAAGGAAATCGAGCTGGCGAAGAAGTGGAATGATTTGCTGCTGGCACTGGGCGAAGTGATTTTGCCGTTGGCCATCAAGGCGGTTGAGGCAATCAGTGGCGCCATCATCAAGATGACCGCATGGATGAAGGACAATCCTGAAAAGGTCAAGGCACTGACATACGCCCTAATGGGACTGTCGGCTTTCCTCATTGCGGGCGGCCTGCTGAACATGATCATCGCGGCCGGACGCGGTTTCTGGCTGCTCGGCCAGGCCATGATGTTCGTCACCAGCACGGCGTTGGCCCCGCTGATCCCGGCCATTGCGCGATTCGGCACCACCTTGCTGGTCTTCGGCCTGGATTTTGCCAAGGCCATGGCTGGTTTCATCATGTCGTCCGGCTTTGTCCGCGGCTTCCTGATGGCATTCCTGTCGCCGATCCGGCTGATTGGGCAAGCGCTGTACTTCATGATTTCGCCACTTGCGCTGATGCTGGGCCCGGTTGGGCTCGTAATCATCGGTCTCTCCGTGGCGGCACTCTTGCTGTGGAACAACTGGGATGAGGTGAGTAAGGCGCTGAAGCTGATGTGGGGCGACCTCAAGTCGGGCTTCACCAAGCTGTTTAACGGTGACATTGGCGGGGCGTTCAAGTCGTTCGCGCTGCTCTTTCTCACGGGTTGGCAGACAATCTTCAACACGTTGATTGCCGGCGCCAACGCAATCCTGCCTGCCTCCTTGCAGATCTCCAAAACAACGTTCGCTGACAGCTTCCGCGGCAGTGACGGTGGTGGAAAGCTGGTTGTGCCAATCCCTACCAAGCAGAACATGCCAATTCAGGTGCACAGCAGCATCCTGCTCGACGGTCGCAAGGTTGGCGAGTCGGTAACCCTGCACCAGGCGCGCGAAGCTGGCCGGCCAAACACCGGCACGCAAGGCTTCGACCCATCTCGCAGCATGTTGAGGCCAGGCACTTCAAGCCAAGTCGTCCCGAGGAACTAAACAATGAGCTTTACAAGCTTTCTGGACAACTTCGCTCCGGACGGGGATCCCTTTGCCACTCGGGTGATCCTAGGTGACTTTGAGTTCTCTGGACTTGAGGTCCCCGAGTACACCACCCCAGGCGCCGGCAAACAGCAGCTGGTGATTCACAAGCTGGTGGGTGGTCGTCGCGTCATTGATGTAATGGGGGTCGACTACGACAATATTTCGTGGTCAGGATGGATCATTGGGGCGACAGCGCAGGAGCGCGTCACCGAACTGGAGACACTGCGCAACGAAGGCAAGCCGCTGTCGCTGAATATCGGCTCCTACTACTTCAGCGTGCTGATTTCCAACTTTGTTCCGGTCTTCGAGTTTGAATACCGGCGCCGCTACAGCATTGAGCTGACGATCATCGACCGGCTTGATGCGCCGATCACCGAAAATGCGCTGTCCGGCACGCTGGATGCACTGGTGAACAGTGACGTCGGCGAGGCCCTTGGGCTTTCCAGTATCATCAACTCCGACGCCGTGACCAGCAGCATTGCCGCGGTGAAGGATGCTGTTTCGCAGGTCCAGGGCTTCGCCAATGCAACCATCGACACGGTGCAGACGGTGATTCGCCCGCTGGTGGCCGCTCAGGCTATCGTGCAGTCGACCATCTCCCAGGTCGGGGCGTCGATCAACGACATCACCACGCTGGGCGGCCTGATCCCGGGTAACCCGGTCTCTACCGCGGCAAACAATGTGCTTCGCCAAGGCGCGGCGCTGACCCAGCTGGCGCCGCTGTATCAGATGCAAAGCGTTCTGGGTCGCCTGCAAAAAAACGTGCTCTCAGGCCCGCTGGCCAATGGCACGTCAAGCGTCACGACCAGCAACTCAAGCCTGCAGAAGATCGCCGCCGATGCTTATGGCGATCAATCGCAATGGCCGGTCATCGGCCAGGTCAATAACATCGCCGATCCTCAGCTCGACGGCATCCAGACGATCAAAATCCCAATAGGTGAGTAATGGACCTGAACGAAGCCGACGTCACGCCCGGCGCGCGACAGGTCATAGGGCGCGTGCTGCTCAATGGCACTGAGGTGCCGTTTTCCTCTTTCTACGTCGACAGCAACTCGTTCTATTCGGCGGACACCTTTTCGGCGACCTTCCCGCTGACCGGGATGCCAGAGCCGATGAACACGGTGCGCTGGTGGAGCCAGCAAACGGCGATCGAGGTGACCATTTCAGTGGGGCTGATCGATCAAGCCTCGGTGAACTGGAAAACCCTGATCATCGGCGGAGTAGATAAGCCTATCGTGAGCATGTCGCGCTTCGAGGTGACCGTCGACGGTCGGGATTACACCAGTAAGTTGATCGATACAAAAACCAGCGAGAAGTTTTCAAACTACACCACCAGTCAGGTGGCGAACATGCTGGCCGCGCGGCACGGTCTGACGCCGGTTGTAACGCCGACCACCACCAGCGTGGGCGCCATCACCAAGTTTGACCACACCCATATCAATGATGAGCGCTCCGAGTGGGATCTGATTTCCTACTTCGCCGGCATGGACGGGTTTCAAACCTACGTGGTGGGCAACGAGTTGCATTACGAGCCCGCGCTTGACCCCGCGACGACGGATCAATACCTGATCCGCTGGGTTCAACCCGGCGCGCTCGCCTACCCGATGTGCAACACCACGGAAGGCCTGGACGTTGAACGTGATTTGACCCTGGCCAAGGGTGTGACCGTTTCGGTTCGCTCCTGGAAAGGCGGAAAGGCTTACACCGAGACGTACCCCAACAGCAGCGCCAAGGGCATCGCACCCGGCAACGCCACTCCGAAGCGACAGGTCTACAGCGTAGTGCGCAGCGGACTGGATCGGCAGGCCGCTCAACAGCTTGCGCAGAAATTGCACAAGCAGATCACCGATCACGAAATGCGGATTGGCTGCTCGCTGCCTGGCGACAACATTCTCATGCCCAACACGATCATCCGTGTCGAAGGCACGAATTCTGATTTTGACCAGCTGTATTACGCCGACTCGGTTCGCCGTTCCCTCAGCTTTGAGGGTGGTTACACGATGAGCGTAACGGCCAAAAACCATAACCCCAATTCAATGGTGCTGCCATGAGCGCAATGAGCCAGCTGCTGAACGAGCAGCGCCAGTTCCAGCGCAGCGGCGACACATACCCGCGCAAGGGGGTGATTTCCAGCTACGACAAGGGCAGTTACAGCGTCAAGGTGACGATCCAGCCCGAAGGCCTTGAAACTGGATGGATTCAGCTGGATGCCTTGGGCGTCGGGAATGGCTGGGGCGTTGTGGTCGGCCCGCAGATCGGTGATGAGGTCGAGGTTTCTTTCGACAACGGCGACCCCAACCTCGGCAGCATCACAGGTCGCTACTTCAACGACACAAATACACCGCCACCGGTGCCGAGCGGCGAGACCTGGATCGTGCACTCGAGCGGATCGACCCTCAAGTTCAACAATGACGGCACGGTCTCCCTGCATTCTGGCGTGGCCATCAACTACAACGCCCCGCAGCACAACTTCTCCGGCGGGCCAGTCACGATGGATCACACCCTGACCGTGACGGATACAACCGGCATTGTGGTAACGGGCGGTGACGTCAAGGCCGACACGATCAGCCTGAAAACCCACCGCACAAGCGGCGTCACCACTGGTGGCGGTACTTCTGGAGTGCCGGTGCCATGAAAGACCTCAACCATTACGTCGGCGACGACCTTTCGTTGTCTCCGACCGGGAGCCTTTCGCCGGTGGAGGGCATGGAGCGCGGCAAACAACGCATCTTGCGCCGCCTGATCACCAACCCTGGCGATTACCTGTTCCACCCAACCTACGGCGCAGGCCTGGGCCGGTTTGTGGGGGCGCTGACAAACGTCCCCGAGATCATCGCGCTGATTCGCGGGCAAATCCTGCTCGAGGACTGCGTATCGAAGAAGCCAGCGCCAGTGATCTCCGTCACCCCGTCGAACAACACACTCTCCGTCAATATCGGCTACACCGATTCGTCGCTAGGCGAGCCGGTGACGCTCTCGTTCGAGGTAAATCGCTGATATGGCATCGCTCAATATCAAGGACTTCACCACGCTGGTGCGGGACCAGGTAACCGCCATTCAAGGGCGCGCGGCCGGTCTCGTTGACTTCACCATTGGCTCGCTTCTGCGGGCCATCACTGAAAGTAACGCCAGCATCCTGCAATGGCTTCAACAGCTGATTGTCACGCTGCTGGCCACGACTCGAGCCTCTACATCCTCCGGCGCCGACCTTGACAGCTGGATGGCTGACTTTGGATTTTTCCGTCTTTCTGCAAGTTTCGCCACCGGAAGCGTGACTTATTCACGTTTTACGCCGACCAACTCGGCGCTTGTGCCTATTGGCGCTCTGGTCGGCTCGACTGACGGCTCGCAGCAGTATGCGGTGACGATCGACACCACCAATGCGCTCTATAACGCAACACTGGGCGGCTATCTGGTCCCGGCCGGCACCGCATCGGTAACAGTGCCGGTCATAGCCAGCACGGCAGGCGCGGCGGGGAATGCCTTGATTGGCACGGTCACGGTTATCGTTGGCAGCATCAGCGGGATGGATACGGTTACAAACGCTGCAGTTTTCACCAATGGCGTTGACCCAGAAGGCGATTCGGCGTTTCGCGCCAGGTTTGTGTTGTGGGTTCAGTCGTTGTCAAAAGCGACCAAAGCCGCTATCGCATATGCGCTGTCCTCGATGCAGCCTGGCGTGTCTTTTACCCTCACAGAGAATCAGGACTACAGCGGAAACACACTGTATGGGTACTTCTATGCCGTAGTGGATGACGGCAGCGGGGCGCCTTCCGGGGCGTTTTTGGTGTCGGCCGCCGCCGCCATCGAGTCGGTTCGTGGGTTTACCACCCGGTACGGGGTGTTTGCCCCGGTATTGGTCGCGGCCAACGTCAGCATGACTATCACCACTGACGCCAGCGTCACGCACAGCGTGGTGGTTGCCAATGTCACCGCGGCCATCCAGGCCTATATCTCAAAACTGAGCCTGGGTCAGATATTGCCGTTTACGCAGCTCGCGGCGATTGCCTACGGGGTGAGTCCGGCCATCACGAACGTCTCCGGCGTGCTGCTCAATGGCGGCACGGCCGATATCGGCGCAACCAATAAACAGGTCATCCGACCAGGCACAGTGGTGGTGGCTTAAATGAGTACTGGCGACCAGGCGGACATGTTCGGCCGGCTGAAAAACCTGCTGCCTATTGGCTGGTTTGGTGATAGCAACCCGGTCAGAGATGCGCTTTTGTGGGGTTACGCTCAGGCGCTTTCCTGGGGTTTCACCCTCTACCTTTACGCAAAAGATCAAACGCGAATCAAGACGGCCTCTGATGGGTGGCTTGATCTGATCGGCCTTGATTTCTTCGGCAACAACCTGATCAGGCTCTCCGGACAGCTGGACACCAGTTATCGGAACCGGATCCTGATCAACATTTTCAGGGAGCGCGCCACGCGCCACGGACTTGATCAGGTGCTGTTCGACCTGACTGGCCGGCACCCACTGATTATCGAGCCCGCCAAGCCGGATGATTGCGGATGCCTTGGGGCAACTCTCTATCTGGGCGTTGCAGGCCCCGTCGGCTCGACCAGCTGCCCATATCAGGCATTTGTCACCGCTTACCGGCCGATTGGCTCTGGTCCTGGAAACTTGCCGGGCATTCATACCAACTGGTTTGGCCTCTCACTTACCAGTTGGGTCGTTCCGTCTTCCCAGCTGGCTCCGCCCGTATCGGACGCCGATATCGTCGCCGCGATCGAGCAGACAAAGATGTACGGTTCGACGGTCTGGTATCGGATCACCAACTAACTCCACTCATTCAACTCTATAGCCCGCCTTGAGCGGGCTTTTTATTGGGGATTCCATGGACAGACAGATCATTTACCCTGGCCAGCTCCTGCCAGAAACCACCCTGCTGCAGATGACCAAGGATTCCATGATTGGCGCTGCCAAGCTGGCGTCTGCGCTGTTGGGTACGAGCACCATGGCCAGCGGATTTGCCGTCACGCCGACCGGTCCGGCATCGCTTCAGGTGCTCTGTGCGCCCGGTGAGATCTACAGCCTGACCACCATTGACGCTCTGGCGTTTTCGACCCTTCCGGCGGACACCACGCACACGATTCTCAAGCAGGGGATCCTCCTCGACGGTGTCACGCTCAGTTGCCCCGCGCCCGGCACGACTGGCCAGTCCATCAACTATCTTGTTCAGGTCACTTATCAGGATGCCGACGCTACGCCGGTCCTGCTGCCTTATTACAACTCCGCAAACCCGGCGCTTCCATACAGCGGTATGGGCAACAACGGCCTGACCCAGAACACCGTTCGCAAGGGCGCGGCGGTCGTTGCCGTCAAAGCCGGCGCCTCGGCGACCACCGGCAGCCAGGTAACCCCGGCTCCTGACGCGGGTTACGTCGGCCTGTATGTGGTGACGGTGGCATTCGGCCAAACCACCATCACAGCGGGCAGTATTGCCGCGCTGGCATCAGCCCCGCTCATTAACTCTACGCTCCACGGCCTTGCGCCAATATTCAACACTAGCCTGAGCGTTGGCGCTGCTACTGCTGCCGGCCACGCCATGCAGCTTGGTCAGGCGACCGGGCGTCTTATGGGGCTGCCGCAGGTCTTCTTGGCAAGTGGCACCTATACGCCCACCCCTGGGATGACTTCGGTTATTTTCAGAGTTCAAGGTGGTGGTGGTGCAGGCGCCGGATTGGCCACCCCAAGTGCGGGGAACATTAGTCTCGGAGCTCCCGGGTGTTCAGGCTCGTACGCCGAGGGTCGTTTCTTGGCGGCGGCGATCGGTGCCTCT
>Ga0182007_10000540_pt1 | contig 22304 bp, 26 predicted proteins | sample Sormic07211113_1_FD_123023 | JGI IMG/M metagenome (GOLD analysis project Ga0182007, IMG submission 123023) | Rhizosphere microbial communities from Sorghum bicolor, Mead, Nebraska, USA - 072115-113_1 MetaG | ecosystem: Host-associated > Plants > Roots > Rhizosphere | place: USA: Nebraska... | reverse complement strand
TCCCCGTGCGCTGAACCCGTCCCCCAGCGCTCCTGAGCCCTCCCCCCGGCACCCCTGAGCCGGCCCCTCAGCGCCCCGGCTGGCAGCGTGGGCACCACACCGTGCCGCGTCCTCCCACCCGTGAGCGGCGCAGGTGGGTGCCGCAGCGTGGGCAGACGGGGTCCGGGTCGTCCCGGTGGCCGGTCAGCCAGGACGCGCGCGGCGGGACGCGGCCCGTCGGGAGTGCCGAGCGCAGGGTGCGGCGCATCTGCGTGTAGAGGCGGTCGCGGTCCGGCTCGCTGAGGGAGTCCGCCCGGATGGTGGGGTGCAGGCCGGCGCGCCACAGGATCTCGTCGGCCAGCAGATTGCCCAGTCCGGCCAGGACGGACTGGTCGGTGAGGGCCGTCTTGACGCCGCCCCGGCGGCCGGAGAGCGCCGCCTCGAAGTCCTCGCGCCCCACCGCCAGCGCGTCCGGACCCTGGCGAGCAAGCAGTCGTACGACGTCCTCGTCCGTGTCGGCCAGCCACAGGCCGCGCAGTTTGCGCTGGTCGCGGTAGCGGAGTTGGCGGTCTCGGGCCACGGTGAACAGAACGCGGTCGTACGGCTCGGGGGCGTCCTCGGGGCGGGCGCAGAGCAGTCGGCCGGTCATGCCGAAGTGCAGCAGCAGGGTCGGGCCGCCGGTGTGCGCGAGCAGCCACTTCCCGTGCCGCCGCGGCTCGGTGAAGCGGCGGCCCTCCAGCGCGTCCCGCAGGCGCCGCGCGCTCACCCCGTGCAGGACGCCCGTGTCCCGCACCTCCACCCGCCGGACGACCCTGCCCTTCGCACAGGACCGGAGCACCTCCCGGAACCCCTCGACATCCGGCAGCTCGGGCATGGCCGTCACCTCGACACGCTCGTCCTCACGGGGCTCGTCCCGCACCGAGTGGGCGCGGGACGAGCACACGAAACGTGCCTGCGCCGGGATGACGGGCCTCTTCGGAGCCGGCCCGTCAGCGCGCCTCGCGTACGACCGCCACGCCGCCCGCGGACACCGTGACCGTCTCCCCGGCCGCCTTCCCCGTCAGCAGCTCGACCGCGCCCGGCGTCACCGGCACCTCCGCGTCCGAGTCGCCGTGGTTGATCAGGAAGAGGTAGTCGGCCTCCGCCCCGCTGCGCACCACCGCCTCCACGTCGGCGGGGGTGCTGCGGACCGGGCTCACGCCCGCCTCGCCGCGGATGCGGTCCAGGAGGGCCGCCAGTGTCGTCGCGTCCGGATGCGTGGCGACATACCAGGCGGTGCCGGTGCCGTAGGAGTTGCGGGTGACCGCCGGGACTCCCGTCAGGGGCCCGGCCGTGTACGACGTCAACGGCTCAGCGCCCGCGAGGCGCACCCGCTCCGACCAGAGGGTGGCCGTGCCGCCCTCGCTGAGGGAGGGTGGCGACGGGGGTGAAAGGGTGGGGCACGGTCGTTCTCTTTCGGGTTGGTGCTATGTCACATAGCACTGACGGGTGCGGGGCAGTGCTATGTCACATAGCACCGAGGGTGGTGCTGGGTGCTATGTGACATAACACTGACGAACCGTCAGCCGTCAGCCATCAGCCCTTGTTGGCACCCAACGTCAGCCCACTCACGAACTGCCGCTGCAGCACGAAGTAGACGATGAGGGTGGGGATGGCGGTGAGCAGGGCGCCGGCCGCGACCAGGTTCGGGTCGGTGAAGTACTGGCCGGAGAGGTTGTTCAGGGCGCTGGTGATGGGCATGTTCTCGCCGGTGGAGATCAGGACGATGGCCCAGAAGAAGTCGTTGTAGATCCAGATGGACAGCAGGGTCGCCAGGGCGGCCATGGCGGGCCGGCACAGGGGGAGCACGATCTGCCAGTACATGCGCCAGACGGAGGCTCCGTCGACCAGGGCGGCCTCGGTCAGCTCGTGCGGCAGCATGCGCATGTAGTTGCTGAGCACGAAGGCGCAGAACCCGGACTGGAAGGCGACGTGGATGAGGACCAGGCCCAGGGCGGAGTCGTAGAGCTTGCCGCTGGCGGTGATGCCGGGCAGGTCGATCAGCAGGTACATGCGGTACAGCGGGGTGATGATGACCTGCTGGGGCAGGAGGTTGCCGGCGGTGAAGACCAGCAGGAGGGCGATGTTGAGGCGGAAGTCGAACCGGGAGACGTAGAAGGCGACCATCGACGACAGCAGCAGGGTGAGCAGCACCGCGGGCACGGCGATGATCAGCGTGTTGCCGAAGTAGTGCAGCATGTCCGACTGCTGGAAGGCGTTGGTGAAGTTGTCGAAGTTGAGTTTGTCGGGCCAGGACACGTAGCCCTTGTTGCTGGTCTCGCTGTAGGGGCGCAGGGCGGCGAAGACCGCCCACAGCAGGGGGGCGAGCCAGGCCAGGGCGGTGACGACGAGGAAGGTGTGCAGCAGGATGCGGGCGGGCCGGATCGGGGTGCGCTGCTTGTCGGGCGCCGTGGCGCTCAGGGTGCTCACGCTTGGCGCTCCTTCCGGAAGGTCGCGATCAGGTAGGGGATGATGACCGCGAGGGAGATCACCAGCAGGACGACGGCGATGGCGGAGCCGTAGCCGATCCGGCTGGACTCGCCGATGATGTTGTTGGTGATCAGGATGGACAGCAGTTCGGTCCCCTGGGCGCCCTTGTTGAAGACGAAGACCAGGTCGAAGGCGCGCAGCGCCTCGATGATGGTGACGACCAGCACGACGGTGTTGGTGGGGCGCAGGGTCGGGAAGATGACGTTCTTGAACGTCTGCCACTCGTTCGCGCCGTCCAGGGCGGAGGCCTCGCGCAGGGAGGGGTCGACGCCCTTGAGGCCGGCCAGGTAGAGGATCATCATGTAGCCGGTGTGGCGCCAGGACGCGGCGATCAGGACGGCCCACAGGTTCAGGTGCGGGTTGCCGATCCAGTCGATGTAGTGGCCGGGCTTGTTGGCGCCGATGAGGCTGTTGATCAGGCCGGTGTCGGGGTTGTAGATGAGCTGCCAGACGAAGCCGGTGACCGCCAGCGACATGACCACGGGCAGGAAGAACGCGGTCTGGTAGACCCGGGAGAAGCGGATCTTCTTGTCGAGCTGGACGGCGAGGAACAGCCCGAGCGGGGTCGGGATGAGGATGAGTACGACGAACCAGATGATGTTGTGCTGGAGCGCGGGCCAGAACTGCGGGTTGTCGGTGAACAACTGCTTGAAGTTGTCCAGCCCCACCCACTTGATGGAGTCGAAGCCGATCCCGTCCCAGCTGGTGAAGGCCAGGAAGATCGAGGCGATGGCGGTGACCCAGACCAGGGCCACATGCAGGACCGTCGGCACGCCCGCCATGAAGGCGAGCGTGATGCGGTCACGACGGGTCAGCAGACGCTTGTGGCCCTGCGGAACCCGCTTGACAGGCGCGTGGCCCGGAGGCGGCACGGCGGCCGCCTCCGGGCTCTTCGGGGAGGTGTCGATGCTCAAGTCGGCTGCTCTGCTCAGGACGACGCGAAGATCGTCTTCTTCTGGCGCTCGATGGACGACAGGAGGCTGTCGACGCCCTTGGGGTTCTGCAGGAACTTCTGCAGGCCGGGCTGCATCACCGTGGAGGTGAAGTCCGGGCGGGAGTCGCGGTCCATGAACTGGGTCAGCGACTTGGCGCTGCCGATCATGTCGAACGCCTTCTTCTGCAGCGGCGAGTAGGACGCGGTGGAGGCCTTGTTGGAGGCGGCCACGACGCTCGGGTCACCCTTGAGGTAGAGCTCCTCGGCGGCGGGCGTGCCCAGGTACTCCAGCAGCTTGGTGACGCCGTCCTTGTTCTTCGGCGACTTGGAGACCATGAAGCCGTCGGTGGGCGCCTCGACGGTGTCCTGACCGTACGCGGAGTTGATCTCCGGGAAGGCGAAGAAGTCGAGGTCGTCGAGGTCGGCCTTGTTGGTGAACTGCTGCGCCACGAAGGTGCCCAGCAGGTACATGCCGGCCTTCTTCGACACCAGGGTCTGCGCCGCGTCCTGCCAGGTGCGGCCCATGAAGCCGTCCTGGTGGTAGGGCAGCAGCTCCGCCCAGTGGTCGAAGACGGCCTTGACCTTGGCGTCCGTCCAGGCGGCCTTGCCGGCCATCAGCTCGACGTGGAAGTCGTAGCCGTTGAGGCGGAAGTTGATCTGGTCGAAGGTGCCCATCGCCGGCCAGGCGTCCTTGTCGCCGAAGGCTATCGGGACCAGGCCGTCCTTCTTCATCTGCTTGCACAGCGCCACCAGTTGGTCCCACGTGGTGGGCACGGTGTAGCCGTGCTGCTGGAAGACGCTCTTGCGGTAGAAGATCGCCCACGGGTACGAGGTCATCGGCACGAAGTAGTACTTGCCGTCCGCGCCCTTGCTGAGCTTCTTCATCGCGTCGGGGAAGTTGGCCCCGATCTTCTGCCAGGCGTCGTCGATCGGGGAGGCGAGTCCCTTGGCGGCGAAGAACCGCATGCGGTAGCCCGCGAACCACTTGAACACGTCGTCCGGCGTGCCCTGCAGATACGAGTTGATCTGCTCCTGGAAGGTGTTGTGGTCCTTGGTGTTGACCTTGGCGGTGAGACCGGACTGCTTCGAGAAGGCCGCGTACACGGCCGCGTACGCCTTCTTCGGCACGGCGTCCGAGTCGTTGGATCCGACACTGACTGTCTTGGAGTCCGAGCCACTTCCGCTGCTGCCGCACGCGGACAGCAGAGGAACGCCCGCACCCGCGAGGAGGGCGGCACCGCCGACTCCGCGCAGCAGGCCGCGGCGGCTCGGCGAGGGAAGGGACAGACCCGAGGGTGAGAGGTCCATGTACGGCTCCTGAAGGCAGGGTTCGGTCGCCTGACCAGCAAGTTGAAACAGTCGAAAACAACCAGAAATCAACTCGACCGAACATCGTGGGCGTAATGACAGCCCCATGTCCGGTCATGGGTCAAGAGCGAGTGACGACCTTTGTTGAAACGTGACCGACACGTTCGTGATGGGTCTGGTCCGTACGGTCGAACAAACCTGTCCGGTTGTGGCCGTGTATGCCTGATTTCGAAGGGGACTCCAGCGGGCGATCCGCACGGCCTTGGACACGGTGACCTGATCGATATCCGATGTCCTGACCGTGGCGTTCATCGTCCAGGTGCCGGCGATCGGGAGGGTGACGGCGTTCGTCCCCCAGTAGCCGCCCAGGTCCCTGAGCCGAGCGTCGAGGGGACCGATCCCCTGCGCCCGGAGCGTGAAGGAGAGCCGCAGCTCGGGGACGGTGGAGATGCCTCCGTCCGGCCCGAACACCACGGCCTGCACGTTGTTGTCGCCGACCCGGCCCGGGTCGAGGGTGATCTGCACCTTGCCGTGCCCGTTCGGGGTTCCGACGTCGAAGGGGATGGTGGTCACGGACGCGGCGGGCAGCCCCGCGGCCGACGCCGACCGCTGCTCCGCCTCGGCCGCGGCCGAGGCCCGGCCGGGGAGGGTGCCGGTGAGGACCGTGGTGACGACCAGTACGAGAACGCCTACGACGACTTCGGCCAGGACGCTACGGCGCAGGGCCCGGCGATGCCGATCACCCGCGCCCCCCTTCTGGGTGCCCGCCTCCTGCGCGGTCGCCTCCTCGCCCGGCACTTCCTCCGCCGGCACCTCCTCGGCCGACGGCTCTCCCGCCGCCTCCGTCCCGGGCAGCGACGGTCCGCCGCCCACCGGCTCCGGCACCCGTTCCCGTACGGCCGTCTCCGCCGGGGCGGCCGACAGCCGGGCCGTCCAGCGCCGGGACTGCCCCGCCACCGTCAGCAGCACCACCACGGCCGCCAGCTTCACCAGCAGCAGACGGCCGTACGTCGTCCCCGTGAGCGCGCTCCAGGAGCCGAGGCCGCGCCAGGACTGGTAGACGCCCGTGCCGACCAGGACGGTGACGGAGGCGAAGGCGAGCCGCGAGAAGCGGGCCACGGCGGCCGGGGCGACCTCGGTGCGGTGGAGCAGGATCAGCAGCGCCGTGAGCCCACCCAGCCAGACCGCCATGGCCAGCAGATGCAGCACGGAGGACACCATCGCCACCGGCACCTGGATCCCGGCGGAGGCGTGCTCGGCGGCGGCCCAGGTGAGCGCGAGCGCCACGGCGAGGGCGGTGCCGAGGGCGAGCAGGGCGCGCGGGAAGGCGGCGTCCGGCGCCCCGGGGGCTTCCCGCCCGGCACCCGCCGGCGTCGGCAGGCTCGCCCGCCCCGCCCGTTTGCGGAGCGGCACGAAGACCAGCGCGGCCACCAGCAGCAGCCCCGTCCGTACCAGCAGAGCCACCCCGGGACGCTCGGTCAGGGTCCGGGTGAAGGCGCCCGGGTCGAAGGCCGCCGACGGGCCCGCGCCCGCCTCGTACGGAGCCCGTAGGCCCAGCAGGACCAGGGTGGCGCCCAGGAGGACCCACCAGCCCGCCACCAGGGGCCTGGTGAGCGGCGCCGGGTCCACCGGGCGGCAGAACGCGACGAAGGCGGCCGTACCGAGGAGCAGGGCCGCCGCCAGGTAGGCCAGATAGCGGGCGATGTCGTAGAGGCCGGCCGTGGCCGGGTTCTCGACGGGACCGGGGTTCACCGAGGCCACCGTCGCCGAGGCTTTGCCGATGGAGAAGGTGAACGCTCCCGACACCGGGTGGCTGTCCGCCGAGACGGCCCGCCAGGCCACCACGTACGTGCCCTGGGCGAGCTTGGCGGGCAGGGTCACCCGGGCCGTGTCCGAGCCGCCCGGCCCGTGCTCGGCCTTGCCCGTGCGGACCCGCCTGTTGTCGGGGTCGAGGACCCGGAAGGAGTCGTCGAGCAGGCCGACGGACTCGGTGAAGGTCAGGGTGATGCTGCGGGGCGCGGACTTGAGGACGCTTCCGTCCTGGGGGTCGGTGGCCGTGAGGGCCGCGTGGGCGGAGGCCGTTCCCCCGCCGAGGACGAGCAGGACCAGCACGGCCGCCGCCAGCCCCAGCGCCCGGACTCCTCTGCGCCGACCAGGGTTTGGGAGTCCTCGCCCTGCGTCACCCGCACTCTCACACCGCACGTGGTCCCTCCGTCGTCGGACTCGCCGCCTTCCGGATAGGTACGCACGCGATGCGCCGCGTGCTCACCAGGTGCGCCTCGTGCCCACTATGCGGGCCGCGTGCTCACCAGGTGGGCCGCGCCGACACCCCGCCGTCCACCACCAGATCGTGCCCCGTCACCCAGGAGGCGAGGCGGGAGGCGAGGAACACACAGGCGTCCCCCACGTCCTCCGGCGCCCCGAGCCGCCCCAGCGGCACGGCCTCCTGCCACCGCCGCACCCCCTCCGGCCAGTCCCGCGCCAGCCCTTCCCGCCCGATCAGTCCGGGCGAGACCGTGTTGACGCGGATTCCGTACGCCCCGTACTCCAGCGCCGCCGACCGGGCATGCATCACGACCGCCGCCTTGGACGCGCTGTAGTGCGCGTGCAGGGCCGCCGGCTGGCGCGCCTCGATGGAGGCGATATGCGTCACGCTGCCGCCGCCGTGTTCCCGCATGACCTCCGCGGCGGCCTGTGTGCAGGCGAACACGCTCGACAGATTGGTGTCCACGACGGTCCGCCACTCGTCGGCCGTCATCCCGGCCAGCTCCCGCACCGGCTGCACCCCCGCGTTGTTGACCAGCGCGTCCAGCCGCCCGCCGCCCCACTCGGCCGCCTCCCGCACCACCCGCGCGCACACGCCGTCGTCGGTCAGGTCGCCGCGCAGCACGACGGCCCGCCCACCGAGCCCGGCGATCCGGTCCGCGACCTCCCGCGCCGGTTCCACGGCCGTACGGCAGTGCAGCGCCACCTCGGCGCCCTCCTGGGCGAACCTCAGCGCGATGCCCCGTCCGATTCCGCCGCCCGCGCCCGTGACCAGGGCGACGCGTCCTTCGAGGAGTCTCATGGGCGGCACAGTTCCAGGATGAGCCCGGCCCGGTCCGGATACCGCGCCGTCAGGTCCGCCGCCTCGCCGTGCTCGTAGCCCTCGTAGGTGAACCCGGGCGCCATCGTGCAGCCGAAGAACGACCAGGCGCCGAGGGTCCGGCCGCCCATCCAGGTGCCGGCGGGGATGGTGAACTGGACGTGCTGGCCGCCCAGGACGTCCGGGCCGAGACGGGCCGTGGAGGAGGTCCCGTCGGGGGCCAGGAGCAGGAGTTCCAGCGGGTCGCCGAGATAGAAGTGCCAGATCTCGTCGGTGGGCAGGCGGTGCAGGGCGGAGAAGCCGGACGGGGTGAGGAGGGCGACTATCGCCGTCCCCTCCGGGCGCCCGTCGGGGCGCGGCGGTCCCGCCCAGGTGGAGCGGAAGAGGCCGCCCTCCCTCGGGATCGGCTCCAGTCCGTAGTGCGCGACGAGGTCTTCCACGGTCACCGGGGTCACCCGCCGAAGGCTACCTCCCGCTCCAGGAAAGCCAGTTGCGCCCGCTTGGGCGGCAGAAAGACGTCCGGGAGGTCGATCTCCGGGAGCACGACCACCGGTCCGGCGACGAAACCCAGCCGCAGGAAACGGGCTATGGCCTTCTCGTTGCGGACGTCGGGGTCGATGACGACCCGGCGCCGGTCGAGGTCCTTGAGCACATAGGAGGTGATCGCCTCGAACAGCTCGGCCGTCCACCCCGGCCGTGGCCCGCTCGGACCGGCGGGCGCGAGCAGGACATGGATGCCGATGTCACCGTCCCGCACCGTGTAGCACTCGCTCACCCGGTCGGCCTCGGGCTCGTAGGTCTGCAGCAGCGCGACCGGTTCGCCGTCCTTGGTGAGGAGGAAGGCGTGGTGGGTGTCGAGGGTGGCCATATGGGCGTAGATCTCGGCGACCTGGTCCTTGCGGAGGCCGTTCATGCCCCAGAACAGGGCGCGTTCCTCGCTGACCCAGCGGTGGACGACCTCGGCGTCGGCGGTCGCGTCGAGAGGCCGGATACGGACGTCAGACATCGCTCTCCTCGGTCAGCCGGTCGAAGTCGGTGACGACCGGGGCCAGATCCCCCTTGAGCCACAGGGGCAGTTGATCACGGTGATGGGCGGATCCCGGCACCCCGGACGCGCCGAAGGGGACCACCCACAGGCTGTCCTCGCGCCGGGCCAGGTCCCACACGTAGCGGGCGGCCGGGCCCCGCGCGCTCAGATCGGTGACACCGGGCACGGCCGAGGTGCACAGCACACAGTCGTGGTCACCGGACAGCCCCGGTTCGTCGTACGACGGCCACGGCAGCGCCCGCCACGGCGTGAGCCGGTGGCTCTCCCCCCAGACACCGCCCGGCGGCCGCTGCGCCACCTCCTCCAGGGCCGCCCGTACGACCTCCTGGCGGTCGACGCCGTACAACTCCTCGGCCCGCAGCAGGTGTTCGAGGGCGAAGCCGATGCGGGGGCGCAGGGCGAGCCAGGGGAGGAGGAGCTCCGGGTAGGCGGGCGGGACGGTCAGGGCGGCGAAGGCCGGATGCGCCGCGAGGTGCCGTACGACGGCTCCGCGCACCGCCGCGTAGACGGCCGCGTCGGCGCTGTCGGCGTCCATCCGGCGGTCCCAGCGCAGCAGGCGGTCGCGGAGGGCGGCGGCCTCGGGGGACAGGTCGGGCAGGGCGGAGGGGTCAGACAGGTCGGACAGGGCTGCCAGTCGGTCCAGCAGGGGGGCGGCGGAGGCGAGATGGGTGTCCCGGTGGATCGCCGGCATGTCCCGGGGCGACCAGTGTTCCTTCTGCCGCAGCAGTTCCCGGATGCGGTCGGCCCGGTGGGGCGGGGCGAACTCGACGCCGAGCGGGGCGGCGAGGCCGCGCTGGTTGGCCATCACGGCGATTCCGTCGGGGAGTTCGGCCGCGCGGGGCGGTTCGTGCCAGCCCTGCCACTCGTGCCCGGGCTCCCAGGCGGGCACGGGCCGCGTCCGGTTCTCCTCGGCCCGCACGGGCACCCGTCCGGCGACCCGGTGCAGCAGACCGCCGTCGGTGTCGGCGGCCTGCACGACGTTGACCGGCTCGGCCCACAGGTCCAGGGCCCGGTCGACATCGGCGACCCGGCGGGCGCGGAGGAGCGGGAGGAGCGCGCTGAAGCCGAGGTCGGCGGTGACGCGGGGTGGGTGGCGGAGGGAGAGAGCGTGTCCCGGCGCCGGTCCGGTCGGCTGGGGCACGATCACCGGCCCGCGCTCCGTCTCGATCACCTCGGCCTCGACCGGTGCCTGCCCCGCCACCTCCACGCTCTCCAGGTGCCGGGACGCCGGCCGCCACACCCCGTCGGGGCCCAGCGCCTCCACCCCGGTCCCCGTCCGCCGCAGTCGCTCCTCGTACAGGTCCTGGTAGTCGGCCATGGCGTTGGTGATGGCCCACGCGACCGTCCCGCCGTGCCCGAAGTGGGCGATGCCCGGCACCCCGGGCACGGCGAGGCCGACGACGTCGAACTCGGGGCAGGAGAGGTGGATCTGCTGGTAGACACCGGGGTCCTCGATGAACCGGTGCGGGTCGCCGGCGATGACGGCGTGTCCGGTCGTCGTGCGGGCCCCGCTCACCAGCCAGCCGTTGCTGCCGGACGTGCCGGGCCCGTCCGTGGCGAACAGTCCGACGGCCTCCGGCCCCAGATGCCGTATCGCCTGATCGCGCCAGAGCTTCGCGGGGAACCCGGCGAAGAGGATGTGCGTGGCGAGCCAGACTCCCAGCGGGGTCCACGGCTCCCATCGGCCGGGCGCGAGCCCGACCCGCCCGAACTCGGGCGCAGCGCTCCGCGCCAACTCCTCGTTGACTCCGTCCACATACCCCCGCACCCACTGAGCTGTCTCGGCGTCCCGCTCCTCCAGGGCTGTCCAGCAGCGGCGGGCGGTGTCGTCGAGGCGGGCGCGGCGGGCGAACAGGTCCCAGGACACCGCCTCCGCGCCGAGGAAGGACGCCGAGGTGCCCCGCGCCCGGTGGCGTTCGACCTCCAGCTGCCAGGCCCGGTCGCGGGCGGTCACGACGCCCTGGGCGCGGGCCAGTTCGCGGGTGCTGTCGGCGCGCAGGTGGGGGATGCCCCATGTGTCGCGGTAGATCTCGCTCGCCACTCCCCGACCCTCCATGTTCTGACTTCAGGCTTATTTCAAGGTTAGCCTTACCTAAGTAAAATCGTGGGGAATCGTACGCGAGCCGTGAAGTCCCGAGGGCGGCGGGCGCCCCGCTCCGCCGCGCGGCATGATCGAGGCATGGACCTCACCCTTCATCTCGCCCAGGATCCCGAGGCCGACGAGCTCCTCGGGCGCTCCCCGCTCGCCGCGCTGACCGGGATGCTGCTGGACCAGCAGGTCCCGATGGAGTGGGCGTTCAAGGGACCGCGCACCATCGCCGACCGGCTCGGCGCCGACGACCTGGACGCGCACGAGATCGCCGCGCAGGACCCGGAGGCCTTCGCCGCGCTGCTCTCCGGGAAGCCGGCCGTGCACCGCTACCCGGGCTCCATGGCCAAGCGCATCCAGCAGCTGTGCCAGTACCTGGTCGAGCACTACGACGGCAACGCCGAACTGGTGTGGAAGGACGTCACCGACGGCCGTGAGCTGCTACGGCGCCTGGAGGAGCTGCCCGGCTTCGGCAAGCAGAAGGCCCAGATCTTCCTGGCGCTGCTGGGCAAGCAGCTCGGCGTACAGCCCAAGGGGTGGCGGGAGGCCGCCGGGGCCTACGGCGAGGCGAGGTCCTTCCGGTCCGTCGCCGACATCACCGGCCCGGAGTCACTGGCCAAGGTCCGCGCCCACAAGCAGGAGATGAAAGCCGCGGCCAAGGCGGCCAAGGCGCAGCAGGCCGCCAAGAAGTAGCCGCCGGGCGGGAACAGAGGGTCGGGAACAGAGGGTCGGGAACAGAGGGTCGGGAACAGAGGGTACGGACGCGTCAGCCGGGCGGCTCCCAGGGGTGGCGCCCGACGCCGGACGGGTCCAAGCATGGAACATGACCGACCCTCCGAACCGACCCGCCCGGAGTCCGGACCACGACGATCGCACGGTCCACACCGCCGGACACACACAGGGCCTCGGCGCCCCCGAACCACCGCTCGAAGGCCCCCTGCACGCACTCTCGAAGGCCGCCTGGCAGGTCGTCCTGATCACCGGCGTCGCCTCGCTGATCCTCGGCGTCCTGGTCCTCGCCTGGCCGGACGCCACACTGCTCGCGGTCGGCATCCTGTTCGGCCTCTACCTCCTGTTCAGCGGCGTCTTCCAGCTCGTCGCCGCCTTCGGCACGCACCAGACGACGTCGCTCAGGGTCCTCGCCTTCATCAGCGGCTCCCTCTCCATCCTGCTGGGCCTGTTCTGTCTGCGCGGCCCGATGCGCTCGATCCTGCTGCTCGCCCTGTGGATCGGCATCGGCTGGCTCATCCGGGGCATCACCCAGACCCTGGCCGCCGCCCACGACAAGGAGATGCCGGCCCGGGGCTGGCAGATCTTCCTCGGCATCCTCACCTTCGTCGCCGGGATCGTCCTGATCGACTCCCCCTTCGAGTCCGTCGCCGTCCTCACCCTGGTCGGCGGCATCTGGCTGGTCGCGGTCGGTGTCGTCGAGATCCTCACGGCCCTCCGCATCCGGGCCCGCGCCCGGCAGGTGCCGCGCGAGCTGTAGTCCGTACGGGCGTATCCGGCGCCCGGCATGCTGAACAGCGGGCGTGTCGTGGGGAGATCACCTCCCGTGAGCACCGCACGACACCCCCGCCCCGGCCGTACCTGGCTCCGGGTGCTCGTGGTGCTGCTCGCACTCCTGGCCCCCGGGGAGGCCTGCTACGCCGCCGCGTCGACTCCGGTCGAGTGCGTGGCGGCGTACGACGGCGTCGAGGCGGCTCTGCCGCCCGTGCTGCTCCGCACGGCCCACCGTCAGGTCGTGCCCGTGCGGCCGTCCCTACGACCGTCCCCGCTGCCGGCCCCGGCTCCCGACCGGACCGAGCCCCTCTTCGCCGCCGTACTCCCGCGGACACCGCACACCCTGCGCACCGTGGTCCTGCGCTGCTGACCGACCCCGCTCCCGGAAAAGGTCCGTCACCGCACGAGGAACCACGAGGAACACAGCCATGCCCACCGACCCGTACGCCGTCCTACGCGCCCTGCTGCGCGCGGAGGCGGCCCGCACCACCCCCAAGCCGCCCCCGAACCGACCCCAGCCGAAACAGCCCCCGGAGAAACGCGCCCACTGAACAGGCCCCCCGGCGGAGGCGGCGAACGCCCCGACAACGGCTGCGCCCCCGCTTCCGCCGGTCGGCCCGGGGGACTACGGCCTGCGCCGGGCCCCCGAAACACCACCGCCTACGCCGGGCCGCCCCGAGGCACCACCGCCTCCACCGAGCGAGGGGCAACCGCCAGCGCCAGGCCCCCCAAAGAACACCACCGCCGGCGCCCGGCCGTCCCGCGAAGGGTTCCCGCTTCCGCCAAGCCGCCCCGGAACACCACCACCTGCGGCAAGCCGCCCCGGAGGCTCATCGCCTGCACCGGGCCCTCCCGGAGCGCCACCGCCAGCACCAGATCGCCCCGGAGCACCACCCGCCAGCACACGACCGCCCCGGAGCACCGCCGCCCGCCCCAGGCTCCCCGAAACCACCACCCCCCGGCCCCAGCCCGCCCCGGCGGCCTACCGTCTGCGGCGGGCCGTGCCGAAGAGGGTGCGGGTGATTTCGCGGCCGATCTGGGTGCCTACCGACCGGGCCAGGGACTTGAACATGCCGCTGCCGACGACCTGTTCGACGACGCCCGGCTGCGGCTTGGACTTCGGTGCCCTGGCCGCCTCCTTCATCTCGTCGGGCCCCTTGGCCCCGGCGGGCTTCGCCGCGGTCAGCTTCTCGTAGGCGGACTCTCTGTCCACAGCCTGTGCGTAACGCCCGTAGAGCTGTGAGGACCTCACCGCCTGGTCGAGGGCCGGGCCGTCGACCGGCCCCATCAGCGACTCGGGCGCGCGCAGCCGGGTCGCCGCCACGGGGGTGGGGGCGCCCTTCTCGCTCAGCACCGTCACCACGGCCTCACCCGTGCCCAGGCCGGTGAGCAGCTCCTCCAGGTCGTACGCGCTGTTGGGGAAGGTCTTCACGGTGGCCTTCAGGGCCTTCTGGTCGTCCGGGGTGAAGGCCCTGAGCGCGTGCTGGACGCGGTTGCCGAGCTGGCCGAGGACGTCGGACGGGACATCCTTCGGTGTCTGGGTGACGAAGAAGACGCCGACTCCTTTCGAGCGAATCAGCCGGACCGTCTGGGTGATGGAGTCGAGGAAGGCCCTGGACGCGTCGTCGAAGAGCAGGTGCGCCTCGTCGAAGAAGAAGACCAGCTTGGGCTTGTCGGCGTCGCCGACCTCCGGCAGATCGTGGAAGAGGTCCGCGAGCAGCCACATCAGGAACGTCGAGAAGAGCAGCGGCTTGTCCTGCACGGCGGGCAGTTCGAGCACGGACACGATCCCCCGCCCGTCCTGAGCCGTCCGCAGGAACTCGCTCGTGTCGAACTCCGGCTCCCCGAAGAAGTCGCCCATTCCCTGCGCCTCGAAGGCGGTGAGGGAGCGCAGGATCACCCCGGCCGTGGCCGTCGACAGCCCGCCGATGGCCTTCAGCTCCGCCTTGCCCTCGTCGGAGGTGAGGAAGGCGACGACCGCGCGCAGGTCCTTGAGGTCGACCAGCTCCAGGCCCTTCTGGTCCGCGTAGTGGAAGACCAGGCCGAGGGACTGCTCCTGGGTCTGGTTGAGCTGGAGCACCTTGGCGAGCAGGACCGGCCCGAAGCTGGTGATCGTCGCCCGGACCGGGATGCCGTGCCCGAGACCGCCCAGCGCGTAGAACTCGGCCGGGAATCCGGTCGGCGTCCACCGCTGATGGACCTCCGCGGCCCGTCCCTGGACCTTCTCGCCCGGCTGCCCGGCGGCCGAGATCCCGGACAGGTCGCCCTTCACATCGGCCAGGAAGACCGGGACGCCCTGCGCCGAGAGCTGCTCGGCGATCAGCTGGAGGGTCTTGGTCTTCCCGGTGCCGGTGGCGCCCGCGACCAGGCCGTGGCGGTTGAGCATGGGGAGGGGGATGCGGATCTGCGCGTCGGGCAGGCAGTCTCCGGCCCACATCAGGGCCCCGAGGTCGAGCGCGGGGCCGGTGAAGGCGTAGCCGGAGGCGATCTCCAGGGCCTCGTGCGGGAGGGCGGGCGCGCTGCCGGGAGCCTCGGGAGCGGTGGCCGGCGGCACGGTCTCGCTGTCACTCATATCGGACCTCTGTTACGTTTTGCCCCGCTTCAGTCCATCTTTTCCAGCGTCGCACTCCGTCTCCATGGCTGCGCCCGGAAGGTCTTGGCCGGTAGGCTTTCCGTGTGATCTTCAAGCGCATCGGAAACGGCCGGCCGTACCCCGACCACGGCCGGGAAAGCACCCGGCAGTGGGCGGACGTCGCACCGCGCCCGGTCCGCCTCGATCAGCTGGTGACGACCAAGGGGCAGCTCGACCTGGAGACCCTCCTGGCCGAGGACTCGACGTTCTACGGCGATCTGTTCGCCCATGTCGTCAAGTGGCAGGGCGACCTGTACCTGGAGGACGGCCTCCACCGCGCGGTCCGGGCGGCCCTGCAGCAGCGTCAGGTGCTGCACGCGCGCGTGCTCGAACTGGACTGACCCACGCCTGTTCGGAGGCCGATCGGAGGCCGATCGGAGGCAGACCGGTAAGGGCTTGACCCTTTCGGGTTCACCTGCGCGGCGTCGAATGATCATCTAGTAGGCATCGCCGCCCGGGCGCACTACGCTGCGCTCATGAGCATGCTGACTCCCCCAGGCATGGGCGGCAAGTACCGGATCACGGGGGACAAGTACCCGCGCATGCGACAGCGCCGACGGCGCGGCAGGTTCGTGTTCGTCGTGGTCGCCTCCGTCGCCGCGCTGAGCCTGGTCGGCTGGGGCACGTTGCAGCTCATCGACGTCTTCACGGGCGGCGGCAGGACGGCGACGGCGGCGGGGCCGAAGGCGGACTGCGCCACGAAGGCCAGCCCCTCGGCGACGGCCACCTCGGCGGCCTCGGTGCCCGAGCCCGCGCAGATCACCGTCAACGTCTACAACGCCACGCCCCGCAGCGGGCTGGCCAAGGACACCGCGGACGAGCTCCAGAAGCGCGGCTTCAAGATCGGTGACGTGGGCAACGCCAGCAAGGAGTTCGACAAGAAGATCAAGGGCACCGGGATACTGCTGGGCCCGTCGTCGTCCCTGAACAGCTCGCTGCCGGTCCTCGCCACCCAGCTGGCCTCGGCCGAGCGCCGTACGGACGCGGGCCGCAAGGGAGCCGACGTCGACCTGATCATCGGCGACGGCTTCAAGACCCTCACGGCGAAGGCCGACGCCGACAAGGCGCTGGCGGCACTGACCGACCCCCAGCCGACGCCCACGTCCACGAAGAAGAGCTGCTAGCCGCCCCAGGGGCGCGGCGCGGGGCTGCGGGTGACACCCCTGGGCGCTGGGCCCCTGCTCCTACTCCGCCGCCCCGTACAGACGGTCCCCGGCGTCGCCCAGCCCCGGCACGATGTACCCGTGCTCGTTGAGGCGCTCGTCGACCGCCGCCGTCACCACCGTCACCGGCGTGCCCGCCAGCTCGCGCTCCATGAGTTCGACGCCCTCGGGCGCCGCCAGGAGGACCACGGCGGTCACGTCGTCAGCGCCCCGCTTGATCAGTTCCTGGATCGCCGCCACCAGCGTGCCGCCGGTCGCCAGCATCGGGTCCAGGACGTACACCTGGCGGCCGGAGAGGTCCTCCGGCATACGGGAGGCGTAGGTCGAGGCCTGGAGCGTCTCCTCGTTGCGGATCATGCCCAGGAAGCCCACCTCGGCCGTCGGCAGCAGCCGGACCATGCCGTCCAGCATGCCGAGGCCGGCCCGGAGGATCGGGACGACCAGCGGGCGGGGGTAGGAGAGCTTGACGCCCGTGGTCGGGGAGACCGGGGTCCGGATGTCGACGGCCTCGGTGCGCACGTCGCGCGTGGCCTCGTAGGCGAGCAGGGTGACCAGCTCGTCGGCGAGACGACGGAAGGTCGCTGAGTCGGTGCGCTGGTCGCGCAGCGTGGTGAGCTTGTGAGCGACCAGAGGGTGGTCGACGACGTGGAGACGCATGTCCTAACAGTAACCGCGCCCAAGTACGGCTCGCGCTGGCATCAAACCGCCCATCAGGGGGAAAGTGGGAGGGACACAGCGGGGTGGTGAGCGTATGGCCGAGCCCGAGTCCCGAGCGGACGCGTCACAACCGGAGACCGACGCCGAACGCAGGCGCCGCAGGGCCCAGTTCCTGCGCGACCTCGCCGAGGCCCGTGAGCTGCGGGACCGGGTACAGCCCAGGCGCGCCAAGGTCGCCCGCATGCGACACGCGATGCGCATGCGCACCTTCCGCTGGTAGACGTAAGCCGCCTCACAGCGGTCATAAGGCCGACCGGGTGCGTACGCCGCATGATTGCCGCGTACGATCCCGCTGGTGGTCGATCAAAACGAGCGGACACAGGGAGCCGAAGACGTCCCCTGAACGCCTTGTTTCTGCCACGATTCCGAGTGGGCGGGGCTCGGAGCACAGCTCTCCCGCCCAAACCTCCGCCGGGGGGACCCCCAACCGGCACACCTATGACCAGTGGGAGAGTCACGGTGTACTTCGCCGCACTGCTCGCGCGCACCGAAGACGGGTGGGAAGCGAGCGACACAGAGCTCGACGATGTGGAAACCCTGTCGGATCTGGCCGATCTCGCCCGCGAGGCCTCGGCCGAGGACGACACGGTGCTCGTCCTGATCGAACAGGAAGAGACGTGGTTCGGCGTCGTCCGGATCGACGGCGAGGACGACCCTCGTATCTACGTCTCGGACGCCGCCGCCGCTGCCCGCAGCAGCTACGGCGAGATCCTTCTCACCGATGAACTGCTCGGAAGGGAGCCCGGCGAGGACGACGCCGACCTGGACGCCCTCGACCTCGACGGCACCGAGGACGGCGAGGACGAGGACGACGACGAGGAGGAGGCGACCGGGTCCGCCGAGGCGGTGCCGCACAGCCCCGTCGGCGACGCCGAGATCCTCGACGACCTCGGTGTCAGCGCCAAGGAGCTGCGCGCCCTGGACGAGGACGCCCTGAGTGCGATCGCCGAGGCCCTGGGCGCCTCGGAGGTCCTGGAGACCGTCCGCTGACCTCGGCGACGGCACACGGCACACCCGACCCGGTACGCGACCGCTGGCGAGCCGCGATGCGGCTCGCCCTGGACGAGGCACGGCGGGCCGGCCCGGACGTCCCGGTCGGCGCCGTCGTACTGGCCCCGGACGGTACGACGGTGATCGGCGCCGGGCACAACGAGCGCGAGGCCACCGGCGATCCGACGGCGCACGCCGAGGTCCTCGCGATCCGGCGGGCCGCCGCCGACCTCGGCGAGTGGCGGCTCACGGGCTGCACGCTGGTCGTCACCCTGGAGCCGTGCACGATGTGCGCGGGCGCGACGGTCCAGTCCCGGCTGGACCGGGTCGTCTACGGCGCCCGCGACGAGAAGGCCGGTGCGGCCGGCTCGGTCTGGGACGTCGTCCGCGACCGGCGGCTCAACCACCGACCCGAGGTGATCGGGGGCGTGCTCGCCGAGGAAGCCGCCGTGCTGCTCAGGGAGTTCTTCCGCACTCCCTGAATACCGATTTCTGAGCACGGCCCAGGGTGCTGTAAGGTCTCTCTCGGTAGCGTGTCCGAGCGGCCGAAGGAGCTCGCCTCGAAAGCGAGTGTGGCGCAAGTCACCGAGGGTTCAAATCCCTCCGCTACCGCTTGAGAAGGGCCCCGTCGAAAGACGGGGCCCTTCGTGCGATCATGTGCGGTCGTTGGGCAAAAGTCACTGGGGAGGCCGCGATGGCGGTGAACGCGAAGAAGATCGCCGTCTACGTACTCGTGGTCTTCGTGATGTACGTGATCATCAAGGACCCGGCCAAGGCCGCCGACTACGTGCAGATAGGGTTCGAGGGCATTTCGGACGCCGCCAAGGCCATCGGCGACTTCTTCACCTGGATCGCCGACGGCGCCCACTAGCCAGGAGCGCACATGATCCGTCATCTCGTCCTCTTCAAGCTCAACAACGGCGTCGGGCGTGACGACCCGCGGGTCGTCGAAGGTGAAGCGGCCTTCCGCTCGCTGGAGGGGAAGATCCCCGAGATCCGCTTCTGGGAGCTGGGCTGGAACCTCAGCGACCGCCCCATCGCCTACGACTTCGCGATCAACTCGGGGTTCGAGGACGCGGACGCGCTGAAGCGGTACGTCGAACACCCCGAGCACCAGGCCGGCGTGACCCTGTGGAAGGAGTTCGCCACCTGGGTGATCGCCGACTACGAGTACTGAGCCGACTACGCGGATTGAGCCGACCACGCGTACTGAGCGGCCTCCACCGGTGCTCCACGGCCTCCCGCCGCAACGGCGGGAGGCCGTTCTGCGTCTCAACACGGAGCAACGCTGCGTTATGCGGTGCTTGCACACAGTGGACATGTCTTGTGATGCTATGACCGCTTTTGACGGATGAGTTGACCGATAAAGAGGTGGCGTTGACCGTGTCGGCCAGTACTGCGCCTCCCCAGGAGGCCCCGGAAGTCGCGCCTGCCGCCCCGCAGCGCAGCCGCGGCGCCGACACCCGGGCGCTGACCCAGGTGCTCTTCGCCGAGCTCAAGGAGCTCCGGCCGGGAACTGTGGAGCACAACCGGGTGCGCGGGGCGCTCATCGAGGCCAACCTCCCGCTCGTGCGCTACGCGGCCGCCCGCTTCCGCTCGCGCAACGAGCCGATGGAGGACGTGATCCAGGTCGGCACCATCGGGCTCATCAACGCCATCGACCGCTTCGACCCCGACCGGGGCGTGCAGTTCCCGACCTTCGCGATGCCGACGGTCATCGGGGAGATCAAGCGGTACTTCCGGGACAACGTACGGACCGTCCATGTGCCGCGCCGGCTGCACGAGCTGTGGGTGCAGGTCAACAGCGCGACCGAGGACCTGACGACCGCGTTCGGCCGCTCCCCCTCCACCGCCGAGATCGCCGAGCGGCTGCGGATCGGCGAGGACGAGGTGCTGTCCTGCATCGAGGCCGGGCGGTCGTACCACGCCACCTCGCTGGAGGCCGCCCAGGAGGGCGACGGACTGCCGGGGCTGCTGGACCGGCTCGGCTACGAGGACCCGGCCCTGGACGGCGTGGAGCACCGCGATCTCGTCCGGCATCTCCTCGTCCAACTCCCGGAACGCGAACAGCGGATCCTGCTGCTGCGCTACTACAGCAATCTCACCCAGTCGCAAATCAGCGCGGAACTCGGCGTCTCGCAGATGCACGTTTCCCGGCTACTCGCACGTAGCTTCCAGCGGCTGCGCTCGGCGAATCGGATCGAGGCATAAGAGGCGCACAGGCGCACGCCGGAGAACACCCTGCAACGCCGCAGTTCGCAAGCAGGATCGAGAAGTAACCGGCGCGAGCGAATCGCTCACCGGGGCTCTTCCCGACATCTCTGTGCTGAAAAACGCTCAGACCCCCTCTTTCCAGGGCCGATTCACCCCTCTCATGTCGACATGTCACTACAGCGTGTTGCCGACATGTGACATTCTTCCGGCAACGCGTTTGCCGTGGCTTCGGCTCCGGTATTCAGGTGAAGGCTGAACTCCTCGCCCGACAGCGAGGGTCGGCCGCGACCGTCCCGCGACCCAGAGGGGGTGGCATGTCCGCAGAACAGGGCAGCTCGAAGGTGCTCACGCTCACAAAGAGCGAGTCCGCGCCCGACGCCGCGCTTGACGACGTCACGGTGCTGGAGGCCGTGCCGGCCCCGGCCCTTCCGTCTTCGTCGGAGTCCATCGACACCCGCACCCTGTCCCGTTCCCTGTTCCTGCGGCTGGCCGCACTCGGCGAGAACAGCCCCGAGCGTGCCTATGTCCGGGACACGCTCATCGAGCTCAACCTCCCGCTGGTGCGCTACGCGGCGGCCCGCTTCCGCTCGCGCAACGAGCCGATGGAGGACATCGTCCAGGTCGGCACCATCGGCCTGATCAAGGCGATCGACCGCTTCGACTGCGAGCGGGGCGTGGAGTTCCCGACGTTCGCGATGCCGACGGTCGTGGGCGAGATCAAGCGGTTCTTCCGCGACACCTCGTGGTCGGTGCGCGTCCCGCGCCGCCTCCAGGAGCTGCGTCTGGCCCTCACCAAGGCCAGCGACGAGCTCTCCCAGAAGCTGGACCGCTCCCCGACCGTCCCCGAACTCGCCGCCGTACTGGGCGTGTCCGAGGAGGACGTGGTCGACGGCCTCGCGGTCGGCAACGCGTACACCGCGTCCTCGCTCGACTCCCCGGCCCCCGAGGACGACGGCGGCGAGGGCTCCCTCGCCGACCGCCTCGGCTACGAGGACACGGCCCTGGAGGGCGTCGAGTACCGCGAGTCCCTGAAGCCCCTGCTGGCCAAACTCCCGCCCCGGGAGCGGCAGATCATCATGCTCCGCTTCTTCGCCAACATGACCCAGTCGCAGATCGGCGAGGAGGTCGGCATCTCCCAGATGCACGTCTCCCGGCTGCTGACCCGGACGCTGGCGCAGCTGCGGGAGGGGCTCATCTCGGACTGACCCTTCCCAACTGACGGAGCGTCAGCCACACTGGCGCGATGCTTCGTGGGACTCCTGGGACGACATGGACACATGGCCGCCGGGGCGCCTTGCTGGGCGCGTCGGCGGCTGTCGTCTGCCTGGGCGCGGCGCTGGCCGCGTGCGGAGGCGGCGGGGCGCGCGAGGGTTACGTCGCCACCGGCGCGGTAGGGGGTGCCCCTCAGGCGTCCGGTACGGCGGTGCGGCCGACGGGGAGCGTGACGCTGGTGCCGTTGGACGGCCCGCGGCGGTCACCGGGGAAGCGCCCGGGAGCCGGCGCCGGCACGGCCGCCGACAGCGGGACGTCGACGACGGCACTCGGCTCCGGCGAACCCGGACCCGGCTCCGGCTCCGACGGTGGCTCGCCGGCCGACGGCGCCAAGTCCGGTCGTACGCCCGCGGGTTCACCGTCCCCGGCGCTACGGCGACCGCCGGACCCGCCGCCCTGGCCTGGAGCGACCCGAGCCGCAAGGGCACGGACAAGCGCTGGTGCGAGGACGTGACGCTGACCTTCACCAACTCCGGCGGGACCGCGGTGCGTTCGGGCACGGTGACGTTCGGGACGCATGTCATCGGCCTGCTCGGCATCGACTGGGCGACCGTCGAGTCGGAGGTCGCCCTGCCGGCACCGATCGAGGCGGGGACGCACAGGGACAAGACCTGGACGGTGTGCGTCGACGCGTGGCGGGTGCCGCTGGGCACGCACATCGAGACACGGGACGTCACCGTCCGGTGGGAGTAGCCGGTGTGTGCAGTACGCCTACTTCAGCGCCAGCCACGCCACGGCGGCCACGACCGCCACGGCGACGACGATGCCGACGATCAGGCCGATGCGGGGGCCGGACGAGGCCGACGCGGGGGCCTGGGGCTGTCGGCCCTGCGGACCCTCG
>Ga0182007_10000536_pt1 | contig 22381 bp, 25 predicted proteins | sample Sormic07211113_1_FD_123023 | JGI IMG/M metagenome (GOLD analysis project Ga0182007, IMG submission 123023) | Rhizosphere microbial communities from Sorghum bicolor, Mead, Nebraska, USA - 072115-113_1 MetaG | ecosystem: Host-associated > Plants > Roots > Rhizosphere | place: USA: Nebraska... | reverse complement strand
TGGACTGGCCAGTCGTACCAGGAGCGCTTGTCCGGTTCGCAAGCGCCCTTGCTGTATGCAGCGTCCATCCTGTTTGTGTTCCTGTGCCTGGCGGCCTTGTACGAAAGCTGGTCGGTGCCATTTGCAGTGATCTTGATCGTACCGTTGGGGATCATCGGCACCGTGTTGCTGACCTCTGCCAGCGGCCTGTCCAACGACGTGTATTTCCAGGTCGGTTTGCTGACCACCGTGGGGCTGTCATGCAAGAACGCGATCCTGATCGTCGAATTTGCCAAGCAATTGCACGAATCGGGAAAATCGTTGATGGAGGCGACGCTGGAAGCGGTACTTCTGCGTTTGCGGCCTATCTTGATGACGTCGCTGGCGTTCATGTTCGGCGTGCTGCCGCTGGCGCTTGCCAGCGGTGCCGGATCGGCCAGCCGGCGCGCTATCGGCACCGGTGTGCTGGGCGGCACCATTTCCGCAACGTTGCTGGGGATTTTCTTTACGCCTCTGTTTTATTATTTGATCTGTCGGGTGATGCAGCGGCGTAAAGCCGCCACGCCGCCGATGGCAGAACCGCAAAAGGCAGGTGAGTGATGCGCAATTGTTTATTGATACCTGGCCTGGCGATATTGCTTGGCGGCTGCGTCAACCTGGCGCCCGATTATGCGCAGCCGATCGCGCCGGTGCCGGCTACCTGGCAAGGTACGACCGGTACGGAAGGCACGATGGCGGAAGCCGCCGATGCAATCGACTGGCGCAGTTTCTTCGTGGATGCCCGCCTGCGCGAAGTGATAGCGCTGACGCTGGCGAATAATCGAGACTTGCGGGTAGCCGCCCTGAACATAGAAAAGGCGCGCGCACAATACCGGATTCAGGATGCTTCCAGATATCCGGCACTTGGTGTAGTTGCCGGCGGCAGCGTCACGCGTACGCCTGCCGACCAGGCCAGTGGCAACGCGGCAGTGATTGCGCGTAACCAGAGCGTGCAGTTGGGCTTCAGTTCGTATGAGCTGGATTTTTTCGGGCGTTTGAAAAATCTCAGCGCAGCAGCACTTGCGTCTTATCAGTTCAACGTCGAGACGCAGCGCAGCGTGCAGATCAGCCTGGTGGCAGAAGTCGCCGGCGCCTGGCTGACGCTGGCTGCCGATAATGAACGCCTGCAGCTGGCCGCCAACACCTTGAAGAGCCAGCAGATTTCTTATGAGCTGAGCCAGCGCAGTCATGCTATTGGTTCTACCTCGGGTCTCGATTTGTCGACCGCGCAGGCAAGCGTCGAATTGGCACAGGTAGATCTTGGCACTTTCACCAGCCAGGTGCAGCAGGATGTCAACGCGCTCAATCTGCTGGCAGGCATTGCGGTGCCGGCGCATTTGCTGCCCGATCGCATCCCCGGCGCGTCCGCGCCATTGCTGGCGGCACCGGCAGGACTTTCCTCTGCGTTGTTGCTGAAGCGGCCCGATGTGCTGGCCGCAGAACAGACGCTTATCGCAGCCAATGCCGATGTCGGCGCGGCGCGAGCGGCATTTTTCCCAAGTATTACGCTCACGGCACAGGGTGGAACCGCCAGCAGCAGTCTGTCCGGCTTGTTCAAGGCAGGGAGCGGCGCATGGAGTTTCCTGCCGTCGATCAGCGTTCCGATTTTCAACGCCGGCAGAAATCGTGCGGGCCTCGATGCCGCGAAGATAACCAAGGACATCGATATCGCCAATTATGAAAAGACGATTCAGGTCGCGTTCAGGGAAGTTGCCGATGCCCTGGCCCAACGTGCCACGCTCGATCAGCGCCTCGGCGCGCAGCAGCGGCTGGTCGACGCCTCAGCCAAAAGTTATCGCCTGTCGGAGGCGCGTTACCGCAGCGGCATCGACAGCTATCTTAATTCGCTGGTGGCCGAACGCAGCTGGTACGGCGCGCAGCAAAACCTGATCTCCCTGCGCCTGGTCGAGCAGAGTAACAGGATCAATTTATACAAGGCGATGGGCGGTGGCTGGAGCAGCTCCTGATGTTTGATGCGGCGTCTGGCGCCAGTCAATAATTTGATAAATTGACTTTATGTCATTGAATTCGCGTGGCGCCAGCGGTGTGGCATGTACAGTTGAGGCCGATTCCACCGGGCCAGTTTGTGCACTGGAGCTCTGTTGAACCGTATGAGATCGTGATAGCCTTTCATGGGTCCAGACCCGAAAGCCCGCGATGAATACCCAGACTGTCCTCACCTTTACCGCGTTCGCGGCATTGTCGATCCTTAGCCCCGGGCCGTCTATCCTGCTGTCCCTGCGAAATGGCGCCACCTATGGTCCGCGCTCCGTGATGTGGTCCGGGCTCGGCAATATATCCGGTGTATTCTGCCTTTCCACCGCGGCGATCCTTGGGCTAGGTGTATTGCTCAAGTCTTCGGCGATGCTGTTTTTCGCAGTCAAGATTTGCGGTGCGCTCTACCTGTTTTATATCGGCATCCGGCATTTGTTCGCCGGCTCTACCGGGCTCGCTTATGAGTCCGAAACCGGTCAGGCCGGAATTGCTCCTCCTCCTCTTCGCAAACTGTATGGCGAAGCCTTCCTGACGGCGGCAACCAATCCCAAGGCCGTGCTGTTCTTTACCGCGCTTTTCCCACAGTTCATCAACGCCCAGGCACCTTTGCTTTCCCAGTTCCTGGTCCTCATGGCCATCTTCATGAGCTTGTCCTATGCGACACACCTGAGCTACGCCCTGATCGCTTCCCGCGCCAGACATCTGCTGTTGAAACCGGTATTCGCAAAATGGGTAAATCGCGTGGTGGGAGCAGCCTTCATTGCATTCGGCTCCTTGTTGCTGACGTTACGGCGCCAGGCATCCTGACTCGTTTTGATCGCGCGTAACAAAGATTTTCCGAATTGTAATCGTTTGTAAGTGCAGTCAACAGCACCAGCTTGGCAGTCGTTTATTGCTCAAGCCCTCGGGAATTTCCTGAGGTAACCAAGATAATTTAAAGGTGCACAAATGAACAAATTAATCGCTACCCTGATCGCCGGCCTGTTCGCTACTTCCGTTTTCGCACAAGCTTCTGCTCCTGCTGCGCCAGTTGCGCCGGCAGCAGCTGCAACAACAACTCAAGCCGCCAAGGCAGATGTGAAAGCCAGCAAGCTTGAAACTAAAGCCGTTGCAAAGACTGACACCAAGGTAGCAACGACTGCAACCAAGGCGAAGGCCAAGAGCACAAAGGCGAAGGTCCATCACACAGCGGCAAAAACCGAAGCGAAAGCACAACCGGCTGTAGCCAAGGCAGACGTTAAGGAAGCTGCACCTAAGTAATCAAGGCAGTACGCCAAGGCGGTGCGCACCACACGAGACAGGGCAGCCTGTCTCTTTTATTTTTTAATGCTTTAAGGAGTGGCTCATGGGTATTCTGGAAGAAGTAATTGGTGCAGTAGTGGCGGTTGAAGGCGTTAAGAAGCTGGATCCGAACGCTTCGATATTTACCGAAGGCATAGCGGCGATTGCCGGCTACAAGGGTGTGGAAGCAATCACCGAACACCTGGAAAGCAAAGAAGGCGATAACAAAGACGGCGATAGCGAAGAGGGTAATAACCCTCAACAACCTGCCTGAGGCCTTACGCAAGTCAAAATAAGAGGAATCTTCTCGCTCGGGAAGATTCTTTTTTTTTGTTTTAAAATCTCCAGCCGCATGACTGCACACTCTTTACTACTTTCAGTGATGAAGTTAAAAGACAAATCGCAGAAAATATGTCACTGTAAGACCCAATGGCGATTTCATGTCGGAACAGGGGAAAAGATGAAAATGACTTATTGGATTGCCGAAAGTGCAGAGGGTGACAAGACCGACGCAATCATTGCCAGAACCAAGCATGATTGCGAACAGAAAGTCCTGGCTTATGCAAGCCCTTCAGAGTACCGCCAGCCTGTAAAGAAATCCTTCCTCTACGAGGACGCATTCGATTTGTTCGAAATGGCAACTGCCAAAGATGGCGGAAGAGGAATGGGGTAACAGCGTGAACGTCAGCCCTCGAATTTGACCGGTTCCGTGCCTCTGTTTTTCCGTCGCACCACAACGGTCCCTGCAAGTTTGTCATGCCATCCTTGCTTGCGTTTATCGATGCCTACCCAGATAAGCCCAAGACAAAAGGGAATTGTAGAAACGAAGTAACCTGCATATCGGATTAAATTCTGCTGGAGACTTGGTTTCTCGCCCGTCTTTGCATCGACGATGATGGCGCCTATCGCCATCTTCCCAGGTGTCGCTTGTCTTGCGTACCAAAATACGATGACAACGATCGCCGGCAATATATAAGAAACTAAAATATTCGCCGAGCCGCTAAGTGTTACGCCGGAGGCCAATTTCTCACTTCCATAAATGACGAACAAGATCGGGAAAATCACGATCAGCATCAGGACAGTGTCAATCAAGCTGGCCCAGACTCTTAGCCAAAATCCGACATATTCGAATTCGGTCGATTCATTCATTTTTTTCCTTGTCTTTATTCGGTAGCGCCGGAATTCACCGGATGTCCTTTTTTTGACGGATAACTCATCCGCCTGCCCAATTGTAATGGAATGTAAGGGTAGTCAACAGCTTCCTTGCACCGCACGTTAATAGCACAAGGCCTCAGGAATCCCTTGAGGAAGTCTAGATAACGTAAAGGTGCAAAAATGAATAAGTTACTCGCAACTCTGATCGCCGGTTTGTTCGCTACTTCTGTTTTCGCTCAAGCGGCTGCTCCAGCTGCGCCGGCGGCTCCATCCGCAATAACCGCACCAGCGGCAAAGGCTGACGCAAAAGAAATGAAAATTGACGCCAAAGCTAATGCGAAAGAGCAGAAAACAGACGCTACAGCCAATGCAAAAGTAGCAGATGCCAAAGCAGATGCCACGGCAACCAAGGCAAAGGCTCACCATAAGGCTATAAAGACCAAAGCCAAGGCCAAAGCTAGCTCTACGGAAGCCAAGGCAGATGCGAAAGAAGCTGCACCTAAATAATTGATCAGTTCAATGCGGTTTCAAAGAGGCAGGCTCGTCCTGCCTCTTCTGTTTCAGGAGAATCAAAATGAAAAAAATTCTAGCCCTCACCGCAGGATTGATCACAGGCGTTGCTCTGATGAGCGCGGCAGCACCGGCTTCGGCTCAGGTTGATGTCGGCGTTAATGTCCGGCTGCCCGGTGTGTATGTAGCCCCGGCACCAGTCTATGTTCAGCCGCGCCCGGTGTATGTGCAGCCGCGTCCTGTGTACGTCGAGCCGCGCCCGGTCTACATAGAACCGGAACGCGAGGGTGAATGGCATGAGCGTCGCGTGCGGGCCCGCGAATGGCGAGAAAACGAAGCACGCCGCGAGCATCGCGACCATGACGACCATCGCGACAATGATCGTGGCGACCGCCGCGGTCACGACGATTAACCGCGCGGATTGCGCGCTTACGGCCGGTTACAGTCGGGTACAACAGAAACATTTTGTATTGTAGGCGCGGCGACACGGGCTGGCGTTAATCAAGGGTAGCACCAGCCATTTCGGCTTTTTAAACCACGTACATGAAAAGAGGGGATACATCATGCTCAATCGCTCAGGAAAAGCAATCGTTCTCACCGCTTTGGTCGCCGTCTTTGCCAGCGCAGCCGGCAGTGCAATGGCGGACACCACATGGCAAAAGAATCATCCGCGCCGTGAACAAGTCAACAATCGCCTGAATAACCAGAATAAACGCATCCACAATGAAGTCAAAGAAGGCGAAATAAGCAAGGCCCAGGCCAAAACCCTGCACAAAGACGATCATGCAATCCGCCAGGAAGAACGCGATATGGCCAAACAAAACGGTGGCCACATCACCAAGTCGGAACAAACGGTATTGAATCAACAGGAAAATGGCGTCAGCCGGCAGATCGGCAAGTAGCCGGAATGAACGGCAGCAGCGGATAGAGCCTGGTTGCAGTTCTATCTGCCGTCAAACGCCAATGCCAGCGCCGGGTTGATGTGTTTTTACAACAAGAGAAAGATGGCGCTGGCTACTTTGCATTTGTCATTCTTTTGTCACATGGCTTGTGGAAAATTCGAATTGGCAGGGTTTCCGTGATGAACAATGCGATTGGATCGCAAATTTTTATGACAAGAGTGCTGACATGAGAACATTTTTACAGTTGTATCGTTACTACCGGAAAGGTGGTTACCGCGTATTTCCGGCAGTGAAGCGAGCTAATCGCGCCTGGAATCACGGATTTTAAAATCCATCATAAGTACATCTTAGATTCCGTATGGAAATTGTCATTGCCAAAAATCCAATCCGATTGCCTGGCAGTTCGCCCGCACATCTGGATAACTCGCTAACACATCGCGAATACGTTTGAGACTGATCGTGGACAGTGCTAGGATAGCCTTCTAGCTGATCCTGTCTGGAGCAATCGTAATGGATAGTCCCGAGCTGAAAATCACCGAAGCCAGCCGTTTGCACGATCTCGCAAAAAATAAATATCTCACCGAAATATCCCGGGAGCAGCGCGATCCGGCGGTAATCGAAAAATTGAGATTCGAAATGGACGCCGCGCTCAAGCATTTTGTCGATTCGACCAATGAGGTTGATCTGGATCATCCAGGAACTTCTTCGGCCAACGGCGCCGGCTGACTGCGTCCGCAGCCATGTCAAAACTCCGGGTTCACGCCTTCTCCATATCGCTTGACGGCTACGGTGCAGGCCCCGCTCAGAATCTCGATAATCCGCTTGGTGTCGGCGGCGTAGCGTTGCACGAATGGGCCTTCGCCACGCGAACGTTTCAGCAGATGTTTGGAAATGAGGGCGGCACGACTGGCGTAGATGACCGCTTTGCAGCGCGCGGGTTCGATAACATCGGTGCGTGGATCATGGGGCGCAACATGTTCGGACCTGTCAGAGGCGCATGGCCAGACGATACATGGAAGGGATGGTGGGGCGACAATCCACCGTACCACACGCAAGTCTTTGTTCTGACGCACCACGCCCGGCCATCGATCACGATGGATGGCGGCACCGTATTCCACTTCGTTACCGAAGATATCCGCACTGCACTCCAACTCGCCGCCGATGCTGCCGGCGGCCGGGATATCCGGCTCGGCGGCGGCGTAGCCACGATTCGGCAATACCTTCGCGCAGGACTGGTCGACGAACTGCATCTCGTTGTCGCCCCGATCCTTCTCGGCACCGGGGAGCACCTGCTTACCGGCATCGACTTGCCAAAACTTGGCTATCGATGCACTGAATATGTGCCGACATCGCATGCGGCACATGTCGTCCTGACGAAGACTCGATGACGCACCATGCCTGGAACTTTTGAAACGCTCGTTTCAGCTTGAAGCATTTCATTTTCAAATCGCACGGCGAATTCCATCCGGCAACCTCCAAAGAGACGATGCAATTAATAAAATCTCTGCGTAGCATCTTCGTCAATAACAAATATATAAACGGAGATACACATGGAAAAAAGCCAGGAATTTCCCGGGGGTGTCGCATTGGTGATTGGTGGCAGCGGTGGTAATGGCGAAGCCATCTGTCATTGCTTTGCCGAGAGCGGCAGCGATGTAATTCTAACCTACCATCGCAATGCGCAGCGGGCGCAACAGGTGGTGGCGCAGGTGCAAGCGCTGGGCCGGCATGCCGAGGCTCATCAACTGGCGATCGGCGATGAAGCTGCAGTGCAGTCGCTGATCGACGGTATCGCGGCGCGGCAGCGTATCCACACCGTGGTGATCGCGGCCGGGTCTGATATTTCTCAACCGTTGATTCGCGATCTGGCACCAGGCGACTGGAAAAAGGTGATTGATGCAGACCTGAACGGTTTCTTCAATGTGGTACACACCAGTCTGCCACACCTCAAAGCGCAGGGTGGCGGCTCCTATGTGCATATCAGTTCGGCCGGCCTGCACCGATGGCCGGAAGGCGATGTGCTGTCGGTCGCGCCGAAAGCCGCGATCGAATCGCTGATAAAGGGCATCGCAAAGGAAGAAGGGCGCTTCGGCATCCGCGCCAACAGTGTGGCGATCGGGGTGATTGAGGCCGGCATTTTCCTGCGACTGTGGGAAGACGGCACCTTCGACGAAAAATGGGCGCAGGCGGTGCAAAAGAACCTGTGCGTCAAGCGCTGGGGCAAGCCGCAGGAAGTCGCAAATGCGGCGGTGTTCCTGGCTTCCAACCGTGCGCTGTACACCACCGGGCAAATCATTTCAGTTGATGGCGGCTACGGCGTTTAGTGGTGTTCGAAGCGGCACCCGTGGTGCCAGAATTTGCAGGGTAAGACTTGGCAGGTACAAACGGCGCGTCCAGCTGTTGCCGACGCGCCAGTCCCGCAACAGCCGCAAATACCAATCACCAGTCCAATCGACGATTCTTATTTTCCCGGATCTTTTTGATCGGTAAATTTGTCGAACTCGACGTTGTACGGTTCACCGTTGATCTTTTCCACCTTGCGTACATACACGGTCTGGATTATGTCGCGCGTATTTGGATCGATGGCAATCGGGCCGCGCGGGCTGTTCAGCTTTATGTTTTTCAGGATAGCCATGGCCTGGTCGCCGTCGATCTTGCCGTTCAGCTTGCGCACTACTTCATAAATCGCAGCCATGCCGTCATAAGCACCGACCGCCATGAAGTTGGGGCGTCCACTCTTTGGATTTGCTTCTGCAAAGCTCTTCAGGAAGGCTTGGTTTTCCGGTGACTTGTGTGCCGCCGAATAGTGGAAAGTGGTGATCACGCCCAATGTGGCATCGCCCATTGCCGGCAGCACGTGGTCGTCAGTCAGGTCGCCGGTAGCGATCACCTTGATGCCCGCTTCGGCCAGGCCGCGCTCGCGGTAGCCTTTCATGAAGGAGATACTCTGTTCACCGGCAGGCACGAAGATAAACACTGCGTCCGGCTTGGCGTTCTTGATGCGCTGGATGTAAGGCGAGAAATCAGGATTGCGCAGCGGGACGCGGATCGCTTCGACCACGGCGCCGCCGCCCTTGACCAACTCCATCTTGAATGCGGCCTCGGCATCGATGCCAGGCCCGTAGTCGGCCACCAGCGTCACCACTTTCTTGATGTTGTTCTTGACCGCCCAGGTCGCCATCGGCGCCGAAATCTGCGGCAGGGTCATCGAGAAGCGGACGATGTAGCTGGATTTGGTGGTGATGGCAGAGGTGGCCGCGTTCATGATGATCATCGGCTTTTTCGCCTGCTCTGCGATAGGAGCGACGGCTAGCGCTTCCGGCGTCAGGCCGAAGCCGGCCAGGAAGTCAACCTTGTCGCGCACTACCAGTTCCTGCGCCAGGCGCTTGGCTATCTCCGGCGAAGGGCCGGTGGTGTCCTTGATGATGATCTCGATTTTCTTGCCGGCCACGCTGTCGCCGTGCTGCGCCATGTAGGCTTTGATGCCGCCTTCCATCTGCTTGCCGTAATCCGCGAAGGGGCCGGAAAATGCTGCGATCACACCGATTTTTATACTGTCTTGCGCATATGCCGGCGACACCGCGCCGTAGTTTGCGACCGCCAGTGTTGCTAACGCCAAAATTTTTTTCATCACCATTTTTGTCTCCCGTCTGCTGCTGTTTTTGTCTATGAAGGACGGACTGTTGCAGGCGCCGCGTCGTACGCATTGTCGCAAATCCGATTGGGCAGCGTTTGTTGACAACGCCGCGTGACATCCATATTATCCAATTTATGTGCGATTAACAACCCAATGTTCGATTATCGCACATTATAAAATATTCAATAAAACAACAACAGGAGACAGTAATGAAGAACATTATCCGTTGCGCAATCGCGCTTCTGGGCGCAATGAGCGCGTCTGCAGCAATGGCGCAAAGCTCGGTAACGGTTTATGGCCTGGTCGATACCGGGCTGGTCTACACGACCAACGCCAACGCTGCCGGCAATTCGGTGGTCAAGATGCCTTCGCTGACGGGTTCTTTTCCGTCGCGGCTTGGCTTCCGGGGGACTGAGGATCTCGGCGGCGGCTTGCAGGCGATCTTCACGCTGGAAGCCGGATTGGCGGTGGACACCGGCGCCATGGGACAGGGCAATCGCCTGTTTGGCCGCCAGGCTTTGGTGGGACTGAAAGGCGGGTTCGGGACCGTATCGCTGGGTCGCCAGATCAACATGACTTATATCGCCACGCTGAAATCGGATGTGCTGGGACCTAACCTGTTCTCGATCGGTAGTATCGACGGCTACCTGCCGAATGCTCGCAGCGATAATTCCATCAGCTATCTGGGCAATTTCAATGATGTAGTGGTCGGCGCCACCTACAGTACCGGTCGCGACGCGTCGGCTACCGGCGGCCCGGCCGCCACCAACTGCCCTGGGGAAGTGGCTGGCAACGCCAAGGCTTGTCGCCAGATCACGGGCTTGATTGGCTACGAGACCAAGCCTTTTGGCCTGAATGCTTCCTACGACATCCTGTACGGCAACACTGGCGCGGCAGGCGGACTGACCAGCAGCGGCAATAGCGACCGCCGCGTTACCGTCAATGGTTATGTGATGGTGGGCGAGGGCAAGATAGGCGGAGGCGTGGTCGATCGCACTACGCGCGCCGTGACCGGGCTGACCGAATCGGACCTGTACTACCTGGGCGTGAGTTATCCTGTGACACCGCTAACCACGCTTGACGTCCAGGCATCGCATCTCGACGTCAAGCATCGCGATGCCGACGCCACGCTGCTGGTAGCGCGTTTGACCTACTACCTGTCGAAACGCACCGCCATTTATGGCGCATTGGGCCGCATGCAAAATTCCGGCACATCGGCATTGGCGCTGGACGCGGGCGGAACGGTAGCCGTGGGTAAATCGCAGAATGGCGTGATGACCGGCCTGCGTCATACGTTCTAAGGAGCTATTCGAAATTTATTTGCAATGCCGAAGTTTTTTACGGCATGTGCGACGAGTAGCACGAGTTAACCGGGATCAGGGTGAACTTTCGGTATGCTTTACCGCCGAAATTTCACTCTGACCGCAGATCGCCAAGTCGTCGACGCGCATCTGCATAACGTAACTTGAGTAGTTAGCGATGCCCCGCGGGAGGCGCTGTCGTTTGCGTTGCCGCTCAAGGCAACAGGATTGACAACTCCTGGGCGCCGCGCAACAGCACGGGCAGGAATTCGTGCTCCAATTGATCGATACTGACACGCGCTGCCTGCGCACCCACGTTCAACGCTGCCAGGACGGTGCCCGATGCACCGCGCACCGGCACTGCTATGGAACGCAAGCCAAGTTCCAGTTCTTCATCATTGATCGCGTAACCTGCCTGGCGCACGTCGGCCAGGATCGCGCGCAGTCGCTTGACGCTGGTTACCGTGTTCTCGGTCATCGGCCGCAGTTTGGTGCGGGCAAGGTATTGGTCAAGCTCGGCTGGCGGCATATGCGCCAGCATTACACGTCCCAAAGAAGTGCAATAGGCGGGCAGGCGGCTGCCGGTATTAAGCGCAACCGACATCACACGTGAGGTGGCGGCGCGGGCTACGTATAGCACTTCGTCATCGTCCATCACAGCCAGCGAGCTCGATTCATTCAGCGTGCGACTAATGTTGTTCAGGCAAGGCTGGGCCGATACCGTCAGCGGCGTCGACGACAAATAGGAGTAGCCTAGAGTCAATATCTTGGGCCGCAGCGAGAAATTGTTCAGCTCGGCATCCACATAACCCAACTCCCTCAGCGTATGCAGGCAACGTCGCACGGCTGCACGCGGGATGCCGGTTTTCTGGCTGATGTTGGCGATCGTTTGCGGCTTGCGTGAATCGCTGAAAGCCTGCACCACGGCGAGGCCGCGTGCCAGCGATGTCATGAAACTGGGGTCTGCCAGCGCGTCGATCTGTTCGGCGATGCTGGGCTCGTGCTCGTCTGCGTGCTCCTCCAATGTCTCGGCGGCAGGGCTGGCTTTGGTAGTCGTGGTCTTGGGCATGGCTTGATTTTAATGCAGGAGTTAAGTTCGAAAGGTGTTTTTTTTCTTGACCTGGGCGGTCACTGCTAGATACACTAATCGTTCGGTAATCAATCATTAGTTCGATTATCGCACATAATTGTATGTTTGGCTAAGGCAGCCGGCAGCGCACGACAGCAAATCAGCGGGCGTGCGCATCACCGAGACGGAATATGATCGACAAAACATTTGAATCAATCGAGCGCGCCGTAGCCGATATTCATGACGGCGCGACTGTCATGATTGGCGGTTTTGGCAACGCCGGCATGCCGGCGGCGCTGATCGATGCGCTGATTGAGCAAGGCGCGCGCGAACTCACCATTGTCAACAACAACGCCGGTAACGGCGATACCGGATTGGCCGCGCTGCTGGCGGCGGGGCGGGTGCGCAAGATCATCTGCTCCTTCCCGCGCCAGGCTGATTCCCAGCACTTCGATGCGCTCTACCGCGCCGGAAAGATCGAGCTGGAACTGACCCCGCAGGGCAACCTGGCCGAGCGCATCCGCGCCGCCGGCGCCGGCATCGGCGGTTTCTTTACGCCGACCGGCTACGGCACGCTGCTGGCCGCCGGCAAAGAAACGCGCGAGATCAATGGCCGCATGTACGTGCTGGAGTCGCCGATCCACGCCGACTTTGCGCTGATCAAGGCGCTGCACGGCGACCGCTGGGGCAACCTCGTGTACCGCAAGACCGCCCGCAATTTCGGTCCCATCATGGCGATGGCAGCCAAAGTTACCGTGGCTCAGGTGCAGAAAGTGGTGGCGCTGGGCGAGCTCGATCCGGAAGCGATCATAACGCCGGGCATCTTTGTCCAACGCGTGGTACAGGAGGCCGTATGACGAACCCGAACCCGAGCCGTTACACCCGAGAACAAATCGCCGCCCGTGTGGCGCAGGATATCCCCGAAGGCGCTTACGTTAACCTGGGCATCGGCTTGCCGACCAAGGTCGCCAACTACCTGCCGGCCGAACGCGAAGTATTCCTGCATAGCGAAAACGGCTTGCTCGGCATGGGCCCGGCGCCGGCGCCGGGCGAGGAAGACGATGACCTGATCAACGCCGGCAAACAGCCCGTGACGCTGCTGGTCGGCGGCGCCTATTTCCACCACGGCGATTCATTCGCCATGATGCGCGGCGGCCATCTGGATATCTGCGTATTGGGCGCCTTCCAGGTAGCAGCCAACGGCGACCTGGCCAACTGGCACACCGGCGCACCGGATGCGATTCCGGCTGTCGGTGGTGCGATGGACCTGGCCATCGGCGCCAAGCAAGTGTTTGTGATGATGGATCACCAGACCAAGACCGGCGAAAGCAAGATCGTGGAACAGTGCAGTTATCCGCTGACCGGTGTGGCTTGCGTCAACCGCATCTATACCGACCTGGCCGTACTGGACGTTACGCCGGCCGGACTCGCGGTGCGGGAAATGGCGCCCGGACTGACCTTTGAAGAATTGCAGGCCGCGACCGCAGCAACCTTGCTGCCGCCGGTGAAGTGAGCGAGGACAATATGAAAGAAGCCAAAGAAGCATTTATTTGCGATGCAATCCGGACGCCCATCGGCCGCTACGGCGGATCGCTGAAGGATATGCGCGCCGACGACCTTGGTGCGCTGCCGCTACGCGAGCTGATGCGCCGCAATGCCGGCGTTGACTGGAAAGAAGTCGATGACGTGATCTACGGTTGCGCCAACCAGGCCGGTGAAGACAACCGCAACGTGGCGCGCATGTCGGCGCTGCTGGCCGGTCTGCCGCAGGAAGTTCCCGGCTCCACTGTCAACCGTCTGTGCGGTTCAGGCATGGACGCAGTTGGCACGGCGGCGCGGGCGATCCGGTCCGGCGACGCCAGCCTGATGATCGCCGGCGGCGTGGAATCGATGACGCGTGCGCCTTTCGTCATGGGCAAGGCAGACGCGGCGTTTTCGCGCAGCGCCGCCATCTACGACACTACCATCGGCTGGCGCTTTCCCAACAAGGTGATGAAAGAACTGTACGGCGTCGACGCGATGCCGGAGACGGCCGAAAATGTCGCCGACGACTACAAGATAAGCCGTGCCGACCAGGATAAATTCGCCTTGGCCAGCCAGCAAAAGACGGCCCGCGCGCAACGCGAAGGTTTGTTCAGCGACGAGATCGTGCCGGTGTCGCTGGCGCAGAAGAAGGGCGATTCCATCGTCTTCTCACAGGATGAGCATCCGCGCGAGACCACGGCCGAAGCACTTGCCAGGCTGAAAGGCGTGGTGCGTGCTGATGGCAGTGTCACGGCTGGCAATGCCTCTGGCGTCAACGACGGCGCCTGTGCGTTGCTGATCGCCAGCGCCGAAGCGGCGGCACGCCACGGCCTGACGCCGCGCGCGCGCATTGTCGGCATGGCGACGGCGGGCGTGGCGCCGCGCGTGATGGGCATCGGCCCGGCGCCGGCTACACAAAAGCTGATGCGCCAGTTGGGCATGAGTCTGGATCAGATGGACATCATCGAACTGAACGAAGCTTTCGCTTCACAGGGGCTGGCCGTACTGCGTGAACTGGGCCTGCGCGACGATGATCCGCGCGTCAACCCGCTGGGCGGCGCGATTGCACTGGGCCACCCGCTGGGCATGAGCGGTGCCCGTTTGGTGACTACCGCGATGTATCAACTGCACCGAACCGGCGGCCGCTATGCGCTATGCACCATGTGCATCGGCGTGGGGCAGGGGATTGCCATCGTCATCGAGCGGGTATGACGCCTTAACATTGAACCCTGGAGGAGACACCATGAGTAACAAAATAAATAAAAAAATAAATAAAAAAACAAATGAAAAAACGAATCGCAATAAAATCTGCGGTCCATCGCGCTCGCGCGAGAGGCAGCCATGCTAACCAACCTGATCGGCGTGCTGTTTGACGGCATTGCCTACGGCAGCCTTCTTTTCCTCATCAGCGTGGGCCTGTCGGTAACGATGGGCATGATGAACTTCATCAATCTGGCGCATGGCGCCTTCGCCATGCTCGGCGGCTACGTCAGCGTGACGGTGCTGTCGCGTTTTGGCGTGCCGTTCCTGCCCTCGTTGCTGCTAGCCTTCCTGGCATCGGCGGTGGCAGGTTTGGTGCTGGAACGCCTGCTGTACCGGCGTCTGTACAAAGCCAGCCACCTGGACCAGGTGTTGTTCTCCATCGGCCTGACATTCATGGCGGTGGCCGGCGCTACCTGGCTGTACGGACCGACCCAGCAACCGGTGACGCTGCCGGACTGGCTGCGCGGGCAGGTTTCACTGTTCGGGCTGGATGTGGGCGCCTATCGTTTGTTCCTGATCGGCGTGGTGGTCTTGATTACTGCGGCACTGGGATTACTGATCGAGCGCACCCGCTTTGGCGCGCAGATCCGCGCCGCTGTCGACAACCAGACCGCGTCCGCAGGCCTCGGCATCAACGTCAGCCTGGTGTTCAGCCTGACCTTTGCGCTAGGTTCCGGCCTGGCTGGCCTGGGTGGCGGCCTGGGCATTGACGTGCTGGGCCTCGACCCGACATTCCCGATCAAGTACATGGTCTACTTCCTGCTGGTGGTGGCGGTTGGCGGCGCCGGTACGATCAAGGGGCCGCTGGCGGCCGCGCTGATCCTTGGCGTGTTCGACGTGGCCGGCAAATACTATGTGCCGCAAATTGGCGCCTTCGTCATCTATGGCCTGATGGTGCTGTTGCTGATCCTGTTCCCGGCCGGTTTGATGCGGAGGAAAGCATGAACGCCGTCGCCAAGGCCGCTATCAAGGCGGCGCCTACGCCTGTACCTGTGTCAACCAAGATGAGCAAAGCCGATATGAGATCTACACTGCGTTTGCCGAATGACCGCTGGAAGCCGCTGGAGGTTGCCTTCTGGCTGTTGCCGGTGGCGGCATATTTCCTCTTTCCGGGCTACCTGGTTCTGATCAGCCAGATCATGATCGTCGGCCTGTTCGCACTGTCGCTGGACCTGATCCTGGGTTACGCCGGCATAGTCTCGCTGGGTCACGCGGCATTCTTCGGCCTGGGCGCCTACACTGCCGGCTTGCTGTCGGTACATGGCTGGAGCGAGCCGTTGAGCGGGCTGCTGGCCGGTGCCGTGGTGGCTGGTCTGTTTGGCTTTATCACCTCGTTCCTGGTGGTGCGTGGCCAGGACCTGACCCGGTTGATGGTGACGTTGGGGATTGGCTTGATGTTGTTTGAGGCCGCCAATAAAGCCGCCTTCATCACCGGCGGTGTCGACGGCCTGTCCGGCATGACGGGCGGTAAACTGCTCGGCCTGTTCGAGTTCGACCTGAATGGCAAGGTCGCCTATTGCTATAGCCTGGCGACACTATTCATTTTGTTCGTGGCGCTGCGCCGGCTGGTCAAGTCGCCGTTCGGCCTGAGCCTGATCGGTATCCGCGAAGGCGGGCGGCGCATGCCGGCGTTGGGCGCTGACGTCAACCGTCGCCTGGTGGCGGTGTTCACCGTCTCCGCCGCCATCGCCGGTGTGGCCGGTGCATTGCTGGCGCAGACTACACAGTTTGTCGGCCTCGATATGCTGGGTTTTCCGCGTTCGGCAGAGCTGCTGATCATATTGGTCTTGGGTGGGACCGGGCGCTTGTACGGAGCGCTGATCGGCGCCGCGGTCTTCATGCTGGCGCAGGACTATATCTCAGGCCTGGATCCGGCCTACTGGCAGTTTTATATCGGCCTGTTGCTGATTCTGATCGTGCTGTTTGCGCGCGGCGGCATCCTGGGTGGACTTGATCTGATCGTCCAGCGTTTGAAACCGTCGTCCCGCAAGGAGCAAGCATGACGAACCAAGATATTGCTTTGCGCACCGAAGGCTTGTCGAAGAGCTGGGGCGAGTTCGCCGCCAACAGCGATGTGAGCCTGACCTTCGCGCAGGGTGCACGCCATGCATTGATCGGCCCGAACGGCGCTGGCAAGACCACTTTCATCAACCTGCTGACGGGTGGATATGCGCCCAGCAGCGGCAAGGTCTATCTGGGCGATCAGGACATCACGCATCTGCCGCAGCACAAGCGCGTGCAGCGCGGCATGACACGCACCTTTCAGATCAATACGCTGTTCGCTGGCATGACGGTGCTTGAATCGGTGGCGTTGGCGATCTGCGAGCGGCGCGGCCTGCATTCGGTCTGGTACAAGACCGTCGAAAAACATACCGACGTTATCGACGAGGCGATGGCGCTGCTGGCCACGCTAAAATTGTCGGCAGAGGCCAACAGCGTCACGCGCAGCCTGGCTTACGGAAAGCAGCGGCTGGTAGAGATCGCGCTGGCCTTGGCGACCAAGCCAGGCATTCTGCTGCTCGATGAGCCGGCAGCCGGTATTCCGCAAGCGGAGAGCAAGGAACTGTTCGAAGTGATCGCCCAGTTGCCGCGTGATGTCACCGTGGTCTTCATCGAACATGACATGGGGCTGGTGTTCCGTTTCGCCGACCGTATCACCGTACTGGTGGGCGGCAAGGTGCTGACCGAAGGCACGCCGGCAGAAATCGCGGCAGACCCGCGCGTCAAGGAAGTCTATCTGGGGGAGGCGGAACATGCGTGAGTTGCTGGCGCTCGATAAAGTCACCGCCGGTTATGGCGAGTCTATCGTGCTGGAAGATGTGTCTTTCAAAATGAACGAGGGCGACAGCCTGTCCCTGCTAGGACGTAATGGTGTCGGTAAAACCAGCCTGCTGGTGACATTGATGGGATTGACGCGTTTGCATGGCGGCAGTATCCGCTGGGCCGGCAGCGATATCGCCCGTGTCCCGACTTACAAGCGTTCGCGCGCAGGCCTGGGCTGGGTTCCGCAGGAACGCCATATGTTCCCGTCGCTGACGGTGGAAGAACATCTGACGGTGGTGGCCCGTTCCGGCGCTGGCGCCGGCCCGTGGAATCTGCAGAAAATCTACCAGATATTCCCGCGTTTGCTGGAACGCCGCACTAACTTCGGTAATCAGTTGTCCGGCGGCGAGCAACAGATGGTGGCGATTGCCCGTGCGCTGATGACCAATCCGCGCATCCTGCTGCTGGACGAGCCGATGGAAGGACTTGCGCCGATCATCGTGCAGGAACTGGTGCGCGTGATCCGCAAGCTGGTGCAGGATGAGGGTATGTCGGTGATCGTGGTCGAGCAGCACGCGCGGCTGGTGCTGTCGCTGACCCAGCGCGCCATCGTGCTCGATCGTGGCCGCATCGTGCACGACTCGGACAGCGCGAGTCTGCTGGCCGACGGCGATAAGCTCGATCGCCTGGTCGCTGTGGCGTAAAACTGAACCAGGGAATCTGACATCGGATACCGGGTGCGGGCAATATTAACGCAACAGGTATTTGATTAACTGACTGGAGCGGGGGCCGGCATCGAACTATGCCGATACGCGCGGGCAGGTCAAGATACAACCCCTGCGCGCGGTTTGGATTGCGGTTAAAGATCGATGACGAGGACCGGCGTCCGCGCCCGGGATACGCAAGGAAGGAAGCAGTTGTTAGCCTGCCGCTCCTGCGTACTGAGTAACGAATCCCGATGGTCTGGCACGCCGTCCAGTACAGCTGTCCGGCAGGTACCGCAGACACCAACTTCGCAAGAGCTGCCGATGTCAATGCCGGCTTCCTGCAGACAGGCCAGCGCGCTGCGTCCTGCCGGAACCGAGATGTCGCACTGCGCTCGGGAAAGGCGCAGCACGAAGGGCTGCTCCGCGACGCCTGTCGCCGGCGGTGCGCCGAACGATTCCTTATGTACGGCCGCGGCGCCAAAGCGAGCCTCCGCATGTGCGGTGACCGCATCCATGAATGCCGCCGGGCCGCAAACATAGGCGTGGCTGCCATTCACCGGAGCGGCTGCCAGCAACCGGCCGATACTGGCCGCCGTGTTCTGCGGACCAAGTCCGCAGAACACCTCCACATGGGGCGCCAATGAGCCGCCTCTCAGCTCAGTCGAAAATGCCAGGCTGGCCTCGTCGCGAACGTAGCAAGCCAGGCGGAAAGGCTGTTTGCGCCGAAGCAGTGCGTATGCCATCGACAGGATAGGAGTGATGCCTATGCCGCCCGCAAACAGCAGGTGCATCCCTGCCTGGGGCGACAGCGCAAAGGCATTGCGCGGGGGGCTGATGCCGAGTATGTCGCCCGCGCGAGCCATGTCATGCAGCCATGCCGATCCACCGCGCGACTGGACCTCGCGCTTGACGGCGATGCGGTAGCCAGCGCTGGAAGGCTCGCGGCAGCACAGGGAGTACTGCCGCACCAGGCCATTGCCTAATGTCAGATCGATATGCGCACCGGCTTGGTAAGACGGCACGCGCCCACCATCGACTGCAGCCAGTTCGAGCACGCGGATACCGTTTGTATCGGTGATGGAAGAAATTACGACGTCCATCGCTTACTCTCCTGCCGTCTGCGCCGCCACGATCCGGCGCGCGCGGTTGGCGCCTGCATCGACGTGTATGTCTATCATAGCGGCTCCTGCAAAGCGCTGCATGTTGAGGAACTGGGCTTCGATGATAACGCGGTCTTCTTCAAAGGTTTGTTCGGTCTGGCGGTACACAAGCTCTGCGTTGTCCGGCTGGTTCGGATGCGCGGAGCTGGCCATGGTCCAGAAGTAGTGCGAAGTGGTCTCGCTTTCCGGCGTGATGCCGTGGAAGCCTCGCATATGAAAACCACCGCGCAGAGGATCTTCCAGAGGCTCCGTGTCCGCATCGACAGCACCGGTGAAAATGTTCAGATGCGTAAGTTTGAAATCGATCTCCTGCCAGCGATCGATCAAACCCTTGAACGGCCATGCCGCAGTATAGGTAGCGGGAGGCTGTGACGATTTCATCCAGCGCACCACGCGCACCTGGTCACCCTCGGACGTGACGTTGGTGGGTGCCTCCATGTGAACCTTGGGATTGCCGCCGATGGTCTTGCCATGCACGTAGCCGACGTGGCTCAGATCCAGCAGGTTGTCGTGAATAAGCTGGTAGGGCGCCTTGTAGTGGAAAGCGCCGCCCTTGTAGCGGTAGCGTGGGTTTTCATGCGCAGTCACTGCCGGTGGCGATTCCGATGGCAGGCTGTCCGGCGTGGCGCCGAACCAGATCCAGATCACTTGATTGCGGATCTCGGCCTGATAGGCATGCACGCGGGCTTTGCCTGGGATGCGGACCTGGCCGGGAATCTCGACGCATACGCCTGCTCCGTCATAGCGCAGGCCATGATAGCCGCAGCGGATGCCGCCGTTGTCCAGCGTTCCGCATGAGAGTGGCACGTTACGGTGGCAGCAGCGGTCGGCCAGTGCGGCCACGCCGCCGTCCTCCTTCCGAAACATGACGATAGGGTGGTTGAGCAAGGTACGCGCCAGCGGCCGGTCCTGCAGTTCCCAGGCGAAGCCTGCGACATACCATTGATTGAGCGGGAACATGATGATCTCCTTGTGTGTGGTTATTTGGTTGGATCGCGCACCGCGTCGTAGTGGTCGATTTCCGTGGCTGCATACTGGCCGCCTGGCTGCTTGTCGATACGGCGGATGTAGATGGTCTGGATGATGTCGTTGGTCTTGGCATCCAGGCTGACAGTGCCGCGCGGACTGCTGGCGCTATAGCCTTTCAAGGCCGTCATGAAGGCGGCGCCGGTAGTGTCGCCCTTGCTCCTTTTCAGCGTGGTAGCGATCAAGGCCATGCCGTCATAAGCGGAAACGGCCTGGAAGTTCGGCTTGAAGCGGCCGTTGACGGTCTTTGCGAAAGCGTCGAGGAAGGTGGCGTTTTCTGCACCGGGACGGGAGTAGGCATAGAAGCCCGCGGTGTAGATACCGGCCATAGCCGGACCGGCCGCGCCAAGCACGTCGGCGTCGGCCCAGCCTTCGCCGCCGAGGAAGCGGATGCCTGCCTTGTCCAGTCCTTTTTCGCTATAGCCTTTCATGAATGCGACCATGGGCTGGCCGTTCGGCAGGAACACATGGATGGCGTCTGGTTTGGCATCCTTGATGCGTTGCAGGTAAGGGCTGAAGTCGACGGTAGACAAAGGCACTTTTACCGTCTCGACGATGGTGCCGCCGAGCGCCGTGAAGCTGCTGCTGAACCAGCTGTGGGCATCCTGTCCCGGCGCGTAGTCGGTGACGATGGAGAACACTCGCCGTGAACCGGTCTTGTAAGCCCACTCTGCCAGCGGTTTGACCGATTGCGCGATGGTGTAGGACGTGCGCGTGATATAGGGCGAGCGGGTGGTGATCGCGGACGCCGCGGCGTTCATGATGACCATGGGCCTTTTGGCGCGGTCGGCAATGCTGGCGGCCGCCATCGCGTTCGGGGTGAATACGAAACCGACCAGGATGTCGACGTTGTCCCTGCTGATCAGATCGGTGGCCAGGCGCTTGGCCATTTCCGGCTGCGGACCGGTATCGTCCTTGTAGATCAGCACCAGCTTTTTGCCGGCCACGGTATCACCGTGCATGCGCAGCCAGGTCTCTATTCCAGCCTTCATTTGTTCACCGCTTTGCGCGGCCGGGCCGCTGAGCGAAGTGATGACGCCAATCCGCACCGTGGGAATCTCGGCGAGGGCAGGGGCAAGGGCGAGCGATAGCAGGGCGCCGGACAGAAGCAGGGATATGCGTTGCATGAGATGTCTCCGATGTGGATTTTTGCTGTTATTCAGCGTTGTTTTGAGCGATGATCAGGTATCTTGAAGTATTTGAAAATAGAATTTTCTGAATAATATTTATTCGAAAATCAAATTTTCCTTAGGGGATGCGGTGAATACATTTGACCTGAACCTGTTGCCGGTGGCGCTGGCGATCTATGAGGAGCGCAGCGTTAGCGGCGCGGCGCGCAGGCTGGGAATGAGCCAGCCCGCGGTGAGCGTGGCGCTCAACAAGTTACGGACCGCATTGGGTGATCCCTTGTTCGTGCGCACAGCGCGCGGCATGGAGCCGACACCGCGCGCAGCGACGCTGATTAGTCCCACTCGCGATATCCTTCAACGGCTGCAGAGCGATGTGTTGGCCAGCGAACAGTTCAATCCAGCCAGCACCGACCGCAGATTCACGCTGGCGTTGTCCGATATCGGCGAGATGACATTTTTACCGCGCTTGCTGGAACGGCTGCGGCGCGATGCGCCGAATGCTTCGATCTGCTCGGTCTCGATGTCGCCGCCGGAGCTGCAGCTGGCGCTGGAACAGGGGGAGGTCGACCTGGCCGTGGGATATTTCCCCGATCTGAAGAACCGTAATTTTTTCCAGCAGCGGCTCTTTTCGCATTCTTTCATCTGTCTGCTGAGCGCAGCGCATCCTTACCGGCCGCGCAAGATGAGCATGGAGCAGTTCCTGAAGATGGGGCATGCGGTGATCAAGGCTGAGGGCCGCAGCCAGGATTTGTTCGAGCAGTTTCTGGTACGCCAGCGGATACAGCGCCGGGTGGTGATGTCGACACCGCATTTCATGTCGATTCCGTTCCTGATCGCTGGAAGCGACTTGATGGCGACCGTGCCACGTGCAGTGGGAGAAAGCTTTGCCCAGTTCGCCGCCATCAAGCTGGTCGAACCGCCGTTGGAGATACAGCGTTTC
>Ga0182007_10000535_pt1 | contig 22383 bp, 15 predicted proteins | sample Sormic07211113_1_FD_123023 | JGI IMG/M metagenome (GOLD analysis project Ga0182007, IMG submission 123023) | Rhizosphere microbial communities from Sorghum bicolor, Mead, Nebraska, USA - 072115-113_1 MetaG | ecosystem: Host-associated > Plants > Roots > Rhizosphere | place: USA: Nebraska... | reverse complement strand
TCCTCATGCCCCGCCCGGTCACCCGCCGCTACCAGCCGGCGGCCCGGTTGTTCACCTTCGTCGCCCAGGCCGCCGCCCAGCGGTTCGCCGAGGCGGACGACGGCTTCGACCCCCGCGCCTACGGCGAGCGCGTCGCCGAGCTCATCGACGAGCATGTCCGCGCCCTCGGTGTGGAACAGACGATAAGACCGGTCCGTCTCACCTCCGGAGAGTTCGGCGCGGTCGTCGGCCGGATGCCCGGCGACCGCGCCAAGGCGTCCGCGATGCAGCACGCGCTTCTCCACCACATCGACCTGCACATCGGCGAGAACCCCGTCGCCTACGACAAACTGCGCCGCAGCCTGGAGAAGGTGCTGGAGGACCACGCCGACAACTGGGCCAAGCAGGTCGAGGCGTTCGACGGACTCACCCAGGAGGCCCGGGACATCACCGAGGGCCGACATTCGGAGCTGCCCGAGGACGTACGCGCCCTCACCCGGGTCGAACAGGCCGTCTACCAGCAGCTCACCACGGTCCTGACTGACGGCGTCGTCGCCGACGAGGTACGGGGGGAACTGGTCGGCCTCGCCCAACAGATGCGGACGATCGCGGTCCGGCACGGCGCCCGCAAGGACCTGTTCCAGAACCCGGCGGCCTTGCACGACCTCCAGAGCGACATCTGGATGGCCCTCGCCGTCAGCGACCTCACCAGCGCCTCGGCCGACAGCCTCGCCCCAGCGGTGCGGGAGATCATCCAGCACAACAGGAGAGACCTGTAGCTTTTCAGCCATGCCAGCCATGTACGTCACCTCGCACCACATCCGCCGCAGCCATGCGTGAAACCCCCGCCGAGCACCTCGAACCGCTGCATGTCGGCGGCCTCGTCGTCGAGCTCCGCTCCGTCCCCGGGCGTCGGAGCGTCCGGGTCACGGTCGGCCGGGATGCCCGGATCGTCGCGGCCGTCCCGCCGGACGCGAACCGTACGGAGCTGGAGAAGGCGCTCAAGAGCAGGCTGCCCTGGCTGTACGAGAAGGCCGGCGAGCGGACCGGACAGGCCGCGAAGCGTCCCAGCCGTACCTTCGCCAACGGCGACGGCTTCCACTACCTGGGGCGAAGCCACAGACTGCGGATCGTGGCCGATGCACCCCGGCCCGTGGCCCTGGTGAACGGCTGGTTGCGACTGTGCGAGGACAGCCGGGCGGCGGGCACGGCGGCCGTCGACCTGGTCGCCTGGTACACCGAGCGGGGCCGGCGGCGGCTGCCCGCCCGGGTGGCCCACTGGTCCGGGGTTCTGGCCACCCCGCCCGCCGACCTCGTCGTCCGCCCCCTCGGTTACCGCTGGGGCTCCTGTTCGCACCGGGGCGCGGACCGGGGGATCGTCAACATCCACTGGGCGGCAATGCAGCTCCCCGTCCCGCTCGTGGACTACGTGATCGTCCACGAACTGTCCCACCTGCGTGAGCCTCATCACTCCCCGGACTTCTGGCGTCTGGTGGCACGCGCCCTGCCCGACTACGAGTCCCGCCGCGCGGCCGTGGACGAATGGGGGCCGTCGGTGTGGCTGCCCGAACCCGAGCGGCCCGAGGAGTCCGAGCAGGCGGCGGCCGGTTGCCCGAGGGTGATCTCGCACCTGGCTTCGAGCGAACGGAGCGGCCCCATCTGACCGACCCGTTGGCCCCACTCATTCGCTCAAGGGCGGAGAGATCCTTACCAACTGCCCGGAGCAGGAGACCCCGCAGGGAGGGAAATGTAAGGAGATCAGCCGCCACCCCGGTTCCTTATCGCACGCGGGCACGATACGGGCCCTGAAACGCCCGGACTAGTTGTTCTGTCTCGGGCAGGAGAAGTAGAACCAGGGTGAGAGCACTACCGCGGTGGTTGTGCCGAACTGGCTACGCCTGGGCTGCACTTGAGGTGGTTGCTGAGGTTCTGGAGCGCCGTCCAGGATTCAGTGTTGGTTCCGTCGCCGAGCGGATAGTAGAGGGCGGGGTAGCTGGCGGAACCGAGTTGCCGCGGCTTGATTGCGACGGGTGGGCGGCGGGCATGGGTCAGGCCGATTGTCCGTACGTCGCGCGGGCCGAGCGTGAAGGAGACAGGGAGGGGCGGGGCTTCCAGATGCGCGGGCAGGGTGAGGTCGGCGCGGGCGTTGCGCAGGGTGGTGAGCATTGTCGCCAGACCGTATTGGTCGACCAGTGTCGCGGCGAGGGATTCTAGGGTGTCCAAGGGGACTTCGGTGGCGGTGGCGTAGCCGAGGGTGAGGGTTGTGTCTTCGGCGACGCCGGCTGTGGTGCGGGTGATGCGGTGGGTCGCGATGGCGGGACGGTCGGGGGTGCCGATCGCGAGGAGGCGGGTGGGGGCGGGGGCCCGGTCCCGTGCCAGGTCTGTCGACTGGCGTGGCGACCAGGGGAGGTTGACGGGTTCGGCGGTGCCCCAGCCAATCGGTGGGGCGCCGGTGAGGTGGCGCCAGGCTGCTTCGAGGCCGCGGCCGAGAATGAGGTCGGTGTCGGCCGCGTGCACCATACGGAAGGAAACGGTGAGCTGCCGCTGCTCGGGGGCAGTGCTCGCTGCTGTGAAGGCGTTGGCAACGTCCGTGCCCGTCGGGGCGAACGTGCCGTTCTGCCAGGCGAGTCGGACGCCGGACAGGCCGTCGTAGTAGCCGCCCGTAGGATTCTGGATCACCCAGCGGTTGGGGGCGCCGGCTAGTGCGGTGCGCAGCGGCAGGGTGAGGCGGACGTGGGGCGGGGTGACGAGGTGGAGGGCGCGGTTTGCCTGAGTAGTGGTGCGCAGGATGTCTGACAGCCAGGCGGTGAGGGGAAGGAACGGGCGGTCGGCGAGGACCACGGCGGTCGAGTCGGTCAGGACGTCGATGACGGGGAAGGCCGCGGTGGAGGCTGAGACGGTCGGCTCTGTGGGGTCGCCATCCGGGGCCGTGACGCGGGCGGTGTGTGCCGCGCCGGGTGGCCAGCTGGTGCCGCCGAGCAGCATCGTCAGGCGTCCGCACACGGACCCTGCCAGGGCTTCGGCCTCGGGTACGGCCGTGGAGGCGCGGGCCTCCGTCCACCAGAACGGCGGTTTGGGCGCGATCGCTTGGGGCCCGAGGAGGCGTTCGGCCTCGCCGGGTATGTGGACGAGGACCGGGGCCTCGACCGAGACCAGCGGGCGTCCGGCGGACGTGCACAGGTGGAGGACGGCGCCGTCGTCGGTGGTGGTCAGGCTCAGGTCCGGGCCGCCGGCGTGCAGGGCGGCCAGGAGCGAGCGGGTGTCGGGCATCTTCTCGGTGAGCGCGATGACGTCCTTGGTCACGCCGGGTTCTCCACAGGGTCGGTCTCTGCCGTGAGGGCCGTCTGGATGAGCTGGTGGCGGCGTCCGCGGCGGACCAGGGTGCCCCGGCCGGGCGGCTGGGCGGAGGCGTACAGGCCGGGGAAGAGCTGGCCCTCGGTCCGGTCGCCGGTCATCACGAGCGCCGTCGCGCCGGTCTCGCGCAGGGTCGTCAGGAACGGCTCGTACAGCGCGCGCGAGGCGCCCGCGACACGGCGAGCGACGACGAAGTGCAGTCCGATGTCCTGGGCGGAGGAGATGTACGGCAGGAACGGGGCGAGCGGCTGCTGCCCGGCGGTGGTGAGGATGTCGTAGTCGTCGACGAGGATCACGATCCGCGGCCCTGTGAAGGACGGCTCGTCGGCCACCGCGTCCGGGTCGGCGCTTTCCGGCAGCCGCTTCTCCAGCTCGGTCGCGATGCCGGTGGCGAGCGCGGCGGACAGCTTCGCGTTGTGCGCGTAGCCGCCGCGGTACGGCTCCGGGATCGCGCCGCGCAGACCGCGCCGCGGGTCGAAGACGCCGAAGACGAGCTCCTCTTCGCCGTATCGGTCCACGAGCGCACGCGAGACGAGCCTGAGCAGGTTGGTCTTGCCGCACTCGTTGTCGCCCAGGACCAGCAGGTGCTGGTCGGTGCCGAACAGGTCGAGGACGGCCGGGGACAGGGACTCCTGGTCGACGCCGATCGGCACCGCGTGCGGCACTTCGGCGGCGGAGGGCAGCCGCTGCGCGGGCAGCCGGGTCGGCAACACCCGTACGGGAGCGGCCGGTTCGCCGTGCCAGGTGGCGCGCACGGCGCGTACGGCGTCCTCAAGGGCCGACCCGAGATCCGTGACCTGGGCGAGCGCGTCGAGGCGCGGCAGGGCGACGTGCGCGAACAGCTTGCCGTCGGTGAGGGCACGGCCGGGGGTGTCGGCCGACAGGGTCTCGGAGAGCTTGCGGTCGACGCAGGAGTCGGCGGGGTCGTTGAGGCGCAGCTCGATACGGCTGCCGAACATCGACTGAGTGGCGATGCGCACGTCGTTCCAGCGGAGCATGCCGGCCACGACGTGGATGCCGTATCCGCCGCCCCGCTTGAGGAGGTCGGCCACGTCGTCGTCGAGATCGGCGAACTCGTCGCGCAGCGCGCCGAACCCGTCGATGAGCAGCACGACGTCCGTGGACCCGAGTTCGGGCAGTTCGCCCCGGTCGCGCAGGGTGCGCAGCCGGTCGACGGAGTCGATGCCGTGCTCGCGGAAGAGGGCCTCGCGTTCGGCGAGCATGGTGCGCACCTCGGCGACCGTGCGGGCGGCGCGCTCGTGGTCGGCGCGTCCGGCGATCCCGCCGACGTGCGGGAGCCCGGACAGCGCGCTCAGCCCGCCGCCGACGAGGTCGAGGCCGTAGATCGCCACGGCGTCCGGCGTGTGGGTCACGGCGAGGGACAGGGCGAGGGTGCGCAGCAGGGTGGTCTTGCCGGACTGCGGGCCGCCGATGACGGCCGTGTGTCCGCCGGCGGTGTTCAGGTCGTGCATCCACTGGCCCTGCCACTGCCGCGCCGGGTCGTCGAGGATGCCGAGCGGAATCCGCAAAGGGCCTTCCCTACGGGCGAGTTGTAGCCCGTCCGCCGATGCCTGCAGCGGTCCGGCAGCTCCCGCCAGTGTCACCATGTCGGGCAGCGGCGGCAGCCAGATCCGCCGCACCGGCCCGGTCGCGCGCGCGACCTGGTCCACCACGGTGGACAGCACGGTGGGCCCGCTCTCCCGCTCGCGCGGCGTGGTCACGTCGTCGCCCGCGTCCCCGGTCGGCGTGTCCAGTGTGTTGTACGGCGGATACAGCCAGGCCAGCGGCTCGTCGTCGGCGACCGCATCGCGCGGCACGGGGCCGTGGTAGGCACCGGAGACGAACCCGGCCTTGAACCGGGCGTACGTGGAGGTGTCGACTTTCAGGTAGCCGAAGCCCGGCAGCGGCGGCAGGTTGAAGGCGTCCGTGGTCTCCAGGACCGTACGCGACTCGTCGGCCGAGAAAGTACGCAGCCCGAGCCGGTACGACAGGTAGGTCTCCAAGCCCTTCAGCTTCCCGCCCTCGATGCGCTGGCTGGACAGCAGCAGATGGACGCCGATGGAACGGCCGATCCGCCCGATGGAGAGGAAGAGATCGATGAAGTCCGGCTTGGCGGTGAGGAGTTCGCCGAACTCGTCGATGACGACGAACAGGTGCGGGAGGGGTTCGAGATCCGGGCGGTGGGTGGCGCGCAGGGCCCGGTAGTGCCCGATGTCGGCGATGTTCCCGGCGTCCCTGAGTACCTGCTGCCGGCGCTTGATCTCCCCGGCGAGGGAGGTGTGCACGCGCTCGACGAGACCGGCCTGGTTCTCCAGGTTCGTGATCACCCCGGCCACGTGCGGCAGAGTCGTGAACGGGGCGAAGGTGGCACCGCCCTTGTAGTCGACGAGCACCATCGCCAGATCCTCCGGCGGATGCGTGGTGACCAGCGCGAGGACGAGGGTGCGCAGCAGCTCGCTTTTGCCGGAACCGGTCGCGCCCACGCACAACCCGTGCGGCCCCATGCCGAGTTCGGACGACTCCTTCAGGTCGAGCAGTACCGGCTCGTGGTGATCGTCCAGCCCGATCGGTACCCGCAGGAAGTCGCGGTCGCCGCGAGGCGCCCACTGCCGGGCCAGGTCCAGGGCGGCCGGATCGTCGATGCCGAGCAGTGCGGGGAAGCCGACCGAGCCGGACACCGGCGTGCCGTCGGCGGCCGACTCAGGGGACAGCCGCAGCGGGGCGAGCATCCGGGCGAGTCCCTCGGCACCGGCGGCACTCAGCGGATCCAGACGGCCCGCAACCCGTATGACCTGTTCGCCTCGCAGGTCATCGACCGTGACGTGGTTTCCGTCGACGGTGATCCGTACGGACACCTGGTCGGGTTCGTGTACCTGCGCGGCGAGCAGATGCAGCACGGTCACCCCCATGTCGCCGAGGGAGACGGCGGTGTCCGGGCAGGGCAGTTCGGTCGCGTTGTAGCCGTACTCGTCGCTCACCACGAGCAGTCGGCCGCCGAGACTCAGTGCCGAGCGGTCGGAGAGACCGCGCCGCACCTCGGCGGCATAAGAGGAACGCTTCTTCAGGTCGTCGGCGATGACTTGCGCCAATTGAGCGAGATCCGGCGCGATGCGCCGGGCAGCAACCGGCCCGTCCAACTCGTCCGCATGCAGGACGTGCGGCAGCCACTTCGCCCACTCCCACTCCGCCATGCGCTCGCCGGGCACACCCAGCGCCAGCGCGACGTCGTCCGGCGCGTGCGCGACGGTGGCCTGCACGAGCAGTGCCCACGCGACCCGCAGCACGCCCTCGCGGTCGCCGACCACACTGACGTTGCCCGCACGGTCCAGCGGCACCGTCAGCGGATGGTCGGCGGTGGTGGCGAACCGGGCCTGGAGCGCGCGGGCCTCGTTCAGCATGAACGGGTCGGGAGGAGTGAGCACCCCGCTCGTCGAGTTCTGCCCGACAACGACGTCCTGAACCGGTACGTCACCGACGCCGATGCGGATCCGCAGGAAGTCGGAGTCCGTGCGTCGCCGTTCCCACAGCCGAGCCGGATCGCGCAGCAGGTCGTACAGGGCCGACGGCGGCGGGTCCAACTCCCGTGCGGCGTGCCGTCGTGCCTGTTCGGCCTCGCCCAATTCCTCGCGCAGTTCCTCCAGATATTCCAGATACCGCTCGCGCTGCACCCGCCGCTGTCGCTGGGCCTTGCCACGCTGCGACAGGAACAGCACCACGGCTCCGAGCAACGCGATGACGAGCACGACCGCGCCGAGGCCCGCGAACTGGCTGGACCGGATGACCGTCATCATCACCACGGACGACATGACGCCGGCCATCGGCAAAAGTGCAGTGGCCGCGCTGCCCGTCTTGCCCTCGGGCAGGTTCGGTGGCGGCTCGATGATGCGCGCCTCGGCTGCGGGCAGCGGCCGGGTGGCCCTGGCGGGTCGGTGGATCAGGTGCTGCGTCATCGGACCCGCACCGCCCGCTGCAGCGCGTCTGCCGCGAGCTGCGTGGCAGCGCGGCGCGTGGCCGAGCCGAGCAGTTCCGTACGGATCGGGCCGCCGGCCGCGAGATGCCGGTCGTAGGGCAGGTGCACGAGGGTGACCCCTGTCTCACGCAGATGTGCTGTGGCGGTCTTCAGATCGAGGTTCAGGTCGGGTGTGCCCGAGGTGAGCGCGACGACGGTGGACGCGAGAGCTTGGTGCGGCAGTTGGGCGAGCCAGTCCAGGACGATGCGCGTGCCGCCCACGCCCTCGGCGGTGAGCGGGGCGACGACCACGCGGGCGTGCGCGGTGTCCATCGCCGTACGGGCCACTTCGCCCGGCAGCGTCTCGCAGTCCACGACCGTGACGGCGAAGTAGCGGCGCAGCGCGAGCGTCACCGTGCGGTAGGTACGGATGTCGAGCGGGGCGCCGACCCGTCCCTGGCTCGCGGGCAGCAACCAGCCACCGTCCGCAACCGGAACCAAATACCCGGTGATGTCGGTGAGTTGCATCGACGGAGTGAGGATCTGGGCCAGCTCGGCGCACGACCAGCGCACCGACTCCGCGCCGAGCCGCACTGGCAGCGTGCCGAGCGCGGCGTCCGCCTCCAGCGCGAGCACCGGATCGTGCCGGTAGTGGTTGAAGGTACGGGCGAGCAGCGCGGCGGTCGTCGTCTTGCCGACGCCGCCCCGGATCGACGTCACGGCGATCACCCGGCCTGTAGTGACCGGCTGCTGCAACTCCCGCCCGATCCGCGTCTCCTCGGCGACCTCCTGCGAGGCTGACGACGTCAGCCGCCGGATCGATTCTCCGGTCCGCCGCGCCACCGAGTCGCCGTGCGACGGCTTCCCCAGCGCGAGAGCAAGTCGAGGATCGAGGGTGGGGACGGACTCGGGGGTGGGAAAGGGAAGACTGGGGCTGCCAGGACGGTGGCGGACCACTGGCGTGCCGCTCGCCTCGGGTGAGGCTGCGGCAGGCTCGGCAGGACGGCTACTCGGGGTGCCTTGCTCCTGAGGGGTCCGGCGAGGGGCAGGCAGTGGTGCGGGTATTCCTGGGGCGGTGAAGGGGAGCTGGGGCTCGGCTGGGCCCGGCCGTGCAGGTGCGGGCGGGACGGCGGCGTCGGGGTGCGGGATGGCGTGGGGGTGGAGGGAACGAGGCGGGGACACAGGCTGTGGGACCTGCTCGACTGGACGAGGCGGGCTCGTCGGCGGATACGGCGGTATGAGGCCGGGAGATGGTGCCTGGGGGATGTGCGGGGGAGAAGGTTGCCCTGGGCTGGGGCGCTGTTCGTCGGGATGAGGCACAGTGAGTGAGCCCTTGGCGGCCTCACCTTCCTGCTGCTCCGCCGTAGAACCCCGCTCCAAGACATCGGATCCCAAGGCGTCGTTCGCGTCGGCCGCAGTCTCTGGACCGGCAGGCGCCGGCAGGCTGCCCCGCAGCTCGCGCAGCACCTCGTCCTGCCAACCACCACCCTGAGCCTCAGTCATCCCTGCCGCCTCACGATCACGCGAAGGTGCCGAGCAGCCGCCCGTACACCCCGAAGACGCCGATCACCAGCGGGAACAGCGCGATCACCCCGACCGACTCGAGCACGTCGCCGAACCGGCGCAGCCGCACCCGCACATGCTCGGGGGGCTGCACGGCGAGCACGGCCAGAGGCACGATCGCCGCCACCACCAGCGCCGCGAGCGGTCCAACCGCACCAGACTGCTCCAGCCACACCCAAGCCAGCCGAACCGCAACCACCGTGGCCGCCACGATCAGCGCGACGACCTCAGGGATCAGCGGATACGCCCGAGCCCGCAACGAGAGCACCAGCCCGACGGCCGTGGCGAGCAGCACCGTCCACACCGTGACCGTACGCAGCACGAGCACCCCGGCGACGGCGGCGGACACCGCCGTCACGATCGTCGCGAGCGCGAGCCCGCGGTGCGTGGCAGCGAGCGCCGTCGACACCTGATAGCGGCTCACCGACGCGCCGCCCGAGCGCCGGTCGTCGAGTCCCGAAAGCCCCGACACCATCAACGCGAACCGCGGCAGCAGTCCCAGGACCACCACCGACACGACGGCGAGCAGCGCACCGGCCCGCTCCGCCGACTGGAAGGCCAGCGCGGCCTCCCAGCACAGCCCACCCCCGACCAGCGCGGCAGCCCCGAAGACCCCACCGCGTCCAAGCGGCGAGCACCATCCGAGCAGCAGCAACGAGACGGTCGCCACCCCAGCGACACCAGCCAGCCGCGCCGCGCCCGACCAGCCCTGGGCATCGGCCAGACTCCACACCCCGAACACACCCAGCACACCGCCGGTGACGACGAGCGTGCCGGCCAGCCCGCGCAGACCGGCCCGGCCGAACGCCGCGCCCGCGGCCGCGCCGAGCGCCGCGACAACGAGCAACACGGCACCCACGGTCTGCGCGGCGAACGCCTGCCGCGCGAGGAAAGCGGCGGTCAGCGCCCACACGACCGTCGCGCCCCCGGCGACGACGCGTCGCGCGGCGGGCCGCCACCGCCAGGCCCGTATGTCGAGGTCCTCGGCCGCCTCGTCGGTCACATCGTGGACTACGGGCGCGGACGGCGCGTCCTCGACGCGCACGAGCCGCAGCACCGCACCGTCCGCCACAGCCGCCGACTCCAGAGTGGCGTCCGGGTCCAGGACACTGCCGTCGCCCGCCACCAGATGACGTGTTTGCGGCCGTGTACCAACCCGATCGCCCAGCAGCCGCATCACGTCGGGAAGCAACCGCCCGATCGGCTCCTGCGACGGCAGCACAAGATCGACCCGCCGGTGCTCGCCAACCAGGGTGACCCGGCTCAACGCCAGTCTCGTACGGCTCTTTGCCCCCGTAGATATCACGCGTTCGAACTTATCACCGGGCGGAAGAACGGCCGGCGGGTGTTTTACCGGGCGGCGAATACGGGGCCGTGGTCGACGTCCCGTACGGGCTCGAACTCTGTCCGCTCTGCCCGAGAACCCGATGTGAAACGAACGACCACCCCACGCACCCGGCACACAGCACCGCGGCGATCACCACACCTGCAAACGCCTTGCCCAGCCGCTCGTCCAGGGTCCGCCGCTGCCGCTGGCCACCGAACAGCACGGCATCCCGCAGACGACGCCGGCGGACGGAGACCGATTCGAGGAGCTGACTGTCGTAGTCCTGGGCTGACATGACTCGATTCCTTTGGATCCCTTGGACGCGGGGGCTCAGGTGTGTGCTGGGGGCCCGTCACCGGATAGAGCGGGCAGGGAAGCGGCATGCGCGGAGCCTGATGTCAGTCGGTCGCTTCGTTCTTGAGCTTGCGGGTAACCATGGAAATGAACCGGCGGGCTTCTTCCGCAGTGATCTCCACGTGATCGTCGTCGTTGTGTCCCAGCTCGTACAGGCGCAGGTATTCAGTTGGCTCCCAGCGCAGATTGCGAGTAAACGCTTCGTCAGATGTGAAGTCGCCGGCTCGGCGGCGGCGCACGATGCCTTGGGGGTTGCTGCGCGGATAATCGTCACTGACTAGCGCATAGTAAGTGACCATGTTTGTCGGCGAGTTGAGGACTTGTACCGACGCGCCACGTTGGTTTAGCCAGAGCTCTAGTTCGAGGCCGGCCAGTTCCCGGAGTGAGCCGCGCTCCTCGATGCGTGCTGGGCCGTATACCGTGCCGGAAAGCCCCTGCACGACCGTGCCTTCGTCGAGCAGTACGTCGAGAGTCGTTTCCTGCACCGTCGCATCGGTGAGGTCGGCGCCTTCGAGACGTGCGTTCAAGAAGGAGGCGCCGTTGAGTCGTGCTGTACGGAAGGAAGCCGAACGTGCGTCGACTTCGGCGAGTTCGGCACTCCCCAGATTCGCCTCGGACAACACGGCGGCTTGCATGCTTGCCCCGTCGAGCACTGCCTTGACGAGCGATGCGCGGGTGAGATCGGCACGGTCGAGAACTGCGCTTTCCAAGTGGGCTCGGTACAGGTCGGAAGCTACCAGGATGGCGCCCGCCAGACGGCTCTGTGTGAAGAGCCCCATGGCCAAATCGGCATCGGTGAGATCAGCGTCAGACGCATCGAGGCCGGAAAGATCAAGAGTGGTGTCCTCTTGCCCACTCCACGATGTCAGCTCGGCAGCGGCGTCTGGATCCGCGGGCATCGATCGGACGCGTCGATGCACGTCACGGATACCAGACAACTTGATCACTCCAACCGTGCTCTTCGACGATGGCCTTCACATCGTCGATTGCTGCTTGATTTGCATTGCGCATGTCGAGGATAACCACGCGTTCCCTGATCACGATTTGATCATTGAGCTTCCGGACCCAGGTCCCATTGTCTGCTGGGTTGTAGGCCCCCTTGAACGGGAGGGATTTGTCACGAACGTTATTCAGTGGCGGCCAATCCGAGTGAACGCCCTTGATGTCATAGAATGTACCGGTGCTGGGCGAATAGAGGTCACCCTGATCCGCGCCCGGAGGGCGCTGGATGTCCAAGGGGACCTTGCCGGACTCGCGCATGTCGAGAGCAATCCGAGCTTCGTCCATCTCCGAAGGCCGGACTTTGCCCTTGTGGTCAGGGTCTTGCTTCAGCTGGTCGAAGTCCTCATGGTAGCGATCGGCCAACTCATGGAGATATGAGTCGTGGAGCGTGCGCTCAGCGGGGGTCAGTTCTGTAGGCGGTCCATTGCCATGTACGGACTGGTCGCTGATGTGGCTGAGCCCGGTGTCAGGCGCATGCGTTGAGGGGTGAGCACTGGGCAATTCATGATCGAGGCTGATTGCCTCGACCCCATGCGGCACCGGCACCTTGCCGAAGAGTTCGCCTTGTTGCGCTCGGATGGTGGTGAGCTCCTCAGGGGAGACCCCGGGCAGCCGCTCCTTCTCGTAGAGGACGTGCCCATCCATCTTTGCGGCGAAGCTGTCAGGTGTGTGGAACTGTACCTCGAACACTCGACCGCTAGCCGGATCCCTCCAGGTGGAGTTGATCCCCTTGTACCCGGGACTGTTCCAGGTGTCCTTGAAAGTGACGTTCTCAAACCCCTGGGTACGCAAAGTATCCACGGCCTGTTGCACACCATGGGCGTAGTTGGCTGAGGGGAACTCGACTGTGTACCTGACCGAGTCCTTGATGTCGCCCAGCACGGCTTCTGGTGTGACGTTCGCCTTTCGGAGCAGAGCTGTCGCGAGCTTCCGCTTCAGGGAGTCCTCGCCCTTCAGCCGGTACTCAAGGCCGATCAAGCGGCCGTCGTCAACGTTGTGCGTGATCTGTTGCAGCGTCTCGGTGATGCGCGGCTCGGCTTCGGTCGACTGCCGGATGAAGCGGTCGGCTGCGGCGTTCGCTTCGGGCGGCAGATGAAGGCCGTTCTCGCCCTCCCACGAGCCGTCGGGGAGGTTGCCACGGGGAGGCTCCGGCGCTGCGCCACTCGGGAGGTCGTGACCGCCGGTGAGTGGGATCGTGCCACCCTCGCCTCCCGTCCCCGGAGCCCCGTGGCCAGTGGTGACGTGGTCGCCCGCCGGGGTCGCGCCGTGGCCGAGGCTGCCGCCAGAGGCATGATCCCCGCCTCCTTGGCTGGCGGCGTGGCCGCCGGTGCCGGGCACCTCGTGGCTGGCGGAAGGACCGTGCGTCAAACCGCCCGTACTGTCGTTCGGCAGGTGGGGTGCGGCGCCCGCCGGGGTGCGCGCGGTAGTGCCAGGCAGGCTGTCGGCGCCGTGGGCCGCAACGAGTTCGGGCGCGTGAGCCCCCGTTTCGGGCGTGTGCGGAGTGGAGTCCAAGACGGTGCGGTCACCGGCCGACAGTTCGGACTTGGCCTGGGTGACGTGCTGGTGCAGGCTGCCGTCGGCGTTGAGGACGTGGCCGTCGCTGGTGAGGTAGACCGGGTTGCCTTTGGCATCGACGTACTCGATGGCGTTGTCGGGCACGGAGACGGGGCGTTCCTCGAGGGGCAGCGGGTGTTCGGCGGGGGTGTACCTGTCGCCGACGTTCGCCATGTCCAGGTACGCGCCAGTGTGGAGATTCTTCAGCGTGCTGAAGGTGGCGCCGACCTTGACGAAGGCGAACTTGCCGACCTTGCCGACGTACGTGATCGGGTCGATGGCCCGGCCGACCTTGCCGGCCACCGACAGGGCCCGGGCCGCCGCGCCCGCCTTGCCCGCCCCGCTCGCCGCGCCGCCGGCGCCCTCGGTGCCAACCGCCGTCAGCACGTTGAAGCCGAATGCCCCCGCCGCGCGGGCCGGGTTGGTCTTCCACCGGTCGTAGGCGACGAAGCCCTTCGTCGCCTCCTTGTAGACGGTGCGGGAGTCGCGCAGCCAGCCGGGCTGCTGGTCAGCGGGCAGCAGCCACCAGGCGCCCATCGTGGTGGTGGTGAGGAAGGAGGCGGTGCCGAGCTTGGCGAGGTTTTTCCAGGCCTCGGCGGCGGCATGCGAGCCGTCGGAGCCGAACAGGGTGCCGATGCCGTGGACGGTGGCGATCACGCCGTCGTGCCAGACGCCGTCCCAGACCTGCTTGCCCTGGTGGGCGAGCCAGGCCCAGCCCTCGTACTCGCGCTCCGTCGGCGCACCCCAGGGGGTCTCGGTGGCGTGGTCGAGGGCGTCGGCGGTGTAGCCGTAGGTGTTCTTGCCGTGGGAGCCGTCGTCGGCGGTCAACCTGGTTCCGCCGATCAACGCCATGATCTTGTTGTAGGCGGTTCGCTCGGCGGCCTGGAAGGCGGCGACGGTGTGGTTGACGTCGTGCCACAGGTCGTTGTTGTGGTCGACCTTGTCCTGGTCCTTGCGCCAGTCGTCGTCCCCAGTGACCGAGTTCACGAACGCGGTGGCGTCGGTCTTGAGTGCGTCCAACTTCGCGACCAGTGGCTGGACTTCGAAGCTGTAGTCGGACAGGGCCGTGGCGACTTTCTCCAGGTCGTCGGCGAACGCGTCCGACTTCTGCTGCACCGGCAGCGTGGTCGCGAACAGCTGGTCTGCCTCTGGCGCCGCATAGAACGCTGATAGGCCCTGGAACTGGGTGTGCACGTCCGAGCCGGAGGCTCGGAACTGACCCGCGTCCGCGGTCAGCAGCATCACATCGGTGTCCAGGGTGGCCAGATCACCGATGAAGTGCGGGATCCCGGACGGATCTATGAGCTTCGCCTCGTCGCCCACCGCTACTGGCCCCCCTGAGGACGGCCCGCCTGACCCTCGCCGGGCATATCCACCTTCGGCTCCTTGGCCGCCGCCTGCTGGGCGTTCGCCGCCTGCTCCAGGGCGCCGGCCATGTAGTAGCGGGTGGCCTCATCCGCTCCGTGCAGGGACTTCGAGGTGCGCTTGGCGATGTACAGCAGGTCCCGGCCCCAGTGCTCCGCGAACTGGCTCAGCGCCGAGCCGACCAGCCCGGCCGTGCTGGTGTAGGGCCCGTACTGATCCGTCAGCGTTCCCGCCGCGGAGGCCGCCTCCTCAAGGTTGCCCTGCGCCGCCGAGCCCGCGTCCGACATGTCCTTCGCCGCGGTCCCCGTCTTGGACAGCACGCCGTACACGCCAGCCGGATGGATGTCCCACCCCGTCACGACATTCCCCCTCGTCCCGTACCCTGCCGGGCATCCGCCCGCTGCGCGCCTGTCGCTGCGTCAGCCGATGTTGTCGACGGCCGCCTTGGCCCTGGCCAGGGTCGACTGGGCGGTGCCGTCGTTCTGCTCCAGCGTGCTGCGCACGAGCCGGATGATCTCGCGGACCTCGTTGGCCGCGCGGTGCCAGCGGACCTCCTTGCCGTGGTATTCATCGGCGACGCCGTCTGCGGTGAAGTCGGCCATCGCGGCTTTGACCGCGCGGTCGCGGTCGGTCAGCACACGTTCCAGCTGGCCGATGACGCCGGCCAGGCTGCCCTGGACCTCGGTGGAGGCGCCGGTGTCGTACGACCGGCGGTCCTGGTTCTGGGCCATGATCGGGTATCCCCTTGAATGCAGTGACGGTTAAGGCGACTTGACGGCCGACGGTTAGAGCGCTCAGCGTGCGCCGAAGCGGGCCGCGTCGAAGTTCGCGGCGCTCATGTTCTGGTGCGCGTTGTCGCCCAGCTCCACGTCACCGGTACCGAATGCGGTGTCCATGCCGGACTGACCTCCGAGGATCGCGCCGAGCGAGCCGTTCAGCTCGTTGGTGATCTCGTCCGCATGCGCCTTGAACGCGTCGAACGCGGCCTTGCCCGCCCCGTTGAACTTCCCCTCCAGCGGCTCCGCGGCCTGGATCAGCAGCCTGATCAGCGTGCCCAGGTCCTCGCTTGAGCCGACCGTGTTCTTCCCGAGATCCGACAGGGTCGTCGACCCCATGTCGAACTTCATTCACCCACCCCCGTAAGTGTGTTATGGGCTCTGGTTGCCGGATAGCCACGGCGTGAGTGTGTGCCACGCACGCTCACAGTTCGTCGAACATCCTCTCGCAACACGCGTTGCAGGCGCAACGCAGATGGGTGTGATGTGGCGTGATCTAGTTCATGAGAGGGCATGAGGACCGCTGTCCCCGGCCCCGCGTCTTCTCCGTCAGCGGCCCGCCCGGTTGCAAGTCAGCGCTACTGCGGCACTGGCTTCGGAGCAGGGCCCCGGCGAGTGCCTGGATCGTCCCGGCCTGGGGTGTTGATCTCGGTAGTGGGCCCCGGAAGCAGGTGAACACGGCACCTGTGGATCATGGAGTTCTCTACGCTGCAAGATCCACGAAGGCGCCGTGTTCGTTCCTCCATCATCTCCTGTCGCTGTCCCCGTGCCTCATGCGCCCTGCCTGGAAGCTCTCGGCGGGTGTGCCGCCAAGGAGCAAGTCCGCTGCCTGGTCGCCGAGTTCGAGTCGGTCACCGATCCGAGAGGGGCTTGCGGAGTGCGGTACCGGCTCTCCTCGCTGCTGGCCCTGGTGGTCTGCGCGATGACCCCGTCCGGCCACGACTCGATCACCGCGGCGGCGGAGTGGTGCCGACGTGCGACGCCGGAGGAACTGGCCGCCTTCGGCCTGCCCTGCCACCCACTCCTTGGCCGCTACCGGGTGCCGAGCGAGAAGACCCTGCGCAGCGTCCTGGGGCGACTCGATCCCGGTGAGATCGGTGCGGCCGGTTACGACTACCTTCGGCCTCTGCTGTCCGCACAGCCCCGCCCGCCGGAGCCGGTGATGCCCGACGGTGGCACTGAACGTGAACAGCGCCGGGCTCACCGGGCAGCCGCCCGCGCCGAGCCGGCACGGCTGCGGCGGCGGGCGATCGCGGTGGACGGCAAGTGCCTGCGCGGCGCGAAGCGACCGGACGGCAGCCGGGTCTTCGTCCTGTCCGCCGTCCGTCACGGCGACGGTGTCACTCTCGCCTCCCGCGAGATCGGCGCGAAGACCAACGAAATCCCCGAGTTCGCACCTCTCCTCGACCAGATCGACGACACAGATCCCGCAGGGGTGGTCGTTACCGCCGATGCCCTCCACGCCCCACGCGATCACGCCATCTACCTGCGCGAACGTGGCGCTCACTACCTGCTGACCATCAAGAACAACCAGCGCGGCCAGGCCCGTCAACTCCACGCCCTGCCCTGGATGGAGATCCCCGTGATCCACCGCGACGACGCCCGGGGCCACGGCCGTCACGAGCAGCGGCTCGTGCAGGTCGTCACCGTCGGACGAGCTGATGACTGTTCGCCAAGTCTTGAACGAGCTGGGTGGTGTCTCTCGACGGACGTTCTACCGCTGGCGCGAGTTGGGGGAGGGCCCTGCCGCGTTCAAGCTGCCCAATGGTGAGCTTCGGGTCTGGCGCAGTGATTTCATCTCCTGGCTCCGCCAGTTGGAGGCGGCAGCGTGAAGTCTCTCGACGTCAAGGTCTGGGGCGTACGCAAGCGGGACACCAAGACGCCCTCGTACGGGGTCCGCTGGTCCGTCGCAGGCAACGTCTTCTCGGACTCGTTCCGCACCAAGGCGCTCGCGGATCACTACCGAGCGAAGCTCATGACTGCCATGCGCGCTGGCGAAGAGTTCGACACGGAGACCGGCCTCCCGGCCTCGATGGAGCAGAAGAAGTCCCCGTTGAGCTGGTACGACTTCGCGCTCAAGTACCTCGCCATGAAATGGCCCCATGCTGCAGCCAATACGCGAGACGGCATCAACGAATCCCTGACCAGCGTGACCATGGAACTGCTCGAAGAGAGGGCGGGACGACCGTCCGACGAGGAGATCCGTAGGGCATTGCGTAGCTGGGCCTTCGTGCTGCCGGGCCCGAACGACCGGGAAGTGCCGGACAACGTCCAGAACGTTCTGCACTGGGTGGCAAAGGCATCCCGACCGCTCGCGGATCTCGCTGAACCGGCAACGGCCCGTGCCGTTCTCGACGGACTGAAGCTCAAGCTCGACGGGACCGCGGCAGCCGCTGAGACCGTGCGACGTAAGCGACGCACACTCGTCAACGCTGCGAACTATGCGGTCGATCTGGGGGAGCTGCGCGAGAATCCCATCAGGGCCGTTCGCTGGCAGAAGCCCAAGGTTTGGAACCAGGTTGATCCCCGCGTCGTCGCCAACCCGGAGCAGGCTCGCAATCTCCTAGCGGCAGTGTCCTACGTGGGCGGCTACCGGCGTGCTCGCGGTCGGCGTCTCGTCGGGCTGTTCGCGGCGATGTATTTCGGTGGCCTCCGTCCGGCTGAGGCGGTCGGCCTCGTGGAGACTGACCTCGTCCTCCCCAAGCAGGGCTGGGGTGTGGCGTTGCTCCACCGGACTCGTCCGTCAGTCGGCAAGCAGTGGACCGACTCGGGGGAGACCCACGACGATCGCGGGCTCAAGAATCGGCCGACTGAGGTCGTTCGGCGTGTCCCCCTTCCGCCCAGCTCGTCGCCGTGCTGCGCGATCACCTCGCTACGCTCGGCACGGCGGAGGACGGTCGGCTCTTCTTCAGTGAGAGGGGCTCGGTCGTCCCGTCGTCGACCTACTATCGGGTATGGCAAGAGGCTCGTCTCCTCGCGCTCCCGCCGGCCGTTGCGGCCTCGCCGCTCGCGAGTAGGCCGTACGACCTCCGGCACTCGGCGCTGTCGACGTGGCTCAATGCGGGAGTGGATCCCACCGAGGTTGCCGAGCGCGCGGGCAACAGCGTTGAGGTCCTGTTGACCAGGTACGCGAAGTGCCTCGACGGACGGCAGGACGTCGCTAACCGTCGCATCGAGGACCTGCTCCGCGAGTACGAGTGAGACCGCCTGATCGTTCTTGAGGCCCTTGGCATCCTGTCCAAGGGCCTCTTTGCGTTCGGGCTGCGGCTTGTGGGGAGGTTCTGCCTAATCGCAGACGTGTACGCTGCCTGTCCACTGGTGCGGGTGTGCCTGTTCAGGCGGTCTGGCCCCGCTCCGCGGCGAGTATTTCCGCGAGTCTGTTCCGTTCTCTTTCGAGTGCGACGAGCCTCTGTATCCGAGCCTGCTCGAAGTGAGGTTCGACCTCGACGCCGAGATCGTGCCGCAGCGTGATTCGAAGCAGGTACACGCCGTCGGACAGTGGACCCCGGAACCATGTCTTGGCCCGCTGAAACGCATCGTCGGGTTCGGGACTGCTCGGCAGCTGCTTGACGACGGAGTATCCGAGTCCAAGCGACCTGTTGAGGGCAGACGCAACTTCCATGACGTCACTCGCTAGCGCCATCTGGGCTTGGGAGTATTGCTCCGCCCAGGCTTCCTTAGCAGCGTCGAGCAATGCCGGGTTGACGCTCTCACCGCGTTCGGTGGCCTCAACAGCGTCTCGGGCGGCAACCCGGTAAGCGCGAGCCGTGGTGTTCAGTTGGGCGTAGAGATCGCGCTTGGCTTGTAGCGCCCGTTCGCTCCGCTGCTGCTCCTGTTCGCGGTCGGCCCGCTGGTTCTGCTCCGCTGCTTCGGCCCGGCTGGCCCGCTGGCTGAGCATCGCCCCGCCTAAGGTCCCGCCGAGCGTGCCTGTGACGCTGATGAGCGCCACGGCGAGTGTGGTCATGTCCACGAGGCCCCCCACCTTGTTCATTCGCCGGCCTATGGGCAGGAGCTGAAGGACATCCCGTCGCCTGTCGTCGGCTCGACTCTAACGAGCCCCTTCACCTGGGGCGATGGTCCAAGATCCCGTCCACGTCTCGTCCACACAGCCCGACATACGGCCGCTTTAGGCGGCATATGTTTGCACATACGCGAAGACCCCGGCCTCAGCGTTTCCGCTGGTGACGGGGTCTTTGGGCACCTTGTACAGGGTGCCCCCGGCAGGATTCGAACCTGCGCACACGGCTCCGGAGGCCGGACGGTTCCCACAAGTTTTCGCAGGTCAGCGAGTTGTCTGACGAAATGTCAGCCCCGCCGTCCCGCGAATAGCCCGCGGCAATGAAATGTCCCATTCGGGCCGGCGGCCGCGCTTTCGTGCCCCGGCCAGCGCCGATCCCGCCCCGGTCGGCCACTCAGGACTGGGCCCGTGGTGCCCGCGTGAGTCACGCGACCCTGGCTCATGTCATGTCAGGCCGTGGATGGGCCCGTCGCCGTACAGCGCGGCGATGTCGACCAGGAGGACATCGCGGCGGTGTCCGGCGGCGTCGATGACATCGGGATGGAAACCGTGAAGGGAGAACAGGGCGAGGGTCGCGCCATCGGGCCGGTGCCCCTGGTCGGCGAGCAGGGTCCGGATGTGCTCGAGGCGCTCGAGGTCCTTGAGTCCTCGGGGCTGGACAGTGGCCTTGGCCTCACCGATCAGGACGATGGCGGCTCGCGGGTTTTGAGGGCGTTCGCCGGGAGCCATGGCGAGTAGGTCGACCTCGTGCCTGGTCCGGGCGGTCGGGTCGGCGATTTCCGCCGTGCCCACCGCGCCGAGCGACAGCCCCGTCTCGTCGATGGCGAAGGAGCGGGCCCATTCGCGCGCGGTCTCCTCGAAATGCGGGCCGAGGATCTTCGAGTGGTACGTCGGTCGGGACGACTGCCACACCTGGGCACCGCGCCGCCGTTCCACCAGGTCCACCATGGGCAGTGTGATCAGCTGGTTGAAGCGGATCACCGGGTCGGCGACGCTGATGGCCGGGTGCCGCGCCTTGAGCAGGTCCTGCTCCTTGCGGACGTAGCCGGTGGACTCGAGCACCTCCAGCGGGGCGACCATGGCGGAGCGGGACCGTTCCAGCATCGAGCCGACCTTCGCCGGGGTCGAGGCGCCCCGGGCGACCGCGGACAGTACGTCGTAGTACAGCGTGCGGTGGGTGATCCGCGGGTCCTCGCGCAGCAGGAACTCCGCCTCCACCCGGGAGTACAGGGCCCGCCCCGGGTCCAGCAGGGTGCGTTCCACCCAGGGGGCGAACTCAGCCTCACTCTGCGGGGGTCGCCCAGCGGCCAGTGGCCGATAGCCGGGGGCGCCGCCCAGCACGGAGTCGACCTGCAGTGCCACCGCCGGGTCCGCGATCCCCCAGTGGGTGCGGGCGGTGCGGTAGTCGAAGGCCGGCAGGCGCAGGTCCAGAACGGCTCGGCCGCGCAGCGGCTTGGTCCCGGACAGCAGCTCGGACATCACGCTCATCGCCGAGCCGCACAGCACGATCCGGCCGCCTGGCGCCTTGCCGGACTGCGACTGGTCGTAGAGCAGTTGCAGGAACCCGGGGATCTCCGGGGAGTGCTGCAGCAGGTACGGCAGCTCGTCGATGACGATCAGCGGCGCCCCCGAGGCCCGGTTCACCACGTCCAGCGCGGCGGTGAGCACATCCCGCCAGTCGTCCAGTCGCATCGCCCCGGGCCGCACACCCGCGTGCGCGGCGATCGTCTCGGTGAACCGGTGCAGCGCGGGAACCCGGCCTTCCTCCTGTACAGCGGTCAGGTACAGCCCGCCCACTGCTTCAGCGAGTGCCTCGAGCAGGAACGACTTCCCGTTTCTCCGGCGCCCCGAGACGATGGCCAGTCGCAGCTCGGTGGCTGGATCGGCGAGAAAATCGTTCAGGAGGGCCCACTCGTGCTGACGGTCGAGCAGCCGCCCCGGCTTGTCGATCTGTCCAGTCACAGCTTCACCGATTCCGTTTGGGTCTACCTGAACAAAAATGGTACAGGTTGACCTTACTATCGACTGCCCGTGATCGATGCCAGTTTGTCGAGGCCACCGTCATCGTGGAGAACGGTCGTCCTGGACTTGAGTCGCGGGCTGTCACGATCCGGCATGCCGGACCGCGGCCGCCCAGAGCGGACTGTGGAGCCCGTACGTTCCCGCTCGAGCAGGTCGAGGACGGGCCGTCGGCTTGGCGGATCGCCGGGTGGATGCGTCGGCGTCTGTGCTGTGTTGCTCGGTGAACAGCAGTGGGCCTGCAGGGCATTGGAGTGTTCCTTCTGCTGACATTCTGTGAGCCGCATGCGACGGACAGAAGCGACTTCACCCCCGGGAGCAGCTCTGTACGGTGTTCGGGTGACATGCGAAGCGGAATCCGGTCTGGCCACCCACGCTCTTCTTTCCTGGGGCACGGAGCGTGGCGAACGCCTTGATCCAGTGGCCGCGGACGCGGTCCTGCATCTGCTCGCCCTGAGCGGCGCCAAGGTACGCGACGGGCTGCCCGAGGCCACTCCCGACCTGGTACGGGCCGTGCTGCTCGAGGCGCTGCCGCAGTTCCTGTCCGTCACATCGGGCGAGGAGGGTGCGGCACTCGGGGTGCTGCGCGTGCTGGCGGACCGCACCAGAGTGGACGGGCGGCTCAACGCCAAGCGGCACGCGCGGCTGCGCGAGGCAATCAACGAGTGCGCCGAGGAACACCTGCGGGTGATGTGTGACCCACGCGAGTTGACGCTCCCTCGCTTCTGGGGCGGCCTGTTGCGGTCGCGCGGTGTCGACGTACGGGACGCGCAGGCGGTGCGGGGAGAGTTGGAGGAACTTGGGCGGCTGCCGTACGCGGAGCGTGTCAGGCTGCTGTCCCTTCCGGACGCGACGGATGCCGCAGAGCCCGACGCGGGCTCCCTGGCCGCGGTCCCGGCGGCGTGGGCGCTCGGCCCGTACCGGCGCGGACTGGCGATGGAGCGGCAGGCTGTGGCCGCGATGGTGCTGGGGCAGCGCCTCGCTCTGTATCTGACAAAGTCGGACGAGGCGCCATGGGTGCTGGACCTGCTCGGCTCCGAACAGGTGGCGCGTCTGATGGATGCCGATGGAGTCGACGAGTGGACCGAGGCGGTCACGAAAGCCGGGCTGCGCGTGGGACGCC